>MRWG01000499.1_pt1 | contig 43020 bp, 33 predicted proteins | sample 1013341 | NCBI WGS metagenome assembly MRWG01 (sample SAMN06117577, study PRJNA244670) | biofilm metagenome | biome: Water; feature: Cathode Biofilm; material: Biofilm; isolation source: microbial consortium enriched at the cathode of a solar microbial fuel cell | place: USA: District of Columbia ... | reverse complement strand
CGCCGCTGATGAGCACCCCGACCACGGCAACGATCACCGGGCCGTGGCGTCGCCACAGGCTGTCTTCTTCGTCGTCATAGCGATCGTCGATCATTTGACGAGCTTCTGGGTCACGAGCCCGATCTGGGTGATACCGATGCGCCCGCACATATCGAGCACGTCGATTACGAGTTGGTACTGCACGGTCGAATCGCCCTTGATGACGACGGGCAGACCGGGGTCGGCCGCGTGCAGGCTGGTCAGGCGCGTTTCGAGTTCCTGCATGCTCACCGGGTAGGTATCGAGAAACACCGTACCGTCGGCCATGATCGTCACGGCCTTCGTCTTCGGTTCTTCCAGTGCCGGTGCGTTGCTCGCCTGCGGCAGGTTGACCTGGATGCCCTGCACCGCGGCGGTCGTCATGATGATGAAGATGATCAGCAACACGAACGTGAGATCGACCATCGGCGTGATGTTGATGTCGTCGTACGGTTCGCTGTCGCCCTTGATTTCCGCTGCCATGTTCGCGCGTCCTTGTGCGTCAGGCGCCGTAGTATTCGTTGACGCGCGCCTCGAACTCGTCGGCGAACACGTGCATGTCGGCGATGATGTCCTTGGCTTTCGCGCCGAGGTAGTTGTAGCCGAACAACGATGGAATCGCGACGCCAAGACCGGCGACGGTGGCGAGCAGCGCAGCGGCCATGCCCGGCGCGATCGCGGCGATATTCACATCGCCGGTGGCCGCGATCGCGGCGAACGTCACCATGACGCCGACCACGGTGCCGAGCAGACCGATGAACGGCCCACCGGAGATCGCGATCGTGAGCAGCACGAGTTGACTGTTCACCTTTTGCCCTTCGCGTACCATCACCGCGTCGAGCGCGGCACGCAGCGATCCGAGCGCCTTGTTGTCGAGCCCGGTCGGGGCGGCACCGACGGCTGGTGAGGTGCGTGCGCGGATCTCATCGAGGCCGCGGCGGTAGACGCTGAATAAGGGCGAATCCCTGAACGCCTTGGAACGGCCGTAGAGCGCGGTGAATCCGTTCGTTGCATCGTCGGTGCCCGGCGTGAGGTTTTCGTAAGCCTCGAGGAAACGGTCCGACGCCTTGCGCGCCCGCGACAAGGCCACGGCCTTCAGGATCATGACGAGTATGGCGATCGCCATCATCACCCCGCACAAACCGATCACGATCTGCTCGACGATCGCGTCCTTCTTGCCGAAGACGTTCTGGATGATGATCGCGAAGTGCCCGACCGCGGGCCCGCCCTCACCGCCGGCCTCACCCGCTGAATCCGCGCGCTCATCGGCGCCGTAGGTAACGGCGCGATCGTTACCGGTACCTTGCAGCATCGCGTCGAGTGCGATGCGGGCAGCCGGGCGTTCGACAGTCGATACCATCACTTCATCGATCGCGACGGCCAGCATGCCGCTGCCGTCGACCCCGCCGCCGATGGCCAGCGCGCCGTCGAGCGCGGTCATCGCGGTTGCGACCTGCGCGCTTTGTGCGCCGTCGAGGTAAACGGCCAGGGTGCCTGCCCCGGCCGTCACCGCGACGTGGTGCCATTGCCCGGCGGCGAGTGGCGTCGCCGAGGTGAGTTCCGTTTCGCCGTAACGCACCGTGACCGCGCCGCCGGCGACGATCACGCTGAAACGGGTACCATCGGCGGCGATGCGATCGACGAGGTAGCCCGGCGTTTCGGGCAGCGTGTCGAAGCGCGCCCAGAGCTGAACGCCAAAGCCCTGTTCGGCGGTGAACGCGAGCTGGGGTGCGTCGGCGACGGTCAACGGGCTGACGCCGGTCAGCAACGCACCCTGGCCGACGAGCGAGGCCGGGTTCGCAATCGCCTCACCCGTCACCGGGGTCTGGTAGGCGGTACTGTCAGCGAGCAATTGAGCACCACCGAAATGCAGCACGAGCGCAGTTTGCGGATCATAGGTGGCGCCCGGGTCGGCGCCGGCAACGGCGGCCTGGTTGCCGAAATACAGGTAAAAACGATTGTCGGCGGACTGCGGATTCACCACCGGCAACTTGACCCACGCGAGCGCGATTTGAGCAGCGGCGTCGAATTTCTCGACGTGATATTTGAGCGGCGTCTGATCGTCCCCCGCAATGAACCGCAGGTCCATCCCGCCGTCGCGGACATTGAGAAATTGCGGAAAATTGCCGGCGTGCAGGCGCACGAGCACGGGCGCATCGCTCACCGCGGCCGTCAGGTTCGCCCCGGTCGTGCCGGTGTCGACGCTCAGCGCCTTGCGCTGGCTCCATTCAGGCGCCCACCAGGCGAGTGCCGTCGTAGCGGATAAAACGCCAAGCAGGGCCGCGGCGGTGACGACCGTGTGGCGAATGCGGTGGGATAGGAACATAGGCGCACCCTTATATGTCCGGTTTGTTACAACTTCGTGAATCGGCCGGTCAGGCAGCGCTGCGCGGCACGTTCGTAAAAATGCGACGCGCATGTCGTTTAAAACCCGTACTCGACGCGGAAGTGCACGCGCGAATCACCGGCGTCAATCTGGTTCGACGATTTCAAGGGCACGGCCCAGTCGAAATCGGCGGCGAAATCATCGAGGGCGGCGAGACGAAAGCCGAGCCCCGCACTCCACAGCGTTGCGGTGTCGGGCTGTCCCGGCAGCGCATCGAGGATGCGTCCGCTCGCGCCTTCGACGAATCCGTGCACGCGCGCGGTGGTGAGAAACTGCCACAGGTCGGGGCCGAAATTCGGCGACCTGAGTTCGATCGAAGAGCGTACGCCGTCGTCGAAAAATTGTTGCGATTCCAGGTAGCCGCGCAGCGACTGCACGCCGCCGACCCCGAACTGTTCGTTGCTGATCAAGGGCGCATCGGTCACCTGCCCTTCGATGCCGAGCTGGAGTTCCGCGCCGAATGGCAATGCCTGCGTGCGCGATAACGCGGCGTTGAGGTAAATGAAGTTTGGCCGCGCACGGAAACGCTTGTCCTGAAACTCGCGCGTCTTGTTGCCGAATCCGCGCGGCGCGGCGGTGACGGCGACGCTCATCTCGGTTTCGCCGGTGTCGCCGAAGAGCACGCCGCTGTAGAGCGCGTTGTAGACGTGGTAACTGATCGGCGTATTGAGCGTATCGGCGCCGAGCAGATCGATCGATTCGCCGAAATTCTTGTAGTCGCCGCCCAAGGTCAGCGAATGAAACCACTGCGCGCGCGGCGGCAGCGGCAAGGTTACGCGCAGACCGCCGATGATGCCGTCGCCGACGACCCCGAGCGTGCCGATGGCCGCGACGTCACTCGTCGTCTTCACCCCGTACAGCGTGACGACGTTGTCGGAATCCGGCAGGCGAAAGCTGTAGGTTGAGGAGAACACCTCGACGTTGTCCCGGTTCTCCGGCGCGACCTGGTAGGCTGCCGTGATCGCATGTTCGCGCTGCCACAGGTTGCCATAACGCACTTCGGCGTTGAGCCGCAGGCGCGAGGTGTTCTGACTGAAGCGATCATTGAGCTCGACGCGCGCGTGTAAGGGCAACTCGTCTTGCACTTTCAATTCGACATCGAGGGTTCCCGGCGCCTTGCCGGGACGCAGTACCGGCGTTACGACGCGGTCCGGGCTCGCCTGGTTCACCCGCTGTAATTCTTTTTGCACGTGCGGCAGGTAAGGCACGCTGCCGGGCGCCAGCGACGGCACCTGACGCTTGATTCGACCAAGCGAGAAATAGCGCGAGTCTGCGATTTCCAGGCGTGCGACCTTCCCTTCCACGACCTTGAGCACAACCATGCCCTCGATCACATCCTGTTCGGGGATGTCGACTAGCACGGTGCCGAAGCCGTTGTCGCGGAACAATTTCTCGACGTCGCTGCGGGCGGCTTCAACGTCCTCGATCGTGCGGCCGGGTCCGAGATGCGGGTACACCGCGCGCTCGATGAGGCGCTGATCGATCCGCCCGCTGCCGACGAGCGCGCCACTATCGATCTGGAACTCCCAGATGTCGAAGCGCGGGTCGTCCGTCGCCGGCGCCGGGTCCTCGGTAACCGCGGTCGCCGCGCCGGCAAATGCAAGGCTCGCGCCGACGGCGCAAGCGATCAGGAATCGTTTGAGCAAGTTCTGTTCCAGCCGCAATCCGTTTTCGAGGCGAGATTGATTAATTGATCCCATGAATTGGATGAGCCGGCGGCGTCCGGAAGACACATCGGCGAGGGAGGCAGTGTGAGACTTCTTTGTTACCTGAATGTGACATTCCGGTGTCAGACCGAGTGGCATCGTCCGCCCGTTCCTGGGGCCGCAAAAAAAACCGCTCCCACACGGGGAGCGGCTGTTTGTCGTCATTGGCGGGCGGCCCGTCCGTGCCGCCGCCCGCCGGATGGTGCGCTGTTTAGAGATCCCCTTCCTGGGTCGCGTTGACCGGATCGAACACCACCGGCGCGGAGCAGCTTTCGCCACGGTACGTCCAGCTGCTGATCGGCTGCGGGTTATCGGGGTCCATCAGCCCCGCGGTCGTGGCGGGCGCATCCGGAATCAAACCACCGGTTGAGGCCAGCGGCACGGACAGCCATCCGCCCACACCCCAGGCGTGGAGGAAGTTCTGGTTCGTCTCGAACACATCGACCGGACCGGCAACGCAGGTGTTGTTGAAGATGTTGCGCAGCTCGGTGCCGGGCGCGGACGGATCGATCGACGAATTGTCCTTGCGGATCTGGCACGTTCCCTCGTAGTGATCGTAGTAGTCGGCGAGGTAGACGTTGTCGATCGTCGGGGCAAGCCCGTCAACCTTGGCGAACCGATAGTTCAGCGCGAGGTTGGGGTTCTTCTCCGTGCTCTGCAGACCGAACGCCCACGCAAAGCGCGGGTTGCGGGTCGGGTTCGTACCATCGAAGAGGCCCGTCGTGTTCGTCGAGTTGTTGAGGTCGCTGAGGCAGCGATCAACATCGCTCGATCCGCGATTCGAACACACCAGCGTGTTGCCCGTATACGAACACGTACTCCTGCCCGGGTTGAGCGGGGCTTCCGCAGTGATCGTATCGCCCACTTTCATGCAAGGACGCGAAAGGAAGAACGCGTTGAACTGCGCCTGCGTACCGGAACCACCGTCACGGCGACACCAGGTGACGCGCTGATTATTGAGTGCGGCAACCGGGCTGAACGTCGGCACCGGCAGACCGGCTGTCGTGGCGGCGGCGACCAGGGTCGTGCCGTTGCGGCGGAGCTGGCTCCACTGCGTGATACGCCCGGTAACCATGGCCGTGACTTCGGCGCGGGTCAGGTTCGGCATGCACTGCTCGGAATCCGCGACCGTGGCGGTGCCGAGTGATGGCGATACATCCGCCGTCGCGTTCTTGGTACCGGACGCGACGCGCGCGACATCGACGAGTTCGGCGTTACCGTCGCCGTCGATGTCCACGTTCTGCGGCAGCGTCAGACCCCACGAGGCGTTATTCGGATGACACGGACTCGCCACCGGGAATTGCAGCGCCTGCAGGGCGTTGCGCAAACCGAGCGTGACGGGTACGCCAAAGCCGAGGCCGGCGAGCGGACGCACGTCGATCACCGCGGAATCCGCTGCGGTGAACGCGATACCGGTGGACGGCGTATTGACGTCGAAAAACAGTTTCGGCTCGACGTCCGAGGTGCCGATGTCGCCGCCATTGACCGTCTGGTTCGGGATATTGCAGTTGTTGTAGAGCCGGAACGACGTACCGGCGCCCGTCTGGGAGGTGACCGGCGCGGCGCAGGCCGTTGCCGGAACGAAGGCTGCCGTGGGCACGGGGTACTGCAGCGCGCTCGCGGCCGGTTGGGAGATCGGCGTGGTACCGTCACCGGAACCGCCGCCTTGCTTGATGGCGCGGATCGTGTTCGCGCCAACGGTGGCCTTCAGGTCGCACAATAAAACCCAGTCATCGGCGTCTTTCTGGTAGACGGTGATGTCCTTGCCGCTCAAGGCGCCGGTCGGGTCGCACACGTTGTCGATGAGGCTGTTGCGCAGGAACTGCGCGGAAGCCGTGGCGCCCGAGAAATACACGTCGTAGTCCTTCGCGGGATCGATCGGCGTGAAATCGACCGCTTGGGCGTTGAGGCCGAACGTGCCCGCAAGGGCAGCGACGGCGAAAGTAATGGGACGGAATATCATGTGGATGATCCTCTCTTTTAATTTTCGTTAGGTGGCGTTCGTGTCAGGCGTCACGGCGGCGGCGCAGGCCGACCATCGCAAAGGCAGCCGAGCCAAACAGCCACACGGCCGCCGGTACCGGAACGGGCGCGAACTGCAGGGTGCCGTCGCCTTGCAGGCTCCAGGTACCCAGCGCGATCGCGCTGCTCGCGTCGTTGTCCGCCGTATAAAAGTAGAAATCGGTCATGCTGCCGACGCCGCCTTCCGTATCGAAGCCGAACGTGCTGGAGCCGCCGAAGTTATTGTCATGAAATCCGAACTCGCCCGGCAGGAACGTTGCCGACAGGTTGAGTGCGGTATTACCCGAAGGGGAACCATCAGTGCGCAGATTTACACCCTGCACGAACGACTCCACGTTCTGCTCGGCGCCGGTGAAACCCGCGAGGTTTTGCGGTCCTTTCGCGCTCGTCGATGCCGCTGACTCACCGGACGTCGTGAGCATGCCGACGTCGACCGGGAAGAACGTCACGGGGTCGAAGCCCGAGATGTTATGCACCGCTGTGATGTTGAACGAGATGTCGAGCCCGGCGTTCGCCGCGAGGAAATTTGTCAGCGCGGCATCCGGCGCGAAATCGAACGCGAGCGACCCCAGCGTGCCGCCGCGCAATGCGTCGACGAACGTGCGCGAGCTCAATCCGAGATCGCGTACGTAGGAGCGGTTGTTGGCGCCGGACGGCACCGCCAAATCGCGTGCGATGATCGAGACGAACAGCTCGCCGGTACCGCCGAGTGAACGATCGCCACCATTCGGGTCGGTTGCGAACGTGTCGAACGCGCGATTGCCGAGGCCCGGAATATTGTCGAGGTCGATCGCCGCATGCGCCGGCGCAGCGGCGAAAAACGCTGCGGCTAACGCGCTCGCAGCGAGAGTTTGATTGAATCGCGACATAGAAGTCTCCTTGTAGTTTTTCATTCAACGGCCAAGAGGCCAAAAAAATCTGTCGAACCCTGTCCGTGGATTAAACGCTTGCGTCGACGGGCGGCGCTCGTTGTGGACGCCGGTGTATTCGGGTCCGTACGAAGCGCGTCGCCTGCCCGCGCATGCGTCGGGGTTGTGCGACCGTCCGCAGTGCAGGCGCTCGCAGGCCGTTTCTGCCGAACCGCTACCCCGGCGGCAGACATAGGTTGGGTGTATTTAATGACGCCACTTTGACGGCAGCATGACAGTTGTGTGACACGTGCAAGGGCGGGCATGCGGCGATCGCAATGCCGCGTGGGCAGGCCGTGCCCGCCGGCCGCGGCGGGCGGACTGGACGCGCGGCACGCAGCAGCTTGCGGCTAATCTCGCGCGATCGCCCAGGCGTCCGGGTGTACGCGGCGGCCGATGTAGCTAGGGCGGTGCCGGGACGTCGACGTCGATGTCGATGCGGTGCTCCACGCAATCGCGCACGGCCGCCTGATCCGCGCCCCCGATGCGCCGGGATCCGCCCGATGGCGCGATGCGCACCCCGGGCGGTGTGCGCTCGTTGCGGCACTCATCGACGCGCTCGACGTAGGCTTCGACCGCATTCCCGCGCCCGAAGCCGGCGAGCGCGAGGCAGTCCGCATAACCGGCCACGTCAACGCCGCCCGGAATGGTCACGCTCATGGGCACGGCAACGACGACTTTTTCCGTGTAGACGCCGCCATTCCAATGGATCGTGTGTTCGCTACGATGGCGGCGGGCGCACGCCGCGGCGGGATCATCTTCGTCCGCGCAAGCGCCGACGGCGCACAGCAGCGTTGCGCACAGAACGCTGAGCCGGTGCGCGCGCATGCGCGAGGCCCTGGTCGACATACTGTGCGCGACGGCACCGGATCGGATGTTCACGCGCCCGTCACCCGATTGTCATCGCAATGTAAGGAATTGGGGCGAGGATTGCGCGCAAGCAAGTGTATGGATTGAAGAACATGAGAGTTGCTCGCGAATTGATCAGGCTGTTGACGGAACTGTCCAGCGCGGTCGAACGTGCCGCGTTCATGCGCGTGCGCACGCGGGACGCGCCGGAAGCCCGGGTTTCCGGCGCCCCGGACGACAACTTCAGCGACGACCTGCCGCACACGCAACGCACCGTCCGTTATGGCTGATAAACACGTCCGAACGCCTGTTCAACGGGGAACGCCGTATGCAAGTATCAGACTACGCAATGGCGTCGAGGTGAGCATGCTTACTCGCGCGTCGACGTCAGGCTCCGGCCGTGAAGCGCGCCGGTGACGCTGGCGGGTCGACCGATCCGTCTATGACACACACGCCCTGGTTCGCGACCGCGCAAGCGCGAGGCGGCTCACGCCGCGCGGCCTGTCGCCGCCGGCCGTCACGCGGCGCATGTGGCGATATTCCCGATAGTAGTCGCCCGTCGCGTAAAGTTGAATCGCGCGGTTGTCTCATACCACGCGGATCCGGTGGCAACTCGTCGAGATAGCCGTCCCTTCCCCGGCGCGCGCCTGCGGCAAGATCGGACGGCCGGTCGACAAGTGCGGCAAGTCCCTGATCCGTCGGCGGGTAACGAAAGTTGTCGAGCCTGCGCAGTTCGCGCGCCGAACGAACGGCGCGCAGGTTCTGTCGCGCCTTGAGCGCACGGGCTTCGTCCGGCCAACTCATCACCCGGGCCACAACAACGGCCGCGGGTATCCCGGGATTGACGACGCCAACCATGACTCCGATCAAGGTGAAACGTAATTCGGCTCGGTGCATGCGCCGGGTCTGTGACGATCAGGAAACGCAAGTTTATTACGCCCGTTGTTGCACGATTATGACAGTGCGCGCGAATGCGCCGTCGCGGCATGCGCGCCACCGCGTCAGTTGGTGCCGCAGAATCACGCCCGCGCATCGTTTGACAGCGTCATCAAAGCTCACCTGAGTCCGTCGTCACGTGCTTGTCATCGCGGCGTCGCGTAGCCGTAACGTTCGCTTATTACGCTCGTGGATGGCCAGGTGCCAGCGAACCTGGTCGCGACCGATCCCACGACACAATGGAGTAAGCAATGACAACGACATCCGCACGAGGCCGACTCGCCACACTCATGGCCGGCGTCACGACCGCCTGCCTGATCGCACCGCCGCTCGTCCAGGCCGAGCTCAATTTCACACGCCTCGATGCGTATGCCGGCGCCGCTGGCAACGGCGAGATCCTGGGCTACTCGAGTCTCGACCACACCGTGGCGAGCACGTTCGGGGCGACCGGCGTCGAACTGCTCACGTTGAACGCAACGGGTCAGCTGAGCAGCCGCGGCGTGATCGACGCCTCCGGCGTCTTTGACAGCATCGGCGACACACTCGCGAGTGCGAGTTCCGTCGCGCTCGATCCGCTGGGACGCGGCTTCGGCGTCGTATCACTGATTCCAGCCCTGAACGGAACGAATACCGGCAAACTCGGCCTGTTCGATTTTCGCGCCGGGAGCTTCGCCAGCCTGAACGTACTCGACGTCGGTTTTCACCCGGACAGCGTGAGTTTTTCCGCTGACGGCTCGCGCATCTTCGTTGCGAACGAGGGCGAGTTCACGAGCGGCGGCGCGACGGATGCACCCGGTTCGCTCAGCGTCGTGGATCTGTCGAGCGTCGGGTTCGGCACGTTTTCAACCGACGTCGCCGCGCTGACGAATGCGGCCGTGAAAACCTGGGACTTCAGCGCGGCGAACCTCGCCGCCGGCGTCGATCTTAGCGGCCTGCGCTACAACGACATCTCCGCCGGTGCGCTGGCGAATCCCGAACGCCACATCGAGCCCGAGTTCGTCGCCGCGAGCGGCAATGAGGTGTTCGTGACGCTGCAGGAAAACAGCGGGATCGCGGTGTTCGATCTGACCACGGAAAAATGGGAACGGGTGATGGCGCTCGGGCCGATCGCGCAGGTGATCGATGCGTCCGACCGCGACAGCGGGATCGAAATCAACGATCTCGTCACCGGTACCCCGATGCCGGACGCGATTGCGCTGTATGAATCCGGCGGCACGACGTATGCGGTGACCGCAAACGAGGGCGATTTCCGCATCGACGACGCGGATCGGATCCGGATCAAGGATATCGATCGGGCGGACATCGACGATGTGGCCGAAGCCGCGCTCGACGCGATCTACGGCGATTTCCAGGCCGATGATGCGCTCGGCCGCCTGCGCGTGTCACTGTTCGACGGTGATACGGACGGCGATGGGGATTTCGATCAGTTCATCATGCCGGGAACGCGCTCGCTGTCGATCTGGGACACCTCGACCGGTACGCTCGTCGGCGATACCGGCTCGCTGGAAAAGGTTCTGGCCGTACTCGACCCGGCGAAACACAACATCGACGACGGCCTGCTCAGCGAATTCGACGCGCGTTCGGATGACAAGGGTCCCGAACCGGAATCCGTCACGCTCGCGGAAATCGACGGCCGCATCATCGCGTTCGTCGGTCTCGAACGCCAGAACGGCGTGCTCGCGCTCGATATTACGGATCCGGCGAACATTTCGCTTGATGACATCACCGATCCGGCGTTCGCCGGCTATTTCAACGATCTCGGTGAGTTCGCGTTTTACGCGCCGGAGTCGATGTTCTACATCGCCGGCAGTGACAGTCCGACCGGCGGCGACGTGCTGCTCGTCGGGTTCGAAAACGCTGGCGGCGGGATCGGTGTGTACAGCGCGAGCGTCGTACCGGTGCCGGCCGCCGTGTGGATGATGCTGTCGGGTATCGGGGTGATGGTGTCGCGCCGACGGCGCGGCGCCTGAATCGGCTTGCGATAATCCCGCGGGTGGTAACCGGACGTTCCGCCCGCGGGTCGCACCCGCGGCCAGGCTCAGCGTACGGCGCGGATCGGCGGTGGCGCCTGCTCGAGATCCATGACCCCACGCGGACGATCGCCGCCGACCGTCACCCGGTGCATGCGCCGGTACTCGGGGTAGTAATCACCCGTTGCATAATGCTGCGTCGCGCGGTTATCCCACATTGCGACATCGTCTTCACGCCATTTGAAGCGCACCTGGAAATCCGGTTTCAGCAGGTGTTTGAACAACAGGCCGAGGATCGCATCGGATTCGTTCCTCGACAGCTCGATGATCCGGCTCGTGAACGTCGGATTCACATACAGCAGGCGTTTGCCCGTGACCGGGTGGACGACAACGAGCGGATGCTCCACCGGCGGCGTCTGTTCACGCGCACGTGCGATGCGCGCCGCGCCATCCGCTTGTTTGCGCAGGTAGCCCTCGTAGGCCTGGAGGAAGTCGTGCTCGCAGTGCAAACCGTCGAGCATCATGCGCAGCGGTTCCGACAGCGTGTCGTAAGCGGCGTACGCGCTCAGCCATAACGTATCACCGCCACTCGGCGGGATGTGCCGGGCGTGCAGCACGGACGCCATCGAGGGCTCCGGCCGGTACGTGACATCGGAATGCCAGGAGTCGCTGATCGGCGGACGCTCGCGGTCGTGTTCGAGTACGGAAATCTCGGGATGGCCGTCGAGCGGCGTAAACACTTCGTGCACTTCCATCTCGCCGATCCGGCTCGCGAGCGCCATGTGTGCTTCCGGGGTGAGCTGCTGGTCGTGGAAGAACAGTACGAGGTGTTCGTGCAATGCGGATTTGACTTCCGCGAACGTCGAATCGTCGATGTTACCGAGGTCGACCCCGTCGACATCGGCGCCAATCGCCGCGGTGCGCGGAGATACCTGAATCTGGCGATATTCCATGATGGCTACCTCGTTACCGTGATCATGTGTGGATGTGTTCGAGTTCCTGTCCTTTCGTCTCGCTCACGGTTAACAGGATTATAGGCAAACAAACGAAAGGGATCAGACTCATCAACGCGACCGCCTGACCGACCGATCCGAGCAAACCGGACAGCGCACCGACAATTGCCGGGGCCAGCGCCATACCCGTGCGGCCGATCAGATTGTTGACCACCGCATTCGCGGTGCCGCGAATCTCGGTCGGAAATATTTCGCTCGTGATCGTCGCGGCAATCGGCCACACCGCGTGCATGCCAAGGACGACGACGTACGCCGCCGTGATAACCGGAACGGATTGCGCGGTAAAACAGAGATATGCCGCGATCGCCCCGATACTGAAATACACCGTTGCGGTGAGGCGTCGACCGGCGAAATCGAGCATCGGCCCGGCCGTGACATAACCGATGATCGCGAGCGAATAGCCGAGCGTAAGCGCGTAGCTGACGGCCGCCGGTTCCCAGCCACGCTCGTTCGTGACGTAGTAGGAAAAGAAAAACATGCAGCTCGAACTCCACGCGTTCACCGTGAACCAGATCGTCGCCCCGGCGAGCGTGCGGCGACGGTAGCGTGCGCGGAATACTTCTTTCATTGCGAGGAAGCTCGCGATCAGCGAGACCCCGGCTTCGGCCGCGCCGCCTTCGCGGTAGCGGCGCGTTTCACGCAACCTCGACCAGTAGAAGATGAGTACGGGAGCAACCGCGGCGCCGATGATATACAACATGCGCCAGCCGAGTTCCGTGTCGACGACGTACGGAAATATCGCCGATCCGAAGATCCCGCCGCACAGGCTCAGCGCAAACATGAGCGTAACCGCGGCCCCGCGATATTTCGCCGGCATTTCTTCGGTGAGTATGATCGCGCCGACCCCGATCTCGGTCACCATGAACATGCGCGCGATGAACTGGTAGGCGACGAAATCGTACAGGCCGACGGAGAACGCGCTGAGCAGCGTGAATATCGTGTAACCCGCCACGGCGGTGAGAAACACGCGGCGGCGGCCGAAGCGGTCGGCGAGACGTACCGGAATGAACGCGAGGATCGTGCCGACATTGATCAGGCCCACCGCGCTGCCGAGCGTTTTCGAATCCGCGCCGAAGTCCGTACCGAGATACGGTAGCGCGAGATTGATGATCAGCAGATCGTAACCCTCGAACAGGGTGACGAAACACACGAACGCGAGCAGACCTGCGAGGTAGGACTTCTCATACGGCGCGACCACGGCCGCGGTGGCCACGTTGGACATGTTTTTTCCGCCGCTGCTATTTCTTTGGCGCGAAGCGCTCCCAGGCGCGTACCGGCTCCGGCACCGGCGGGAGTTTGCCATCCGGGTTCACCGGCATCTTGCCGCCGGTCGCGAACGCGACGTGATCGCCGAAATACATGACGTGCTGATCGTATTTCTTCACCTCGTCCGGGGTCAGCGTAATCGACGCGGAATCGAGCAGCGTATGTTCGTGTTTTGATGTCCATTCGGCCGCGGAGAGCAGGCCGTAGGCCTCGGGGATATTCACGCCTTTGACGAAATAATGACCCGGGATCACGATGTTCGCTTTCGATTTTTTCATCACGACATCGGCCCAGGCCTGGCTCAGAATATGGCCGTCGTCGCTGATCGCGAGGATCGCGATGTCGACGTCGCCGATCATGTCCCAGACGTAATCCGGCGGGTTCTGGCGATTATCACCCCAGTGCAGGATCCGCAGTCCGCCGGTTTCGATGACGTACATGCTGTTGTCCCATTGCAGGGTTTCGTTCGGCGGACACGGGTCCTTGTCGATGAAATTGATCACGAGCTGGCGATAAGGAATTTCGCCCTGTGTCTCACACACGTGCTTCTCGGCGATGCCGGTGATTTTCACATCCGCGAGCTTGAACTTGCCGGCCATGCGCTCGAGGATCATATCGGCTTCGAGCCGGTCGACCCCGTCGTGATCAAAATGGGCATGCGTCACGAGGCCGATGTCCGTGCGGACCATCGGCATATCACGGACGTACCACGGCGGAAACATGCCGGTGATGTCGTTGCGCCACGGATCGACGAAAATCTTCACCCCCCGGGGCGAGACAATCTCGAACGCGATATTGCCGTAGAACGTGATCTTCACGGCGCCCTTATCCTCGTGCAGACCGCCGTAGACCTGCGCCGCGATCGTGCGATCGTTATTGTGCTGCTGCAGTTGGGCGCTGCCGCCGTGGGCACCGTGCGCCGCGACATTCGAGCTGCCCACGGTCGCGAACAGCAGTAAAAGAACAATCCGGTACGTGTTTCCCATGGTTTTCATCCCGCCATTTTTTTTATCGTTCAGGGGTGTCCCGCGTGGCCGGTGTCCGGACGCGGATCGGGTATGAAACCGTTCCGGTTCGGCATCTCGACGGCCGGCAGCGTCTCCCGATCCATGACGGCATCATCAGCGATGATCCCGTTCGCATTCAACAGATACGCACACAGGGCGTAGATTTCGTTCGGCGCGAGCGAACCCGGTGCAAAGAACGGCATCGCGCGGGAGATGTAATCGTACAGCGTCGTCGCGTACGCCCAGTAGCTGCCGATCGTAAGCCGCGGTTCGGCGCTCGTGAGCGTGCCGTGGCCGCCGACGAGGATCGGATCCGGTCCTTCGCGCCCGCTCGCACCGTGACACATCGCGCAGCGTTCGGCGTACAGTGTTGCCCCGTCAGCGACGGTACCGCTGCCGGACGGCAATTCCTCACCGCGCGGACCGATCGCGATATCAAGCGCCTTGATCGTGGCCGCTGCCGGGGTCCGGCCGAAGCCGTAATGCACCGCGGGATCCGCGTCGACCGCCGTCGCGAAGCCCGACAGCAGCACAAACAGTACCATTACCGGCGCGATGCGACTACACATTTCTGATAGATCCATCAGATCCGACAAGCCAGCGCTGGATCGCATTGTAGTGATAGAACGAATGGGGACCGCGCGCGGCCGCGAGTTCCTCGCGGGTGGGCTGGCGGTAGCCGGTTTCATCCGTCGCGCGACTCATCAATTGCGTCGCTTCGCCGCGCCACTCCCACGGCAGGGTGAACCGCGTGTGGCACACCGGCAACACCGGCCCGTGGAGTTCGGCCTCGTGCCAGTTGCGGCCGCCATCCGTGCTCACTTCAACCCGGGTGATGCGTCCGCGCCCGGACCAGGCCAGGCCGCGGATCTCGTGGAAACCCTGGCCTGCGAGGCGCTGTCCCGCCGACGGCGACGTGATCACGGATTTCGCTTCCATCACGAACGTGAACTCGCGCGCGCGCCCGTCGGGCATCAGGTCCGTATACTTCGAGGTTTCTTCGCGCGTGTAATACGGCGTTGCCGTGAGCTTGAGTCGGCGCAGCCATTTCACGCTGATGCTGCCCTCGTAACCCGGCACGAGCAATCGCACCGGATAACCCTGCTCGGGTCGCAGAGCCTCGCCATTCTGGGCCGTCGCCAGCAGCACATCGTCGAGACATTTCGCGAGCGGAATGCTGCGCGTCATCGCCGCGCCGTCCGCACCTTCGGCGACGACCCACTGCGCATCAGCCTGCACCCCGGCTTCGGCGAGCACGGTTCGCAGCAACACCCCGCTCCACTGCGAACACGACGTGAGCCCGTGCGTCTGTTGCACGTCGGCACCGCCCGGCCCGTGCCATTCGCGATAGCTGTTGCCGGAACACTCGATAAAGCAGATCCGGTTCGTCACCGGGAAACGCCTTAATTCCGCGAGCGAAAAAGTCAGCGGACGATCGACGAGGCCGTGAACGAGCAGTTCATGCGTGGCCGGGTCGATATCCGGCACCCCCCCGTGATGACGTTCGTAGTGCAGCGCGGACGGCGTGATAATGCCGTCGAGATCGCCGAGCGGCGTCCACGATGCCGTGCTCGTCGGAAATCGCGACGGTGTAATCCAGCGCCTGATGGTTTCAAAGCGGGAACGCGAACCGTAGCCACTGTTCGGCGCGCCCTGCGCTTTCGTCGTGTCGGCAACGGCAAGCCCGAGTGGCGATGCCGCACCGCACAGCGCGGCGACTGCATTGCGCGTGCGCGTAAGAAATCCGCGACGATGTGTTCCCGACATGCCTGTCCCTTTACGCTGCCCTGTTTTCGTCGGGCAGACCATAACGTGAGCGGCAGCGTGGCGTCGAGCATTGCGTGCCTGCCCGTATCGCGTGTCGTCGGGCAGCACCCAAGGCAACTAGGGAAACTCTGAAAAAGTCCATCCTGGACTTTTTCAGAGCCGCAAAGCGAAAAGTGTGATTTTCGCTTTGCTCACAAAATCAACGAACACCGTTCGTCGATTTTGGCGGCACCTCCCTGTGCCGCCGGAAGCTCTGCACTTATGCAGAGCTTCCCTAGCGCGTTTTTTATCGCCGCCGGGTTTACGCATGCGCGATCCCTGGCCCGCGATTAGCACTTTCATTCGCACGGCGCCGGCATCGCTGTGCCGTTCGAGGCGGAACGCGCTTATGCGCACCTGCCGCAGATTGCGCAGTGGGTGGAACGTCTCGATCAGGTCGGTGAAGGCGAACGCAGCGAAATGGATCCGGCGGCCGCGCTCGATATTGCACGCGCGGCCGAGCCACTGGCCGGCACCGGTATCGCGGCGCACGACCCGATCGACATCGACGCGGGCACGGAAGTGTGTATCTCACCGACGGATTACGCCGAGGCGACGATCACGGGCACGCTCATCGGCACGACCGTGTCGAGTATGATGATCCGACGTCACGACCCGCGGGTCGGTGACGTCGGCGTGCATTTCCCGAAAATCGGCTACGCGATAACGCCGCTGTAAACGGCACGCACCGCGCGCGATCAGGAGCGGTCGCGGTGCGCGGCTTTCAGCTCGATGCGGCGCCGGTGCAGCACCGGTTCCGTGTAGCCGTTCGGGTGGTGGACCCCGCCGAACACGAGTTCGCAGGCCGCCTGGAACGCGATGGAGTCGTCGAAGTTCGGCGCCATCGGTTCGTAATCCGGATCGCCCGCGTTCTGGCGGTCGACCACGACGGCCATGCGCTTGAGCGTTTCGAGCACGTGGGTGCGGCGGACATAATCGTGGCGCAGCCAGTTCGCGACGTGCTGCGAGGAAATGCGCAGGGTCGCGCGGTCTTCCATGAGGCCGACATCGTTAATGTCGGGCACTTTCGAACAACCGATGCCCATTTCGATCCAGCGCACGACATAACCGAGGATCCCCTGGCAGTTGTTGTCGAGTTCCGCCTGGATCTCTTCGTCGGTGAGTTGTTGTTCGCCGAGCAGCGGGATCGTGAGGATATCGTCGAGGCTCGCGCGGCGGCGATGTTTCAGCGCGTCCTGGCGTTCGCTGACGAGCAGCTTGTGATAGTGCGTCGCGTGCAGGGTCGCGGCGGTCGGCGACGGCACCCAGGCCGTGCTTGCACCGGCTTCGAGGTGCTCGAGTTTGCTGTCGAGCATGTCTTTCATCAGGTCCGGTTTCGGCCACATGCCCTTGCCGATCTGGGCGATCCCCTGCAACCCGCAGGCGAGACCGACATCGACATTCCAGTCTTCGTAAGCCGTGATCCAGTTCTCCTGGCGCATGTCGGCCTTGCGCACCATGACCCCGGCTTCCATCGACGTATGGATTTCATCGCCGGTGCGATCGAGAAAGCCCGTGTTAATGAAGATCAGCCGGTCTTTCGCGGCCCGGATGCATTCTTTCAGGTTCACGGTCGTGCGCCGCTCTTCGTCCATGATCCCGACTTTCAGCGTATTACGCGGCAGCTTCAGCACGTCTTCGACGATCGAGAACAGTTCGCACGTAAACTCGACTTCTTCCGGGCCGTGCATTTTCGGCTTCACGATGTACATCGAGCCGCAGCGCGAATTGCGCAGCTGGTTCAGACGTTTCAAATCGTACAGCGCGATCGTGGCCGTGATTACGGTGTCGAGGATGCCTTCGGGGACTTCCTGTTCCTTCCACAGCACGGCGTCGGTCGTCATCAGGTGACCGACGTTGCGCACGAGCAGCATCGAACGGCCGTGCAGCGAGAACGGTTGTCCGGCGGGGTCGAGGAAATGACGATCCGGAGCGAGCGTCCGCGTCATGGTCTTGCCGCCCTTCGTAAACGTTTCGCTCAGGTTGCCGCGCATCAGTCCGAGCCAGTTGCGATACACCTCGGCCTTGTCTTCACCGTCCGCGGCGGCGACGGAATCCTCGCAGTCCTGGATCGTCGTCACCGCGGATTCGACGATGATGTCTTTCACGCTCGCGTGGTCGACGGCGCCGATCGGGTGGCTTGGATCGATCTGGATGATGACGTGCAGGTTGTGGTTCTTCAGCAGAATTTCCGACGGCGCATCGACGCGGCCGTTGTAGCCGGCGAACTTCTCCGGGCTCACGAGCGACGTGTTCGACCCGTCTTGCAGCGTAACCACGAGCTTGCCGTGGTCGACGGCGTAGGCGCTCGCATCGGTGTGCGAGCCGTCGGCCAGCGGCGCGATTTCGTCGAGAAACCGGCGGCCATAAGCGATCACGCGTTCCCCGCGCACCGGGTTATAAGGACCGTCACGCGTGGCGCCATTGTCCTCGGGAATGCTGTCCGTGCCGTACAGGGCATCGTAAAGCGAACCCCAGCGCGCGTTCGTCGCATTCAGCGCATAGCGCGCGTTTTTCACCGGCACGACGAGCTGTGGCCCGGCGATCGTTGCGATTTCCTCGTCGACATTCTCCGTCGTGATGTGGAAATCCGGGCCTTCGGGCAGCAGATAACCGATCTTCTGCAGGAATTTCTTGTACGCGACCGGGTCGTGCGGGGCGTCGCAGCGCGCCTGGTGCCACGTATTGATCTCGGCCTGGAGCTGATAGCGGCGCAACAGCAGGATGTTGTTCTTCGGCGCCATTTCCGTGATCACGTCTTCGAGCCGCTGCCAGAACGACGATGCCTCCATGCCGAGATCCGGCAGCATCTCTTTCGTGACGAGGTCGTAGATGGGTTTGCACACCGCGATACTCGTATTCGGGATCGCCTTGTGCGTCTGCCCGTAAATAATGCCTGATTTCATGTCTGTACTCTTGATCTGATGCGACGGCGCCCGAACGAGCGCTGAATGGAGCGCGCATGATATATAAATCCGCGCGATTCGCGTAGTTCCATCGACGAACCGGGCGCGTTCCGTGCGCTGGTTCGCGCGCCGCGAACGACAAAAAACGGCCCGTGCAGCGCGTTTTCGCTGCCGTCGCGAATTCCACACCCGGTTAAGCCGTGCGGCATTACCGCCGCGGCGGCGAATGACTCAGGCGCCGCGGCCACGCTCGGACAGCCACAGCAGCGCACCCGGGATGCTGATGAGCAGCATGCAGATCCCGAACGACAGCCCGAGCGCAAGCGCGGCGGCGGCCGGGATGTCGAAAAGCTGCAGCGCCGTGATCAGCAGGGCTTCCCGCACGCCCCAGCCGGCGACCGTGACCGGCAGCATCGATAACAGGAACACGGTGGGAAAGACGCTCATCGCCTCGATTGCGCCGAGCGGTACATCGAGGCCGACGGCCAGCACATAAAACATCAGCGTGAGCAGGCCGTGGCCGGCGACACCGACGAGCATGACGGCGGCGAAATCCAGCGGCTTCGCGCACAAGGTCTGTAAATGTCCGACGGACTGCGCGAGCTGTGACAACAGCGGACCGCGCTCGCGGCGCGCGAGCTGCCGACCGATCACGAGCGCGACGATTATCGCGATGACGACGGCGGCGATGACGCACCAGATCGCGATCCGGGCCACCTCGTCGGTGAGGTAATCGACGAGCTTGAACTGTACCAGGGCGACGAACAGCGCGAGCGCGAGCGCGCCAATGAGCCGATCCGTCCCGACGCAACCGATCGCGTCGCCGACGGCAAGCTCGCGGTTCGTCAGGATCCAGATCCGGTAGGCGTCACCGCCGAACGTGGACGGCAGGCCCTGGTTGAAGAAGTGCGACTCGGCGGTAACGCGCAACGCGGTTGCAAAGCGCAATGCGACGCCGTTGACCCGCGCGATCCGCTGCCAGCGCCACGCGGCGAGGACTAAGTCCCCGAATCCGAGTGCCGCTGCCAGCCACACGTATTCGAGGCGAATATCGCCGATCAGTGCGATCGCGGCCTCGCCATCGAAACCAACATAGATGACGGCGAGGACGAGCGCCGAAATCGCGAGTTTTACTCCCGCTTTCACAGTCCGGCTGGCGGCGCGTGCGGAGAAACCCCGAGATGCACTCGTGCGTCGCCGGTCGCCCCCCGAGCGGGGGGCTCGGCCCGTCTGTTCAATTGATACCGCTGTCCTTGTCTTTCCAGTACGGTGCGCGCAACTCGCGTTTCAATACTTTCATTGCCCCGGACAATGGCAGCGGCTCGCTGCGGAACTCGACGGATTTCGGCACTTTGTAACCAGCGATGCTGTCACGCGCATGCGCGATGATCACCTCCGCGTGCAATTCGGCGTCCGGCATCGGCACGACGACCGCGTGCACGGCCTCGCCCCACACCTCGTGCGGGATCCCGATCACGGCGACCTGCGCTACCCCCGGGTGACTCGCGATCGCGTTTTCGACTTCGCTTGAATAGATATTCTCGGCGCCCGAGATGATCATGTCCTTGACCCGATCGACGAGAAACAGATAGCCGTCTTCGTCGAGGTAACCGGCGTCGCCCGTGTGATACCAGCCGCCGCGAAACGCTTCCGCGGTGGCTTCCGGCTTGTTCCAGTATTCGCGCATGTAATTGCCGCCCTGCGCGCACACTTCGCCGCGCTCGCCGGTGCGCAGGAAATTACCGTCTTCATCCTGGATCGACAGTCTTACGCCGGGCACCGGCCTGCCGACCGAGCGCATCGCGGCGCCGCCGGCACGATGTTCTTCGGCGCCGAGCAGGGTCAGCACGGAAGACGATTCCGTCATGCCGTAGCCCTGCAGAATATCGATATCGGGGAACAGATCGCGCACCCGATCGAGCAGCGGTCCCGGCATCGGCGAAGCGCCGTAGAGCAGCGTGCGTAAACTCTGCAACGCCCCCGGATCGAAATCGGGATGGTTTAACATCATGCCGATCATCGTCGGCACCATCGCCGTTTGGGTCACCCCGTGGGCGGCGATCAGCTTCATCGACGCGGCGGGTTCGAACGCGGGCATCAGCACGAGCGTGCCACCGGACGGCGGCAGTGCAACGATGTAGAGCATCGATGCGGCGTGAAAGATCGGCGTCTGGACAAGCGCGATCTCGTCCCTGAACGGTGGCAAGGCCATTTGTACGTGATAGCTGTTCAGCAACTCCGCACGCTGTTCGAGCAACACGCCTTTCGGCAGACCGGTGGTACCGCCCGTATACATGAGCACGACGGGATCGGTTTCTTCAGGCTCCTCCGGCACGTCCGCGCGGCCGGCGTTCACCAAATCCTCGTAGCGCATGTCGTGGGGCACGTCGCCATCGCCGATCAGGATGGTTTTACGGATTGTCGACGCCCGACCCGCTGCGGCCATCGCATCATGGAACAACTGCGCGAAATGTACATCGACGAACGCGACTTCCGTCCCGGAATCGCACACGATGTATTCGAGTTCCTTGCCCGCGAGGCGCAGGTTCAGCGGGTTGATCACGCCGGCGCCGAGGTATGCCGCGTGGTAGAGCTCGAGATACTCGTGGCAGGTGGCCGCCATCACCGCGAACCGATCGGCGCGCTGTATCCCGAGCGTGTCGCGGAGCGCGTTTGCGAGGCGCATCACCCGTTCCCCGTGTTCGGCGAACGTTGCCCGGTAGGCGCCGTCGATAACCGCGGTCTTCGTCGCGTAACGATCGAGTGCCGGCAGAAAATGCCGATGGAATATCAGTTCTTTCATCGCCCTGGTGCCTCGCTGTTTGCCGGCCGTGATGCGAGCGCGAACAAAACCGGCGCGTTCGCGTTGTTCCAGTACGCATTCTAGAGCGTTACCCGCTGTCGGGCACATGGGCGTTGATTCGCGCCGGAGGGGCAGGCCGGAACGCGTGACGGAATCCCGCGCCGGGGCTGCGGTAATCGCCCGCTTGCGGCGGGTTTGCCGGTGCGAAGCCGCGGCCAACGGGCGGCGGTGCGGACCCGGCCGGAGAATGAGCCGCGCTGGCGGGTGGCGTCAGCGGGTCATGAAGTAAATCACGGCAGCGACAAGCGCAACGACGGCAACGAACAGTACGGCACCGCCGGAGCCGGAATTGCTCACCGGCGGCGCGGGTGCGCGTGCCGCTTTCGCGCTCGACCCGGGCGTGCTCTTCTTCGGCGCGGGTTTCGCTTCGGTTTTGGGCGCGGGCTTCGTTTCGGGTTTGGGCGCGGGCTTCGCTTCGGGTTTGGGCGGCGCAGTCCCCTCCCCCGTGATGTCGAAATCCATCGTGCTCGTGTCCCCTTCCCCGCTCAGATCGAAATCGAGCTCACCACTGCCAGGCTGCTGCTCGGCGGTCAGGTCGAAATCAATCTCGCCGGTTCCCGCCGCGGCGGCGCCCGTCGCGGAACTTGCCTGGCGCTGCGCGGCCTGCGGCGGTTTCTTCAGGTTGACACCTTCGTGGTCACCGTCCGCTTCGCCCGCCGCCGGTCGTCCCGGCAGAGCCTGCCCCGGAAGCCAGAATTGCGTCTTTTCGCTGTCGAATTCTTCTTCGTCGCTCATGGTGTTTCGCTGTGCAGAACCCTGCTCATGTCTGTTCTCCGGCAGTATAGGACCGCAGCAGGCAATCGGCCAATGGATTACGGGATTGGCGGGCGGCCGGAGCCGGGAATCGGGAACCGGGTCGCGTATTCGCGGCACGACCCCGTGCCGACACGGCGGCAACCCGGTGCGACGCAGCTTTATGTATGATGTCGGCAGGGGGCGAAATCTCGCGGCGTGCACGTCATACCCGAAACATGGCCCGCCGCCGTGCCCGCCAGCTGCTTGCCGGGCACGCGACACCGCACCGTGCGGGGAAACGAACCGTGTCCACGCCACCCCGAAATCGATTGCGAGCAACATTAATCCGCACCGCGCGACGCGCACGTAGCGTAATTCCATCCCCGACGTGTGCTCCCGCGGACCATTAACCGCGCGATCCCGAGTACCGTCCAGCATGTCGACAAACCCGAATCACCGCGACTTCGATATCACCGTCCGTGTCGGCTGCAGCCTCGTGTATGAAGTCACGGGCAGTGCCTCGCTGCTACTGAACCTGAAGCTTACACCGGACAACAGCCGCGCAATACTGTTCGAAGCCCTGTCGTACGGTGACGGACTGCCGGTCGAAGACTTCATCGACAGCCACGGCAACGCGGTCACGCGGGTTGTGCTCGCGCCCGGCACGAACTGTTTCCGGCACGATGCGATCGTTGCGCTGTCCTCGCTGCCGGATAACGCGGGTTTCACCGTCGGCGTGCCCGAATCACCGGCCGAAATCCCCGCGCACTTGTTGCGTTACACGCTGCCCAGCCGCTATTGCGATTCCGACAAGCTGACGGATTTCGCGTGGCAACAGTTTGGCGCTATTGAGCACGGTATGCCGCGGGTACAGGCAATCAGTCGCTGGATTCACGAAAATATCGAGTACCGGTATATGTCCGGCCAGCCTGAATTGTCAGCTTGCGACATCCTCGCGCGCGGCTACGGCGTGTGTCGGGATTTCGCCCACCTCGCGATTGCCCTGAACCGGACGTTCAACCTGCCGGCGCGCTACGTCACCGGCCACATGCCGGACATCGGCTTTCCGGATCCCGCGAACCACATGGATTTCCACGCTTACGCCGAGGTCTATATCGACGGCACCTGGTTCACCACCGACCCCCGCTTCCACGTCCCCCGCATCGGCCGCATCCGCGTGTCCGGCGGGCAGGATGCCGTCGATGGCGCGTTTTCGACGATATTCGGCGGCGCGACGATGACGTACTTCGAAGTGTGGGCGTACCAGGTCGCGCGCGGCACGGTGGGAGTGGGCGATCCGATCGACCTGAGCCAGCGTCTCGATAACCAGTGGACCGTGCTCACGGATCCGCCCGGATGAGCGATCGCGCCGGCGGCTGAGATCGCCGACCCGCATCCCGTGCGGATCGGCGGTGCGACGCGACTACTTGCCGTCGATACTGAACGCGAGCAAGGCGTTACCGGGCATCCACTTGTTCCACATGCCGTAGCCGGAGTTCACATACACGTAGCCGTTCGCGATCGCGGGTCCGGCGCCATTGATCGAACCGCCCCGTGCCGGCACCCCGTTCACGGTGGCGAAATCCCCGTACGTATCTCCGTCCCAGATGACCGCACCGGTTGCGGCATCGTAGGCGCGCAAATGCCCGTCGAGACTGCCCGAGAACACCGCACCATCGATCACGGTAACCGCGGCCAGCTGCCCGGTATTGCAACCGGCGCGATCCGCGCACGTACCCTGGTGCGGTTTGACTTCCCAGGCCAGCGAGCCGTCGTCGAGATTCACCGCGCTGATCCCGCCGGCTTCGCCCGGCCCTTTCTCCCAGGCGCCGGCGATGGCGACGTAAGCTTTTGCCGCATCCGTCGCGAAACCCCATTCGATCCCGCCGACGATACCGCCATCGGCCACTTTCGTTTTCCAGATCATCGTTCCGTTTGCCGGATCGAGTGCATACAGCCAGCCCGATTTTTGCCCGGCGAGCAGGATCCGGCTGCCGTCACTGCGACGCGCCAGCACCGGAGAACTGCCGAAGTCGAGATCCGGGCCTTTCGAATCCGGACACGCCACCATCGACTCCGGCGACGGATCCATGCACGCGATCGTGTAGGCATCGCCGGCGAGCGTTTGCGTGGTCCATTTGATTTCACCGCTGTCCATCGCGATCGCCATGACCGCGTCGGACTCCGGCGCCGCCGGATCGGAGTAACTGTCGCCGGTGACGACATAAAGCGTATTCGTCGCCGGGTCGAGCGTCGGGGCAGTCCATACCGCCGCGCCGGACGGCGCCCAGCGTTGCGTGCCGATCGCGTTCTTGCCGCGTTTGCTCGGTGCTTCCTTGATCGTATAGGTCTTCCACAAGGACTTGCCGCTGCTCGCATCGACACTGAGGACACCACCACGGAACGTGCAGCATTCATAATCCGGCATCGCCCCGGCAACTTCCTCGAGCGACGACAACGGCACGTAGAGCCGGTTGTCGTGATACACCGGGGTGCCGGTGATCCGGATATGCGGATGATCGTCGGCGAGCAGCGACCAGTCGGCCTTGCCGGTGTTCGGATCAACCGCGTACACCTTGCCGCTCAGATCGCCGAAGAACAGCCGCACACTGCCATCGGGGCGCTTACCGAGCGTAAGCGAACTGCGCACTCCGGCATCCGCCTCGAACACCCACAGGGCGCAACCCGAGGCCGCATCGAGTGCAATCACGAGACCCGAGAACGTCCCGAAAAACAAACGCCCGTCGGCCACGACCGGATGCCCGGACATCGTCGTCACCGCGGGCACGCCGAAGACCCACTTCAGTTTCAGCCGCGCTACGTCCGCCGCGGTCAAGCCGGCCTGCTCGGCATTCTGGAAACGCGTGTTAGCGAGGTTGTTACCCCAGCTGTTCCAGCCGGCGTCGATATTCGTCACCGCGGTATCCGCCGGCTTCGCGCAATACGCGGACCGCGGGATCGCCGCCGCGCCCGAGGCGAAGTCGCCAAGCGGTTTTCCGGCGGCGTATTCGGACACGGCGCGGCGATCGTCGTGCGACAGCGTGCGCGCATACGGTGCCATTACCCCGGCGCTGATCGCGGAATAGATATCGCGCGGATCTTTTTCCCGCAAGGCGTCGAGCGACGGCATGCGCGGCAGATTGCGACTGTGACAATAGGCACAGCTCGCCTGGAATAACGCCGCTCCACGCTCGGTGGTAGCCGGGCCCGCGCTGTCAGCGGCGGCACATGGCGCGCCGAAACACAGGATGCCTGCGGTGAACAGAATGCTCATGACGGTTCGCACGTTCGTTCTCCCCGGAAACGAATCAACAACGATCGATGGTACCGAATAGGATCCGGCACTGGTAGTCGCGGACGATATCCGCGCGGATCGGCGCTGAATGCCTGCGTCCGTCGGGACCCACGATGCCCGGGTCGTCGGCGCTCGGGCTGCGTCGTGAATTGCGCGCAATCCCCGCGCGATCGTGCGCTGGTCCGGGTTCAGCATCGACTTGCCCGCTCAGCGTCCGGGTCCCGAGGCCCGTCGCGGGTGCACGACGCGCGCCCGACGGCCGGTTTTAGTGCAATAACGCTTGCGCGGATTGCGTGCAAACGGCGAATCAGCGCCGGATCACGCCGCACGTGCAGCCTGGCTGACATTTTGCAGGGTGCTTTTTATCCGGCACGGATGGCCGAATCCGCCTTGCGTCACGCTACGGGAGCGTAGAATCGCCCTGTGTCGTCGCTGGCATCACTTGCATTGCAACCGGGCTCGCTGATGAAAATTCTCTCGATCAATCGCGGCAAAAAACAACAACTCGTGTTCAACAACAAGGTCTTCGACACCGGGCTGTTCAAGGATCCGATCGCGGGCAGTGCAAGGATCGGGCGTTTCGGTATCGACGATGATGTGATCGTCGACCGCTCGGTTCACGGCGGTCCCGACCAGGCCGTCTATTTGTACAGCGCGGAAGACTATGCCTGGTGGGCCAGCGAGAATGGCAAGGTCCTGGCGCCGGGTACGTTCGGGGAGAATCTGACCACGGCGGGTATCGATTTGCGCACCCTCGTTATCGGCGACCGGCTCGTGATCGGCGAGGTAGAACTCGAGGTCACGGCTCCGCGGGTTCCGTGTTTCAAGCTCGCGACCCGGATGGGTGACCCGACATTCGTTAAACAGTTCGTGCGCGCGGCGCGGCCCGGGGCTTACGCGAGAGTGCTGCACGAAGGCGAGCTTGCCGTGGGCGACCGTATTCGCCTCGAGAAAACCACCGAAGACTTCGCCGGGCTCGTCGATGTGTTCAACGCCTGGCATGCGAAGCAACCGGCCGCGGACGTGTTACAAAAAGCGCTGCGCTCCCCCCTGGGTGAACATCACCGCAAGAGAATTCAGGCCCTGTATGCGGCGGCATCCGGTTGATCCGGCGCGTCGAACCGATCGAACACGGGCGCGAATTGCCGTTCCCGCGTCAGGCCCAATCCGGACTGCATCGGTCATGCGGTCGCTCCCGCCCGCCGTGTTTCAGGGGCGAATCACCGTCGGTGACGATCCGCTGCAGCCGCGGGTGATACGCGGCGCGATCCGGGACCGCCGGCGTATTCGCCGCGCACGGCCCCGGGCGCTGCCGGCTCAGGCAGCGGGGTTGATCAGATACTTGTTGCCCGTGGAGCGCGCGGCGTAGCCGTTGAGCGCCTCGAGGCTCAGGGCCTCGGCGAGGGAGATTTCGTGCGCGTAATCGCTCGCGAAAGTCGTCTTGATTTCCGCCGCGACGCGAGCCTGCAGTTTCACCACTTCCTGCATGCCAATCGTGCGCATGAAATTCGTCAGCAACCAGCCGCCCACCCCCCACGAGAAGCCATAGTTGCGTGCGAGCATTGTTGGCTGCTGATCGAGTACGCCGTAGATATAAACCTGTTTGTACACATCGGAACCGTAGCGGTTATACGCATCCATATTACGCACCGCCGCGGCTTCCATGCTCGTGAGTATGCGACTGGCGAGCTCGCCGCCGCCGGTGGCATCAAACGCGAGGGTCGCGCCCGTGGCAACGAGGGCTTCGGTCAGGTCGGTGTCGAACGATGGCGTTGTCGAGTTCAGTACGTAGTGCGCACCCAACTCACGCAGTAACGCCTCCTGCGCCGGTTTCCGTACGATATTCACGAGCTCGATGTTCTCGGCCTGACACAGGCGGTTGAGCATTTTGCCGAGGTTCGATGCCGCGGCCGTGTGTACGAGCGCGGTATGATTTTCGCGGCGCATCGTTTCTACCATGCACAGCGCCGTCAGCGGATTAACGAAACACGATGCACCTTCGGCCGCGGTGGTCCCGGTGTGCAGCGGCAGGCACTGCGTCGCTTTCAGGCAGCGGTATTCGCTGAACATTTCGCCGCCGAACATCCCGACGGTTTTGCCGAGCAGTGCCTGTGCGGCGTCGGATGAGCCGGCGGCGATGACCTCGCCGGCGCCTTCGTTGCCGACGGCCATGGATTGACCGACCCGGCTCGCGACCGCGGCCATCAGTTCCCGTGGAATCGTCGCCGTAATGACGGGCCGCTCGCGGGTGCCGCCCGCAACGGCGGTGGAGACGTCCGCCGGTCCGAGCAACAGTGCCAGATCCGACGGGTTGATCGGCGCGGCCTGGACCCGGACGAGGACTTCGTCCGGGGCGGGCTCCGGCGTCCCGACCTCGACCAGGGAGAGCTCCAGCGTGTTGTCGTCCTTGATTAATGATCGCAACTGTAATCCGGCGCCCATCGCTATCCCCCTGTTCTCGTTGAATTGAAACCGGGTCCGATCCGCGCGTGGCGCGTACCCGGCATAGCCCGTGTGTCGTTACAGGATTTCGAACAGAGCGTACATCACTTCGCCGCCGTCGAAACGACGCATCGTGCCGACACGAACGATATCGCTCGTCCCTGCGGAATGCGGGGCGGCGGCCTGAAAACAGGCCGTGCCGCAAAAAACCATATCGCTGCCCGGTATGTTTTCGTTCACGTTCCGGTTCGCGCGCTTTTGCTGACGCGGCTCGCACATGGCCGCGACCCGCGCTGCTGCGCGTGCCATGCAAGCGGACGTTCGACGGCACGTTTCAGCCATCCCCGGGAGAAGCCGGGTGACGCGCGCGGCCGATCACGACGCGATGCATGCCGGCAATATGCGGTCTAATGATCATCGGAATCGGTTCTAGTATCCATCGAACACTCATATACTTGAACGAAATCGCCACGACGAACCGCTATTTTGGAGAATCGAGATGCGCCAGGCCTGGGACAACGACAAGATCATACGCGTCGATATGACGACGCAATCGGTATCCGTGGAAGCGTTTGCACCGGAGCGCAAGCTGTTGGGTGGCCGCGCCTTGTCGGCCAAGATTCTCCTCGACGAATGCGACCCGAAATGCGACCCGCTCGGCCCTGACAACGTGCTCGTGTTCGCCCCCGGCACGCTCAGCGGCACGTCCGCTCCCACCTCGGGGCGCATCTCGATGGGCTGCAAGAGTCCGCTCACGGGCGGCATCAAGGAGGCGAACGCGGGCGGCGATCCGGGCCAGGATCTGATCAAGCTGGGTTATCGGGCCGTTATCGTCACCGGCCAGCCGGCCGACACGGAGAAACGCTGGGGCCTCAGGGTTACGGGCGATACCGTGGAGCTCGTGGCCGCGGATGAATACAAGGGGATGTGGAACTACGCGGCTTGCGCCAGGCTGTTTTCCGATCAACCGAAATCGGCTTCGGCGATTTCCATCGGTCCGGCCGGCGAAATGATGCTCAAGGGCGCCTCGATTGCATGCACCGACAGCGACAAGGCACGCCGACCCGCGCGCCAGGCAGCCCGCGGCGGGGTTGGCGCGGTTATGGGCTCGAAATGTCTCAAGTGGATCCTGATCGACGCGGGCAAGACCGCATCGCGCAAACCGGCGGACCGTAAGGCGTTCGCGAAGTACATGAAGGAATTCAGCGCGAACTATCTCGCGAGCCGGCACAGTAATTTCAAGTACGGCACGAGCGCGGTGGTACCGGCGGCGAACATGCTGCATACGTTCCCCTACAAGAACCGGATCGAAGGCCGCAACCCGGAGTTCGAAAAACTCGACGGTGCGCGAATCCTCGAGTCGTTCAAGACGCGCGGCGGCGAAATGCACAACTGCATGACCGGGTGCATCGTCAAATGTTCGAACGTCGTGCACGACAAGAACGGCGAGTACCTGACGTCCGCGCTCGAATTCGAAACCCTGACCCTGCTCGGCTCATGCTGTGCGATCAACAACTGGGAAGATGTCGCGGATCTCGATCGCCTGTGTGACGAACTCGGGCTCGACACGATCGAAACCGGCGCCGCGATCGCCGTGTACATGGATTCCGGCGGTATGGAATGGGGTGACGCGGAAGGCGCGAAGAAACTGCTGAGCGAAGAACTCGCGAACGGCAGCGAAATCGGCCGGACGATCGGAGACGGTGCGCTCGCCATCGGCACGGCGCGTAATCACGACCGCATACCCGTGGCCAAGGGTCAGGCCATGCCGGCGTGGGATCCGCGACCACTCAAGGCAACCGGCATCACGTATGCCAGCAGCGCGATGGGTGCCGACCATACGGCGGGCCTCGTCATCGATCCGAAAATTGACGGCGAAGCCGCGGCCGTCGCCTCGCAGGAAATTCAAATCATCAACGCGATCTGCGACTCCACCGGTTTCTGCATGTTCCTCGGTCCCACGATCGACGAGACGAGCCGGTTCTTCACGCCGTTTTTCGGCGAAGACATCAGCCGCGAACAAATTGCAACGATCGGCTGGGAGTGCCTGCGCGACGAATGGGCGTTCAACGATCGCGCCGGATTCAGCGCAGCAGACGACGATATGTCGGCGTGCATGCGCGACGAGGGGATCGGTCCGGAACACGCATTCAAATTTGACGTGTCGAGCGACATCATCGCGAAGGTAAAAGTCCGCCAGCCGGCGACCGACACGTTCTACTCGAAATCGCCGGCGGGATAAGCGCCCGTCACGCGCGCTGCGCCGGTTAACATCCGGCGAAGCGCGGACGTGATGCAGCGGGTCGTCCCCCGACCCGGGTGCCGCGCGCGACTCAGCGCCCGGCAGCCCCGGCGTGTTCAACCGCGGGTGTAACATCCGTGATCTCGAACCCGCGGTAATCTTCCGCTACCACCTCGCTCAGCACTTCGCGATAACTGCCGAGACCCGCCATGTAGAACATCACGGCATGCGGCTTGCCGGGTATGTTTGCACCGAAGATCCAGCTGTTACCCTTACCGAACAGCGTCGCATCGGCGATCTCCTTGCAGTTCGCCGACCACGAGTCTTCCGCCGCGCGCGTTGCCTCGACAATGTCGTGACCCGCGCGCTCGGTATGCGCGATACACTCGCAAATCCACTCAACCTGGGTCTCGATACTCGGCGGCAGGTTCGTAAACGGTCCGTTCGGCCCGAGTACCATGAACATGTTCGGAAACTTGTTGACCGTCATGCCAAGGTAGCTCGTGGGACCATGCTTCCAGTGGTCGCGGATTAATTCACCGCCGCGGCCGCGCAGATCGAGCTTCGTGTAGCTGCCGTCGACCCCGTCGAATCCGGTCGCGTAGATCAGGACATCGAGCTCGTGTTCCGTGCCGTCCTCGAGACGGATACCGTGAGGCAGTACTTCGGCAACGGGATTCGCCTTGACGTCCTCGAGCGTCACGTTGTCACGGTTGTACACCGCGTAGTATCCGCTGTCGCACAACGGCCGCTTCGCGTAGTAGTCGCGCGGGGTCAGTTTTTCCGCCGTTGCGGGGTCTTTCACGATCCGGGCGATTTTTTTCCGGATGAATTCCGCCGCCGCCTCGTTCGCCGCCTCATCCGTCGCGATATCGCTGAACGTACCGAACATGAAGCGGAATCCGCCGCCGCGCTGCCACGCGCGCTCGAATACGCGCTCGCGCTCCTCGGCGCTGACGCTCATTGCGGGCACGGTACTCTCGTGAAACCCGAACGCGGTCATCGAAGCCTTTACGTCTTTCCAGATCGCGTCGTAGTTCGCCTTGATCCCGGCGATCTCTTCATCCGGCACGATGCCGTTCCCTACCGGCACGCTGTACTGCGGGGTACGCTGGAACACCGTGAGGTGTTTCACCTCCGGCGCAATTGCGGTGATCACCTGCAGGCCGGTCGATCCGGTGCCGATCACGCCGACCCGCTTGCCCGCAAGCCGGACATTCGGTGGCCAGTTGCCCGTGTGATACTGCTCGCCGGCGAACGTCTCGATACCGTTGAACTGCGGCACGTTTGTCGCGGACAACAGACCGAGCGCGGTGACGAGGTACTTCGCGCTGTACGTAGCACCGGTATCGGTGGCCACGATCCAGCGCCCGTTCGTTTCGTCGAAACGGGCTCCTGTGACGGCGGTTTCAAACTGGATATCGCGGCGCAGATCGAACCGGTCGGCGACGTGATTCAGGTAGGCGAGAATATCCGGCTGGTTCACGTAGCGCGTGTTCCAGTCCCACTCCTGCAGCAGGGCTTTATCGAACGAGTAGCAGTACAGGTAGGTCTCCGTGTCCGAGAGCGCACCGGGGTAGCGGTTCCAGTACCACGTGCCGCCGACGTCGTCCGCCTTGTCGAACACGCGCACGTTGAGGCCGAGTTCGTCGCGTAATTTGTGCAGCATATACAGGCCGCCAAAGCCGGCGCCGATAACAATGGCGTCGAATTCCGTGTGGCTCGAAGTACGAGTGCGTGCAGATGTGTTCATGTGACCTCTCCCGGAGCACGGGTGTTTGTCGCCGATCCGTTCGCCGTTCGCCGGTTTCGGCGCGAACCCGGATCGCTATCGTTCTACTCGAGCTAAAACCCTGGTTTCAGAGTAAATTTTCCCTGTCGTGCGCGCAAGCACGGCCGGGGAAAAATGGGGACATCCCACATTAATTCATCACTACCCTGTTTGATGCAGGCGCGCTGCCGTTCCGGTATGCCGCCGGCGACGGGCTCGACTACAGCAGGGATCGACCTCGTCCTCGATCGCAGTTACCGCCGCACGAACGTGCTTCACGCCGTCAGGTAGTTCGAACGTTTAATGTGGGATGTCCCCTTTTGCCCCGAGAAAGAACCACGCACAGACGCCGAGACCGAGCGCGATCGGGCCGGCGATCAGGTACGGCGCGTTAGCGCCGAGATGCTCGAGGGCGGCGCCGGCCCACAGGTGCGACAGCACCGCGCCGATACTCATGACCGTGCCCAACAGCGTTTGACCGGTAGCGCGCAGGCGGGCGCGAACCTCTTGTTCAACATACAGCTGCATGCCGACGATCAGCCCGACGACGACGACGCCGTGCAACAGCTGGATACCAAAGATCCAGAACAGATCCGGTACGAGAGCGGAGATCAACCAGCGCGCACCGTCGACGGCGATGCCGGCCGCAATCAACCCGCGCGCGCCAACCCGACGCAGACCGGCACCGGCGTAATAGATCAGCGGGATCTCGAGCAGCAGCATCGGGATCCACAGCCGGCTCACGGTTTCGACGCTGCCGCCGCGGTCGGTAACGAAGATCGGGAAGAACATGATCGGACCCGACAACAAGCCGAAAGCGACGAACGCCAGTATCAGCAGCCGCCGGTAACGTGGTTGTCGCAGGAGCGCACCGAGATCTTCGCGCTTCGCGCGCACGGAGATCGCGTCCGAGGGCGGCACCCGGATCAGCATCAAGGCCGCGCTGAGGCACAGCATCGCGGCAACCGGAAAGATCAGCCCGAGTCCGCGCGTGCTGCCAGCGACCGACGCATCGCCCCCCATCCAGTTGAGCAGAAACGGAAAGACGAGAATCATGATCAGGTAACCGACCGTGCCCCAGGCCCGCAGTTGCCCGAAGCGCGCCGCGCCACCCGCGCCCAGGACGGCGAACGAAAGCGATGAGGTGACAGCCATCGTTGGTGCGGCGAAGACCGCCAGTATCGCGAGACACAACAGCAGGATCGGGAAGCTCGTCGCGTAGAGCACGAGCAGGTAGCCCACGGCCGATCCCGCCGCCAGCACAAACAATACACCCCGGCGTCGCCCGGTTCTGTCGGCCCATTGCCCCCACAGCGGCGAGGCAATGATCCCCATCAACGGTTGCATAGCGAGAGCGAACCCGAGCTGGGTGCCGGTCAATCCAGCGTTTTCCCGGAAATAGAGACTCAGATAAGGAAAGATCACCCCGATCCCGGCCATATAGAGGAACCAGAAGGCCGCGATCGGGACGACGCCGGAGGCATCAGGGGACATCTCGGGTTTACTCATCATGGTGACGTTCGATTCGAGCGCGTTCTGCATTCGCGATACCACCGACGGCGCGCTTTACGACCGCCGGGTTCTGCCACGCGCCCAGGCGCGGTGAACACCGCGCGGGCGGTTTCACGCGGCCACGGAGTACGAACGTTTAATGTGGGATGTCCCCATTTTCTACAGCGTCGATCAGGGCCTTAGATGGATATCAACCCACGCGGTCGAACAATTCCAGTTTGGGCGATGCCATTTCCTCGAAGAAACGCGACGGGGTCCACGGCCAGCTCGCCGGTACGCCGTGCTTGTCGAGATACCAGCTCTTGCAGCCGGTCGCCCAGATGGATTTTTTCGCGGCGGCACTGCGGGCTGCTTCGAAATCCGCGGTTGCCCGGGCACTCGCGCTGATCTCGCGGCAGCGGCCCGTGCGGATCTGGCTGACGAGCTGCAGCACGTAGGACACCTGTGATTCCGCGATCTGGATCAGCGAAAAGTTACCGACCGGACCGTTGGGTCCGTTCAGCATGAAGAAATTCGGGAAATCGGGAACCGAAATCGACAGGTAGGCAACCGGATGGTCTTCCCACACGTCGTCGAGGTTGATTCCGCCACGGCCGAGCACCGTCGTGGGCCGGATGAAACTGTCGGCATGGAAGCCCGTCGCCATGACGAGCACATCGAGTTCGTGCAGCTTGCCGTCGTCCGTGCGGATCCCGCCCGGCTCGACCGCGCTGATCCCGGCCGTCACGAGTTCGGCGTTCGGGTGCTGGATCGCGTCATAGAAATCCGGCGAAAAAATCAGTCGCTTGCAGGCCGCGCGATAATCCGGTCGCAACTTCTCGCGCAGTTCGGGATCGCGCACGTTGTCTTCGAGGTTTGCGAGGCACGCCGCCTCGATTTGTTTCATCTCCTCGGAGTCCGCATCGATCACCGCGTTCGCGAAATGCTGGAACTCCGTGTCGAGCCGCGTGCGCAATGCGTCGAGTGCGAGCGCGTCGCGGCGGAACAGCGCTTTTTGTTCTTCGTCGTACTTGATGTTGTCGCCGGGCATCACCCATTGCGGCGTGCGCTGGAACAGGTCGAAATGCGCGACCTTGTCGACGAGCGCGCTCGTGATCTGGATCGCCGTCGAACCCGTGCCGACCACACCCACCCGCTTGCCTTCGAGTTTGACGCTGTGATCCCAGCGCGCGCTGTGAAAACACGCACCGGCGAAACTGTCGAGGCCGGGCAGATCGGCGATTTTCGGATGATGCAGCACTCCCGTCGCCGCGATGATCACATCGGCTTCATCGTGACGTCCGCTCGACGTGCGCACGTGCCATTTGCCGTCGCGAAACTCGCAATGCGGAATACTCTCGTTGAAGCGGACTTTTTCCGTCACGTGATATTTTTTCGCGACCCGTTCGAAATACGCCTGGATTTCCTCGCCGGGCGCAAAGTAGCGACTCCAGTCGGGATTCGGTTCGAATGAGTACGTGTACAGATGCGCCGGGACGTCACAGGCGAGACCGGGATAGGTGTTCTCCCGCCACGTTCCGCCCACCCGATCGGATTTTTCGTAGATCACGAAATTCTCGTAGCCGTATTCGCGCAAGCGGATCGCCGTGAGGATCCCGGCCATCCCCGCGCCGATCACGATGACGCGTACGTCGTTTGTTGCAGCACTGTTGGCAGTCATGATTCCGGGCCTCCCGCGGCGGTGTGAACCCGGATTATAGGCGCCGCGGATCCGCTTGCGGCACGATCCGGATCAAGTGCGCCGCGGGCGGTCCGCGCGCCGGCCACCGCGAGCGGCCAGGACCCCGGCGATGCCCGCGCCGCTCACGACGACGCGCCATGCCTGGCCCCGGTCGCGGCTGCCAGGACGCCGGCGTGGCCGCCGCCGGTTGAGCCCGCCGCCCCGGCGTCGCGGATCCGGTCGCCGCGCGATCCGGGTCGGGGGTGCCCGGGACGGCTCGCTCGTCACCCGCCGGGAACGCGATTCCGGTTTTCGCCCTGCTTTCTGGAATTATCATTACAGTAACGACGCTGCGCCGAATATCCTCTCAAATCGAATATTTTTTATTTCTGTTCTTGTTTTTGCATCCCCTCGATTCTAATCTGTAACGATTAATACAGTGAGTATCGGCTTATGAGTGAAATCCCGGTCGTACCGGTGCTGATCGCCGGCGGCGGCCCGGTCGGCACCACCCTGGCACTGGACCTCGCGTTCCACGACGTCGCCTCGATCCTCGTCGAACAACGCCGCGAAACGCCGCCAAATCCGAAGTGCAACACGACGAACGCACGCTCGATGGAGCATTTCCGCCGCCTCGGGTGCGCGGACGCGATCCGCCGGGTCGGGCTGCCACTCGATCGCGCCACCGATGTCGTCTATGCGACACGCTGGATCGGCAGGGAGTTAACGCGCTACCCCTTGCGCTCGGCACAACAGGTCATCGATCGCGCGGAACATACCGGCGCCATCGACGCTTACTGGCCAACTCCGGAACCCCAGCACCGGGTGTCGCAACTCGCGATGGAACCCGTGTTGCGCGAGCACACGAAGCAATTCCCGCAGTGCGATTATCGCGCAGGCTGGCGCTTCCTCGATTACACCCAACACCCCGACTTCGTCGACTGCGAGGTGCTGGATATCGCGAGCGGTGAGACGCACACGATCCGGTGCCGCTACCTCGTGTCCTGCGAAGGTGCGCGCAGCTCGATCAGGAACCGCATGGGTGCGCGACTCGCCGGGCGCGAAGTCGTGACGAAACTCTGCACGACGTATATCCGCGCGCCGGAAATCCAGCGACGCTGGCCGCACAAGCCCGGCTGGATGCACCGGATCTACAACCCGGATGGCGAAAGTCATATCGTTGCCATCAACGGCACGGATTTGTGGCTGCACCACTCCTTCCTCGGGCCGGACGCCGATCTCGATGCCCACGATCATCGCCCCGCAATCAACAACGCGTTCGGTTTCGCGTTCGATTACGAAGTTCTCGGCCAGGAGAGATGGACCGCGCGAGCCATGGTCGTCGACCGTTACCGGGACGGGCGCGTGTTCCTGTGCGGCGATGCGGCGCACATCTGGATCCCGATGGGCGGCTTCGGTATGAACGCGGGGGTCGAGGACGCGGTGAATCTCGCGTGGAAGCTCGGCGCCACGCTGTCCGGCTGGGCCGGGCCGGCGATACTCGACAGCTACGAGCAGGAGCGGCGTGCGATCGGTCAGCTCGTCGCCGGCTCCGCGGCACGGATACTCGAAACGATGTACAAAATCCCCGTCGACGACCCGCTGTTCGAGGCCGATGGCAGCGCGGCCGATGCGCGCCGCGCGGAAATCGGGCATTCGATCACGCGACATAATATGTCCGAATTCGACAGTATCGGTATGCAGCTCGGCGTGTCCTACGATACCTCGCCGATAGTCTGCCACGATGGCAGCGAGGCGCCGCCCTTTGCCATCGATCGCTATACGGAATCATCCCGTCCCGGTGTCCGCGCCCCGCACTTCTGGCGCGCGAACGGCGCCGCCCTGTACGACGAGCTCGGACCGGCGTACACGCTGCTGCGGATCGGCGATGCGCCACCTGACGCACACGATCTCATCGCCGCGTTTGCCACCGCGAACGTGCCGCTCACGGTGCTCGACGTCACGGAACCCGAAGCTGTCACAAAATACGAAGGCTATGCGCTCGTGCTCATCCGCCCCGATCAGCATATCGCCTGGCGCGGCCGATCGCTGCCGCGCGAACCCGGCGGCGTTGTCGCCACGATCACCGCTACGGCCGACACCTGAGGAGGAACACAACGATGCAGGAAATTATTGCCCGCAAGATCGCAACAGGCCTCGTCTTCGGCGAGGGGATCCGCTGGAACGGTTCATCTCTCGTGCTGTCGGACATGCTCGGCAAACGGGTCGTCAATGTGGACGTGCACAGCGGTGAGGTGACGACCGTCGTTCCGATCGAAGCGCAACCGAACGGTCTCATCGTGCGCGACGACGGCTCGCTGCTGATCAACTCGATGTTCGACTGCAAGCTGCTCGTGCTCGCCGACGGCAAACTCTCGACGTATGCGGACCTGTCCGCCGTGGCGACCGGCTACCTCGGCGATATCGTCGATGACGGCCGCGGCGGTTACTACGTCGATGACGTCGGCGCACGCGTCCTGCACGGGGAAAAACCCGCGCCCGGTCGCCTTATCTATGTCAATCCGGAACGCGAACTGCACGTCGTCGCCAGCGGGCTCGCGTTCGCGAACGGGATCGTGATCTCGCCGGACGGCAAGCGCCTGTATCTCGCCGAAACGATGATCTCCGCGATCAAGGCGTACGCGATCGGCGCTGACGGCTTGCTCGGCGAGGGACGGGTCGTCGCGGATTTCACCGGCGAAAGCCGCATCGACGGTATGACCATGGACAGCGAGGAAGCGTGCTGGGCGTGCCTGCTCGACCGCGACCGGGTCGTGCGCGTCACGCCGGGCGGCGAGCGCACCCATGCAGTCGTGGTGCCGGACAGCGAACCCATTGCGTGTACGATCGGCGGCGCGGATGGCCGGCAACTGTATATCACCGCGATCGAGGCGCTGCAGGGCAAGAATATTTTCGAGGAAATGATGGCCGGCAGGGTTCGCGCGAACGTCTGGTGCGCGGCAATTCCGTTCGACAAGGGCGGCGCACGTCCATGAAATCGAAACCCGTGCCCTGCGCCACGGGCGTTCACGACCCCGCTGCGCAAGCACACGCGAACCGGACCGGCGATGAGTAGGAAAAGCCCCGAAAACCACACGCGCGAGCTGATAATTGCCGCGGCCCTGAAGCTCGTGTCGCAAAACGGCTACGCCGGTACGAGCATTGCGAAGATCTGTGACGAGGCCGGGCTGAATGCAAGTTCCGTGTACTGGTTCTTTGAGAACAAGGAAGACCTGTTCCTGTGCACGATCAAGGAAGCCGCCGAGGAATTCCTCGCGGCGGTCAGGATCCCGGCGCGACCGGATCCGGCAAGCCCGGAGCAGGTCAGCAGCGAATTGATCCAGTCGGTCGCCCGACGCCTCGAAACGAATGCCAGTTTTCTGCGCCTGCTGTTGATCATGATGCTCGAAGAACAGAACCTGCCCGCGGAACTGCGCAGCAAGATCGCGCTAATCCGCGCCGGCTCGCTCGCGTGGTGGGAAGATTTTCTCGGCCAGGTGTTCGCGCCCCTGGGACAGACGACGGCCGGCATCTTCGCACGCGACTTTGCCCCGTTCTGCCGCGCCACGATCAATGGTGCGTTCATCGCGCAGCAATATGGTGAACCGGTTGACCTCGAACAGGTGATGCGCCAGCTCGTGCTGCTCATGTCGGCGTTGCTCGACAGGATCGCGCGGGAACAATAAGTACTCCTCGCGCCCGACGCCCGCGGGCCGGGAGCCCGGCCGCACGGCTGGGGAAACCGCTGCGCATGATTCAGGTCAATTGTGTGCGCACGGGGTTTTGTATAAACAGGCGACGCGGACCGTGAGCGCCGGCCGATCCGGCTGCAATCCATGTCCACACGAGCGAGCCGGCGACCCGGGCCATCCGGGATGTGGGCCGAGGTAACGAGAGGAGGAAATTTCAATGGCAGATCAGAAAACCAGCGGTGCGGGCGAAAACGAGCGCTACGACGCGATCGTCGTCGGCGCCGGCATCGCCGGACTCTACCAGCTCCATCGCTTGCGCGAGCTCGGTTTGAAAGTGAAATCGTTCGACGCTGCCAGTGATGTCGCGGGAACCTGGTACTGGAACTGTTACCCCGGTGCGCGGGTCGATTCGCAATCCTATGTCTACCAGTACTGGTTCTCCGATGAATTGATCAACGAGTGGAACTGGAGCGAGCGCTTTCCGGCGCAACCGGAGACGGAACGCTATCTGAATTTTGTCGCCGACAAGCTCGATCTGCGCAAGGATATCCAGTTCAACACGCGGGTGACCGCCGCGGACTGGGACGACGACGATCACGACTGGACCGTGCGTACCGACCAGGGCGATGTCGTGAAGACGAAATTCCTGATCAGCTGCACGGGCATGTTGTCCGCGCCGAAAGTACCGCCGTTTCCCGGTCACGAAAAATTCCGCGGACAAATCGCACACACGGCGCGTTATCCGCGCGAAGGCATCGACCTCGCCGGCAAGCGGGTCGGGGTTGTCGGCACCGGCGCGACCGGCATCCAGGTCATCCAGACGATCGCCGATGAAGTCGGTGAACTCGTCGTGTTTCAGCGCACCGCGCAGTACGGCGTACCGATGCGGAATTACAAATTCACGGACGAGGAACGCGCGCACTGGAAAGCGAAAGCGCATGAACTGAAAGATCGCGTACAGCAGACGTTTACCGGTTTCGACTTCGACCTCGACAATGGTTCGTGGCACGACTACACGAAGGAGCAACGGCGCGAGATTCTCGAAAAATACTGGGCCGACGGTTCGCTCGCGATGTGGACCGGCACGTTTCCGGAAATCCTCGTCGAAGAAGAAGCGAATGCCGAGGTGTCCGAATTCGCGCGTGAAAAAATCCGCGCGCGGATCGACGATCCCGCGGTCGCCGAGATCGTCGTACCCACGGCTTACGGCTTCGGTACGTACCGCGTGCCGCTCGAAAACGGTTTCTACGACGCGTTTAACCGCGATAACGTCACGGTTGTCGATGTCCGCGAGGCGCCGATCGAGTGCTTCACGGAAACGGGCCTGAAAACGGCCGACGCGGAATACGACCTCGACGTCGTGATCCTGGCCACCGGCTTCGACGCCGGTACCGGCTCACTGACGCAGATGAACATTCATGGCCGCGACGGCCGCTCGCTCAGCGAGGAGTGGGGTCGCGACATCCGTTCGACGCTCGGGCTGCAGGTTGCCGGCTACCCGAACCTGTTTACCGTCGCCGGGCCGCTCGCGCCGTCGACGGCGTTCTGCAACATGACGACGTGCCTGCAGCAGCAGGTGGACTGGGTTACCGATTGCATCACGTACCTGCTCGACAAGGGCAATGTGTCGATCGAACCGAGCGTCGAGAAACAGGATGAGTGGGTACAGCACCACGACGACACGGCGAACGCGACGCTCATGGTGAAAACGAACTCGTGGTACACCGGGGCGAATATCGAAGGCAAGCCGCGGCGCCTGCTGTCCTACATCGGCGGGGTCGGCAACTACCGGCGCATCTGCGAGGAAGTGAAAGACAGCGGTTACGCGGGTTTCATGATCGACTGAGGGTGAGCGTAAGCACGGACCCGGCCCCGGGTCCGCGGCGCGCCGATGTCGGGTTCGCGCACCCGCGACCCGGTTTACCCGCCGGAAGTGACCTCGCCGATTTCGCGTGGCAGATCGCGCAGGCGCGGCATCACTTCGGCGGCGAACAACCGCTGCGACTGGCGGGCGACAGGCTCCGGCATGCCGCGCATGCGAAACACGATGCACATGCGGCGCGCACCGCTGGCCTTCAGTGCCTCGCGCAATTGCTCGAACACACTATGCGGCGTGCCGACGACCGTGCCCGCGAATGCCGGCAGGTACATCTCGACTTCTTCATCCGGCATGCCGCGCGCCGCGAGCGTCGCGCGCGCGGTTTGGCTTGAATGCGCCTGGGCCCGCTCGGCTTCCGCATCCGTCGGCGCCACGATCACCGAGGTGATGCCGATGAAATTCTCGCCGCCCGCGCTGTGCCCGGCGGCTTCGGCGGCGCTGACGTAACGTTCGAAAACCGGCCGCGCCGCGGGGGCGAGGAAGCTGAAAAGATTCTGCCCCAGCGTACCGACCCACTCGCCCACTTCGGGGCGCGTCGCCGGCATCCACACGCGCATGTGCGGATTGAACGGTTTCGGGTACACGGTGGACGGTTCGCTGATCCGATGATACTTGCCGGCGAACGTCATCGAAGTCTCGCGCAGTGCGCGCAGCAACAATTCCAGGCCTTCGGCGTAGCGAGCATCGAGCTCGCTCGCATCGGGCGTATAGCGCGCGCGCTCGACCGAGAAATTCCCCTTGCCGACCCCGATCTCGGCGCGCCCGTTGCTCAGCATATCGAGCATGCCCGCTTCTTCGGCGAGCCGCCACGGATTGTGTACGCTCAACACCTGGACTGAATGGCCGAGGCGGATGCGGCTCGTTTCCCGCGCGAGCGCCGCGAGATAAACGTTCGGTGAAGGCACCATCGTCCAGCCGTCGAAATGATGCTCCGTGGTCACGAGCCCGTCGTAGCCGAGCGCTTCAGCCTCTTTCGTATCCGCGATCGTACTCTCGAACGTCGCGCGTGCCGAGGCCGGATCGTAAGCCTCGGGCGACCAGTCGCCTTCGTATTGCATCGCGTCACAGCGAATGAACTTGATGATCCCGGGTTCCTCGTCCCAGCGCGGGACGATCGCTTCGTTCTGTGCTTTTATTTGCGCCGACATCGGTGGCTCTCCCGGATAATTGCGACGATTCGATCGTGAACATAACACGGCCATCGCGGACGGCGCCAAGACGACACGACACGTCCGTCGGGGTTCACGGATCGGCGGCAACACCCGGGGCTGACACATCCGTCGTAATCGCCCGCCCGGGGCCGCGCGCGCCCGGGAATCTACGTGGCGCCGAGCAGCGACTCGCGCAACACGTCCGTCAGTTTCCGGACGAGAACCGCGCGCTGATACGGCTCGAAGATGAAGTCATTGGCACCGGCTTTGAGGCACGTGCGCACGAGCTGCTCGTCGTGGTTACCGGTCAGCATGATCACGGCACGGCGACGAATTCCGGCGTGGCTCGCGGACGTTTCAGCACCGCGATGCCGGTCAGGTCGGGCATTTCGTAATCCCGCCGCACCACGGCCGGATGGCGGTTGCGAATTTGCGCAAACGCATCGTTCAAAGCGGCATCGAACCGCGCGCCATGTTCGGGATCGAGACTGCCGCCGGCTCGCGCCGGGGAACCGGCCGTACGGCGGCCGATCGGCGACCCTGTCAGCGCGGCAGCGTGACGAACGCCGCATACGCGCGGCGGACAGCTGGCGGCCGATCGCTCAAGCGACCCGCACGAATGGATAGATCGCCCGCTGCCATGCCCCGGTAACAGGGTGACGCATCGTCTCCAGGCCGTCACGACCCGCGGATTCATCGCCGGCGCGTCGTTTGCCATCTCACCGCACGATCATGCGGCGCCATCCCCGCGTATTCTCGCGCTGGCGCGAAAAGCTCCCCGTCGCGCCGCTACCCGGTCGTTCCGTCGGGCGCGAGTGAGCGCTTCAGGACGGTCATCGCGGCGACAGCAAATCCATACGTCGTGAGTGCAAGACTCGCGAACAAATAGAAGCGGTCTCAAAAATAGAGGGTGTCGCGCCGGGAGTCATTTATGCGCAATCCAAGGCACGAAGAGCGTAGTTTAGCCGGGCTAAATGAGCGATGA
>MRWG01000497.1_pt1 | contig 43234 bp, 39 predicted proteins | sample 1013341 | NCBI WGS metagenome assembly MRWG01 (sample SAMN06117577, study PRJNA244670) | biofilm metagenome | biome: Water; feature: Cathode Biofilm; material: Biofilm; isolation source: microbial consortium enriched at the cathode of a solar microbial fuel cell | place: USA: District of Columbia ... | reverse complement strand
CCAGTAGCGCATGACCGCCGGTACGACGCCCGCCGCACCATTGGTCGGCGCGGTGACCACACGGCCACCGCTGGCGTTCTCCTCGTTCACCGCCATGGCGAAAACCGCCAGCCAGTCGTTTGCGGCAAGCGGGTTGGGCCGGTTCTGACGCCAGTCCTCGTCAAGCCGGTCGTGAAGCTGGCGCGCACGGCGGCGCACATTGAGCCCGCCGGGCATGATGCCGTCCTGGGAAAGCCCGCGCTCGATGCACGAATCCATCGCCTGCCAGATCTCGTCGAGCCCCGCGTCGAGCGCGGCGCGATCCATCTTCACTTCCTCATTGGCGCGCTTCATCTCGGCAATCGAAAGCCCGCTCTCGGCTGCCATCGCCAGCATCTCGCGCCCGTTGGCAAACGGATATGGCACAGTGCTGCCCTCGGGCCCGGCCTTCTCGGTTTTGAGGGTCTGAAGCTCTTCTTCGGAAACGACGAAGCCGCCGCCTACGGAATAGTAGATGCGCCGCAAAAGAAGACGGTCGTCTGCATCATAGGCGTTGAAGGCCATGCCATTGGCGTGGCCGGGAAGCGGCTGCTTCTTGTCCAGAACCAGATCGCTTTGCGGGTCGAAACGATAGGCCGGATGGCCCTTTGGCCGCACCATCTTTTCCTCGGCGATGGTGGCCAGTTGCCCGTCCATGCGATCCGGATCGACCGTCAGCGGGTTGAAGCCCGCAAGACCGAGGATCACGGCGCGGTCGGTGCCGTGCCCGATGCCCGTGAATGCAAGCGAACCATGCAGGCTGACCGACAGACGGTCCACTTCGCTGCCTGCCGGGCGCGGCCAGTCATCGCCTGCAATCTCCGCCAGAAAGCGCTCTGCCGCCGTCATCGGCCCCATTGTGTGCGAACTCGACGGTCCGATGCCGATCTTGAACAGGTCGAAAACGGAAAGAAACATGGGCGAAGGCTCCGGGATTTCACCGCTGGAAGCATTCCAGCGATCAGTTGCCGTGGCGGGCTATCGCGCGGCACGGGCTGGCGTGAACGCGACAGGAAAGATGTAGGCGATTTCCCTGAACAAGCAAAGGGCGCAGCGATTGCGCTGCGCCCTTCAACTTCTGTGAACCGATGTTGTGCGGTTTTGCTGGTTGTTCAGCCTGCCGTTGCTACGACCGCTGCCGTCTCGGCGCCAATCAAGAGCCATGCCAGAAAGATGATTCCCGCAAGCCCGATCACTGCCTTGGCGGTTACGCCCCAGCAGGATCTCTCAACGCTATCGTCCATGCATATCCCGTTTGTTATCCGATCTCCGACCGGGATGATCCCGACCGCCGATCCGTGACGGCGGGAGATACTCCTAAGCACATGCTTCCGCAAGTCCAAAAACGGCAAAATGACGGCATTTGAACTGTTAAAAACCCGCAGAAAACGGGGCTTTCCGTGTCTAATCAGGCACTTGCGCGCATAAAGGGATTTTCAATACATGCGACCAAAAAAGGACAATATTGCTGCACTGCACCATCAGACAGGGAAAGCCGGTCCGAAACTCAGTCTGTGCGTGTATCGGAAGCCGGCAAAAACACGTCCGTTCTGCCTGCGAACCAGTAGGCGACGAGCCCCAGCCATTCCCTTATGCCCACTGTGAGATTGCGCAGGGAATCGAGCGCATTGTCCTCGGCAAGGCCGGGCTTCTCATTGCCGGCGGTCTTGTAGTCGACCGGCCAGGGCGTCACCGGGAACCCCGCCTTGCGGAACACGCCCACCGCGCGCGGCATGTGAAACGCGGATGTGACGAGCAGCCATGTCTCGCCTTCGGCCGGTTGCACCATCTCGCTGGAGAAGCGCGCATTCTCATAGGTATCGCGTGAGCGGTTCTCCAGAATCAGGCGTTCCGGATCCACGCCAAGCGCCGTCAGCAGACGCGGCGCCGTATCCGCGTCGCCCTCACCGGCCAGGAAAACGGCTCCCTGTCCGCCAGAAATCAGGATTTTCGCCTGCGGGAAGCGGCGCGCCAGAATGGCGGTCTCAACGAAACGGTCGCCACTGGCATTCAGTTCGTGGCCGCCGCGCGCACTGTTGATGGAGCCTTCCAGCCCGCCGCCCAGAACGACGATGCCGTGAACCGTCTCAGGCACGGGGTCGGGCTTCTGGAAGCGGTCTTCCAGCGGTCCGAGAAGAAGCGCGCCGAGCGTCGTCCAGGCCGACAGAAAGAGAACGATAAAAGAAAGGCCGCCTGCCGTCATGGACAGGCGGCGCCAGCCAAAAAAGGCGGTGACCACCGAAACCGCAATCAGGATCGCGGCAAGGCCGAGCGGCTGCAGGAACAGCCAGCCAATCGCGGAGACGAAATGGAACATGACGCGGCCTTTCTCTCAGGAAGCGAGCCGCGCCATGGGCATCACCACCACTTGTTCGGTGCGAAACGCCCTGCGGCCTGTTCGATCACATGTGCTGTGCGGAACAGCGTTTCTTCTTCAAACGGCTTTCCGATGAGCTGCAGGCCGAGCGGCAGCCCCTTCGCGTCAAGACCGGCGGGCACGGCGATGCCGGGCAGGCCCGCCATGTTCACCGTCACGGTGAAGATGTCGTTCAGATACATCTTGACCGGATCGGACGCCATTTCCTGATCGGCGATGCCAAAAGCGGCCGACGGCGTTGCCGGCGTCAGGATCGCGTCGACGCCCTGATCGAAGACCTGCTCGAAGTCGCGCTTGATGAGCGTGCGAACCTTCTGCGCCTTGAGGTAATAGGCGTCGTAATAGCCGGCCGACAGCACATAGGTGCCGATCATGATGCGGCGCTTGACCTCGCGGCCGAAACCGGCGGCGCGGGTCTGCTCATACATGTCGGCAATGTCCTTGCCGGGCACGCGCAGGCCATAACGCACGCCGTCATAACGCGCGAGGTTGGAAGACGCCTCGGCAGGCGCAACGATGTAATAGGCCGGCAGCGCGTATTTCGTGTGCGGCAGCGAGATGTCGACGATCTCCGCGCCCGCATCGCGCATCCAGTCGATGCCCTGCTTCCACAGCGCCTCGATTTCCTCCGGCATGCCGTCGAGACGGTACTCGCGCGGAATGCCGATCTTCATACCCTTGATCGACTGGCCTATGGCGGCCTCGTAATCCGGCACCGGAAGATCGACGGAGGTGGTGTCCTTTTCGTCAACCGAAGCCATGGACTTCAGAAGGATCGCGGCGTCGCGCACATCGCGCGCAATCGGGCCTGCCTGATCGAGTGAGGAAGCGAAAGCCACCGTGCCCCAGCGCGAGCAGCGGCCATAGGTCGGCTTGATTCCGACCGTGCCGGTGAAGGCTGCGGGCTGGCGGATGGAGCCGCCGGTGTCCGTTGCGGTTGCGCCGGCGCACAAAAGGGCGGAAACGGCTGCCGCCGAACCGCCGGAAGAGCCGCCCGGCACCAGATCGGCATTGGAGCCTTCGGCGCGCCACGGGTTGATGACCGGACCGTAATAGGAGGTCTCGTTGGACGAGCCCATGGCGAACTCATCCATGTTGAGCTTGCCGAGCATCACCGCGCCATCGGCCCACAGATTGGCCGTCACGGTGGATTCGTATTTCGGCTTGAACCCGTCGAGAATGTGGCTGGAGGCCTGGGTGTGAACGTCTTCGGTCGCGAACAGGTCCTTGATGCCGAGCGGAATGCCTTCCAGCGCGCCCGCCTCGCCCTTCGCGATCCGCTCATCGCTTGCCTTCGCCATGGCGCGCGCCTTGTCGTGGGTGACGGCGACATAGGCGTTGAGCTTTTCATTGGCCGTGTCGATGGCCGAAAGATAGGCCTCGGTCAGCTCCGTGGCGGTGAACGCCTTGGCAGCCAGCTTTTCGCGCGCCTCGGCAATGGTGAGTTTGGTGAGCTCTGTCATGGAAAATCCGTGAAAATCCGGGGGCCGGTCAGGGCAAATGGGTTTGGAAGCTTATGCAGGCTTCTATTCGACCACTTTCGGGACAACGAAGAAATTGTCCTCCGAAACCGGTGCATTGGCGACGATGTCGTCGGCCTTGTTGCCGTCGGTCACGCCGTCCTGACGCTTCTTCATCGCCATCGGGATGACAGACGTCATGGGCTCGACGCCCTCGACATTCACTTCGTTCAGTTGCTCGACGAAACCGAGAATGGCGTTCAGTTCGCCTGTCATGCGCTCGGCGTCCGCATCGTCAACGGCAATGCGGGAAAGGCGCGCAACACGCTTCACGGTATCGATGTCCACGGACATGGTTCTCTCCAGGCGCTTATTGGCTGCGCCACGGCTATAATCGGCGCGCGGGCGGCGTGCAACCGCCAACGCGCTCCGGCGCACCGGAATTGCAATAGGAAAGGCCCGAAAATCGAAAACGATTTCCAGAATACGCGGTGCATCAATGCGCGATGCATTGCGGTCCCTAAAGCGAAATCGTCTCGCCCACCTTCAGCGCCGGCACATTCACGCCGGAGCCTTCCATGCCGTCGATGAATTTCTGCGCCGTCTGATCGATGATCGGGAATGTCCCGAAATGGCAGGGCAGCACGGTATCGAACTTGAAGTAGCGGCGGCAGGCGAGTGCCGCGACGGCACCGCCCATCGTGAACCGGTCACCGACCGGCACAAGACCGATTTCAGGCTGATGAAGTTCGTGGATCAGCGCCATGTCGCCGAAAATGTCGGTATCGCCCATGTGATAGAGCGTCTTGTCCTCGGGGAAGTGGAGGACGAGACCGGCAGGATTGCCCAGATAGGTGTTTGCCCCGCCCTCGCCTGCAGACGACGAGGAATGCAGCGCGTTCACGAATGTGGTGGTGAAGCCGCCGCAATCGACGGTGCCGCCGTGATTGCCGGGGTTGATGCGGTTCTGGTCGACGCCCTTGCCGACAAGGAACATGCAGATTTCGAAATTGGCGACCAGCATCGCGCCGGTCTTCTTCAGGATTTCGACTGCATCGCCGATATGATCGTCATGGCCGTGGGTGAGGAGCACATGCGTCACGCCCTCCGCCGGGCCTTCCCATCCATCGTTCCAGGAAGGGTTTCCGCTGAGGAACGGATCGATCAGGATGCGCGCATCGCCTGCATCCACGCGAAACGCGGAATGGCCGTACCAGGTCAGGTCCATGGGAAATACTCCTTGCTGAATGTGGCGCGTTCAACGACGCCTGTCGCGCAGCGACTTCTTTTCGTGTAACCGCTGCAGCGTCATTAGACCACTTTGTCGTCCCGCGGAATCGGCAAAGTCGCCAAGTCATTGTTTTCAGGCAGTTCCGGACGGGAAACCGGTTTCCACTTTCCCTGGAATTGCTCTAGAACCATCCCACAGTCGTAATTGGAGTGTACAGTTTTGTCAGTGGTCGACCTGCAGGAACTCCCCGCTTTTCTCAACGCGGGCCAGACGCTGGCCGGGCTCGACCTCGGCACCAAGACCATCGGCCTTTCGGTCTCCGACCGCGGACTGTCGCTGGCGACGCCGCGTCAGGTGGTGATGCGCAAGAAATTCACGCAGGACGCCGAAGCGCTGCTTGCCGCGTTCAAGCGCGACAATGTCGGTGGCATCGTCATCGGCCTTCCGGTCAACATGGATGGCACGGAAGGCCCGCGCGCCCAGTCGACGCGCGCCTTCATCCGCAATCTTGAGCGGCTGACGGACCTTCCCGTCGCCTTCTGGGACGAACGCATGTCGACGGTTGCCGCAGAGCGGGCGCTTCTGGAGATGGATGTGTCACGCAAGAAACGGGCGGAGCGGATCGATTCGGCCGCCGCCGCCTTCATCCTTCAGGGCGCGCTGGACAGGCTGCGTGCTTCCGGAGCCGCTTCACCGGCCCGGTAGGCGGCGCGCTTGTCCTGATACCACGCCTTGATTGCGCGCCGGCGACGAAACGCGACGATGCCCGCAAGGATGAATGAGTCGACCACGCAGGCCCGCGCGACCATGCCGGGAATCACCTGCGGATCGATGCCGAGAATATTGCCATAAATCCTGAACAGCAGATCATTCATCTCGCGGCTCAGGAATGTGAAGCCGAAGTTCAGATCGTTGTACGACAGGCCGTACCATCCCCAGAACAGGCCCATGGGTAATGCCCATAAGATAAGCAGCAGACGCATCAGTGGCTCCTGTCGTCATTGGCGGGTGGGGAAAACTGAAAGCCCCGGCGGGCGACAAGCCGGGAAGCAAGGCGAGCGGTCATGGTTTCGTGCGCGGCATCGACAAGGCGCATCGCCGAGAATCGGTTCACCGGAGCCGGCTGAAGCTGTTGCTCTGCGCCATTGTCCGCAAGCTCTTGGCGACGCAGCACCAGATGGGTTGCCAGGATGGCGAGGAATTTCACCGTCCCCCCTCCCGTCGGCGTCAGAGCCGTCGCATCCGCGACGAAGCCGGCCTGAACCGCATCCACGATCAGCATGAGAAGCGCGCCGGCGCAGGCAAGCTGCGCCACGGTCGCGGTCTCCCGCGTCTCCCCCTTTTCCAGCACGGACACCACGAAGGTCCACAGGAACAGCACCGCAACGAGCGCGTTTCCAAGCACCACGCCGAGCTGGCCAAGGAGATGTGAAAGCTGCAACGCCCCCTCGGCAGCCGACGCACCGACGGGCATCAAAACGCCGTCAGCAAGCGCTGCCGCCCAGGCAGAGGCTGCGAAAGTGATGGTCCAGAAGACCGTCAGGAGGGTTGCGAATGTGCGATTCATGGCTCTCATTCTCGAATGCGAACCACAGTGAACTGCGGGAAAATCCGCCGCAACGCTTACCAATTGTTAAGGTTAATTTTCACAGCATCGCAATCGCGCCCTCGCTTTACAGGCGCAGCCCCGGCCACTAGCTAATGAGGCTTCCCTCGCCTGCCGGATTCTCCATGTTCGCGATCTTTGAAAGTATTCTGCCAATCTTCCTGCTGATCATCGCCGGCAATGTGCTGCGCCGCACGCCGCTGATCAATGATGAGACATGGCCCGGCCTCGAACAGCTCTGCTACTGGTTCCTCTACCCGTCGCTTCTCTTCATAACCATCGCGAACGCAGACTTTTCCGAGCTTCGGCTGGACGCGATGCTCGGCGCGCTGATGGTCTCCGTTCTCTCTTTCATTGCGCTCGTTCTGGCGCTCTGGCCTGCGCTGCGCGCAACCGGCCTCGTGCGACACGCACAATATTCCTCGGTTTTTCAGACGGCGGTGCGCTGGAACGGTTTCATGGCGCTCGCGGTGGCCCAAAAACTCTTTCCGCCGGAGGGGGCGGCCGTTGTGGCGCTGGTGATGGCGACGATCATCATCCCGATCAACATCGCCTCTGTCTTTGTGGTGACGCGCTTTGCCGACAGCACCGCTTCGCTCTCCAAAGTGATGCTGGATGTCGCGCGCAACCCGATGATCCTGGCGGCAGCGACGGCAGTCCTGCTGCGCTTCATGCCCTTTGATCTCTACCCGCCGCTCAACCAGACGCTCGATCTGGTCGGACGGGCAGCGCTTGGCATGGGGCTCCTGACCATCGGGGCCAGCCTGCAGACGGACGATTTCCGCGCCGCAGGCGCGTCGCTCTGGATTTCATCCTTCCTGAAGCTTTTGTTCTTCCCGGTCTTGATGATTGCCGTGGCGCTCGGCTTCGGTGTGTCCGGGCCGGCACTCAGCTATCTGGCCCTGTGCGCCGCAGTCCCCACCGCCATGAACGGGTTTCTGCTGGCGCGTCAGCTTGGCGGCGACGCGCCGCTTTACGCCAGCATCACGACGGTACAGACCGCCCTCGCCTTCTTCACGATCCCGCTGGTTCTGACGCTCGTTTCTCAGTTCGTTTCCGGATAGAGCACATCAAGAATGGACGCCGCGTCATGGCGCGCGTCCAGCATGCCGTAGGTGCTGCGCCACTGGCCGGCGAGGCGCGTCTCGATGAAGGCGTCGGCGACCCGGCCGCCGCCCATGCGCCGCAGTTCGGCAGCCGCTGCCGCAAGCGCCAGCTGCTCGGTCAGGATGCGCGCAGAGCCTTCATCCGTCTGGCACACGCGGGCCGCAGCCGCCAGCACCTCAAGCGTTGCGCCGCCCTTTTCGCCAAGGTCATTGCCGATCATGCCCAGCACATCGTCGAAGAGCCCGGCATTGCGATCCAGCACGCGCAGCACATCAAGGCCCATCACATTGCCAGAACCTTCCCAGATCGCGTTGACCGGGGCTTCGCGGTAATGGCGCGCAAGCGGCGCTTCCTCCACATAGCCATTGCCGCCAAGACACTCCATCGCCTCATAAGTGACGGCAGGCGCAAGCTTGCAGACCCAGTATTTCACGACCGGCGTCATCACGCGGGCAAAGGCCGCCTCGCCGCGATGATCCGCAGCCTCGTCGAAAGCGCGCGCAAGGCGCATGGAAAGCGCCGTCGCCGCTGCGACATCCAGCGCCATGTCGGCCAGAACGCGCAGCATGAGCGGCTGCTCGATCAGCGTCTTTCCGAATGCGGAACGATGACGCGCATGATGAACCGCCTCTGCGAGGCTCGCCCGCATGATGCCCGCTGATCCGAGCGCGCAATCGAGCCGCGTCAGCGTGACCATGTCCATGATGGTGCGCACACCGGCTCCCGGCTCGCCCACGAGCTCGCCCATCGTGCCGTCGAACTCCACTTCGGCGGATGCATTGGAGCGATTGCCAAGCTTGTCCTTCAGGCGCTGAAGACGCAGCCCGTTGCCGGCATTGTCTTCCAGAAGACGCGGAACGAGGAAGCATGACAGCCCCCGGTCCGTCTGTGCGAGCATGAGAAACGCATCCGACATGGGGGCGGACAGGAACCATTTGTGGCCCGACAGACGGTAGATCTTGCCTTCCAGCGGCTCGGCGCGCGACGTGTTCGCCCGCACATCCGTTCCGCCCTGCTTTTCCGTCATTCCCATGCCGATGGTGATGCCGGCCTTTTGCGCAAGCGGCTTGCTGGTGTGATCGTATTTGCGCACCGCCACGCGCGGCGCCCAGCGCCGGAAGAGCGATGTGTCGGCCATAAGCGCGGCCAGTGACGCATTGGTCATGGTCAGCGGGCACAGATGCCCGCTCTCGAGCTGCGCCGTCATGAAAAAGCGGGCCGCGCGAATCTGGTGCCGCATGCCGGATTCGGATGCTGTTTTCTCCCAGATGGAAGAATGCAGGCCGTTCGCCGCAGAACGCCGCATGAGCGCGTGATAGGCCGGGTGATACTCCACCAGATCAAGCCTGTTTCCGTAACGGTCATGGGTGCGAAGCTGGGGAATTTCGGAATTTGCAAGCCGCGCCAGATCAAGCGCTTCCTGATTGCGCACGAAACGGCCAAGCGTGTCGAGATCCTTGCGCACGGGTTCGGAAAAATTCTCCGCCGCCTGCATCAGCAGCGGGTCGCTGCGCCAGGCGTTCGTGCCGGCGATCGGAGGCGACTGGTTCATTACTTCGTGCGTCACGGTTTCACTCTATCAGAACTGCGGCGGCGCGTCGGGAATCAACGCACTTTTGACGATGCATGATGGCAACCACACCTTGCCAATCCATGAAAACGGGGCCAACCCATGAAAACGGGGCCAATCCATGAAAACGGGGGCGATCCATGAGAACAGAAACCTGTTACTTTTGCCGGATTAATCAAGTGCGCGCGTGATGCGCGCTTGCAGGCTTGCCGGGCGGGGCCTATAGCAAACTCTTGAGATGACAAACACTTCTTTCCCGCTCTATCCGCACCGCCACCTGCTTGGCATCAAGGGCCTGTCGCCGCTGGATATCGAGATGCTTCTCGACCGGGCCGACGCCGCTGTTGCCATTTCACGACAGCAGGAAAAGAAAACCGCCACGCTACGCGGCCGCACCCAGATAAACCTGTTCTACGAAGCCTCGACGCGCACGCAGTCCTCGTTCGAGCTGGCTGGCAAGCGGCTGGGCGCTGACGTGATGAACATGTCCGTCGCCAGTTCCTCGACCAAGAAGGGCGAGACGCTGCTGGATACGGCCATCACGCTGAACGCGATGCGCCCGGACATTCTGATAATCCGCCATGCGGCGGCGGGCGCGGCAGCGCTTCTTGCCCAAAAGGTCTCCTGCTCGGTCGTGAATGCCGGCGATGGCGCGCACGAACATCCGACCCAGGCCCTGCTCGACGCGCTGACCATCCGCCGCGCCAAGGGCCGGATCGGCGGGCTGACGGTGGCGATCTGCGGCGACGTTCTGCATTCGCGCGTGGCGCGCTCGAACATCGTTCTGCTCAACGCGCTGGGTGCGCGGGTTCGGGTGGTCGCCCCCTCCACGCTCCTGCCTTCCGGCATCGACCAGATGGGCGTCGAGCCGTTCACCCGCATGGACGAAGGCCTCAAGGGCGCGGACATCGTGATGATGCTGCGCCTGCAGCGCGAGCGCATGGCCGGCTCTCTGGTTCCGTCCGTTCGCGAATATTTCCGCCATTTCGGGCTTGATGCGGAAAAGCTGAAAGCTGCGAAGGATGACGTCCTTGTCATGCATCCCGGCCCCATGAACCGCGGCGTCGAAATCGCCTCGGAAATCGCCGACGGGCCGCAGAGCCTCATTCAGGAGCAGGTAGAAATGGGCGTTGCCGTGCGCATGGCCGTGATGGATGCGCTGCTCGATCCGCGACGCAACGCGGAAGGAGGCGCAGCATGAGCGCGACGGTTTTCCAGAACGCCCGCGTGATCGACCCGTCGCGCGGCATTGATGAGCGCGGCGCGGTGATCGTCATCGACGGCGCGATTGCCGCCGCAGGCGCTGACGCGCTGAACCAGGGTGCGCCCGACAATGCTACGATTGTCGACTGCCAGGGCCATGCCGTCATGCCGGGCCTCGTGGATTCGCGCGTCTTCATCGGCGAACCGGGCGCGGAGCATCGCGAGACCATCGCTTCGGCAAGCCGCGCGGCGGCGGCCGGCGGCGTGACATCGCTGATCATGATGCCCGACACCAAGCCCGTCATCGACGATGTGGCGCTGGTGGAATTCGTCAAGCGCACGGCGCGCGAGACGGCCGTGGTCAACGTGTTTCCCTCCGCCGCCGTCACCAGAGGCTTTGCCGGCAAGGAGCTTTCCGAGTTCGGCCTGCTCAGCGAGGCAGGCGCGGTGATGCTCACCGAAGGTCGTGCAACAATTGCCAATGCGCTGGTGATGCGGCGCGCCCTCACCTATGCGCGCGATTTGGGCATCACCATCGCCCATGAGACGCAGGATCCGCATCTCGCCTCCTCCGGCGTGATGAATGAGGGGCTTTTTGCAAGCTGGCTCGGCCTTCCGGGCATCCCCCGCGAGGCGGAGACCATTCCGCTTACCCGTGACCTGATGCTCGCAGGCCTGACGGGCGGGCGCTATCATGCGGCGAAGATTTCGACCGCCATGTCAGCGGCTGCCATCGCCCGCGCCAAGGACGAAGGCGCGCAGGTGAGCGCCGGCATTTCCATCAATCACCTGACGCTCAACGAAAACGACATCGGCGATTACCGCACCTTTTTCCGGCTTTCGCCGCCACTGCGCACCGAAGACGACCGGCTTGCCATGGTGGAAGCGCTGAAATCGGGCGCGATCGACGTGATTGTCTCCTCGCACGACCCGCAGGATGTCGACACGAAGCGCCTGCCCTTTGCCGAAGCCGAAGCCGGTGCCATCGGCCTCGAAACCGTTCTGGCTGCTGCGCTTCGTCTCTATCACAATGGCGACCTGCCGCTGCTGCGCCTGATCGAGTGCCTGTCGACCGCGCCGGCGCGGCTTTTCGGCCTGCCCGGCGGCACGCTGAAGACCGGCGCGCCTGCCGATCTGGTGCTTGTCGACATTGATGCGCCGTGGATCGTGCGCGAGGCAGACATTCGCTCGCTGTCCAAGAACACCTGCTTTGAAGGCGCCCGCATGCAGGGCCGGGTCTTGCAAACAATGGTTGCAGGCCGCACAGTGTTCAGCGCCTGAGCACTCCGAAACACCGGGGGAGAGAGTCGGATGCCAGATCCCATCAGTTGGCAAGTAGCCTTGCCCTATCTCATTGCCGCGCTTGTCTTCGGATATCTGCTCGGCTCCATCCCGTTCGGCCTCATCATCACGCGGCTTGCGGGCAAGGGCGATGTGCGCAAGATCGGCTCAGGCAATATCGGCGCAACCAATGTGCTGCGCACCGGCAGCAAGAAGCTCGCCGCCCTCACCCTTCTGGGCGATGCGCTCAAGGGCACGGTGGCCGTTCTCCTGGCCGGGCTCTAAGGGCTTGATCAGGCGGTCGCAGCCGGGCTTGGCGCGTTTCTCGGCCACCTCTTTCCCGTCTGGCTCGGCTTTCGCGGCGGCAAGGGCGTGGCAACCTATCTCGGCGTGCTCGTCGCCATCGCCTGGCCCGGCGCGCTGATCTTCGCCGCAGTGTGGCTCTCCGTCGCCTTCCTCACCCGCTACTCTTCACTGTCGGCGCTTGTCGCCGCCGTCGCCGTGCCCATCGGGCTTTATCTGCTTGGATATGTGCAGGCGGCGGAACTGTTCATTCTGATGAGCCTGATCGTCTTCATCAAGCACCGCGCAAACATTGCGCGCCTTCTATCCGGCACGGAAACGCGCATCGGGGGCAAGGGGTGAACGCGCCCCGGGGCGGTGTGCGGCTCAGTGACCGACAGCGCCTCGACTGGCTGCAGCTCCTGCGCAGCGAGAATGTCGGGCCGGCGACCTTTCGCCAGCTCGTCAATCATTTCGGCTCGGCAACGAACGCCCTTGAGATGATTCCCGAACTTGCGCAGCGCGGTGGCGCCAATCGGCGCATCGTGATCGCGACGCGCGAGGACGCCGAACGCGAAATGGAACAGGCCCGCCGTTTCGGCGCGCGCTTCGTCGCTGTGGGCGAGCAGGAATACCCGCCCCTGATGCGCCGCATGGACCAGCCTCCGCCGCTTCTGGTCATGAAGGGCGATCTCGCAATCGCGCAGCGCCCCACCATCGCCATGGTCGGTGCCCGCAACGCCTCCGTCACCGGCATCAAGATGGCCCAGCGCCTGGCCTCGGACCTTGGCAGCGCCGGCTTCACGATTGCTTCGGGCCTCGCGCGCGGCATCGACGCTGCCGCCCACAAGGGCAGTCTGGAGACAGGCACCGTCGCCGCGCTGGCCGGCGGGCTCGACAAGCCCTATCCGCCCGAGAACGACAGGCTCTATGGAGAGATCGCCGAGCGCGGCGTGGTAATCAGCGAAATGCCGTTCGGCTGGACGCCCCGCGCGCGCGATTTCCCGCGCCGCAACCGCCTCGTTGCCGGCATTGCCTTCGGTCTCGTGGTGGTGGAAGCCGCCAAGCGGTCCGGTTCTCTGATCAGCGCCAGACTGGCAGGAGAGATGGGACGGCTGGTTTTCGCGGTGCCCGGTTCCCCCTTCGATCCAAGGGCGGGCGGCGCGAACGCGCTTTTGAAGGATGGCGCGATCCTCGTGACCGAGATGGATGACGTGGTGTCGCAGATCCTGCCGCTTCTGGACACGCCGCCCGTGAGAACGGAAAGCTTTGAAGAGCCGGAGCCCCTGACCTCCGCTCCGCCCCCAAGCGAAAGCGAGCGCGACCACATCGTCAACGCGATGGGACCGACGCCCGTGCTTGTCGATGATCTCATTCGCCATACCGGGCTACACCCGGCACAGGTCATGACAATATTGCTTGAGCTTGATCTGGCGGGCCGGCTCGAACGGCACTCAGGAAGCGCGGTCTCGCTTGTTCCCACCGACATCTAGCTCAAGACGACATTCCCCGACCCCGCGACCTTGCCCGACCCGATGCGGTCGTTCGCCACGAATGATGTCGCTGGCCTCAAGATAGGCCATCTCGATCAGGTAGGCGAGCATGTCGCACCGTTCGGAAAGCGCCATCGTCCGCAATTGCCCGAGCATCGCCTGAACGTAATCAAGCGTCTCGGTACGTCTCCTTCCATACTGTTCGCCCATTCGCCGACACTCCCTTCCAGCGCGCGGCACCCCTCTTCACAGCCCCGATGCTCCTGTTGTGCAGCCCCAGTGTTGCCTGTTTCCCCGGTACTTCTCCATTAAGGACCCAGATGGAGTATACATGCCGTTATAAACAAATAAACGATAAATTTACGATAAACGAACCGCCGTCCACAGCCCTTCGCCAGCGGACGAAATTCCCATTGGCCCTTGACCGCGGGGTAAAGCACGGCCATGTGACGGGGCTGGATTCGTTCAAAATGCGGGGCGCGGCGACAAAGCCGGAAGCCTGCGGGGAAATCTGAAAGCTTATGGATCTCGTTATCGTCGAGTCGCCTGCCAAGGCGAAAACCATCAACAAATATCTGGGCTCGAACTACAAGGTTCTCGCCTCCTTCGGCCATGTGCGCGATCTGCCGGCCAAGGACGGGTCCGTTCGCCCGGACGAAGACTTCGCCATGTCGTGGAGTGTCGACAGCCCTTCCGCCAAACGCCTGAGTGATATCACCAAGGCCGTGAAGGAGGCTGACACCCTTATCCTCGCCACTGACCCGGATCGCGAAGGTGAAGCGATTTCCTGGCATGTGCTTGAGGTTCTGAAACAGAAGAAGGCGCTGAAGGACAAGCCGGTTCGCCGCGTCGTCTTCAACGCCATCACCAAGAAATCGGTTCTCGATGCGCTCGCCAATCCGCGCGACCTCGACACGCCGCTGGTGGATGCCTATCTCGCCCGCCGCGCACTCGATTATCTGGTGGGCTTCACCCTGTCGCCGGTTCTGTGGCGCAAGCTGCCGGGCGCACGCTCGGCCGGCCGCGTCCAGTCCGTGGCCCTCAGGCTCGTCTGCGACCGCGAAGCCGAAATCGAGCGCTTCATCCGCGAAGACTACTGGCAGATCGCGGCAAAGCTCGCCACGCCCCGCCAGGAGAGCTTCGAGGCGCGCCTGACGACGCTTGAAGGCAAGAAGCTCCAGAAGCTCGACATCAAGAGCCAGGAGCAGGCCGACGACATCAAGGCCATGCTGGAGGGCGCGACCTTCCGCACGCTGTCCGTCGAGGCCAAGCCGACGCGGCGTAACCCCGCACCGCCCTTCACCACCTCGACCATGCAGCAGGCCGCGTCCTCGCGCCTCGGCTTCGGCGCATCGCGCACCATGCAGGTCGCGCAGCGCCTTTATGAGGGCATCGATATTGGCGGCGAGACCGCCGGTCTCATCACCTATATGCGTACCGACGGCGTGCAGATGGCGCCCGAGGCGCTCGATCAGGCCCGCAAGGCGATCGGCGACAATTTCGGCGAGCGCTACCTGCCCGAGAAGCCGCGCTTCTATTCGGTCAAGGCCAAGAACGCCCAGGAAGCGCACGAAGCGATCCGCCCGACGGATTTCTCCCGCACGCCCGACCAGATGCGCCGCTATCTCGATCCGGATCAGGCCCGTCTCTACGAGATGATCTGGAAGCGCGCCATCGCCAGCCAGATGCAGCCGGCAGAGATCGAGCGCACCACGGTCGAGATCCTTGCCGAGAACGCTGGCCGCAATGCGGGCCTGCGCGCCGTTGGCTCGGTGATCCGCTTTGAAGGCTTCCTTGCCGCCTATGCAATCGACAAGGACGAGAACGCCGACGACGAGGAAAGCCGCCGCCTGCCCGAGATCCGCGAGGGCGAGGAGCAGACCCGCGAGACCATCGACGTCACCAAGCACACGACCGAGCCGCCGCCGCGCTATTCCGAAGCCTCGCTCATCAAGAAGATGGAAGAGCTCGGCATCGGCCGCCCGTCCACCTATGCCGCGACGCTGAAGACGCTTGAGGATCGCGATTACGTGATCATCGAGAAGCGCCGGCTCATGCCGCAGGCCAAGGGCCGTCTCGTCACGGCGTTTCTGGAGAGCTTCTTCGAGCGCTACGTGGAATACGACTTCACGGCCAGCCTTGAAGAGAAGCTCGACAAGATCTCCGACGGCCAGCTCTCCTGGAAGGATGTGCTGCGCGATTTCTGGCAGGACTTCTCCGGCCATGTGGACGAGATCAAGGAACTGCGCGTCACCAATGTTCTCGATGCGCTGAACGAGGAACTTGCTCCGCTCGCCTTCCCGGCAAAGGAAGACGGCACCGATCCGCGCGCCTGCCCGCGCTGTGGCAGCGGCCAGCTTTCGCTAAAACTTGGCCGGCACGGCGCATTCGTCGGCTGCTCCAACTATCCCGAATGCGGCTTCACCCGCCAGTTCGGCGAGGCTGGAAACGGCGAGAATGGCGAGAACGGCGTCGACGGCGACAAGGTGCTCGGCAAGGATCCGCAGACCGACGAGGACATCACCCTGCGCTCGGGCCGCTTCGGCCCCTATGTGCAGCGTGGCGAAGGCAAGGAAGCCAAGCGCGCCGGTCTGCCCAAGGGCTGGTCTCCGGCCGAGATGGATCTGGAAAAGGCGCTCTCGCTTCTCGCCCTGCCGCGCGAGGTGGGCGAGCATCCCGAAACCGGCAAGATGATCTCCGCCGGCATCGGTCGCTATGGCCCCTTCCTGCTTCATGATGGCGCTTACGCCAATCTGGAAAGCGTGGAAGATGTGTTCACCGTCGGCCTCAACCGCGCGGTGACCGTCATTGCCGAGAAGAAGGCCAAGGGCGGTCGCAGCCGCTCCACGCCATCGGCGCTCAAGGAGCTTGGCGATCATCCCGACGAGGGCGGCAAGATCACCGTGCGCGACGGCCGTTATGGCCCCTATGTCAACCACGGCAAGGTCAACGCCACGCTTCCCAAGGGCAAGGACCCGATGGAAGTGACGCTCGAGGAAGCCGTGGAGCTGATCGCGGCAAAAGCGGCCAAGGGCGGAAAAAAGAAGCCGGCCGCCAAGAAAAAGCCTGCTGCGAAGAAGACAACGACGGCAAAGAAAACCACCGCGGCCAAAAAGAAGACCGCAGCCAAGAAAGAGGAATAACGCCTTGGCGCGCAGCATCTCCGGCAAGTCCAGATCCAAGCCCCGTTCGGCAAAATCATCCGGCGCGAAAGGGGCATCTGGCGCAAAAGGGCCTTCCGATACGCGACTGCCCAGCCGCGACGAGGTGCTGCGCTTCATCACCGACAACCCAGACCGCACGGCGAAGCGCGACATTGCCAAGGCGTTCGGCCTCAAGGGCGGCGACCGCATCTGGCTGAAAGATATCCTGCGCGACCTGCAGGATGAGGGGCTTTTGAAGAAAACCCGCAAGCGCCTGCTGCGTCCCGGCGCGCTGCCGCATGTGGTGGTGCTCGACATCTTCTCGCGTGACGCATCGGGCGCATTGCTCGCGCGCCCCGCAGAGAAAGACGATCAGGACGAGGGCGAAGGCCCCCTGCCCCTGGTCGAAATCCGCACCCAGAAGGGCGGCAAGGCCGCCGGCATTGGCGACCGCGTTCTGGCCCGCGTCTTTCCGACCGAAAGCAAGGATGGTCCGGCCTATACGGGCCGTGTCATGAAGGTCTTCGAGAAGCGCCGGCAGAATGTGCTCGGCGTCGTGCGCAAATCGAAGGATGGCGGCTTCCGCATCGAACCGGTGGAGCGCACGCAGCGCGAACTGGTGATCGACGCAGATTATCTCAACGATGCCCAGGACGGCGATCTGGTCGAGGTCGAACCGGTCTCCGGCGGGCGCTACGGCCCCTCGCGCGGCAAGGTCACCTCGGTCATCGGGTCGCTGTCGAGCGAAAAGGCGGTCTCCATGATCGCCATTCACGCCCATGAAATCCCCCATGTCTTCCCCGATCAGGTGATCGCGGAGGCCGAGGCCGCAGAACCGATCACCCTTTCGGGCCGTGAAGACTGGCGCGACCGCCTTTTGATCACCATCGACCCGGCTGACGCCAAGGACCATGACGATGCGGTCATGGCCGAACCTGATCCGGACGAGAAGAACCGTGGCGGCTTCATCGCCACCGTGGCCATTGCCGATGTCGCGCATTATGTGCGTCAGGGATCTGCGCTCGACCGCGAAGCGCTCAAGCGCGGCAATTCGGTCTATTTCCCCGACCGGGTGGTGCCGATGCTGCCGGAGCGCATCTCAAACGATCTGTGCTCGCTCCGTGAGGGCGAAGCCCGCCCGGCCATGGCCGTGCGCATGCGCTTTACCGCGACGGGCCGCAAGATCGGCCATTCGTTCCACCGCGTCATCATGCGGTCTGCGGCAAAACTCTCCTACCAGCAGGCTCAGAGCGCCGTAGACGGCAATCCCGACGACAAGACGGGTCCGCTTCTGGAAACGATCCTCCAGCCGCTGTGGGACGCCTATGGCGCGCTCAGGCGCGGCCGCGAGGAGCGCCAGCCGCTCGAACTCGATCTGCCGGAGCGCAAGATCCTTCTGAAAGAAGATGGCACGGTCGACCGCGTTGTCGTGCCCCCGCGCCTCGATGCGCACAAGCTCATCGAAGAATTCATGGTGCAGGCCAATGTGGCCGCTGCTGAAACGCTGGAAGCCAAGCGTCAGGCGCTTGTCTACCGCGTGCACGATGCGCCCTCGCTCGCCAAGCAAGAGGCGCTGCGCGAATTCCTGCAGAGCTTTGAGATTTCGCTGGCGCGCGGCGCACAGCTGAAACCCTCGCAGTTCAACGCCATTCTTTCCCGCGTGCGCAACACCGAGCACGAACAGCTCGTCAACGAGGTGGTCCTGCGCTCCCAGAGTCAGGCCGTTTACGCGCCGGAAAATCTCGGCCATTTCGGTCTGAACCTGCGCCGCTACGCACACTTCACCTCGCCGATCCGTCGCTACGCGGACCTGATCGTTCACCGCGCACTGATCTCCGCACTCGGTCTGGGCGATGATGGTCTGAAGCCCGAGGAAGAGGCGCGGCTTGAAGAGACCGCCGCCCTGATTTCCGCCACCGAGCGCCGCGCGATGGCCGCCGAACGCGACACGGTCGACCGGCTGGTCGCCGAACACCTCTCCAGCCGTGTCGGCGAGGAATTCGACGCCCGCATCTCCGGTGTCGCCAAGGCCGGCCTCTTCGTTCAGCTGCCGGATTACGGCGCGGACGGTTTCGTTCCCGTTTCCACTTTGGGCGACGAATACTATATCTATGACGAAGCGCGCCACGCCATGATGGGCGAGCGCAGCGGCCGTGGCTTCCAGCTTGGCGATTCCGTTTCGGTCCGCCTCGTTGAGATTGCACCGATGGCCGGCGCGATGCGCTTCGAGATGCTGAGCAAGCCCGACAAGCTTCCCGGCTCCATGAAATCCTTCCACAAGGCCAAGGGCCGCCGTGGAAGCAGCCAGGGCAAAAGCCGCCGCGCCAGCCAGAGCAGGAGACGGTAATGGAACAGAAGGTTTACGGCGGCGCAGCAGCCGGGCAGAAGCCGACACGCCCGCTTGGCGAGGCGATGAAGCGCGGTTTTCTGGGGCTCTGCCCCAATTGCGGCCGTGGCAAGCTGTTCCGCACCTATCTCAAGACCGCCGACGAATGCTCCGAGTGCGGCGAGGCCTTCCATCATCACCGCGCCGACGATCTGCCTGCCTATCTGGTGATCTTCGTCGTCGGCCATATCGTGGTCGGCGCGTTCATGGGACTGGAAGCCGTGACCGACTGGGCCGGCTGGGTTCATCTGGCCATCTGGGTGCCGCTCACGATCATCATGTCTCTGCTGCTCATCGAACCGATGAAGGGCGCAGTCGTGGGGCTGCAATGGGCCTATTACATGCACGGTTTCGGTGGCGAGGAAGATATCATCGAAACCCACCCGGAGCTTGATGCTTCCGCCTCAGACGAGATGCGCTGACGCCGCATCGATGCGGCACAGCGATGCGAGCTTTCAGGAGACAGCGATGAGTGATCGGCCAAACCGTATGGACGGTCTCGACAAGGCGGCGGTGGACCGCGCCGAGGCAAAGGACTTTTCGCTTGGCGGAAAGCCGATGCGCCCGCGCGACGCGGCAACGCTCATCCTGCTCGACCGCAGCGGCGATCAGGTGCGCGTTCTGATGGGACGCCGCCACCACAAACACGCTTTCATGCCCGGCCGCTTCGTCTTTCCCGGTGGACGCACGGACCCCGCCGACAGCCGCATTCCCGTCGCCTCCGGTCTCCACCCGGATGAAGAGCGTCGTCTCATCGGCACCGGATCGCGCGCCACGGCCGCGCGCGCCCGCGCCGTCGCCATGTCCGCAATCCGCGAAACCTATGAGGAAGCAGGGCTTCTGATCGGTGAAAAGGGTGCGTTTTCGACTGCTGCAAAGGACTGGCAGGGCTTTGTCGAGCACGGCGTCTGCCCGTCGCTTTCGGGCCTTCGCTACATTGCCCGCGCCGTGACGCCGCCGCGCCGCGTGCGCCGCTTCGACACACGCTTTCTCGCCGCCTGGCGCGATGACGTGGCCGTCGAACTGCCCGATGGCGGGCCGACCCACGAACTGGAAGAGCTGGTCTGGCTTCCCATTCCCGAAGCCAAGGAAACCGAGGTTCCGCTGATCACCTGCACGATCCTCGATGATCTCGAGGCGCGTCTCAAGGTCGATCCCGACCTTGACCCCGGCGCACCCGTTCCCTTCTACGCCATGCGCCGCAACCGCTTCGAGCGGACGCTTATCTAGAGCAATTCCAGGAAAAGCGGAAACGCTCTAGAGAATTTTTCTGAGCGGAATCAGATCAGGCTCCAGCCGAAGCGGGCCGCGACGATGATCATGAAGATGCCGAACGCCGTTTCGAGCTTTCGCTTGTCGAGCGCATGGGCGATCCGCACACCGAGCGGCGCAACCAGAAGCGTGATCGGGATGATCAGGAACACCGCAATCCAGTTCACATAGCCGCTCGAGGCGACCGGCAGAAGCGGTTCGCCCCACCCGGCCCACACATAGCCAAACAGGCCCGGTATCGAGATCAGAACGCCGACGCCGGATGACGTCGCCACAGCCTGGTGCATGGGACGGTTGAACAGCGTCATGAAGGTGTTGTTCAGAACACCGCCGCCAATGCCCATCAGCGTCGACAGGAAGCCAATCAGAACACCGACCATCGAGCGCACGGGATTGCCCGGAAGCTCCGTGCCGAGCCGCCAGCTCTCGCGGTTCAAAAGCAGCCGCACACCGACAAGAAGCGCGATCACCGCAAAGATGGCGCGCAGGCCGCCGCTCGACACATAGGCCGCAACGAGCGAGGCAAGCACCACGCCCACCGGCACCGCGATGACGAAACTCTTCAGGAGGTCCATATCCACCGCTCCGCGCAGATAATGCGCGCGGAACGAGCGCAGCGAGGTGGGCACGATGATGGCCAGCGAGGTGCCGACGGAAAGATGCATGCGCACCGCCTCGTCCACACCGACCAGCCCGAAGACCTGATAGAACACCGGCACGAGGATCGCCCCGCCGCCAATGCCAAACAGCCCGGCCAGAACGCCCGCCACGACGCCCGCAGCCGCAAGGGCAGCGGCAAACATGGCGATCTCGCCAATCGGTAGGTTCATGTCAGTTCCCTCTCCCGCCCCGGTTCGGCCGATCCGCCCGGCTGAAACACCCCATGGCTTGTTGCAGATTATGCATGATGATTGAACGCGCCTCAGGCCGCATCGCGCTGCGTGCTGAGATCAACGGCCGCAAACGCCACGCGCAGCACCTCCGGCCCCGCGCCTGCCCGCGTCGCCTCGCTCGACAGGATCTGCCGGTAGCGGCGCGCGCCGTCATAGCCGTGGAACAGACCGATCATGTGCCGCGTCACATGCGCCAGGCGTCCGCCGGCTGCAATGTGTCGCCCGGCATAAGCCGCCATGGCGTCGATCAGCCCTTCGAAATCAACCTTCTGCGGCGTGCTTCCGGCAAGGAGCGCATCGACGCCGGCCAGAACCACCGGGTTCTGATAGGCCGCGCGCCCCATCATGACGCCATCCACATGCGCAAGATGCGCGGCAGCGTCCTCAAGGGTTGCAATTCCGCCATTGATGCCGATGAAGCGGTCTGGGTGCGCCGCCTTCAGGCGATAGACACGGTCATAATCGAGCGGCGGGATTTCGCGGTTTTCCTTGGGGCTGAGCCCCTGAAGCCAGGCCTTGCGCGCATGCACCCACAGCGCATCCGCACCAGCCGACCAGGAAGCCTCCGCCAGCGCATCAAGCGCTGTCTGCGTGTCCTGCTCATCCACGCCGATCCGGCATTTGACCGTGACGGGAACCGACACACGCTCCTTCATTGCGGCGACACACGCACCGACAATCTCCGGCGTCTTCATCAGGCATGCGCCGAACGTGCCCGACTGAACCCGGTCGGAGGGGCAACCGACATTGAGGTTGATTTCGTCATAGCCAAATTCAGCGCCGATCTCCGCGGCCTGCGCCAGCTTCTGCGGATCGGAGCCGCCAAGCTGCAGCGCCACGGGGTGTTCGCTCTCGTCAAAGCCCAGGAGGCGCGACCGGTCGCCATGGATCGCAGCATCTGCAACAACCATCTCCGTATAGAGCAGCGCGCGCTCTGTCAGCCGGCGATGGAAGTAGCGGCAATGCCGGTCCGTCCAGTCGATCATGGGCGCTACGGCGAATTTTTGATTGTACTCAGCCATTTACGGGTTCTGTCTGCAGTGTTTCATGATGCGGCGCGGTCACGCGCCTCTCTGCGCAGATATGTGCCCCATCGCGCACCATTTTTCAAAGGTAACATGCGCTGGAGCACCGGACCGAAGGATGGAAACCGGATTTTGCCCCGTTTTTCAATCGCCCCCTAACCGGCGATGGCCCGGCGACTGCCTGTCAGATAGGCGGTGAAAGCGTAGACCATGGCTGCGAATGCGCAGCCCACCAGCGCCGCGGAATTCTGATCCACGGTAAGCAGAAGAAGCGTCACGATCACGCCCGCATTCAGCGACAGGATGGCGGCAGGCGCACTGACCCGGTGGCCCAGGACCGCTGCAAGCACGGTCGGCAGGAACACGGCGAGCGATGAAAAGGCGGCGATGATGGAAGACAGGAGGTCACCGAACAGCGCCCCGATCAGGGCCATGCCGGCGAACACGGCGACCACCATCAGCTGTAACTGCCTGAGCGGCAGCGTTGTGCGCTCAAGCCCGGTCATCAGCGGCATGACAAATGTGTCCATGGTCGACATGACCACGGCGATCAGCATCAGGTCGACGATCCAGCCATGGCCCGCCGGCACAAGACCGTGCAGGCCGCTCGTTATCGCGCCCTCCACTGCGCCGCCGAGCCCAAGCCAGACGATGCCGAGATAGCACAGGAGGCAAAGCGGAGCGCCGGCGAGAAATGCCTTGCGCGCCACCTGCGGATCGCGCGCCGTCGCCATGCGCTGCCAGTTGTCCACCGCCAGCACCGCGCTGACCGGGATGAAGAGCCAGACACCGATGAGAAGCGGCAGCCGATAAGGCCCCAGATCGAAGAATGGCCCGGTCCGCGGAACCGCACCCAGATTGGCGAATGTCAAAAGCGCAATGCCGGCAACGATGATGAGCGACTGCACGACATCCGTTTCCGTCGCCACGCGATAGCCGCCGATGGCCGTGTATGCGCCGGCGCAGAGCGCCGCAAGCCCCACCGCCGCCAGCTGTGATACGGGCAGGATCGTCATCAGGATCGCCGCCAGCGCCAGCAATTGCACGGTCGCGCGCAGCAAAAACACGAACGCAATGGGCAGCCAGACCAGAAGGGGCTGCTGGATGCGGTGGGTGACCACGATCAGATCGATCAGCCCCCTCACCCCGTGCCGTTCAGAAAGCGCATGCACGTTCGGTGCGATGATGGCGCAGATCACGAGGCCAAGCGTGTAGGCGAATGCCAGCGAAACACCGATCACGGGGCTCGCCGCCGAAAAAAGCATGATCGCCACAAAGGTGCCGATGCCGATATTGCCGCAGACAATGCCCGCAAGCGTGCCCCAGAACCCCGTGCGGCCGGAATTGAAGATGAAATCGTCGCGCGTTCCCGAAGGCGCGCGCCAGAGCGCATAGAGCGCCGGAAGCGCCAGAACCGCGCCGATCAGCGGCAATTGCAGATTGATGTCCATCGTCGGTCTTCTGTCCCGCTTCCCGCCCACTGAAACGCCGATTCGCGTGACGGGAGACTAGGCGTGCCGCCAGACCGGAGACACCGTCTGAACGGACAGTGTGGCCCCGTTTCGATGCCACAAGGGCCATCTGAAAGTGCTCACTCCCTCAAATGGGAGAGGCGCTTGGTTTCCCCATTTGCTCGATTGCCGGCAGCATTCTGCAGAAAGTGAAAGCCGGCATGACAACCATACTGATCATCGTCCTCGTCCTGTTTGGCGGGTTCGTCTTCTTCCAGAACCGCCTCGCATCGGCCCGCAATTCCGTACTGAACGGCTTTTCCGGCGTTCAGGTGCAGCTCAAGCGACGACACGATCTCGTTCCCGCGCTCGTCTCGGCGGCGCGCAGCGCCATCGCACAGGAAAACCGCCTGTTCGACAGCATTCTGGACGTGCGTGAAAAGGCGGTCGCCGCACTCAATGGCAGGATGGAAGAGGTTCAGGAGGCCGAGGCCGAACTGACGGCGAGCCTGCGCAGCTTCTTTGGCTATACGGAAGATCACCCGGAAATCACCTCGACGGGGAACATACTCGAGCTGCAGAAGCAGCTTGAAGAGACCGAAGACCAGATCAGCGCCGCGCGCCGGCTCTACAATGGCAATGTCGAGCGCTACAACACCATGCTCGATGCGATCCCCTCAAGCTGGGTCGCCGCCATGCTCCGTTTCGAGCGGGCCGACTTTTTCGCGCTCTCGGATGCCGAACGCAAACATGTCGAGGCCGTGCCGGCCATCGATCTGCCGGGAGCGCAGGCGTGAACGCCGTCAGCGGCCACTGGGATCCCGTTCAGGGGACCATCTCGGTCGAAACCGACGACATCTCGCAGATCAAGACCGGCATCACCCTGCCCGCTCCGGTTCGGCGTTTCCTTCCCATCGCCGCGCTTGCCGCCATGTTGTGGACCTTCGTGCAGGGTTTTCTCTCTGACGGGTTCCCCTTCATTCCGGTCGCCGTCACCACGGTTCTTTTCGGCGCATTCATCTTCGCCGCAGAGCTGGAGAACGAAGATGGCCGAAAGACCCTGCGGCGCGTCAGGCTCGCACGGCAGAAGGGCTGGACCTACACCGGCAAGCTGATGGAGCGGGTGATGGCCTATCAAACGGCCTGGTCCTCGGATGGTGCGGAACGGCGCGCACAACGTGTGAAATCGGAACGCGCCAGAGCCGTCGAGACCCTTGTTCCGGAACTGACGAAGCTTCAGGTCGGCGCGTTCATGGGCGCTGACTTCGACGGCGAATTCTGGGGCAAAAGCACCAAAGACGACCTGCCTTTCTGGATGGCCATCGGCGCCATGCAGATGGAGGCCGGGCTTGCGGCAGACAAGTCGCTGCGTGAAGACGCGCATGGCGGCAAAGGCGGCTTCGGCGTCTTCTTCTCATTGCTCGGAGCCTACAGAATTGGCCGCAAGACAGGCGTTCGCGCCGTCATCCGCCCGGAAAACCTGGTCAACAGGGGGCCGCTCGACCGGGACATCAAGACCGAATCCGTGCAGTTCAACGCCGCCTTCAACATCACCGGAACCGCAAGGAGCGGTGATGAAAACGCGGTGGAGCACGACATTCTGCGCATTCTCACCCCCGCGACACAGGCGACCATGCTTGACCTGCTTCAGCGCTACCACAATGTCGGTTTCGTGGTGGATGACGATGTCCTGTTCTTCATGGCGCAGGACAGGCTGGTGGGCAGGAACGCCAACCCCGACCGGATCGACACACTTCTGGCCGGCATCGCGGCAGACTTCGAAGAAGCGAAATTCGCCATCAAGCGCTACGTCGAATAGGCGCGTAGCCATCTGTATCCTGTTCCGGCTGGCATCGCTGATGCCGGCCCGCTCTGCGCATTCATGCGGACGTCTGGTGTTTCCACCTGACTGCAAAATGCTCTAGGTTTCCCCCGTTTCGGGGAATCTGCACGCCCCGTTCAGTGTCGGTTCAGCCGGCGTCTGCCAGAAGGGCATGCAGGAGGAACCCATGGAAGCCAAATACTTAGCGCGTGTGAACGGCCCGCCGCTGTTCTACCGGAAATGGCGCTCGGCATCGCAGCCGCGCACTTCCGCCCCGCGCAGGGCCGTGTTCATCGGCCACAGCCAGCCCACCCATTCCGGCATGCTGTCGGATCTGGCGGAAGGGTTTCGCGCCGCCGGCTGGGATGCCCATTCCGGCGATATTCGCGGCCATGGCAAAAGCACGGACGCCCAGGTGCCGCTCGGCCATCTGGACACCGGCGATGGCTGGTCGCTGGCCGTGGACGACATGCGCCATCTTCTGGAACGCAGCTTTGATGGCGTCGGGTGGGAAGACCGCCTCGTCGTGGTGCCGAACATCACGGCGCTGATGACGCTTGAAGTGATGAAGACCTGGCACGACCTTGCCCGCCACATCGTGCTCATCTCGCCGGTTCCCAACCAGAGAACGCTTGCCCTGTTCGGCAAGGCGTTTTCAAAGGTCCGCATGCGTCTTCGCGCCGCCGACCAGCCGGACGAACAGATCCTGCATCACCTCTATGCCTTTCTCGGCGCGCATCTGCGCGACCGGGAGCATCCGGCGGATGTCATCAGCACCGACCGGGACCTGATCCGCGAGATCGTGTCCGACCCGGAAGGCTGGCCCATTCCCAGCCCCGCCTACTGGTCGAACATCTTCTCGGGCATGCTGTCCGCCTGGAAATGGCCAAACAATGCGCGCCTCAAGCCCGGCACCCGGGTTCTGGTGATGTTTGGCGGTGAGGACGCCATGCTGCGCGATGGCGGGTTCCTGCCGCCCATCGAACGCTTTCTGGCTGAAGTCGGCGTTGAGGACGTCGCCGCCGAACGTGTCGAAGGCGTACGCTCCGGCCTGTTTCTGGAAGAAAGGCGCTTCGGCATTTCAAAACGCATTCTCGACTGGGTCGGTCAGGATGGCGCAGCGGCCGCTGACGCACGCTACAGCGAAGTGGACGTCGCACAGCTGGCGAGCGATGTGATCGCCCGCCTCGGCGGCGGAGCCGCGCCCGCAGACATGCGCCCCGACGAACTGGTCGAGCTCTGCTACAACGCCATTGATGACGAGACGCGCTGGACCGAGGTGATTTACCGGATCATCTACGAGGCTGAGCAGGATGGCGAGATGACGGAGGCCGAACTGGCCGAGCGCATCGAACGCCTGATGCCCCACTGGGAGCGGGCCTTCAGCCTCAACCGGCAGGTGATGATGAACGCCACGCTGGGCGTCCTGCTTCAGGCGGTCATCGACAAGCTGCAGATCGGCATTGCTATCCTCGATGCCGATGGCGCGCTTTTGCACGCCAATACGACCTACAGGGAAACGCTCTTACGGATTTTTCCCAAAACTTCACCCGGGGCCGATGGCGATGCCTTCAGCGCGGCTGCCACCCGCCGACTGTTCGTTTCAGGCGCATCCGCCGAGGGCACCGGGAAGGTCAACAATGACCGGATCGTGCTGCACGACAATGCGCCGGTCGGCTTCCATTTTCACCCGCAGGCGCTCCGGCAGACCGGACTTCAGCGCCAGGGCCCGGCAAGCATCCTCATCCTGCGGGCTACGGAACGCGACGATGACGACAACACGCGCCGCGTGCTCACCGAGCTGGCCTATGGGCTGACCGGCAAGGAAGCGGAAATCGCGCTCCTGATCGCCGAAGGGATGTCGCTGGATGAGATCGCCGGCGAACTGGGCATTCTTGTCAGCACCGCGCGCGGGCACCTGAAGAAGGCGTTTCAGAAGATGACCGTTCACAGTCAGGCCGAGCTGACGGCCCGGATCATGTCCGGGCCGGTGGGCTGGCTGAAATGAGGGGCCACCCGGTTTTTAACGTCGTCCCGGCGCATAGACCTCGCAGCCCTGCCGAAGCGCAGCACGCCTGTCCGGCTGGCATTCACAGACCGGCGTGATGCCCGAGCCGGTCACGCATGAGACACGTTTGACGTAACACCCCTGTGCGCGCACCGTGGCGGCATGATTGAAACGCCCGTCCCGCTGCCGCTTGGGAAAGCCGCGCGTTGAGCGCGCAAGCGCCACCGAGAAGCGTCGTCCGTGCACATTGCGCATCTTGCCCTGCCAGTTGACCCAGGCCCGCGCCACGGCTCCCTTGCCGGTGCGGTGTCCCTTGCTGCTCGCCTCGACCGCCTGAATGGAACAGATCGTCTTGGCCATCGCGGCAGGCGCATGGCCGACGATGGCAAGGCCCAGCATGGCAGCCAGTCCAATCACAAATCTTCGCATCTGGTTCTCCTTCACCCTGCGTTCTTCAATGCAGGCAGGAGACACGATCATGCGGCGCGTGGCCTCTCCCATTTGGGTGGTTTTGCAACGCAGTACTACGCAATAATCGCACCTATCGGCACACGATGAAGCTGAACGCCGCACAGCCACCGCCCTGGCAATAAGCGCCGACATTGAGCGCCTGTGCTGCCGTCGTCACGCCAAAACAGGCTGCATTGCCATGCTGCCTTGTGAGGCAGAAAGCGCGGGCGGCGGGCAGACCGCAATCACTGAGCGCATTGCCTGCCATCCTGAGACAGAGGGCAACCTTGTACCCGGCCATATGCATGAAATCCGGGTTTTGGTAGACCTCGCCTGCGCAGGGCTTTTCGGCATAGCCTTCAAGCTGCGCGAAATCAGAACCCTCTGTGCTGCTTTTCTTCCGGTCCGGGCCGCCTTCCACCTCAAACAGATCAATTGCCCTGGACGGTTCTTCGCTGCCATCGAAAAGCTCGATCTCTCCGGACGTCTCGTCCGCGCTGTCGGTATCGAGTTTAACCGGATTGTCGCGCTGGCCTTCCGAGGGAAAGGCGTCTTCCAGATAGGCTTCCGGAAATTCGCTGGCGTAGCGGTCACGCGCAGCGCTCCTGCTTTTCTCGCCCGAAAGGACCAGCGCATCGTCTGGCGAAACAGCCATACCCTCACAGCCAAAGCCCGATGCGCAGCGCAGAAGATCGGCATCCGCTGTTTCCACGGGCTCGGCAGCCGTCTCCTTCGCCGCCTCGAAGGCATCCTCGACATAAAGATCGGGATGATCCTGCGCATAGCGGTCACGCGCTTCCTGCGCCGAGCGTACATCCACAAGGCCAAGCGCGTCCTCCTGCGACACGCCGCCCGCGGGACAACCGAACCCGGCTGCGCATCGAAGCACCTGCGCATCCGGTTCCTGCCCATGGGTCACGGTCGTCATGGCCGCGAGCAGCATTGCACCTGCCAGATGCCGCCAGACCGTGTGGAGCGCGATCATTCCGATCCGGCCTCAATCGTGAAGCGATCAAAGGCGATATGACTTTCGCCCGGACGCGCCTTGTGCCAGTGCCCGGCGAGAACGGCCGGCTGACCGGAAAGACGCAGAACGGTCATCGGTTCTGTCTCGAAGCGGAACGTGTCGGCCGGTCGTCCGTCGGCTTCGGGCAGTTCCATCGCAATGGCCGCCGTCACCTGCCGTCCGCGCCGCTTGAGCCGCAGTTCCGCGCCCTGCGTGCCGAGCGCTTCCAGAACCCGGTCGCCATAAGTGCGGTCGCCGTCCTGACAGAGCCTGGCGACAATCGGCCCGTCAAAGAGGTTCGTATCGAACCTGGCTTCCTCCTTGCCATCGCTCACGCGGATCAGAGACAGGTTCAGATAGGCCCCGCAGCCCTTCCGCCAGACCCATGCCATCGCACCGATCTGGTTTTCCGCATCGTCCTGAACACTGAGCCAGACATTCTCATATCCGGTCTGCTCATGAATCCTGAAATCGAGCGCAAGGTCGAAATCACCCTCAGGCAGGGCATGATCGAGCACATAGCGGTTCTGAGCCTTCGCATCGTCATGATTAGCATAGCGGCCCAGCACCGAGGTGAAAAGCATGCCATCGCCGGTGAAGGCTGCGAGATTTTCAGCCGGGTTTACCACCTGCCAGGCCGCATCCAGTTCCGGCCCGTCGAAATTCTCCTCGAACACGGCCTGAACCACCGGTTCAGGCTGCGGCGCAGGTTTCAGCTCGGGCATCTGTCGCTCGGCCTCGGCGACAACCTCGCCAACGGCGCGCGCAAATTCGTCCGCATTGCTGGCAGAGTAATATTTGCCGTTGCCATTATCCGCGATGCATTGCAGGGCTGCGTTTTCTTCATCGCTCAGATCGAATCCGACCACATGCACCCGCGTGTTGATGCCGCGCTCGGCAAGGGCTGCCGCCGCTGCGCACGGGTCCCCGCCGCAGGTTTCCAGACCATCCGAGATCAGGAGCACATTGGCCGGACGGCCCGATTGCGGCATTGCGTCGGCAGCGCGCATGAGCGCGTCGGCAATCGGCGTCTTGCCGCGCGGCGTGATGCCTTCAATCGCCGGCTTCAACTGCCCGCTTTCATAATTGGCAACCGGATAAATGATCTCCGTATCGCCGCAGTCGCCCTCGCGGCGGTGGCCATAGGCCATCAGCCCCACATTCGTGTTGGCTGCCAGATCGTCCATCAGACCCGACAGAACCTGTCGCGCCGTGGTGATCTTCGCCACACCGTCGATCTGCCCCCACATGGAGCCTGAACCGTCCAGAACGAAAAGAAGATCGCTGCCGCCTTCGGCCAGACCATTGCCCGGCAGGTCTCCCTCTTCCATGCCCGGCACGATGGAAGACCGGTCGTCAGCGCCCGCACCCTCCGGCGTGCGGTCTCCGCCCGATCCGGCGCCGGAAGCCCCCCCGCCCGAAAGCGTTGCCTCCATGGCCGGATCGGAGCGGATTTCAAAACCCTGACCTTGCGCCAGCTCCGACAGCGACCAGTTGTCATCCTCGGAATAGATGTCGTTGATCTGCCACGTCCCGTCCGGGGCCTCGATCAGCGTGTAGATGAAGTTGCGCGGCGCGCCCATATTCGTGAATGTCACGTGGATCTGCGCCGCACCGCGCAGAATGGGCGCATCCGCATCCGGCGCGATGTTCAGATTGGCTATGTCCGCATCCTGTCCGCCATAGACCGGGTCGAACATCAGCGCGCCCTGCAGATCGTCATGGGCAAGCCCGTCCACGAGAAAGCGTCGCGAGGCCTTGCCATCATTGAGAAGCGGCTCTTCATTGTTGTTGAAGCGGCGGCTGTGTTCGGCAAAGAACATGCGCACCACCTCCACGGCGTCATCAATCTCGGCCGCTTCCGCCTGCAGCGCCCCCATGGGAATGCAACCCGCCAGCGCCGTGCCCAGCATGGCGCGCCGCAACCCTTGCGCGAAACACGTCTTGCCCATCATTCTGCTCACCCTGCTCATTGCTGCCCCGGACGTTTGATGCTGAACCGGTCGAACTCGGCGAGTGTTTCCCCGCCCTTGGCCTTCTTGCCCTGCCCGACCATGAAGGCGGGGCTGCCGAAACCGGCCATGCGCGCGACCCGGCCGCCGGAAAATTCCTGCACGCCGCCTACCGCCTCGCCTTCACCGGCGGGCAAATCGAGCGTGACCTTCGCCTGGTAGCGCAATCCGCGCCTGGAAAGCGTGAGAACGAATCCTTTTTCATAAAGATCGGCCAGGACCCGATCCCCGTAGGCGCGCCCGGTCTTGTTGCAGATATTCCGGGCTGCCGGCCCGTCAAAGAGGTTGACGGACATCGCAGAAGGCACGGCGGGTTCTTCCGGGTTGAGCGGCTGTTTGGCGACCGTGCTGATATAGAGCGCCGGTCCACAGCCCTTGGTATGAACATAGAGATGCGCGGCGACGAAATTCTCATCGCTCTCGCGCAGTCCCAGCCACACTTCATCAAAGCCGGTCTTGGCGTCGAGGCGTCCGCCAAGCGAGACGTCGAAATCGCCGTCCGGCATGGCGCCCTGCAACTGGTAGATGTTGCGCGCATCGGCATTGTCGAAACCGTCCCTGCCGCCGCTGGTGATGGCAAGCAGCATGCCCCGCTCGGCAACGTACTGGTCGCGGTCCTCGTTCAGAACCCGCCAGTGCGCGGCAAGCCCGTCATCCTCGAAACGGTCCTCGAAAGGCAGGGCGATGGCGGTTGCGGGCGTCTCGCCTTCATCGGCGGCAGCAAGCCGCGCCTGCTCCTCCTTGCTCAGCGTCTGGGCACGGGCGTCAGCCCCGGCATTCACGAACGCCACGCCCGCAAGAAGCGCCAGAATAAAAGAAGATCTGAGCATCCCCCTGAGAGGGCTGCTGATCGCAAGCGAAGAATTGCGCGGGATGGCTGCTGCGCCGGACATGAAACGAATCTCCATCAATCGATCAGATTGATTGGTAGTCGCTCGCGCTTGTGCTGAACTCCCTCAAATGGGAGAGGCGGAGCTCCCCTCTCGCCTCAGGCTTTCCCCATAAACGCCGCCTTCAGCGCCGCCGGTCCTTCCAGTATCTGCGCCTCGCTTGGCGAGAATCCTGCGGCCAGCATCCGCCGGCCCAGCATGTGTTCTCCGGGCCGGTTCACGGTCTCGACCGCAACAAGCCGGTCTCCTGAAAACAGATAGACGCTGAACGCGCCGCTCTCGGCCTCGCCCGCCACAATCTCGCGATCCACGCCGAAAGGCAGGCCAACCATCTGCAGCTTGCGTTCGCCCTGATCCGACCAGAACCAGGCAACCGTATCGAAAGCGGTCTCCTGCCCCAGCATGGCCTTCGCCGCGCAGCGCGCCTGATCGGTCGCGTTCTGTACCGATTCCAGCCGCAGGAAACGCTCCGCCGCAACATGCGGGAACGAAACGCAATCGCCAATGGCGTAGATGTCGGGCGCGCTGGTGCGGCACGTCGCATCCACGCGAATGCCATTGTCGCAGACAAGACCTGCCTGTTCGGCAAGCGTGGTGTTCGGCAGCGCACCGATGCCCACCAGCACAAGATCGGCTGCAAGCTCCTGCCCGTCTGATGTCACAAGAGCCCGCACCCGCCCATTCTCGCCAATCAGGCGCTCCACGCCCGCGCCGGTGATGACTTCGCAGCCAAGGCTCTCGTGATAGGCCAGCATATGCGCGGCAATCCGCGCACTCACCGCACGGCCCAGAAGGCGCTCTGCGGCTTCCACCACCCGGACCCGCTTTCCCGCCATTGCCATGGTCGCGGCAGCCTCAAGGCCGATGAAGCCGCCCCCCACGACGACGACGTCGCGCGCCGTTTCCCCCGCCTCGCGCAGCTGCCGCGCATCGGCGCAGTCGCGCAGGTAGAACACGCCATCAAGGTCCGCACCCGGCACCGAAAGAGGCCGCGCATGGGCGCCCGTCGCCAGCAGAAGCCGGCTCCAGTGAAGCACGCTCCCGTCTGAAAGCGTCAGCGTATGGGCTTCGGGGTCAATGGCCGTAACCGTTTCGCCGAGGCGCAGATCGATGCCCTGCGCATCATAAAAGGCCTGCGCCTTGAGGATCTGCGGTTCGGCATCCAGCGCCTTCAGAAAGGCCTTGGAAAGCGGCGGCTTGTGGTAGGGCAATTCAGGGTCTGCCGAAATCAGGGTCAGCTTTTCCGCATAGCCTTCCTCGCGCAGGCTTGCCGCCGCCTGCACGCCGCCATGCCCCGCTCCCACGATGATGATGTGCTCGTCCAGCGCTCTGTCTCCGCTCGTTTCAAGGCCGCAGCCCACGCCCGCCTGACATAGAGACGCCCGGCGGGCGCGGCAAGAGCAGCGCGCCTGCACCAGTCCTCAGACGGAAGCCTCAAGCGTCTCGACGCAGAACACCTCGTCATGGGACGCCACGTAGAGCGCGCCGTCACTGGCAATCCAGCCACGGAACATGCCGGCGGTGTTGTAGGGCGCGCAGACATTGCCCGCCCCATCCACCGCCACGGCCCCGGCACCGATCCCGTAGGATTTCAGGTCTTCGCGAATGACGCCGTTCGCCGCCATCTCCAGCGTTTCACCGCGATAGGCGATGCGGCTTGCGATCTCGTGGCCAACCACGTGACGGATGAAGAACTCGCCCTGCCCGGTGCCGGAAACCGCGCAGACGCCATCGCGTGCGTAAGTGCCCGCACCGATGATCGGGGAATCGCCCACGCGTCCCTCCGGCTTGTTGTTGTATCCGCCGGTCGAAGTTGCGGCTGCGAGATGTCCGTCTGCATCGAGCGCCACGGCCCCCACCGTGCCGTGCTTCTCGGCTTCCGATGCAGCCGCAGCCGTTCCAGCCTTTGCGTGTTCTTTCATGGCGGCAAGCGCATCCTGCCTGCGCTTCGTGGTGAAATAGTCGGGCGCGACCATTTCAAGACCGCAACGCTCGGCAAAACGATCTGCGGCAGCGCCGGTGAGCAGCACCGCGCCGCTTTTCTCCATCACCGCCCGCGCCGCCTTGACCGGATTGCGAATGCGGCTTGCCGCCGAAACCGCACCCGCATCAAGGTCTGCGCCGTTCATGATAGAGGCGTCGAGCTCATGCTCCGCGTTCTCGTTGAGCGCTGCGCCGTAGCCAGCGTTGAAATGGGGCGAATCCTCCATCACGACAACGGCGGCTTCCACCGCATCGAGAGCCGAACCGCCCTTGCTCAACACGGCCCAGCCGGCGCGAAGCGATGCGGCAAGGTCTGCGCGCGCAGCCTCCCATTCCTCTTCACGCAGATCGCTCTTCGCCATGACGCCGCAACCGCCATGAATAGCCAGTGCAACAGGTTTCATTGTCTCCCTTTCAAAACCATGCCCCGCGCGCCGCAATCGGCCGCCGGGTCTGGCAAATGCGTCGGGCCTGGCTTCATCGCGAGCCACAGGCGCATTTGCCCTAAATCCATCGCCGCGCAGGTCACGCACGGCGTGCTTCTTATTCGACAAGCCCCATGCCGCTGACAAGCCCGTCGCCCCTGAAAGTAGGCGTGATCGACAGGCGCTTTTCCGTTGCCGAAACAAAAAGGGCCGCGCGATGCAAAGCCTGACGCAGCGCATCGCGCGGCCCTTGGAAACCACCCTCCGGCGGGGCTCGAGAGCCGGAGGGCAGCGCTGCAACAACCCTGCCTAGAACAGGGCCGCGGTCTTCTGCAGCGTTATCCAGACACCCCAGAGGATCGGGATACCAACAACGGCCCATGCCATGAGCGCCTTGCCGTCAAAACCGCCCTTGCCGATGCCGAAGGAACCGGTCGGGCCGGAATCCGCAGCGGCAGACTTCGCCTGAAGCTTGGCCACTTCCTCATCCGACATGTACCATTTGTCCGAAAGCGGCTTGACCAGCATGTTGCAGATCAGGCCGAGCAGAAGCATTCCGGCCAGAATGTACATGGTGAAGTCGTAGACCTGCTCGCGCGGAATGCCCGCATTGAGCTGCGCTTCACGAATGTAGTTCACCACCACGGGGCCGATGATGCCGGCCGTTGCCCATGCCGTCAGCAGGCGGCCATGGATCGCGCCCACGAACTGCGTGCCGAAAATGTCGGCCAGATAGGCCGGCACGGTGGCGAAGCCGCCGCCATACATGGACAGGATGATGCCGAACATCAGCACGAACAGAACCTGGCTGCCCATATGCGCGGCTGAAGGAACGAGCGCATAGAGCACGATGCCGATCAGGAAGAAGGCATAATAGGTGTTCTTGCGGCCGATCTTGTCGGAAAGCGAGGCCCAGAAGAAGCGTCCGCCAATGTTGAACAGCGACAGAAGACCGGCAAAGCCTGCCGCAATCGCTGCAATCGCGGTCTTCTGCGATGCATCGAGTTCATTGAACGAGAGTTCGGGAAGGCCGATCAGACGTCCGCCGAAGATCTCCTGAAGCATGGGCGACGCCATGCCGATCACGCCGATGCCGGCGGAAACGTTGAGCGTCAGAACCGCCCAGATCAGCCAGAACTGCTTCGTCTTGTGGGCGTCGCGCAGATGCACATGGCGCGAGGTGATCATGGATTTTGCGCTCTTGGCAGGCGGGGTCCAGCCCTCGGGGCGCCAGCCGGCCGGCGGAATGCGGTAGCCGAAAGCGCCACCCATCATGAACACGAAATAGATCACCGCCATGACCAGGAAGGTCTGCCACACGCCAACGGAATCGGCCGTCTTGAACGTGTTCATCAGCATGTCGGCCAGCGGTGCGCCAATCATCGCGCCGCCGCCAAAGCCCATGATCGCCATGCCCGTGGCCATGCCGCGACGGTCCGGGAACCATTTGATCAGCGTCGAAACCGGCGAAATATAGCCGAGGCCGAGGCCAATGCCGCCGATCACGCCAGCGCCCAGCCACATCAGCCAGAGCTGGTGCATCATGACGCCGAGCGCTGCAACGGCGATGCCGCCGCACCAGCAGAAGGCTGCAACCACGCCGGCCTTGCGCGGGCCGGCGCGCTCCAGCCAGCCGCCCCAGATGGCGGCAGCGGAGCCGAGCAGCACGAAGAACAGCGTGTAGATCCAGCCGAGATCGGAAACGCGCCAGTCGCAGCTCGTGGTGAACAGCGCGCCCACCAGCGTCATGTCTTCACAGACGACGCTCTCGGAAATGCCGATGGCCTGCGTCAGCGGCAGCCAGAACACGCTGAAGCCGTAGGCCATGCCGATGCACAGATGGATGGCGAGTGCTGCCGGCGGAACGAGCCAGCGGTTGAAGCCCGGCCGGGCGATGATTCTTTCCCTGTCGAGAAAGCCACCGGCGGGTGCGCCGGTTAGTGTTTCACTTGCTGCGGACATTAAGTCTCCTCCTCCTGCCGGAAACCCGGCAGCCGTCCTGCTGGTTACTTGTGCGAAAATCCCGCCTGCGCTGGTCCGGCGCCCTGCGCACCAGACACGGTCCCCGCTGCGGGATCAGGTGTTTGAAAACGTCCTCCTCTTGCATTACCCATTGGGTAAGCAATGAGCGTGCCAGTCGGCACAGCTGAACGATTTCAATTGCTTATCGATTGAAAGAGTTTCTCTATGGACAAATTGTCCATGGGACCCGGACAAAATGTCCGGACATTTTGTCCAAAGGCCTCAACTGGCCTCGGGCAACCAGATCGTGAAGCGCGTGCCCACGCCCTCTTCGCTTTCAGCCGAGATCTTGCCGCCCTGTCGCGAAATCAGCGTCTGGCTGATCGACAGGCCAAGCCCCGTCCCTTCCTGCCGCTTGGTCGTGAAGAAGGGATCGAACACCTTGCTTAGCATTTTCGCCGACATGCCAACGCCCGTATCGGCCACCTCGATCAAGACGCCCGGCTTACCGTCCAGATCGCTGTCATGGCTGCGCAGCGAGAGCGTGCCGCCATCCGACATGGCGTGGATGGCGTTCACGATCAGATTGACCAGAACCTGCTGCAGTTCCGTTCGGTTCATCAGAACCAGCCTGCTTGCCCGATCATCGCGTTCAACGACGATCTCGCTCTTGTTGAGAAGATGCTGCACCAGCGGCAATGTGTCGGAAATCACGTCCGCCGGCGCGTGTCGTTCCAGAAACCCTGCATATTCCTCAGGTCTTGCAAACTGAAGCAGCTTGGTGACGATCTGGCTGATGCGGTGGATCTGCTCGTCCAGCAGGCGGAACTCGGTGCGCGCCTCTTCCGCCCGCTCGCCCATCACCTGCCGCACCACCTCCAGATTGCCCTGCATCACGGCAATCGGGTTGTTGATCTCATGCGCCACGCCAGCGGTGATCTCGCCGATGGCGGCGAGCTTTTCGGAGACGATAAGCTGGCGTGTCGTCGCTTCAAGCTGCCGGTTGGCAAGGCGCAGTTCCCGCGTGCGCTCTTCTACGCGCGCGTTCAGCTCCTCGTTCCAGGCGCGCAATTGCCGGTCGCGCTCCTGTAGCTGTTCCAGAAGCAGGTCGAGATGCTGCGCCACGCGGCCAATCTCGTCATCGACGCCGTGAATCCCCGTCCGCGCGCCAAGATCGCCGCTTTCCACTTCCGAAATCGTGCCGGCCATCCGCTCCAGCGGCTTGAAGATGGAGCGCGCCCAGCGCAGGAAAAGCGGGACGCTGAGCGCCGTTATCGCCAGAAAGGCGATGGCGATCGTCAATAGCGTTGCGTATTTCGCCTGGGTGAACGGCGTTTCCAGAAAGCCGACATAGAGCATGCCGACGCGCTTGCCATAGGTGTCCGTGATCGGCTCATAGGCGGAGATGTACCAGTCATTCACGACAAAGGCGCTGTCGAGCCACACGCGCCCCTGTCCCAGAACGGCCGAGCGCACAATGCTCGAAACGCGGGTGCCCAGAGCCCTGCGCCCCTCGAAAAGGCGCACATTGGTGCTGATGCGCACATCGTCCAGAAACAGCGTCGCCGTTCCCTGACTGCCCTCCGGCAGGCTCGCCTCGCGGTAAACCAGATCATTGATTGTATCAATAAAGACGAGGTTCCGATTGAGCAGATTGCCGCCGACAAGTGCTGCCGCGCTTCCATCGGCAAGCCTTACCGGCGTTGCCGAATGCACGACCATGCCGCGCGTCTCCGCTGCGCGCTCCGTGGGAACGGCATTGGCGGTCGGCACCAGTTCCAGCCGGGCGCGGTCGGCAAGGGCGGGCGATATGTCGGCAAGCTCCTCACGGGAAAAGATGTCGACGCCCGTCATGGCCTCACCGGCATAGGCCTTTTCGGTGATCAACCAGTCACGCCGGGGCGCGCCTGCAAGGTGCGGTGCGGAGGCAAGCAGCCCGCCGTCTTCAGGCAGGAGATAGAGAAAATCGAGATCAAGCCTGCGGCGATGCTCTTCCAGAAGGGCTGAAAGTCCCTCACCGCCTGCGTCAAGCGTATCGCGAAAGCGCGCGGATGCGCCAAGCGCCGTCACGCGTTCGCCCGTGTTTTCGAGCAGGCGCGCGAAATACTGGTGCGCAATGGTCAGGTCGCCATTCACCTTGGAGATGAGCGCCGCGTCGAACTTGGCGTTCCAGCGATAAACCGCCATGCCAAGCAGCAGCGGCAGGATCACAAGTGTCGGCAAAAGCGCGATCGCCAGAAGACGAAAGCGGACCGAACCGCCCTTTCCCCTTGGCTGGCGTGTCGCTAATCGCTCAGACATTCCAGGCAGCGCATTTGCGGTCGATTGTCTTGCGCGAAATACCCAATTGCTGCGCCGCCGCTTCCCGGTCACCGCCGGTGCGCTTCAGAACGGCCAGAATATGCCGGCGCTCGATGTCGGCCAGGCTTTCGCCGCCGACGGTCGCTTCGGGAACAATTGCGCCATTTCCGCCAAAGTCGTCCGGGAAACGCCCCAGAATGAGCGTGCGTTCGATCAGATTGCGCAATTCGCGCACGTTTCCGGGCCACGCATAGGCCGCAAGCGCGGCCCGCACATCCGCTCCGATGGGCACATCCGGCGTGCCGAGCTGCAGCGAGAGTTTGCTCATGAACAAATCCGCCAGTTCCTGCACATCGTCATCGCGATCCTTGAGCGGCGGCAGGTGGATCTGCATCACATTGATGCGGAAGAAGAGATCGGCGCGAAACTGGCCGGCCTCCACCTGTTTCTCAAGCTCTGCATTGGTAGCGAAGACGAAACGCAGATCGACCGGGATTTCACGTTCCGAGCCGACCGGGCGGATGCGCCGGTCTTCGAGTACCCGCAGGAGTTTGCTTTGTGTCGCAAGCGGCAATTCGCCGATCTCGTCGAGAAACAGCGTGCCGTCCTGGGCATGCATGAAAAGGCCTTCGCGACCGCCTTCCGCTCCGGTGAACGCGCCCTTCAGATGGCCAAACAGCTCGGTCTCGATCATGTCTGGCGGGATCGCCGCACAATTGACCGGCACGAAGGGCTTGTCCGCGCGGTCCGACAGCGAGTGCAGCGAGCGCGCCGCCACTTCCTTGCCCGTGCCCGACTGGCCGGTCAGCAGCACCGATGTGGGCAGCGGCGCGACGCGCGCGATCGTGTTGCGCACATCACTGATCGCCTTTGATCCGCCGATCAGCTTGTCGCGCAGCAACACATGGTCCGATGTGGATTTTAGCTCATAGCGCAGCACGTAATTTTCACGCTGGAGCCGCATCTGATCGAGACAGCGGGCCACCGCGTTCAGAAGCTGGTTGGAGCGAAACGGCTTCAGGATGAAATCGACCGCGCCCGCGCGCAGCGCCTGGATTGCGGTTTCGAGGTCCGCATAGGCCGTCATCAGGATGGCGTTGGAGAAAAAGCCGATGGCCCGCTGCTCCGCCAGCCAGTCGACGCCGTTCTTGCCGGGCATGATGTTGTCGAGGATCACCACATCATAGTGGTTGGCGTCGAGCTTTCGGGAGGCTTCTTCCGTGTCGGCGGCTTCATCGAGCCGCTTGCAGCGCGGACCAAGCGTGCGCACGAGAAAGTTGCGCATGCCCGGCTCATCATCGATGACAAGAATCGAAGCCTGCGCAAGCCACGGCCCGAATTCCGGATCCGCCGCCATGTTGCGCTGCGCCTTTGCTGCCTGACCGCTCGCCATTTCCTCCCGCACCTCTCCCCGTTTTTTGCGGCATGATTAGCCAAGGATGACGGGAAAGCAAATAGCGCGCCTTCTACTCTCCACCGCCCGCGCGAAAGGATTTGCGCCACTGGTCGAGAAACGCCTTGCGCTTTGCCTGGTCGAGCCCGACCAGAAGGGCCGGTGAAAGCCCGATGGGCCGGAAGGCCGCCGCCTCGGCAGACGGTCCGTCGCCCGTATCGATCCTGCCCAGCATTTCAGGCCCGCTCATCGAGGAGAACAGGCGCGACGGGCCGGAAAAAAGCTCCTGCCCCTTGTCGCTGAGCGCCAGGGCGATCAGTGCATTGGCGGCGCGCTTGTTGCGGGCATGGCGCGAGACCAGTGCCGCGCGCGACAGCGCCAGCGTGTAATCGGACGGAAAGATGATGCCGATGCGCGGATCTTCCTGCTGCCGGGCGAGCGCATAGGACCCCAGAACATTGTAGCCGAGCACCAGCCGGCCGGTCCGCACGCCGTCGATCACATCGGAACTGCAACAGAAAAGCTGCGCCCGGTTCTGACCAAGACTTTCCAGAAGCCGCCCCCAGGTGGAAGCCTGCGCGGCGTCTTCGAAGGCGAAAATGTAGCCGACGCCGGAGCTTTCGATGTCATAGGTGCCGATGCGACCGCGAAAACGCTCCGTCTGGCGCAGAAGGTCGACCAGCTCGAAACGGTTGCGCGGCACCTCATCCGGTTCCAGCCCTTCCCGGTCGTAGACGATCACCGCGGGCTCGAAGGTGAGACCCACAAGCTCGTTGCGCCACGAGGCCCAGTCCGGCAGGTCGGGCGGCAGCGCAAAGCGGAAGGGCTCCGAACAGCCATCGTTCACAAGGCGCACCTGTTCGGGAATGGCGGACGAAATCACCGCATCGGCGAAGAAGCGCCGCTCCTCGCAGGCTTCCGCCGCAGCGCCATAAAGATCGAGGCTGGTCATCTGGCGATAGACGACCTCTGTTGTCGGATTGGTTCTCTGAAACTCCTGAATGAGCGGTTCGATGTGTTCGAGATCGGTCACGCTGCCGATAACCAGCGTTTCAGCCTTGCCGTCCGGCGCATCGAACACCGTGTCATTGGCGTGGGCCGGCAGCGCATGAAGGAGCGCGAACAGCGCCGAAACGCACAGGATGAAGCGTATCATGCCGGCTGGTCTCCCGGTGTTGCAAGCGGCAGATCGAGGCTGATGGAGAACGCGCCCTCCCCGCCGTCGAGCGCGATATGCCCGTGATGAAACTCCGCCACCTCACGCACGATCGCGAGCCCGAGCCCCGCACTTTCCGGCTTGTTGGGGTTGATCGCAAAACGCTGGCCGATCTCGACGGGATCACGCACGGAGAGCCCCCCGCCACGATCCGTGACGGTGACCCGCGCCCGTTCGCCATGGCTCGATACGCCAAGCGCGATGGGCGGCTTTCCATGGGCGTGCGCGTTGTTCAAAAGGTTCTTCACGGCTTCCCCCAGACTGAACGCATCGCCGCGCACCATCACCGGTTCTTCCGGCAAGTCGAGACGGATGCGCGATCTGCCGCCACCCGCAAGCTGCGTGAACTCGCGTTCAGCGTCGACAGCGATGCGCCGCAGGTCGAGCGGCTCCAGCGGTGCGGTGTCGGCGCGGTGTGTCACCAGCGCATGGCTGAGCAACTGGTCGGTCAGCCGGTTCAGCCCTATGGCGCGGCTGCGGATGCGCCGGTGCAGCACTTTCAGCCGTTTGGGATCGTCCTCGTCCAGCGCCAGCTCGCTATGCGCCCGCAGAGCCGTGATCGAGGTGCGTATCTGATGCGCGGAATCGGCCACATAGTCCTGCATGGCGCGCACCCGCCGGTCGAGCCGCCCCATGAAGCGGTTGATGGAGGCGACCAGCGCCGACACCTCCTCCGGCGCATGCATGGAAAAGGGCGAGAGGTCGAGCGGGTCACGCTCAAGGATCGCCGTTTGAATGCGCTCCAGCGGGCGCATCGCATAGCGCATGGCCAGAAGCGCCAGAACCAGAATGGCGACACCCGCACCGGCGATCACGGCGACGGCCTGTGTGGCCATGCTGCGGGCAAGCTGCTCGCGGCTTCCCGTGGTGTGCGCCACGACGATGTAGATATCGCCGCTCACCGCCCGTTCCGCCAGCCTGCGCAGGGTTGCAAGCGCACGCACCCGCTCGCCGCCAAAATCCACTTCATAGGCAAGACCGCCCTCGGGGATCTCGTCAGTTTCGGGCAGCGGGAAGTCTTCATAGCCCGTCAGCGTCGCGCCATCCGGCTGCGCGACCCGGTAGAAAACGCGTTCGTCCTTGGCAAGCGAGAGAAGCTCGAACGCCGAAACGGGGATATCGACGCGCACCTCGCCTTCGATCACGAAAATGCGCTCCGCAATCTGAAGCGCCGCGCCCTGAAGCAGCCGGTCGAAGGCTTCGTTGGCCGCCTGCCGGCCATAGCCATAGGCCGCATAAATGGTCGCTGCCACGGCGAGCCCGAGCACCAGTGTCAGAGAAATGGCCAGTCGATAGGCAATCGAAAGGCTGCGGTCGGGCGCAGCCTCGCGCCCCTGATGCGCCATCAGCCGCCCGTCTCCATCGTCACCGCCTGATAGCCGAGCCCCCGTAAGGTGCGGATTTCCAGTCCGGAACCCTCGATCTTGCGCCGCAGCCGCCCGACATAGAGCTCCACCGCATTGGGATTGCGCTCATCATCATGGCCGAAAAGGCGCAGGAGCAAATCCTCCTTGTCGAGAACACGATCCCGGTTTGTCAGGAAAATCTCCAGAAGCGTCTGCTCGCGCCGGGTCAGATCACAGGGCTGCCCGTCGATCAGAACCCGCCGCGCCGCCATGTCGAAGGTCAGCTTTCCGACCGAAAGCGTCCGGTCAGCCTCGCCGCTGCGCCGGCGGATGATGGCGCGGATGCGCGCTTCCAGCTCGCCGAGATCGAACGGCTTGATCATGTAGTCGTCCGCGCCGAGATCGAGCGCATCGATCTTGTCGTTGACCGCAAGCCGCGCCGTGAGGACCAGCACCGGAACCCGGTTTCACGCAGCCCGCAGCGCTTTCAGAAACGCAATGCCCGACCCGTCGGGCAGGTTGATGTCGAGAATGACAAGGTCGTGATGCGCCATCGCCACGAAGTGCCTTGCGTCTTCCAGCGTCTCCGCACGATCACTCACATGACCGGCCTTTTCCAGCC
>MRWG01000496.1_pt1 | contig 43370 bp, 39 predicted proteins | sample 1013341 | NCBI WGS metagenome assembly MRWG01 (sample SAMN06117577, study PRJNA244670) | biofilm metagenome | biome: Water; feature: Cathode Biofilm; material: Biofilm; isolation source: microbial consortium enriched at the cathode of a solar microbial fuel cell | place: USA: District of Columbia ... | reverse complement strand
CTGGCGGTTGCCGCCGCCGGTTGGGTGGGTGTCAGTTCACCCGGAGATTACGCCACCCTCGAATTTCCACCACTTCTGAGACACGACCCAGAGCAGTGACGCCGGACGCTTACCTTTTGAGCAACATGCGCTAAAAGCCACCCCCGGGTGGCTTTCTGCATTCAGGACCCCCGAATGAAGGCAACGAAAAGCCGGGTGAATAGCCTGGCTCCGGCGCAACACTAACGCCAGCGACGGCACAGACCTTCACCGATCATCACACTTGCAATGTCCTGCCCACTCGCCAGCCGACAGCTGCCAATCCAGCGATCATAGCTGCGTTCCCCGGTCAGGCTGCAGGTGACGCGCTCGCTAGATACCAGCGCCTTCATCCGCCGTGTCGCAATGTGTCCTGCGATGGTGCCGGACTCGCCGCAGTCCAAAGTGGCAATGCGGATTGGACGTCCGTCAACTTCGATTGTGTCACCGTCCCTGACGTAGGTCACGTGTCCGTAGGAAGCGCCGCCATTGCCCGGGCTACGTCGGCTGATGGCGAGGCCGCCACGTCTATGCATCGCATCCCCACCGTGCAGTGCCCGCGGCCGCATGGAGGTCGGTGCGCCTTCGAAAGGGGCGCCGACGTTAGATACCCACCAGCTTTGTTCCAGAGCGGTGTGCTTTAGATAGTTGCCCAAAGCCACCACTGCGGCAAACAGGCTTAAGATCAGCAGGCGGGTGGGTAGGAAGCGGCGGACGCGTCGCCGCTTTCTAAAGGGAGTGACGGTTCCCCTGTCTTTGAGCCTTGATGCCATGAGCCGACATTAATCAAGAATCTGGCCAATTTTTGACCGGCGTCGAAGATGCCCGGCTGCTTCGATCCGTGGACGCACCATGCCCGTCAGCAAAAAGATTGCGATTCCGATAGGAGAGGGTAGTCGAGCGCAGCCCGACCGACTCGTGAGATCGTGACACATGATCCGAAAGTCGCAGGTTCCAATCCGTTTCCCGCAACCAAGGACATGGAAAACATCAAGACCTCACCAGAATAAGGCGCGCGGAACGCGGATCAGATCTGGTTCCATCTCAATGGCATCCGGGAGAATGGTGCGGCAAGACGCATGTTCAGCCTGGTTTCAGCCGGTTGCGCAACGGGCTCGGTATTCCGAGCCCGAGCAGACTGGCAACGAAAAGGCCCGGCGAGGCATTCCTTGCCGGGCCATCAGTGCGAGGCGCAGGCTTCAGTTCACCTTCTCGGCGTCGATCACGTCCTGTTCGCGGGCCGTGTCGGCGCTTGCGATGGCGATGCGCCGCGGCTTGAGCGCCTCGGGCACCTCGCGCACCAGATCGACATGCAGCATGCCGTCGGCGTGGCTCGCACCGGTGACGCGCACGTGATCGGCAAGCTGGAAGCGCCGCTCGAACGCGCGCGTGGCAATGCCGCGATGCAGGTAGGTGCGTTCGCTCTCGTCATCCTCGCTCTTGCGGGCCGAGACCACGAGCGCCCCGTCCTTGACCTCGACCGTCAGGTCGTCGGCCGAAAATCCCGCGACGGCGATCGAGATGCGATAGGCGTCGTCGTCGGTCTTCTCGATGTTGTAGGGCGGATAGCTCGGCTGGCTCATGTCGCTCGCCATCACACGATCCAGAAGATCGGCAATCTGGTCGAAACCGACAGTGGCCCGGTAGAGCGGTGCAAGATCGAAATTGCGCATGGGTCATCCTCCTTTGAGCGATACCAATGTTGGCGGCCTTCCCCTTGGAGACAGGCCAGTTGCGCCCCGGCCCGTCATCCGGCCCCGGGGCATCATGGATTTGGGAAACACCCGCGCGCCTGTCAAGAGGGGAGCGGTGCGGCTCAGGGTCGGGCGAAACGGGCGCCGGTACCGCGCCGGCCCTCGCCCGCCTGTACCCGCTTGAAGCCGGGATTGGCGGTCGCCATTCCGGCGGTGACGGCGCGCAGGTCGCGCTTGAGACCGGTGACGAGATCGGGCAGGTCCATGCCATAGGACAGGCGTTTGCCCTCGACGCGGCTGCCGCCGCTCACCAGCGACAGGATGCGCGGGCGGCCGCCATGTGGGGCCAAGACCGGCGCGCCGGAGGAGCCGAAGATCACGTCGCAGTCAAAGGCCATGATTCCCTCGGCGCGCCACAGCATGTTGCACCGGCGTTGCCATGACGGGGCGCTGTCGCGGTCGCGCCCGTAGGAGACGACGCTAATCTGCGCGCCGTCGCGGGGCCGGTCATAGATGGCGAAAGGGGCGGCCACGGCACTGTTGATCGGGGTCGCGAGCCGCAGGAGGGCGGCGTCGTTGCGGATGTTGGCGGCGCTCATGCCGCCGCGCGGATCGTAGCCTTCTGCAGCCACGTAGCCCATCACCCCGGACTCGGCGATCGCCTTGCCGTCGCGCAGCCCGGCGCGGAACCGGATCGTATCGGCGGCCACGGGCCGCCCGGAGCGGTCAAAGACGCAATGCGCCGCCGTCAGCACCTGATCGGGCGCGATGAGCACCCCGGTGCAATAGCCCTCGCGCCCGATATCGACCCGGCCTACGGCCTCCCAGCCAAAGAGGTCGTCGCGGTCGGTGAGGCGGGTGAGCCCGCTCGACTGTGCCGCCGCCCCGCCCGCCCACAGGCAGAGCGCCGCCAAAAGTGCAAGTATTCGTCGCGGACTGCTCATGGCCGCTCGAATTTTGCGCCGGTGTCGCGCCGGGTGCCGGAGGTGAAGGTCTTGGGGGCGGCATCCTGAAACACCCCCTGTCCGGCCTCGAGCGCCGTGCGCAACGTGTCGAGCGGCGCCAGGAGCTGCGTGCCCAGCGACACCTTGCGGCCCTCGACCTCGGCCATCGCCGAGACCACCGAGACGATCCGTGCGCGCCCGCCCTCGAAGCTGAAGACCGGCGCGCCGGAGGCACCGAAATCCACATCGCAGGACATGATGAGCACGCCCTGCTGCCGCGCCATCACGTTGCACTCTTGCTGAAGCGACGGGGCCTCGGCGCGGCCCTTGGCGTAGCTCACCACGCCGATGCGCTGTCCCTTGCGGGGGCGGCGATCGGTCTCGAACGGGGTGACGCGGGTGTTGCGGATCGGGTGATGAAGCTCGAGCAGCGCCACGTCGTTGCGCACGCGGTCCGCAGTCACGTCCGCGTCAAAGCGATAGTCGGGATGCAGCACCGCACGGCGCACCGTGCGATAGGCGGCCGCGCGCCCGTTGCGCCAGCCGGCCTTGAACTCGATCCGTGCAGGGTCGATCCGTTTGCCTGTGGCGCGATCATGCAGGCAATGCGCCGCCGTCAGCACCAGATCGGGGGCCACCAACGCACCGGTGCAGAAGCCGCGCCCGGCCAGTTCGAGCCGCCCGACCGCCTCCCACGCGCGGGCGGCGTCGCCCGCGTCGAGCCGCTCGAGGCGGCTGTCCTGCGCGGCGAGCGGCGTGGCGAGCAGGGCGAGTAGTGCGAGGCTACGCAGCATGATGTCTCCGGCGGTTCAGTCCGGTATCGGTTAACAGCCGTTTCGGGCCAGATTATGACCGGCTTGCGCGCAGGATCGGCACGCCTGCCATACCGTTTTCCGCCTGCGCCAGCGCGGGCGGCTGCGGCCCGCCGGTGGCCCAGTCCAGCAGTTCCACCGTGTGCACCACCGGAATGCCGGTGCCCGAGCCGATCTGCATCATGCAGCCGATATTACCCGCGGCGATGACGTCCGGGCGCTTGGCCTCGAGCGTGCGGACCTTGCGGTCCTTGAGCTGCTTGGAAATCTCCGGCTGCATCAGGTTGTAGGTGCCCGCCGAGCCGCAGCACAGGTGGCTGTCGGCGGGTTCCACCACCTTGAACCCGGCGCGCTTCAGCAAGTCCTTGGGGAAGGTCTTGATCTGTTGGCCGTGTTGCAGCGAACAGGCGGCGTGATAGGCGATTGTAAGGCCCTTTTCCTCGCCCTCTGGAAGGTCTAGCTGCATCAGCAATTCGCTCACGTCCACTGCGATCTCGCTCACTCGCGCGGCATCGTCGGCCAATGCTTCGTGGCGGAACATGTGGCCGTAATCCTTGACGGTGGTGCCGCAGCCCGAGGTGTTGATGACGATGGCGTCCAGCCCCTCGCCATTCATCTCGCGCGCCCAGGCTCGGATGTTCTTCGCGGCCGTCGCGTGGCTTTCTTCGGTCTTGCCCATGTGATGCGTCAGTGCCCCGCAACAGCCCGCCCCCTCGGCCACCACCACCTCGCAGCCCAGCCGGGTGAGCAGCCGGATGGTGGCGTCGTTGATATCGGTGTTGAGCGCGCGCTGCGCGCAGCCCGTCATCAGCGCCACGCGCTTCTTGCGTGCGCCTTGCGCGGGGAAGGTTTGCGGATCGTCGTTGCAGCTGACGGGCGGCACCTGTTTGGGTGCCATCTCCAGCATCGCGCGCAGCCGCGCATCGGGCATCAGCCGGGCAAAGGGCCGCCCGATCCTGGCCCCGAGAAGCGCCACGCGAAACCGCATCGGATAGGGGAGGATGCGCGCCAGGATCCAGCGCAGCATCCGGTCGCCCAGGGGGCGCTGATAGCGCGCCTCGATATATTCGCGCGCCTGATCGACCAGGTGCATGTAATGCACGCCCGAGGGGCAAGTCGTCATGCAGGCGAGGCACGACAGGCAGCGGTCGATATGCCTGACCGTCTTCTCATCGGGCACGCGGTCGTTCTCGAGCATGTCCTTGATGAGGTAGATGCGACCGCGCGGGCTGTCGAGTTCGTCCCCCAGCACCTGATAGGTCGGGCAGGTCGCGGTGCAGAACCCGCAATGCACGCAGGAGCGCAGGATCTCGTTGGCGCGGGCGATCTTAGGGTCGGCCAGTTGCTCGGGCGTGAACTCGGTCTTCATTCCGTCGCTCTCCTACGCCTCGGCCATCAGGCCGGGATTGAGGATGCCGCGCGGATCGAAACGCCGCCGCAGCCCGGCCTGAAGCGCGGCCACCGGCGCGGGCAGCGGCGGAAACGCGTCCGTCCCCGCACCGCGCACCCGTGTTGCATGGCCGCCGCGCTGCGCCACGGCCTGCCGTATCGCCGTCTTGCCCGTGTCTTCGGGCACCAGCAGCCAGACGAGCCCGCCGCCCCAGTCATAGACCGCCTCGGCACCCGGCAGGGCGGCGACGATCCCCGGCGCGTCGGTGGGCTTGACCGAGAGCCGCCAGACGTCTCCCGCGCGCCCGTGGAACGGCGCGACGTCGCGGATATGCCGCCAGCCGGCGGCGGTGCGGTCCGGGTCGGTCTCGAGCGTGAAGGTGCCGGAATCGGCCAGCAGCTTTTGCATCTCCCTAGCCCGATAGGCAACCGAGTCCGCGAACCCTTCGAGCCGGATCATCGTCATCGGCGCGCCATCAAAACCGTGTTGCAGATGCGCGGCACCGCTCGCCTCGTAGGGCGAGCCCAGAGCGCGGCACAGCACCTGAATGGCGGTGGTGTCGTCCAGACCCTCGCACAAGAGCACGCCGGTCGCGCGCGGGCGGGGCAGCACCTTGAGTGCTACCTCGGTCAGCACGCCCAATGTGCCGTAGCTGCCCGCCATCAGCTTGACCATGTCGTAGCCGGTCACGTTCTTCATCACCCGGCCGCCATTGCGGACGATGCGCCCCTGCCCGTCAACGAACCGCACCCCCAGCAGGAAATCGCGGCAGGCCCCGGCCTGAACGCGGCGCGGTCCGCTGACATTGGCGGCAACCACGCCACCGATGGTAGGCGTGCCCTCGGTGCCCAGTAACCCGCGATGGTCCATCGGCTCGAAGGCGAGCCGCTGCCCCTCGGCCTCGAGCGTGGCCTCGATCTCGGCAAGCGGTGTGCCCGCCCGCACCACGAGGGTGAGCGCGCCGGGTTCGTAAAGCTCGATCCCCGTCATCGCCGATGTCGAGAGCCGCGCACCGTTCGATGCGCCGCCGATGGGCCGCGTGCCGCCGCCCTCGACGCGCAGCGGGCCATCGGCCTCCTTGATGATCGTGGCAAGCTCTGCCTCTGTCTCGGGTGTCATGCAGTTTCTTCTTGGTAAAAGTACTCTGGGGGTCCGGGGGTGAAACCCCCGGAGGGTCGATGATCAGGCCGCGCGCCGCGTGCCCGAGACGTCGAGTGGAAACACCTTGGCCGGGTTCAGGAGCCACCTAGGATCGAACACGTCCTTTACGTCCATTTGCGCGGAAAGGTCGTCGGCCCCGTACTGATGCGCCATCAGGTCGCGCTTCTCGATCCCCACGCCATGCTCGCCGGTGAGGCAGCCGCCGACTTCGACGCAGAGCTTGAGGATCTCCGCCCCGAAGGCCTCGCAGGTTTCCAGGTCTCCTGGCTTGTTGGCATCGTACAGGATCAGCGGGTGCATGTTGCCGTCGCCTGCGTGGAACACATTGGCCACGTCGAGGCCGAACTCTTGGCTCATCTCGCCAATCCGGCCCAGTACGTGGGGCAGGGCGCTCACCGGGATGGTGCCGTCGAGGCACATGTAATCGCCAAGTTGCCCCATCGCGCCGAAGGCGGATTTGCGCCCCTTCCAGATCGCCGCGCTCTCCTCGGCTGAACGGCTCTGGCGCAATTCCACCGGGTCGTGGCGGCGCGCGATGTCCTCAATCAGCGCGAGCTGCTCGTCGATTTCGGGGTCCGAGCCTTCGACCTCCACGATCAGAAGCGCTTCGCAATCGGGGTATCCGGCATGGGCGAAATCCTCTGTCGCGCGGATGCAGGGGCGGTCCATGAACTCGATCGCCACGGGCAGCACGCCCGCCTTGATGATGTCGCTCACGCAGGCGCCCGCGACCTCGCTCGAATCGAAACCGATCAGCACCGGGCGCGCGCCCTCGGGCTTGCGCAGGATGCGCAGCGTCGCCTCGGTCACGACGCCAAGCTGACCCTCCGAGCCGCAGACGAGACCCAGCAGATCATAGCCGCCGGCGTCGAGATGTGCGCCGCCGAGTTCCACCACCGTGCCGTCCATCAGCACCATGGTCACGCCCATAAGGTTGTTGGTGGTCACCCCGTATTTGAGGCAATGCGCGCCGCCTGAATTCATCCCGATATTGCCCGCGATGGCGCAGGCAAGCTGTGAGGACGGGTCGGGCGCGTAGAAAAACCCCTCTTCCTCCACCGCGCCGGTGACGCTGAGATTGGTGCGCCCGGTCTGTACTCGGATGAAGCGATTGTCGTAGTCGGTTTCCAGAACCTCGTTCATCCGCGCCACGCCGACGATAACACTGTCGGCGGTGGGCAGTGCGCCGCCGGCAAGCGAGGTGCCCGCACCGCGCGGCACCACCGGCACGCCCATTTCGTGGCAGATGGCCAGTGCGTCGGAGACCTCTCGCGTCGAGGCAGGCAGGAGCACGGCGAGAGGCGGACATTTATAGGCGGTCAGCGCGTCGCATTCATAGGCGCGTGTTTCCACCGGATCCTCGATCACGGCATCGCGCGGCAGAACCTTGCGCAGGCGCGCCACCAGTTCCGCCTTGCGGGCGAGAATGTCGGGGTTCGGCTCGGGCATTTGCATGGGGTGCTCCTAAAATTGGTAAAACTATATAACCAATTTGGCCTGTCCGCGAGTCCTTTTTTGCCGCGGGCCGCGCGGCAGACCTTGCGCAGGCACACCACCTCGGGCAGTCATCGCACATGGAGTGGGTCAAGATCATCCATATTCTTTGTGTCATGGGGTGGATGACCTCCATCTTTGCCGTGCCGCGCGCGCTCATCTACTGGCGCCGCGAGTGGGACCGGCTGGGCGAATTCGGGCCGCTGGGCGATCTGACCATCCGGCTCTACCGGTTCTCGCTGGGTCTTGGCGTGATCGCCATCGCCACGGGCCTCTATCTCGCGCACTGGCTGGGCTGGCCGGGCTGGACGCATCTCAAGCTGGCGCTGGTACTGGCGCTGGCGGCGCATTACGGCTGGACCGGGCGGCTGGTGCTGCGCGCGCGTAACGGCACGTTTACCGAGAGCGACCGCTTCCTGCGTATCTTCAACGAAGTCAGCGTCTTGGGCGCAATCGCGGTTCTCTGGGCCGTGGTCGTGCGACCGTTTTGAGCGCCATGACGGATATCCTCAACGACGCGCTCGGGCATTTCGCGCCGCTCGATCTTGCCGCCTTCCTGATGCTCGTAATTGCATGGTCGGGGGTGACGCTGCTGATCGAGCACCCGCCACGCCGGCTTCCCTCGACCTCGAACCTCATGGCACAGTATCGCCGCGAATGGATGGTGCAATTCGTCGCCCGAGACCCGCGCATCTTCGATTCGCAGATCATCGGGCAGCTGCGTCAGGGCACCTCGTTCTTTGCCTCGGCTACGCTCATCGCCATCGGTGGCACGCTGGCGCTGCTGGGCGAGGTGGAGCGGCTGATCGGGTTGGCCGACGACCTGTTGACCGGTACGGCGCCAGTGATCGTGTGGGAGGTCAAGATCCTCGTGATCGTCGCCTTTCTCGCCAACGCCTTTCTCAAGTTCGTCTGGGCAAATCGACTGTTCGGCTATTGCGCCGTGATGATGGCGGCGGTGCCGAACGATCCCGCCGACCCGGCGGCGCAGCCGCGCGCGCAGAAGGCGGCCGAGATCAACATCACCGCCGCGCGGGGCTTCAACCGCGGGTTGCGCGCGCTCTATTTCGCGCTGGCTGCGGCGGCGTGGCTGTTCGGGGCGGTGGCGCTGCTGCTCGCGGTGGCGGTCACGCTCATGGTGCTGTTGCGGCGCGAATTCGCCTCGCACTCGCGCGCTGTGCTGATGCGCCCCGAGGGCGATGGGAAAGACACACGGACGTGAGTGCATTCGCGGCACGGACCGGGTATGATGCCGCGTATGAGACAGATCGCGTTCCCCCTCGCCGCGGCGGTGGCCGTTTCCGTTGCCGTCCCCGCGCTCGCGCACGAGCCCGATATCCTCGAGGCCGTGGCCACCAAGTCGGGCATGTCGTGGCGCGTCGATGTCACGCTGGAGCATCCCGATACCGGCTGGGATCACTATGCCGACGGCTGGGAAGTGCTTGATGCCGATGGCAAGCGGATCGGTTACCGGCTGCTGCATCATCCGCACGTGAACGAGCAGCCGTTCACTCGCTCGCTCACCAATCTCGACCTGCCCGACGGCACGCGCAGGATCAATATCCGCGCGCATTGCTCGGTCGATGGATGGGGCGATAAAACCTTTCGAGTCGATATCGATCCATAATATGGGCGCGCACTCTTGTTCAGGGTCGCGCGGCCTCGATCAGGACGGTCCGGCGATCCTCGGCCAAGAGCCGCAGCCGTCCGCGTGTGTCCACATCGAACGCCATGACCTGTTCAAGTGCGTCAAGCATCCGCCGTTCCTGTTCCATCAGCGGCTCGGGGCAGGCCATCATGGTGCTGGCCATCGGCCCGAAATGCAGACCCTCGCCCGACAGGCTGAACCCACCGGCGATGCGGTTGCAGCCACCGCTGCCCGCCACGCGCCCGGCATCGAGAAAGTTCAGAGACAGGCGCTCCGGCTCGATCAGTGCGGCATCGCCGAGGGCGGTGATCTGCCATGCGCCGCCGGTAAGCAGATCGGCAGGATCGCCACCGCAGCCGCGCAGTTCCCGGTCGCCGAGCGCAAGGTACGCGGTATCGGGATAGGGCATGCCGGTGGCGTCGTCGTGACACAGATGCTCTTCGACGCGCAGGCGGGCATCGGCCCCGGACAGGTCGAATTCATACCCGCCGGGCATGGCACGCGCCTCGGGGCGGGGTGTCTCTCGCGTGATTTCGCCGTAGTCAGCCACGATCTCGGCGGTTTGTCCGTCAAGCGAGACGTACCAGCCCGGTTCGTTTCCGCGCACGCGGTACGGGCGTTCGGCGGGCGGCCGCACCTTGTCGCACTCGGGCAGGTCGCGACCGTTGAGCCGGACCATTGCCGCGTCACCCTTGCTCCAGAAGCTCGTGCCGGGCTCGTCCACGGCGTCATAGCGCCCCCCCGAGGCCGTCTCGACCTGAACCAAGGGAATGTCGCGGCCCTCGGCGCGCAGCGCCACCTCGTCGCCCAGCATGCCCATCGACAGACTTACGTCACCGCAGATGAAATCCGTGGCGAAGGAGAGAGGACTCACGGGATTGAGGAACAACTCGCCCAGCGCCACCGGCTCCGCGCCCGCGGCGAAGGGCACGCCCTTGATGATCCACCTCGGCGCGCCGTTCACCTCGATCAGCGCCCGCACCGTCCCCGAGAGCCCAGGCGGCACTTCGACAGTGAAGCGGCGCGGCATTTCTAGCCCGTCGCCCGCAAACTCGGTCTCGCCCAGCGTTACGCCAAACCGGCCCTCAGCGCGCACCATCGCCCGCGCGCCGGGTGGCAGGGCGATCTTTTGCTGGTACGTGAGCGCGCCGGTCACGACGCGTGATTCCGCCGCCTCTTCCGCAGACGACGCGGCCACGCCGATCGTCAGGCCAAGGGCTAGGGAAAGGAACCGAATCATGACCGCTTCTTTCGAGATGACGCCACGCGCACAGCGTAGCGTCACTCCGGGTCCGGCCAAAGCGACGATTTTTCTACACGCTCATACAGACATATTTCATTTCGAGGAATTCATCGATGCCGTGGTGGCTGCCTTCGCGGCCCAGGCCCGACTGCTTGACCCCGCCGAACGGGGCTACCTCGGTCGAGATGATGCCGGTATTGACGCCAACGATCCCGTATTCCAGTGCCTCTGCCACCTTGGTGACGCGGCCCAGATCCTTGGCGTAGAAATACGAGGCGAGGCCAAATATCGTGTCATTGGCCATGGCGATCACGTCATCCTCGTCCTCGAAGCGGAAGAGTGGCGCGAGGGGGCCGAAGGTCTCGTCGGTGGCAATCAGCATGTCCTGCGTCACATCCGCGAGGATCGTGGGCGGCAGGAAATGACCCGGCCCCTGCGCGGGCGTGCCGCCACCCATCACCACCTTTGCGCCCTTGGCGGTGGCGTCTGCGACGTGCTCCTGCACTTTCTCGATGGCGTCGGCATTGATGAGCGGTCCCAGCGTCGTGCCGTCCTCGAACCCGTCGCCCATCTTGAGCTTTTCCACCGCCGCCTGGAGCTTGGCGGCGAACGCGTCGTAGACGCCCGATTGCACGTAGATGCGGTTGGCGCAGACGCAGGTCTGGCCGTTGTTGCGGAACTTGCACAGGATCGCGCCCTCGACCGCCGCATCGAGATCGGCATCGTCGAAGACGATGAAGGGCGCGTTGCCGCCCAGCTCCATCGAGCATTTCATCACCTGGTCGGCGGCCTGCCGCAGCAGGATGCGCCCCACCTCCGTGCTGCCGGTGAACGTGAGCTTGCGCACGCCCGGGTTCTCGCAGAACTCCTTGCCTACGTCGCTCGCACTTGACGACGGCACGATGTTGAACACGCCCGCCGGGATGCCTGCGCGCTCGGCCAGAACGCCCATCGCCGTGGCCGAAAGCGGCGTTTCCGTCGCGGGCCGCCCGATAAAGGCACAGCCGGCGGCAAGCGCGGGGGCGGCCTTGCGGGTGATCATCGCGTTGGGGAAATTCCACGGCGTGATCGAGGCGGCGACGCCGATAGGTTGCTTGATGACGGTGATGCGCTTGTCGCGCTGGTGGCCGGGGATGGTCTCGCCATAGATGCGCTTGGCCTCTTCGCCAAAGAACTCGATGAACGAGGCGCCATAGGCGATCTCGCCCTTGGCCTCGGCCAGCGGCTTGCCCTGCTCGGCGGTCAGGATCACGCCGAGATCGTGCTGGTTCTCCATCATCAGGTCAAAGAACTTGCGCAGTACCGCCGCGCGTTCCTTGCCGGTCCATTTGACCCATTCCTTCTGCGCCGCCTCGGCGGTGGCGATGGCATGGGCCACTTGTGCGCGGCTCAGATCGGCGACGTTGGCGATCACGTCGCCACGGGCAGGGTTGGTGACCTGAAATGTGCCGTTGTCGCCATCCACCCACTGCCCCCCGATATAGGCCTTCTCCGCCAGCAGGGCGGGATCGTTCAGCATGGATTTCAGGTCGGTCGTGGTCATGGCGCGGTCCTCTTGCGATGTCGAATGCTCTCGCAAAGCCAAAGCAGCTTGGGCTAGGAATGTCTAGGGCCAGAGAGGGGCAAAGGGATGAGCGAACTGGACAACGCCTATGCGAACGTGCCGAACATCCCGGGCGGCGCGCAGTATCCCGCGCGCTGGACCGTGGCGGCAGAGGCGTTTCGCGTGCGGCATGCGGGGCAGGCGGAACTTGGCTTGCCTTATGGCAAGAGCGAGCGGCAGGCGCTCGACCTCTTCCACCCCGTGGGCACGGCGCGGGGGCTGTGTGTCTTTGTGCATGGCGGCTACTGGTTGCGCTTCGACCGCTCGTTCTGGTCGCATCTCGCGGCTGGGCCGCTTGCGCGCGGCTGGGCGGTGGCGATGCCGTCCTACGATCTCTGCCCCGAGGTGCACATCGCCGATATCACCCGCCAGATCGCGCAGGCGGTGACGATGGCAGCAGACCGCGTGGCAGGGCCGGTCGCGCTGGCGGGGCATTCGGCGGGCGGACACCTCGTGGCGCGCATGGCGGTGCCCGGCGTGCTGCCATCCGAGGTTGCGGCGCGGCTTCGCCACGTCGCGCCGATCTCGCCGGTCTCGGACCTGTGCCCGCTCTTGCGCACCTCGATGAACGAACAGTTCCGGCTCGATGAGCCCGCGGCAGAGGCCGAGAGCCCGGTGCTCATGCGCCCCCTTCCGGTGCCGGTCTCGGTCTGGGTCGGTGGCGACGAGTTGCCCGCCTTCCTCGATCAGGCGCGCTGGCTGTCCGAGGCGTGGGGCGCGCCGCTCGAGATCGCGAGAGGCAAGCACCATTTCGACGTGATCGAGGCGCTGGCGGATCCGGCGAGCGCGATGGTGGCGCGGCTCTCGGGCTGAGCACCGCGCGCAACGTTCACGGACTGGCAAGACATCGCTCCAAGATTGGGCGCGTCCCGAGCGATGCCCCAAAACCCGGAGTGCCCCAATGCCAGATACCTCACCGCGCCTGTCGTTGCCCTTCATCCTGCCCTCGCAGGCGCAGAAACACGTCACCCATAACGAGGCGCTGACCCGGCTCGATATCGCGGTGCAACTGGCGGTCGAAGGGATCGGCGCGGCCATGCCCCCGGCCCTGCCGCAGGCGGGGCAGGTCTGGGCGCTGGGGCCCGCGCCCACCGGGGCATGGGCCGGGCAGGCGGGGATGCTCGCCGCCTTCGTCAACGAAAGCTGGCTGTTCGTCGAGCCAGGCGAGGGCTGGCTCGCAATCGACAAGAGCGATGGGCGGCTCTTTCGCCATGCGGGCACCGATTGGGTATCGCTGTCTTCGCCGGTTCTGGAGAATCTCGACGGGGTGGGCATCAATGCCGGCTTTGACACCACCAACCAGCTCACCGTCTCGGGACCCGCCACGCTTCTCAACCACGAGGGGGCGGGGCATCAACTCAAGATCAACAAGGCCAGCGCTGCCGATACCGCAAGCCTCTTGTTCCAGACGGGATTTGGCGGGCGCGCCGAGATGGGGACCAGCGGCAACGACGATTTTGCCATCAAGGTGAGCGCGGACGGGGCGGCCTGGGTGACGGCGCTGAGCTTTGAGGCCACCACCGGCCTCGCCACCGGCGCGGCGGTGCAGGCGGACGCGGGCGACGCCGCGCCGGGGCGACTTCTGACCACTGGTGCCTTTGGCTGGGGGCAGGACGGGGCAGGGGCGGTGCCGGTGATGGCCGATCTCGACGACCCGGCGCAGCCCGCAGGCAGCTTTGCCGTGGATGGCACCACCCTCGGCCCGCGCCCCGCGGGGGCGACAGCAGGGCTGTGCCTGTCGATGCGGCTCGGTGCGGACGACCTCGCGCAGGTATTCATCGGCGCGGATGGCGCGGCGCTGGCGTTTCGCACCCGTTCGGGCGGAGCGTGGGGTGCGTGGCAGGCGGTGCAGGGTGCGCACAACGTCACCCGCAGCACCGGACCAGGTGGCGAGGCGCTGCGCTATCCTGACGGCACGCAGATCTGTCGCCACACGCTCACCGTTGATGCCCCCGACACCGCGCACGGCGCGCTCTTTGCCGGGGTGGCGGAAACGGCATGGAGCTATCCCGCCCCTTTCGCGCCGGGCACGCGGCCCACGGTTTCGGCCAGTGCTACCGCCGCATCCGGCGTCTGGATCGCCACGCGGGCGGGGGACGAGACGGCGGGGCATTTGCGCGCGATGGCGGCGCTAAGCCAGCCGGGCGCGCCAGAGGTCACTGTGACGGCGATCGGGCGCTGGGCCTGATTACCCCTTGGCCCCTTGCCCGCGGGCATAGACATCCTCGTATCGGATGATGTCGTCCTCTCCCAGGTAAGTGCCGGTCTGCACCTCGATCAGCACCATCGGCACCTTGCCGGGGTTTTCCATCCGGTGGACCGCGCCCAGCGGGATGTAGACCGACTGGTTCTCACTCACGAGCGTTACCGTGTCGTCGATGGTCACGCGGGCGGTGCCCTCGACGACGATCCAGTGCTCGGACCGGTGGTGATGGCTTTGCAAGCTAAGCGCCGCACCGGGATTGACATGGATGCGCTTGACCTGGAACCGTCCGCCCACGGAAAGGCTCTCGAACCACCCCCAGGGGCGGTAGTCGCGCGGCAGGGTCTCGGCCTGCTTGGCCCCTTGCGCCTTCAACGCGGCGACGGCCTGTTTCACATCCTGCGCGCGGTCCTTGTGGGCCACCAGCACCGCGTCGGGCATGGCCACGGCGATCACGTCGCTCAGGCCGATACCCACCAGTGCCTGCTGTTCATCCTCGGCGCGCAACAGCGTATCGGTGCAGTCGATGGCGGTGGCCGGGCCCGAGGTCACCACGCCGCCCGCGTCCGGCCCGCTCTCGCGCCACACGGCGTCCCAGCCGCCGAGGTCCGACCACGCGCCGCCAAAGGGGACAACGGTAAGGTTCTCGGCCTTCTCCATCACCGCGTAATCCACGGAGATGTCATCGCATTCCGACCAGGGTGCAGGCGCGAGCCGCAGGAAATGCAGGTCGCGTTCGGCCTCATCGAAGGCGCGCGTCACGGCGGCGAGCAGCCCGGGCTGATGGCTCTCGAAGGCAGACAGGATCGTGCCGGTGGCAAACAGGAAGATGCCCGCGTTCCACAGGTGCATCCCGCCCGATAGCAGCGCCTCGGCGGTTGCCGCGTCGGGTTTCTCGGCAAAGCCCTTGAGCGGCTGCGGCACCGGGGCAAAGCCGTTTTTTGGCGCTTCGCTCAGTGCGAGCCACCCATAGCCCGTCTCTGCCCTGTCGGGGCGGATACCGAATGTCACGATCTGTCCCGCCTCGGCCGATGGGACCGCCGCCATGACAGAGGCGCGAAACGCCTCCGCGTCCGGGATCACGTGATCCGAGGGTGCGACCAGCATCAGTGCGCCCGGCGCGCGCGCATGCAGCTCCAGTGCCGCGGCCAGAATCGCGGGGGCGGTGTTGCGTCCCTCGGGCTCGATCAGCGTGGCGGCGGCGGCGACCTCGACGGCGGCCAACTGCTCGGTCACGACAAAGCGGTAATCCGACCCGGTGACGATCGCGGGTGCGGCAAAGCCGGGGCCCGACAGACGCCGCGCCGAGGCCTGAAACAGGCTTTCCTCGCCCGTGAGCCGGGTGAACTGCTTCGGATAGCTCTTGCGCGACAGCGGCCAGAGCCGCGTGCCCGATCCGCCGCAGAGCAGAAGCGGGTGAATATCCTGTGTCATCCTTGCGTCCTCCCTGCCGCGTCTCAGCCGCGAAACCTGTCGAGGTTTTCCAGAAACCACCGATACGTGTCCGCGACGCCCTGTTCCAGCCCGATCCTTGCGCGCCAGCCCATATCCGCCAACCGGCTCACATCCATCAGCTTGCGCATGGTGCCGTCGGGTTTCGTGGGGTCGGTGGTGATCCGCCCGTCGAAGCACGTCACACGCGCCACCATCTTCGCGAGGTCGAGGATGGCAATATCCTCGCCGGTGCCCACGTTGATGTGGCTCAGCATCGGCTGCGTGTTGGCGTCATAGCGGTCCCTGTCGAGGTCCAGCACGAAGAGCGATGCCTCTGCCATGTCATCGACGTGCAGGAATTCGCGCCGTGGCCGCCCGGTGCCCCAGATCGTGACCTCCTCGCGGCCCGCCTCCGCCGCCTCGTGAAAGCGACGGATGAGGGCGGGCAGGACGTGGGAATTCTCGGGGTGGAAATTGTCGCCGGGGCCGTAAAGGTTGGTTGGCATGACCGAGCGGTAATCGGTGCCATGCTGCCGGTTGTAGCTCTCGCAAAGCTTGATGCCCGCGATCTTGGCGATGGCGTAGGGCTCGTTGGTGGGCTCCAGCGGGCCGGTGAGTAGCGCATCCTCGCGCATCGGCTGCGGAGCCTCGCGCGGGTAGATGCAGGACGACCCAAGCTGCAACAGCCGACGCACACCTGCCGCGTATGCCTGATGGATCACGTTGCATTCGATCATCAGGTTTTCGTAGATGAAATCGGCGGGGTAGGTGTTGTTGGCATGGATGCCACCCACCTTCGCGGCGGCGAGGATCACCACGTCGGGGCGCTGATCGGCCATGAACGCCGCGACCTGCGCCTGATCGGTCAGGTCAAGCTCGGCATGGGTGGCGGTGATCAGGTTGATCTCCTCCCCCGCCGCGCGCCGCGCCTCCAGCCGCCGCAGGATCGCGCCGCCCACCATGCCCCTGTGCCCTGCCACGTAGACGCGCATCGCGATCACCCGTTCTCGAAACTGACCGGCATGTCCATGCCGTGTTCCCTGAGCAGCGCGTGCCGCCGTGCGGTGCGCAGGTCCTCCTCAACCATTTCGGCGCACATTTCGCGCGCCGTGATCTCGGGTACCCAGCCGAGTCTTTCCTTGGCCTTTGTGGGATCGCCCAGCAACGTCTCCACCTCGGCGGGACGGAAATAGCGCGGGTCTATGCGCAGGATCACGTCCCCGGGCTTGACCGCCGGGGCCTTGTCACCGGCGATGTCCGTGACGGTGGCGATCTCGTCCACCCCCTCGCCCGAGAAGCTGAGTGAAATGCCCAGCTCCTCCGCAGTCCAGCGGATGAACTCGCGCACCGAATACTGCTTGCCGGTGGCGATCACGAAATCCTCGGGCGCGTCCTGTTGCAGCATCATCCACTGCATCCGCACGTAATCTTGTGCATGGCCCCAGTCGCGCAGCGCGTCGATATTGCCCATGTAGAGACAGTCCTCCAGTCCCTGCGCAATATTGGCCATGCCGCGCGTAATTTTGCGGGTAACGAAGGTCTCGCCGCGGCGCGGGCTCTCGTGGTTGAACAGGATGCCGTTGCAGGCATACATCCCGTAAGCCTCGCGATAGTTGACGCAGATCCAGTAGGCGTAGAGCTTGGCCACGGCGTAGGGCGAGCGCGGGTGGAACGGTGTCGTCTCGCGCTGCGGGGTCTCCTGCACAAGCCCGTAAAGCTCGGATGTCGAGGCCTGGTAGAAGCGCGTCGTCTTCTCCATGCCGAGGAAGCGGATCGCCTCGAGCAGGCGCAGCGTGCCGATGGCGTCCACGTCGGCGGTGTATTCCGGCGACTCGAAGCTCACCGCCACGTGGCTTTGCGCCCCGAGGTTATAGACCTCGTCGGGCTGCACCTCGCTCAGGATGCGGGTGAGGTTGGAGCTGTCGGTGAGATCGCCGTAATGCAGCCTCAGCCGTTGATGGTTGGAATGCGGATCCTGGTAGATGTGGTCGATCCGCGCGGTGTTGAACAGCGAGGCGCGGCGCTTGATGCCGTGCACCTCGTAGCCCTTTTCCAGCAGAAACTCTGCCAGATACGATCCGTCCTGCCCGGTGATGCCGGTGATGAGTGCCTTTTTCATGGGATTATCTTACCTTGCCTGAACATCTTTGCCACGGTCGCGCCGCATGAATTGTGATACCTTGCCGACGTTCTTGGCCGCCAGTACCCCTATACCCCCGATCCCGTGCCGACGGATGGCGCACAGGTCCTCGCGGCTCTTGCGAAGGATGCGGCCCAGCGAACGATTGCTCTCGCCGCCGACGCGCATCCGCACCAGGACATCCGGAATGTAGGCCAATTCCAGTTCGGCCCTGACCAGCCAGCGCAGGATGGCTTCGTAATCGGCAGCGATACGAAATCCGGTGTCATAGGCATCGTGCTTGTCGAAGACCTCACGACGCAGAAACAAGGTCGGATGCGGCGGCATCCACCCCTTCCTCAACAGGGCCGGTCGGTAGGCACCCGAACGCCAATAGCGGATCACGCGATCGGGATTTGTGCGGGCGACATATTCCAGATCGCCGTATACACCATCCATGCCGCCACTGTCGAAGATACTTGCCACCCGCGACAGCACGTCGTGCCGCGCAAACAGGTCGTCCGTGTGCAACAACCCGACGACAGAGCCGTCTGCCCGTGCGATCCCCTTGTTCAGGGCGTCATAAATGCCCTCGTCGCGTTCGCTGAACACTTTGATCGCCGGGTTGTCAAAGCCTTTGGCGATGGCGCAGGTATCGTCGTGCGAGGCGCCGTCGATGACGACAAGTTCCTTGTCGGGATGGTCCTGCGCGAGGAAGGACCCGATGGCCCGGCCGATGGTGGCCTGCGAGTTGTAAGCGGCCATGATGATGGAAATTTTCACGCCCGCCCCTTTCCTGTTTCACTGCGTCGTTTGAATCAGCACATACCGCCCTGAAGCGAGCACGTCCATGTCCCTGCGGTCGAAACCGGCGGCCTCCCGGCCGATATCATCCACAACGTAACGAACGTCCGCCCGAGCCCTCACGATCTCTTTCCATCAGTTGCGGATGCGCCATTCTCTTGTACACGCTGGTAAATCCCAAGCGTCAGCCCGGCAATCTCCTGCGGTTGGAATGCCATTGCCGTCTCGCGCGCGGCCGCGCCCATCCGGGCCCGTCGGTCCGGGTCGTCGAGCAGCCGAGCAATGCGTTCGGCCATCGCCGCATCGTCGCCCACGGGCACTATGAACCCGGCCTCGCCATCGCGGACATGGCGGGCCACGTCGCCGACATCGGTGCTGACCACGGGGCGGGCCATCGCCATCGCCTCCCAAAGCGCCATGCCCCAGCTTTCGGACAGCGAAGGGCAGACATAGACATCGGCGCGTGCCAGGAATGGGCGCACATCCGAGCGACCGCCGACGAAATGGATGCTGTCGAGGCCAAGGTTCCGGGCCAGCGCCATCAGCCTGCGGTGATACGCGCGCTGGCGATCGAAGATCGGGCCGACGATCACCGCTTGGACCCCATGCCCGAGGCTGCGCAATCGCGCCGCGGCACGGATAAATGTCTCAAACCCCTTGATCGGGTTGACGTTGCCGACCGTAACCATGACCGGACCGTCACCGAACCGGGCAATCGCCTGCTCATCTCCGGGGCAGGGTGCGTCGGGGTGAAACTCATGAACGTCAACCGGTGGCGGAACAAAGGCAAATGGCCTGTCCGCGCCCACGTATCGGCCATAATACGCCCTGACCCTTCGGGATGTGTAGATGAATCCCCCCGCCAAGGGAGCGACCCTCCGGAACAGCGCATGCACCCAGCCGGGCATCAAGGTGTCGTTGAGGTGCCAGACCGAGGGGATGCCAGCCAGCCGCGCCGCGATCACCGCTTTCACCTGCCAGCTACCGCCCGACGCGTGCACGAGATCGACCCTCTCGCGGCGGAAAAGCTGCACGAGGCGCCACACCTCCCAAGGCGAGAACAGGGCATAAGCCAGCGCCGCGCGCCATTCCCTGGTGATCCGGGTGAGCGGGAGGACACGATAAGGCACACCATGACGCGCGCACATCTCGCGAAACGGGGTGGAATTGGCCCGTGGCATGACGATCAGCGTCTCGGCCCGGTCATTGAGCGCCGCCGCCACCCGCACCATCCGCACCTGCGGCCCACCAAGTTTGCCTTCCTCAATGACGTTGGCGATGCGCAGATTCATTCAACGAACGCCTGACATAAACCGGAACCTCGTTGAAAAACGTATGGCCTCATACACAAGTATTGCCGGATAAAGTGCGAGCATCGCTGTGCTCAGGTCTCCCCGAAAAAACATCGGTGTCATTCCGGTGAACAAGACGCCATACATGAAGCGACGGTTCCGGAAGGATGCCAACTCGAATGTGGGATTTAGGTTCTTGGCGAGAACTCCAAATAGCATACTAAATAAGAAAAGCCCGACGAATCCAAAATCAGCATAGGAGTTGAAGAATGAATTCAAACCTACATTATTGTAAACATATCCAGATCTCTCTGCCGTATAAATACCGATGGATTCAGCCTTCCCAGGCCAAATGGCGCGCGGCACAATGATGAAAAGATGTGAGAACAGATAATTTCCTTGGGAAAAACTGTCTAGCTTCAGTGCGTCCAGGAATATAGAGTAGGAAGAAAACTCAAGTGACTGAAGGCTCTGGAATGCTCTTGTCAGGTCGACCTTTTGAATGCCAGAGCGCATGGCTGACGTGATCCCAAGCAGCGTTATTGCATACGCCGGTGCAAATGCAAGTAACCATGCAAGAACACTCAGTCTTGAGGACTTTATCGAATACGTGAGGATGACCACGAAAAGGCCGAACAGAGAAAGAAAGCGACTCGTATTCACAGGGTTTGACACGATCAGGAGGCACGATGCGAGGAGGATAAAAATTGCAACTCTTGTATTCTTCTTCAGCCCGTTGTCTGCTTCCAATATGAAGTAGGCAACAAGAAATGCAGGTAGAATCTTTGCAATATTCCTCAGCAGAATGACGTAATTTTGCGCCTCTCCTGTTTCTTGTTCCACCCTTGGTAACATGATTGTCTCGAACCCAACGAAAGCCATTAGAGCCACAAGCAGCGCCAAAATGAAGGCAACGCCCACGAAGGAAAATCCAAGCTCTGGAATCTCTTTGTGTGACAGGGATATCCTCTTGAACTGAAAACCGGCAAGAATGCCCAAGAAATGCGTCATGACGAACAACAATGCCATCGGTCCGAAATCCGGCACGTCCCCGCGCCATGTATAATACCCAACACCTATTCTATCCTGAAGAAACGGCACAACGATCCAGTAGAGCAGGATCATGGAAAAGTAGACAATAAGCGGAAGGATATAACGCGAATAACTTGCGTATAGTCCCATTGAGAGTGCACCAAAGAAGATCAAGTGCGGGATTGTAAGGCCACCAAATGGCCACAGCCCAATAATGCACAGGATTACAACAACCCAGTAGGTACGCAGGAGTCTGAGACGTGGCACACTCGGTGACCTGTCAATTCTCAAGCGGCTCATTTGATGCCTCCCGAACCAGGAGGTTCAATTGGCCCGGCCAAAAGGGTTGCCCCCCCGATCAGCCCCAGCCGCGTCATAATGATCGCCGCATAAGCCAGGGCGAACCCGAACGCGCCATGGGTCAGTGACAAGCCCGGGACAAGCACGGCTGCCACTGCCAGCGTGGCGAGATTGGCCCACATCGACACACGTTCGCGCCCGGTCATGTGCAATATCATCGCCAGCGGCCCCAAGAGCGCGGCTGCGAACTGTGCGAGCGCCATGATCCGCAAATACCCGGTTGCCGTGCCGAACTCTGCCCCCAGCAGCGCCAGCGCGCGTTCGGGCCAGATCAGGAGTGGCAGCAGCACGCAGGCCGCGATCCCGGCGCTGACAAGCATTGCCTGAAAGGTCAGCCGATGCAGCGTGTTCGCGTCTCCGCCACGTGACAGCCGCACGATCCCGGGCGCGATCATCGGGTTGATGACAAGCGTGCAAAAACTGACCAAAAGCGCCAGCCTCTCGGCGCCCCGCAACACGCCGATTTCGATCTCGTTCAGGAATGGAGCCGCCAGCAGGAACGACCCCGACTGAAGAAGGAAACCGGCCAGGGCAATCAGCGTGAACGGAACCTGACCGCGGCTCAATTCCTCTCTCAGGCGCGCCTCGGGAAAGAGCATCTCGCGGTTCACGGGATGATTTGCCCGCGTGATCGCACCCGCGATCAATGCCAGGAGTAGCATCGACAGCAGGAAACCGAACATCACGCCCGTTGACGTCAGGTTGCTGCCCCGAACAAGCGATGGCATGAGCAGCAGCACTGTCAGACACGAAATCCCGCCGAGCTCGAACAGCGGGGCGAGCCACGGACGCGCACTGCCGCGCGCGTATGCCGCGAACAATGCGAGAGAAGTGACCAGGAACAGCATGACGGGGAGGGCGTGAACGGCCCCGGGAAACGGTGCCCCCAGGATGCCGCTCGACAGGATCGCAGAGCCAGTCAGGCCAAGCACAATGCTGGAAAGGACGATCCGGCGAATAGCCAGCAGAAGCAGGGAAACGGACGCGCGTGCTCCTTTTTCATGAACTGCCCACGCCACCGACCGCGTCAGCAGGCTGCCCTGACCGCGCCGCGCGATCATGCCCAGCACCCCGAGCAGGCTGAGCATGATGGTGAACATGCCCAGCCGTTCCGGTCCGCCGGTGCGCGCGATGACGACGGCAAGCAGCAGACCGCCCACGGCCGCGAGAACCTGTGTCGCACCGGTTGCGCAAAACCGGGCCAGCCCTCCGAATTGGCTGTCATCGCGATGTGATCTGGAACAAGACGAGGCTTTCATTCGCGGCCCCTCCAGCCGGTCGAAATGTCCGCGACGAGGTCTTCGGAAACGTGCTCGGGATAGTAGGCAGAGACACTATCGAGAGCGGCGGCCCCCATCTTTTCCAGGTCGAGGTCACCGCGCATCACCCTGAGGAGAATAGCCTTCAAAGGCTCACTCTGCCCCGGAGGCAACAAGAAACCGTTCTCGCCAGATCGGACAATATCCCTGCCTGCCATGACAGCGTCTGTTGTAATCACCGGCAAGCCGGCAGCCATCGCTTCGGGAACGACCATGCCCCAGCCGTCATGCATGGATGGGAGCACGAACAGGTCCGCTCCGGCATAGATTTCAGATTGCTTCTCGGGCCCGGCGTATCCGTGGAACGTGATCCTGCCGCGCAAGTTCTCCTTGATGCCATTTTCCAGTTCCGGTCGCATCGCACCATCGCCGATGATGTTCAGGCGCCAGTCGGGGTAGGCATCGGCAAGGTCGGAAAAAACCCGGACAAGCTGATCGATCTTCTTTGATGGCACGAGACGTGCCGTTGTCACGATGACCTCGTTGTCATGCGTGGTTTCCGGCGACTGGTAGACCGAGAAATCCTTGGTATACGGCAGGCTTCGCAACAGCCTTTCCGGCACCCCGTGCTCGGCATAGCTTTTGACGCCAGCCTGGCCAACGGCGTAAACACGGCGCGACCTCGAGATCGCAGAGATGACCGCGCGCTTTACCAGGAACCGTATTGGGTGTGACTTCGGGGATTTCTTTATGCGCTCTCCCCAGAACGCCCAATCCGCGCCTGGCCGCAGGAAAGACATTGCCAGGATCAACAGGAAATTCGTCGGGTTGCTGTAGCCCTGTATGATGATCCTGGCCCGACGTTCCTTGAATAGCAGCCGAAGCAACAGCCCCGGACAGAATGCCGTATTAACCCGAGACGGGAATGGACTCAGGTTGCGACATTCCAGAATGTCGTGATCCGTTGGAAATGAGGGATCCAGCCATTTCGCATTTCGCCTGGAGAGATAGGCGACCGAGACCTCTGTATCGTGACGACGATGCAGCGCGTTGTAGAGCTCAACGGTATTCGGACTCGGAGAGTTGGCAACGAAAATCAGGCGCATTCTACTCACTCACCCCAACACCCCCTTCTCGGCGAAATAACCGGCCAACGCCTCGCGGCTCAGGGCCGCCTCATGAGCCGAGTTGTAGGGCCGGTCGGTCCGCGGGGCGCCGCGCAGATGGGCATAGCCGGGGGCCGTGGCATCGGCAAAGGCCGAGAGCGACACGAAGAAATCGCCGTATTCCCAGGTCCGGCGCACCTCTTCGTCGTTCATCAACTCCTCGTACATCTTCTCGCCGGGCTTGGGGCCGATCTCGGTGATCTCGACGCCGCCTTCGGGGGCGAGCGTGTCACGCATGACATGGGCGATGTCCTCGATCCGGGCGACCGGCATCTTGGTGACCATCACCTCGCCGCCACAGGCCAGCCAGACCGAGTCGAGCACCAGCCGCACGGCCTCTTCCAGCGTCATGATAAAGCGGGTCATGTCGCGATGGGTCAGTGTGATCGGCCCGCCTGCCGCGATCTGGCGGCGAAACAGCGGCACCACCGACCCGCGTGATCCCAGCACGTTGCCGAACCGCGTCGAGGCAAAGACCGTGCCCGCGTTGCGCGCGCGGATGTGGTGCCCGTTGGCCGTGGTCTCGGCCGCCGCGGTCATCAGCCGCTCGCCCATCAGCTTGGAGGTGCCCATCACGTTGGTGGGGTTCACCGCCTTGTCGGACGAGGTGAAGACCACGCGCTCGACACCGTTCTTCTGCGCTGCGTCGATGACGTTCTGCGTGCCCTGGATGTTGGTGGCGACCGCTTGTGCGGGGCTGTCCTCGCACAGGCCCACATGCTTGAGCGCGGCGGCGTGCAGCACGATATCGACGCCGCGCATCCGCAGCTTCAGCGCCTCGCGGTCGCGTATGTCGGCGAGGTGGCCCGAAACCTTGCCGGTCGCGCGGTAGTGCTCGATCTGGAAAAAGAGTTCGGTCTCGTTGTTGTCGATGCACACGATATGGGCGGCGGCGCTTGGCGCAAGCTGGCGAACGAGCTCGGCGCCGACGGTGCCGCAGGCGCCGGTGACGAGGACCGTCTTGTCCCTGAATCTGTCCATGCCCTTCAGCTCCAGCGCACGCGCGGCATGATACGGTCGGTCACGATACGGTCGCGGTTCTCGATGATGCGTTCCAGCATCGCGCCCAGCACGGCCTCTGACATGTAATGCGGTTTCAGCCCCAGCTCGGCCAGCCCGCTATGCGCGGGGTTGTAATAGTGTTCCTCTTTTTCCTTGCGGGGATTGGGGATCGACCTGATCTCGACGTCGAGGCCCATCTGGCTTCCGGCCTGCCGGACCCGCTCGGCCAGGTCGTTAACGGTGAAGGTTTCGGTCAACTGGTTGAAAATGCGCAACTCGCCGGGCTCAGCGGGGTGTTCGGCGGCGAGGCGCACGCATTGCAGCGTGTCGCGCAGGTTGAGATAGCCGCGCGTCTGCCCGCCGCCGCCATAGACGGTGAGCGGCACCCCCGCGACGGCCTGAACGAGGAACCGGTTCACCACGGTGCCAAAGATGTCGTCATAGTGGAAATTGGGGCACAGGCGCGGGTCGAGATCGGCCTCGTCGGTTGAAATTCCGTAAACCGGCCCCTGCATCAGGTCGGTCACCCGTAGCCCGCAGGCGCGCACATAGAACCAGAGCAGGTCGGTATCGAGCACCTTGGTGGTGTGATAGAGCGAGCCCGCCGCGCGGGGATAGAGGAACGTGTCCTTGCGGCCCTTGTGCTCGATCTCGATCCAGCCCTCCTCGATGTCGATATCGGGCGTGCCGTATTCACCCATGGTGCCGAGCTTGACAATATGTGCGTCAGGGGCGTGCTCCTTGACCGCCCAGATGCAGTTGAACGTGACATCGAGATTGTTGCGGAAGGTCTCGCGCGCCTCGCGAAAGCCCCGCATGGAGTAGGGGGCCGAGGGCTGTTCGGCATAGTGCACGACGGTGTCGGGCCGCATCTCGCGCACCAGGCCAAACATCACCTCGGGGTCCGACAGATCGCCGATGCGCACCTTGATCGGCTTGCCGCCGACCGCCTCGAAGATGGCCGCGCGCTCACTGAGGCAGGGGGCGCCGATCAGCGCGTCACTGTCCGTCGCCTCGGCAATATTCCGCCGCATGTAGTTGTCCGCGACCATCACCTCGTGGCCGGCGGCCGCGAAATCCATTGCCGTGGGCCAGCCGAGATAGCCATCTCCCCCCAGAATGAGTACACGCATGTTTTCCTCCAGAACCCGGACACGGGACGTGATGCCGTCATGGTTGAATTGAAATGCCTTGCCGCGCTCCACCACTCGCCATTCGGCCAGGCGCTCGTCTGAAAGTGGCCGACATCGAGGCGCAATTCAACTCATTAGATAGTTACAGATGATTCACTCTCCTGAAAAGTGTAGTCTGATACTTGGTATGACAGCGATCGTTCGCCACGCGTTCTTTGATCCAGCGCCGCCGCTGTTGGCTGCGAGAGCGGGCCACGCACCCGTGGCGACCACACTGACAGTCGCCGGATACCAGGCGGTAATTCGGTTTCTGCGGGCAGGGCGATCGTTTCAGTGGCGCGGCATCGCGGCCGAAAACCCCCCGTCAGTGTTGGTTCAAACCGCTTGAATTCGCGCCCCCGAGGGAGGATGTTACCGATATGGCATCCCGGAAACATCCGCCCCGTTTGCGCATCCGCATCGTCTTTGGCGATGACGAGATGATTGGGCCCGGCAAGGCGGATTTGCTGGAACGGATCGACCGCTGCGGGTCAATCGCCGCCGCGGGCCGCGAGATGCGCATGAGCTACAAGCGCGCCTGGGAGTTGATCGGAACGCTGAACGCAATGTTTCGTGGTCCGCTGGTCGAGAGCACACGCGGTGGCCCCGGCGGTGGCGGCGCGGTGCTGACCGATCTCGGGAGAGAAGTCCTGTCGCTCTACCGTGCTTTCGAAACCGACGCGGCCGAGGGTGGGGCCGCGCGTCTTGCCGCGTTGCAATCGCTTCTCGGCGATATTCCCGGAGAAAAATAACGATTGACAGTTCAGAAATACGCTTGCGATATGTTTTGTTAAATATATCCAATCGGAGCCACCGCACGATGCCACGGATCCTGTCTCGCCGCGCGATGCTCGCCGTGCTCGTCTTCGCCACATCGCTGGCGGGTCCGCTTGCCGCGCGTGCCGACAGCGCGCTGGCAGCCGTCGCCGCCAACTTTGCCGAGACGGCAGGGGCGCTCCTGCCCGCGTTTCGCGAGACGACGGGACACGACGTGCAGCTGACCACCGGCTCGACCGGCAAGCTCTATGCCCAGATCGGTGCCGGCGCGCCGTTCGATCTGCTGCTGTCCGCCGACGCGGCCACCCCCGCGCGCCTGCTGGAGGACGGCAAAGCGGTCGCGGGAACGGATTTCACCTATGCCGTGGGACGACTGACGCTGTGGAGTACCGATCCCGACCGCATCGGCGCGGATGGCCGCGCGGCACTCAAAGACCCCGACCTGCGCTTCGTGGCCATCGCCAACCCGGACCTCGCCCCCTACGGCGTGGCCGCGCGCGAGACCTTGCAATCCCTCGGGCTCTGGGAGGTGCTTCAGCCCAGGATCGTCATGGGGCAGAATATTGGTCAGACCAACTCGATGGTCGCCACCGGCGCCGCCGAACTGGGCTTCGTTGCGCTTTCCGCCGTGCTGAGCCCGCGCACCGGGACCAAGGGCAGCCGCTGGGATGTGCCGCAGGAGCTGTTCGCGCCGATCCGGCAGGACGCGGTGCTGCTGCGCCACGGCGCGGACAACGCGGCGGCGCAGGCGTTTCTGGATTACCTGCGCACGCCCGGGGCCGCGGCGGTGATCGACCGCTTCGGCTACGGCACGGGCGGCTGATATGGATGTGCCAGATCTCGGCCCCCTCTGGCTTACGTTCCGGCTTGCGGCGATTACCACGCTGCTGCTGCTGCTTGTCGGCACGCCGGTCGCATGGTGGCTGGCCCATACCCGGTCCCGTCTGAAATCCGTTGTCGAAGCGGTCACTGCGCTTCCGCTCGTGCTGCCGCCCACGGTGCTGGGCTTCTATCTGCTGGTGTTTCTCAGCCCGGAGTCGGTCCTTGGCGGCCTGTGGCTGTCGGCGACGGGGTCCACGCTGACCTTTTCGTTCACGGGCCTGATCGTTGCCTCGGCGCTCTATTCGCTGCCTTTCATGGTGCAGCCCTTGCAGGGCGCGTTCGAAGCGGTCGGGCACGCGCCGCTCGAGGCTGCGGCCTCGCTGCGGGCGTCTCCGCGCGACGCATTCTTCAGCGTGGCGGCGCCGATGGCGGTACGCGGCTACCTGACAGCGACGGTGCTGACCTTTGCGCACACGATCGGCGAATTCGGCGTGGTTCTGATGGTCGGGGGCAACATCCCCGGCAGGACCAAGGTCGTCTCGATCCAGATCTACGAAGAAGTTGAAACGATCAACTACGCCGCCGCCCACAGCCTCGCGGCAATCCTGCTGGTGTTCTCGTTCTCCGTCCTGCTCGCGGTCTATAGCCTGAACCGCCGCTTTCCTGTCCATGTCGGGTGAGGCCATGACCGATCTGTCAACCGATGTGCGCGTCCGCTACCCCGCGTTCAGGCTAGAGGTTGCGCACGTTTTCCCCGGGCACGGGATCACGGCGCTGTTCGGTCCCTCGGGCTGTGGCAAATCCACCCTCTTGCGCGTCATCGCGGGGTTCGAGCGCGGCGCGAAGGGGCGGATTGCCTACGGTGACGAGGTCTGGCTGGGCGCGCGCGCCTATCTGCCACCCTATCGCCGTGGCGTGGGCTATGTCTTTCAGGATGCGCGGTTATTTCCGCACCTGACCGCGCGCGGCAACCTGGATTACGCGCACAGGCGCGCCGCGGACGTCGCTGCCCGGTATTCCTTTGATGACGTCGTCGATGTCCTCGATCTCGCCTCCTTGTTCGAGCGCCGCGTAAACCAGCTCTCCGGTGGAGAAAAACAGCGCGTGGCCATCGGCCGGACGCTTCTGGCGCGGCCGCGGCTCTTGCTCATGGATGAGCCTCTCGCCGCGCTCGACACGCGCCGCAAGGGCGAGATCATGCCCTATATCGGGCGTCTGCCGAACGCCTTCGGCCTCCCCGTCATCTATGTCACCCACGCGCTGGAAGAGGTGACGCAGCTTTGCGATCGCATCGTGGCACTCGCCGAGGGGCGCATCGCGGCGACCGGAGGTGTTGCCGAGACGCTCGAGCGGCTCGATCTCTCGAGTGTTCAGGGCCGGTTCGAGGCGGGTGTGATGCTGACCGGACGGATTGCCTCGCAGGACACGGCCCTGCATCTGAGCCGCGTCGATATCGGCTCCGCCTGGCTCGAGGTTCCGCAGATCGCGCTTGCACCGGGACAAGAGGTCCGGCTCCGGGTGCGGGCGCGCGACGTTTCCCTGGCGCTGAGCCGCCCCGAGGGCCTGAGCATCCGCAACGCGCTTGACGCGCGCGTGCTGAGCATCGAGCCGGAGGCGGCAACCGCATTTGCCGAGGTGCTTATGGATGTGGGCGGCCAACACCTGCGCGCGCGGGTCACCCGCGCGGCCGTCGCGGATCTCGGGCTGGGCGAGGGGCAGCCCGTCGTCGCGTTGATCAAGGCTGTCTCCTTCGATCGTCAGGCACTGCCCCGCGATAACCGGGCCGAAGCATGACCCGGTGTCAAAGCGCGACTCCCGCCTTGTTCGCGAGGTACGCCAGCACATGCCCCCGGTCTCTGCTCCTCAGAAGCCCCTCTCGGACAAGGGTACCATAAAGGCGCATATCGGCATAAAAGGGGGCTTGGCCGCCGATCTGGAAGTTTCGCGCGCCGGTGCTGTCGCCGTGACCGGCCAGATCGACCCGCGCCGCCGACAACACCCCGTTGCGATAGCTGCGCGCCTCGGTCCCGAACTCGATTTCCGCAATGTGAACGGCACGATCCGCAAGGCCCGCGGCATCCCCGATGGATGCGACAACCAGCGATACGCCGTCATCGTATTCGATCTGAAGCCGCTGTTCGGCTGACCGCACCCCCCAGCCCGGGGCGCTCGCGCCGAACCCCCTCTTGCTCAGAAAGGCCGTCGTGCCGGTGTCTGGCACCTGCACGCCGAACGCGGCGGTGCGGTCACTGGCGCCAAGATCGAGCACGTCGCCTGCGCTGAGGAAATCGTCCACCCCGTCGAAATCGAGATAATACCGCCCCCCCGCGTCCTGTTGCAGGATGGGCCGCGCGGCGGCGGTCGCCTGCGTGGCATGGTATCCGTTGCCGGACTTGTCGCCCATGTAGCCGACCGGATCGCCCGGGGCCGTGACCGGCATGGTTCCGGCTGCATCCTGGAAAAGCGAGCCGAGGTCGCCCGGATCATACCACGCTCCGTCCTCGGAGCTTGCGAAGAGCTGCGCCGGGCTGAAGGCCCGATACACCCGGCGGGCGCTGGTCACGCTGATATCGGTGACGGTCTTCATGCAACGACCAGGGCGTGGATACCGCTGGCGGTGGTGCCGCTGGCGTTCACCCGGCGCACGCCCACGGGCAGGATAGAGAAATCGGCGACCGTGACGGTGCGCGTCTCGCCGCTCACGGTCACGATACTGATCGCGCCGCCGGCTTCGGTATAGAGACCGACCGCCACGTGCGGCAGGTCGATGGTATCGTCCGGCACCACCGGCACGGTGTCGGTGGCCGGGCCTGACAGCGACAGGGAACGGTTGGCAAACGGGTTCATGGCAGCTCCTGCGTTCTTGGCATGCGCGGTAACGCGACACCGGTTGAAACGCGGCCCGTTCTCGGGAACCCGGGTTGAAATTCTCTGTCGCGACCGCGCGTGGCGGAAAGCCCTTGTTAAGGACGCGCGGGTTCCCATCGAACCACCGGCGTATTCACACGGGCCGGGGCCACATGTGACCGCAGGCGGCTTCTGATTCCCAAACGGGGACAAAATCCCGTGGCGGTTCAATCCTTCAATGCGCCTCGGCCCAGTTTCCGCCTTGTCCCGCGTCCACCACCAGCGGCACGTCGAGATGCACCGCCGGGTCGGCAGCGCCCTGCATGACCTCGCCCGCCACCCCGATCAGGCGGTCAACACCATCCTTCGCCACTTCGAAGATCAATTCGTCATGCACCTGCAAGAGCATCTTGCAGGGCAGATCACGGATCGCGTCGGGCATCCGGATCATCGCGCGGCGGATGATGTCCGCCGCCGTGCCCTGTATCGGCGCGTTGATCGCGGCGCGGCGGGCAAATCCCGCGCGCGGGCCGCGCGCCCCGATCTCGGGCGTGTGAATCTTGCGCCCGAACAGCGTCTGAACAAACCCGTGTTCCTTGGCAAAGGATACGGTTTCATCCATGTAATCCCTGATGCCCGGGAAGCGCTCGAAGTAGCGGTCGATGAAGCCCTGCGCCTCGGCGCGCGGAATACGCAGGTTGCGCGCAAGGCCGAAACCCGAAATGCCGTAGATCACCCCGAAATTGATCGCCTTGGCCTGACGGCGGACCTCGGGCGTCATCTCGTCCATTGGCACGCCGAACATCTCGCTTGCCGTCATGGCGTGGATGTCGTGCCCCTCGCGAAACGCCTGCTTCAGCGTGTCGATCCCGGCCACATGGGCAAGGATGCGCAGCTCGATCTGGGAATAATCCAGGCTGACCAGCAGGTTGCCCTCTTCTGCAACAAACGCCTCGCGGATGCGGCGGCCTTCCTCGCTGCGCACCGGGATGTTCTGCAGGTTCGGATCGGTCGAGGCGAGCCGCCCGGTGTTGGCCCCGGTCTGCACATAGGAGGTGTGCACGCGCCCGGTGTCGGGGTCGATATGATCCTGAAGCGCGTCGGTGTAGGTCGATTTGAGCTTCGATAGCTGCCGCCAGTCGAGCACGCGCGCCGGCAGCTCGTGCTCGGTCGCCAAATCCTCCAGCACGTCCGCGCCGGTGGCATAGGCCCCGGTCTTGCCCTTCTTGCCGCCCTCCAGTCCCATCTCGTCGAACAGGATCTCACCCAGTTGCTTGGGGCTTCCGACGTTGAAGGATCGCCCCGCAAGCGCGTGTATCTCCGCTTCCAGTTCCCCCATCTTCTGCGCGAACTTGCCCGACATGGCGCGCAGCGTGTCGCGGTCCACCTTGACGCCGTGCCGCTCCATCTCTGCCAGAACCGGCACCAGCGGCCGCTCCAGCGTTTCGTAGACGGTGGTGACGCGCGCGCGGTGCAAATGCGGTTTGAAGGTCAGCCACAGCCGTAGCGTGATATCGGCATCTTCGGCGGCGTATTTCACCGCCTCCTCCACCGGAACCCGGTCAAAGGTGATCGCGGATTTGCCCGAGCCCAACAGCGCCTTGATCGGGATCGGCTCATGGCTCAGGTAGCGTTCGCTGAGCGTGTCCATCCCGTGCCCGTGCTCGCCCGCGTGCAGCGCGTAGGACATCAGCATCGTGTCGTCTATGGGGGCCACCGTGATGCCGTGACCCGCGAGGATCTTGGCATCGTATTTCATGTTCTGCCCGATCTTGAGGATCGCGTCGTCCTCCAGCACCGGCTTCAGCGCGTCGAGCACGTCGGCCATCGGCACCTGCCCCTCGGCCAGATCCTCTGAGCCGAACAGATCGTCCGCCGCCCCCCCCTTGTGCGCCAGCGGGATGTAACAGGCGCGCCCCGGCGCGGTGGCCAGCGATACGCCCACCAGATCGGCCTGCATCTCGTTGAGCGACGTGGTCTCGGTATCCAGCGCCACGTAGCCCTGCGCCCGGATCGTCTCGATCCACCGCCCGAGTGCGTCCATGTCGCTGATATGCTCATAGGAATCGGGCTCTATCGCGGGCCATTCGGGCACCTTTGGCGCATCCTCTGCCGTCTCTGGCGCAGCGGGCTCTGGAATCACCGGCGCCTCCCGGCCCAGCGCCTCGGCGATGCGCTTCGACAGGGTGCGAAACTCCATCTCCGCCAGAAACGCCAGCAGCGTCTCGGGATCGGGGTCGCGCACCTCCAGATCGTCGAGCGTGAACTCCAGCGGCGTGTCGCAGTCGAGCTGCACCAGCCGCTTCGACATCTCGATCTGCTCGCGCTTGTCGATCAGCGTCTCGCGCCGCTTGGGCTGCTTGATCTCATCGGCGCGGTCCAGCAATTCCTCCAGCGAGCCGAACTCGTTGATCAGCAGCGCGGCGGTCTTGATGCCGATGCCGGGCGCGCCGGGGATGTTGTCCACGCTGTCACCCGCCAGCGCCTGCACATCGACCACGCGCTCCGGGTCCACCCCGAATTTCTCGCGCACGCCGTCCACGTCGATGCGCCGGTTCTTCATGGCATCCAGCATCTCGACACCACCGCCCACCAGTTGCATCAGGTCCTTGTCGGAACTGATGATCGTCACCCGCCCGCCCAGGTCGCGCGCCTTGCAGGCCAGCGTCGCGATGATGTCGTCGGCCTCAAACCCCTCGATCTCCTCGCAGGCGATGTTGAACGCGCGGGTGGCATCGCGCGTGAGCGGGATCTGCGGGCGCAGGTCCTCGGGCATCTCCTCGCGGTTGGCCTTGTAGGCATCATAGAGATCGTTGCGAAAGGTGTGGCTGCCCTTGTCGAAGATCACCGCCACATGGGTGGGCGCGTCGGGGCCGTGATTGCCCTCCACATAGCGTTGCAGCATGTTGCAAAACCCCGCCACCGCCCCGATCGGCAGCCCGTCGGACTTGCGCGTCAGCGGCGGCAGCGCGTGATACGCGCGAAAGATGAAGGACGACCCGTCGATCAGGTGCAGGTGACAGCCTTTTCCGAATGACATCGCGCGCCCTCCCGATCAGGCTTCATCTTGCCAGAAATATCCAAATCCCGCCGCGCGGTCGTGGCGCAACGCCGCTTGCTCAGACCTTGCCCTCGAAATCGCGATGGACGAGCTTGGCGTCGCAATAGGGGCATTCCACATAGCCCGTCTCGCGCGGAATCTGGAGCCATACGCGGGGATGGCCAAGCGCCCCCTCGCCGCCGTCGCAGGCCACGCGATAATTGTCGACGATACGGGTTTCCGGGGCCTGCGTTACCATCGGGGCGTTTCCTTTTGCGGTGCATTGGACTAGGTCGGACTATGCTGGAACAAGAGGCGGGGGGCAAGAGCGGCATGGCGGCAAGTGCCATCGAAATCCGGGGTCTGGTAAAGACCTACGCGGGCGGGCGCCACGGCCCGGAAAAACACGCGCTCAAGGGCATCGACCTCGACATTCCGCAGGGCTCGGTCTTCGGCCTCCTCGGCCCCAACGGCGCGGGCAAATCGACGCTCATCAACATCCTCGCCGGTTTGGTGGTGAAAACCGCCGGGCAGGTCACGATCTGGGGCTTCGACCAGGACCGCAACCCAAGGCAAAGCCGCGCCTCCATCGGGGTGATGCCGCAGGAATTGAACCTCGACCCGTTCTTCACCCCGCGCGAGGCGCTCGAAGTGCAGGCCGGGCTCTACGGCGTGCCGCGTCGCGAGCGGCGCAGCGATGCGATATTGCGGCTCGTCGGGCTCGAGGACAAGGCCGAGGCCTACGCGCGCACGCTGTCTGGCGGTATGCGGCGCAGGCTTCTTTTGGCCAAGGCGCTGGTCCATCACCCCCACATCCTCGTGCTCGATGAGCCGACTGCGGGCGTCGACATCGAGTTGCGCGCGATGCTCTGGGAAAACATCCGTCGCCTCAACCGCGAGGGGATGACGATCATCCTGACCACCCATTACCTCGAAGAGGCCGAGGAGATGTGCGACGAGATCGCCATCATCAACGAGGGCGCGGTGGTGGCGCGCGACAGCACTGCGCGGCTTCTGGACCGGCTCGACGGGCGGCGCATGATCCTCACCCCCGACGCGCCCGTTACCGCGTTGCCGGAGGGGCGCGGGATCGAGGCCGCTCACCACGCCGATGGCACAATCGAGATCACCTACCGCGCCCGCGAGACCCCTGCCGAGTCGGTGCTCGAAGCGGTGCGCGCCGCCGGGATCAAGATCCGTGACCTGCGCATCGAACAGGCGGATTTGCAGGATGTCTTCCTCGACCTCACGCGCAGCCGGGCGGGATAACAGCGACCTGCGGAATCAGGCCCTGCGGATATCGTCGAGGATCGCGCTCACGGCAGTGCGGGGATCACCGGATGCCCAGACCGGGCGTCCCACCACGATGTGATCGGCGCCGTCCGCGATCGCCTGCGCGGGCGTGGCCACGCGCTTCTGATCGCCAAGGGCGCTGCCCGCCGGGCGCACGCCCGGGGTGACGATGAGGCGGCCCGCCGCCTCGGGCAGCGCACGGATCATCGCCGCCTCCCGCGGGCTGGCGATCACCCCGTCGGCCCCGGCATCGAACGCGCGGCCCGCGCGCTCGGCCACGAGGTCCGGCACCGCGCCCGGCTTCATCATTCCATCATCCAGATCGCCCCGGTCGAGCGAGGTGAGGATGGTGACGGCGAGGATGCGCAAGGGCGTGCGTGCGGCCCCCTCCCGTGCCGCACGCACCACGTGCGGATCGCCATGCACCGTCAGGAAATCGAGATCGAACCGCGCCAGCCCCCGCACCGCCGCCTCGACCGTGGCCCCGATGTCGAAAAGCTTCATGTCGAGGAACACGCGCTTTCCGTGCTCGTGCTTGAGCTCGTTTGCCAACGCCAGCCCGCCGCCGGTCAGCATCCCCAGCCCGATCTTGTAGAAGCTCACGGCGTCGCCCAGCGTCTCGGCCATTTCCAGCCCCGCATGGGCGTCGGGCAGGTCGAGGGCGACGATCAGGCGGTCATCTGCGGCGGTCATGGGCGCGTCTCCGGGGCAAGTCGTGGCTCTTGTCGCGGCGGGCAGGGTGCACGTCAAGCCCCGGGAGAAGTCGGAGGCAGGATTTCCGCCCGTCCTGTCTTGAACCACCCTCCCGGCTTCCCCATCTCACTATCCGAGGTTCCGGCTGGTGCATGCCGCTTGAGGGTGCGCCACGAGGGAACGCTTGCGAAAGGAGAAAAATTCATGGACTTCAACAAGTTCACCGAGCGGTCGCGTGGTTTCATTCAGGCAGCCCAGACGATCGCGATGCGCGAAAGCCATCAGAAACTCGCCCCCGAACACCTGCTCAAGGCGCTTCTGGACGACCCCGAGGGCCTTGCCGCCAATCTCATCAAGCGCGCGGGCGGCGATGCCGCGCGGGTGACGCAGGCCAACGACCTCGCACTGGCAAAAATCCCGCAGGTCTCTGGCGATGCCGGGCAGACCTACATGGACCAGCAGACCGGCAAGGTGCTGGCCGAGGCCGAGAAGCTCGCGCAGAAGGCTGGCGACAGTTTCGTGCCGGTGGAGCGGATGCTCACCGCCCTGGCCGTTGTGAAGAGCCCCGCCAAGCAGGCGCTCGACGCCGGTGGCGTGAGCGCGCAGCAGATCAACGAGGCGATCAACGACCTGCGCAAGGGCCGCACCGCCGACACGGCAAGCGCCGAGGACACCTACGAGGCGCTGGAGAAATACGCACAGGATCTCACCAAGCGGGCCAGCGAGGGCAAGATCGACCCGATCATCGGCCGCGACGACGAGATCCGCCGCGCCATGCAAATCCTGAGCCGCCGGACCAAGAACAACCCCGTGCTGATCGGTGAGCCGGGCGTCGGCAAGACCGCTATCGCAGAGGGTCTCGCTCTGCGCATCGTCAACGGCGACGTGCCCGAGTCCTTGCGCAACAAGCGCCTGCTCGCGCTCGACATGGGCGCGCTCATCGCTGGCGCGAAATATCGCGGCGATTTCGAGGAGCGGCTCAAGGGCGTTCTCAACGAGGTGACGCAGGCCGCCGGTGAAATCATCCTCTTCATCGACGAGATGCACACCCTTGTGGGCGCGGGCAAGACCGATGGCGCGATGGACGCCGCCAACCTCATCAAGCCTGCGCTGGCGCGCGGCGAATTGCACTGTATCGGCGCCACCACGCTCGATGAATACCGCAAGCACGTGGAAAAGGACGCAGCCCTTGCCCGCCGGTTCCAGCCGCTCACCGTCGAGGAGCCGACGGTCGAGGACACCATATCGATCCTGCGCGGCATCAAGGAGAAATACGAGCTGCACCACGGCGTGCGCATCTCCGACTCGGCGCTTGTTGCGGCGGCGACCCTCTCGCACCGCTACATCACCGACCGCTTCCTGCCCGATAAGGCCATCGACCTGATGGACGAGGCGGCAAGCCGCCTGCGCATGGAAGTGGACAGCAAACCCGAGGAGCTTGACGCGCTCGACCGCGATATCCTGCAAAAGCAGATCGAATGCGAGGCCCTGCGCAAGGAAGACGATGCCGCCTCCAGGGACCGGCTCGCCAAGCTGGAGCGGGAACTGGCCGAGTTGCAGGAGAAATCCTCCGAGATGACCGCGCAATGGCAGGCCGAGCGTGACAAGCTGGCCAGCGCCCGCGACCTCAAGGAGCAACTTGACCGCGCCCGCGCCGAACTCGACATCGCCAAGCGCGAGGGCAATCTCGCCAAGGCGGGCGAGCTCAGCTACGGCGTGATCCCGCAGCTTGAAAAGCGACTGGTCGAGGCCGAGCAACAAGGCGATGACGATATCATGGTCGAAGAGGCCGTGCGCCCCGAACAGATCGCGCAGGTCGTCGAACGCTGGACCGGCATCCCGACCGCCAAGATGCTCGAGGGTGAGCGCGAGAAGCTGCTGGGCATGGAGGAGAACCTCCACCGCCGCGTGATCGGGCAGGACACCGCCGTCAAGGCCGTGGCCAACGCCGTGCGCCGCGCCCGCGCGGGCCTCAACGACGAGAACCGGCCGCTGGGCAGCTTCCTGTTCCTTGGCCCCACCGGCGTGGGCAAGACCGAGCTGACCAAGGCCGTGGCAGAGTTCCTCTTCGACGACGATTCGGCAATGGTCCGCATCGACATGTCCGAGTTCATGGAGAAACACTCCGTCGCCCGCCTGATCGGCGCACCGCCGGGCTACGTGGGCTACGAGGAAGGCGGCGTGCTGACCGAGGCCGTCCGTCGCCGCCCCTACCAGGTGGTGCTGTTCGACGAGGTCGAAAAGGCGCACCCGGAGGTGTTCAACGTGCTGTTGCAGGTGCTCGACGATGGTGTGCTGACCGACGGGCATGGCCGGACGGTGGACTTCAAGCAGACGACCATCGTGCTCACGTCCAACCTTGGCAGCCAGGCGCTCAGCCAGTTGCCCGAGGGGGCCGATGCCGAGGCCGCCAAGCGCGACGTGATGGAGGCGGTGCGCTCGCATTTCCGTCCCGAGTTCCTCAACCGGCTGGACGAGATCGTGGTCTTCGACCGGATCACCCGCGAGCAGATGACCAGCATCGTGGACATCCAGATGCGCCGCCTGCTCAAGCGGCTGGCCACCCGCAAGATCCGGCTCGAGCTGGACGACAGCGCGCGGCAGTGGCTCGCCGACGAGGGCTATGACCCGGTCTATGGCGCGCGCCCATTGAAGCGCGTGATCCAGAAGGCGTTGCAGGATCCGCTGGCCGAGGCGCTTCTGTCGGGCGAGATCCTCGACGGCAGCACCGTGCCGGTGACGGCAGGGCCCGACGGGCTCATCATCGGCGAGCGCGTGGGCACCGCGACACAGGAGCCGCCCGCCGACGCCGTGGTGCACTAGGCCCGCGTTTCGGCCTCGACTTTTCGTTATCCTCGCGTGACAACACGAGAGGATGACGGGAGCGGCAAAGATGGCTGACACAACGACCCCGATGGCCCGGCCCGCTACGCGCGTGCCGGGCCATTTCGGTGAATGGATACAGGGGCGGCTCGGCCCCGATGGGCCGGTCGCGCTGGTGACGCTGGCCTGCCCGGCGCTCGGCGTCGCGGCACCGGGGCAGGGGCCGGGCCTCGACCGTCTGTTCCCGCCCCGCGCCGTGGCCGGTTTCGCACGGGCGCTGGGCCTTGGCCCCGTCGCATGGCCGGGGCTCGACCCCGACATGCCGATGGGCGCGGGCGCCGGGGCCTCGACCGCCTGCCTCGTGGCGAGCGCGCGGGCGATGGGATGGGACGGCGACCCGCAGGCGCTGGCCCGCGCCTGTCTCGACGTCGAGGGCGCGACCGATCCGCTGATGCATCCCGCCCCGGACCGGCTGCTCTGGGCATCGCGTGAGGCGCGCAACCTCCAGAACCTCGCCCCGCCGCCCCGCTGCGAGATCGTGGGCGGCTATCTGGGCACGCCCCAACGCACCGACCCCGAAGATCATGACTTCCCCGATATCTCGGACCTCGTGTCGTTCTGGCGCGGGGCCGTGGCGCGCGATGATCTCGCGGCCGTGGCCGGTATCGCCACCGAATCCGCGCGGCGCTGCACCGCCCTGCGCGGCCCCGACGATCCGATCGACGCGCTGGCGCGCGACCTGGGCGCGCTGGGCCATGCGCGGGCGCATACCGGCACCGCGCGGGCGTTGATCTTCGCTCCGGGCAAGGTGCCGGACGGGGCCATGGCGGCCCTGCGCGACGCGGGGCTGTCGGGTGTATTCGGGTTTGCAACCGGCGGTGCGGAATGAGCTTTGCCGGAATGATGCTGGTCGGGCTGGCGCTCGACCTCGCATTTGGCTGGCCCGGTTGGCTCCATGCCCGGATCGGGCATCCGGTGACGTGGCTCGGCGCGGCGGTCGCGGCGCTCGAGGCGCGCTGGAATACCGGGACACGCGACCGGCGGCTGATCGCCGGGGCGATCACCGCGCTGGCCGTGGTGGCGCTCGCCGCGCTCCCCGCGCTGGCGGTGCAGTGGATGCTGCCCGCCGGACCCCTGGGCGCGGTTCTGGTTGGCGTGCTGGCCTGGCCGCTGATCGCGCTTCGGTCGATGCACGATCACGTCGCCGCCGTCGCCGCGCCGCTGGCAGCGGGCGACCTGCCCGGCGCGCGCGCGGCGGTGGCGATGATCGTGGGCCGCGACCCGGCCATGCTCGACGCGGCGGGCGTGGCCCGCGCCGGGATAGAGAGCCTTGCCGAGAATACCGGCGACGGGATCGTGGCCCCGGTTTTCTGGGGCGCGGTGGCGGGCCTGCCCGGCATCGCCGCCTACAAGGCCATCAACACGCTTGATTCGATGATTGGCCACCGCAACGACCGCTTTGATGCCTTTGGCAAGCTGGCCGCCCGCCTCGATGACGTTGCCAATTTCATCCCCGCGCGGCTGACCGGGCTGCTTTTCGCGCTGGCCGCGCCGCGCCACGCCGCCCGCGCCCTTCGGGTGATGCTGCGCGATGCCCGCAACCACCGCTCGCCCAACGCGGGCTGGCCCGAGGCGGCGATGGCGGGGGCGCAGGGCGTGCGGCTCTCGGGGCCGCGTCGCTACGACACGCATGTCAGCGAAGAGCCGTGGCTCAACCCCGGCGCGCCCGATCCCGGGGCGGCGCGGATGCGCCGCGCGCTGACGCTCTATGCCCGCGCGATGACGCTTCTCGCGCTTGCGCTTCTGGCCCTCTGGCTGGTCTAAGACGGCATGGACAACGCCCCTCGCGATCACGGCGGCGATCTCGACGCCGCGCAGCGCCGCTTCGGCGGCGACGCTGCCGATTGGCTTGACCTCTCGACGGGCATCAACCCGGTGCCCTACCCGCTGCCCGCCCTTCCGCCACGCGCCTTCGCCGCGCTGCCCACCCGCGCCGACATGGCCCGCCTGCGGGCGGCGGCGGCAGAGGCCTACGGCACCCGCGCCCACATCACCCCGCTGGCCGGCGCGCAGGCGGCGATCCAGGCGGTGCCGCAACTCGTCGCGCCGGGCCGCGCCCGGGTGCTCGTGCCCACCTATAACGAGCACGCCGCCGCCCTGCGCGCCGGGGGCTGGACGGTGGACGAGGCGTTGAGCCTCGACGCCCTCGCCGGGGCCGATTGCGCCGTGGTGGTGAACCCCAACAACCCCGACGGCGCCCGCCACGATCCCGACCGCCTGATGGCGCTTGCCGACCGGGTCAGGCTCCTGGTCGTGGACGAGAGCTTCGCCGATCCCGAACCGCGCCTGTCGCTCGCCCCGCGCCTGCACGACGGGCCGGAAAACATCCTCGTCCTGCGGTCCTTCGGCAAGTTCTACGGATTGGCCGGTCTGCGCCTCGGCTTTGCCCTCTCGTCCCCGGAAATCGCCCGCCATCTTGCCGGGATGGTGGGGCCGTGGCCCGTTTCCGGCCCGGCAATCGCGGTGGGGGCGCAGGCCTTCCGCGACACCGCGTGGCAGGCCGAAACCGTCGCCCGCCTCACCCGCGATGCCGCGCGGCTCGATGCACTTAGCCTTCGTGCGGGCTGGTCGCTCGTCGGCGGCACGCCGCTCTTTCGCACCTACGCCACCCCCGATGCGGCGGCGGCGCAAGAGCATCTCGCGCGCCATCGCATCTGGTCGCGCATCTTCCCCTATTCGCGGCACTGGCTGCGCCTCGGCCTCGCCGGGACAGCAGCCGAGTGGCAGCGCCTCGACACCGCCCTGTGAGGGGCGCGATTGGCCTGTAGCGGTCTTTCAGGTCTTGGTGCCAATGCGCGGATTCGAGGCGTGCTTGCACGCCGCCGCGCATCGCCGGGCCGCCCCCCGGCACGGCGATATGGCTGCAACCTGCGCACCGCTCAGGCCCTTTTAGGATTCGGCAGCCATAAAGCACGGCAGAACCACCGTTGGATCGCCGCGCCGCGGCCCGTCGATGCGCGGCCAATGCGAACGACGGCTCAGCCCATATGCCGACTGCCCCGATCCGGTGGAATGCACAAGCTCAGGTCCAGGCCGTCATCTGGCCGTTTCGCTCCCAGAACCTGAACCCGCGTCCATCGCATCCCTTTGGCCGGTCACGGCGAGTCCAGCCCGCAGGCCGCAACCACCGCCCGCACCCGTTCGGCATTGTCACGCGCCACCCGGCCATCTTCGTGCCACAGGCTGTTCTCGAACCCCACGCGCATCTTCCCCCCCGCCGCGTGCGCGGCGCGCAGGCACGCGGTCTCGGCCCGGCCAAACGCGCAGGCGGCCCAGTCGGCGGACCCCTCCCGCGCCGCCAGCCGGTCAAGGAACGGGCCCAGGTCGCGCGCATCGCTCTCCTGCCCGGCGCTGTAGCGCCCCAGCACGAAGATCAGTTGCAACTCTGCGATATCGCGCAACCCCTCCGGCACCAGCCGCGCCAGCAGGTCGAAATCCCCCGCGTCATAAAGGATATGCTGCACCGCGATGCCCCGCTCGGCGCAGGCGGCATAAAACCCCGGCGCCTCCGCCTCTTCCGCCGCCATCTCGCGCAACGCGACCGAAACCAGATCGGCCCCCGCCGCCAGCGCCACCGCCCGCTGACGGGGCGGCGCATAGGCGCCTGCCGCCTCGGTCGTGACCTGCACCGCCATCTCGGGCACCGCGTCGCGCAACTCCACCAGCGCCTCGCGATAGGCCCCGGCGTCCAGCAGATGCCGCCCCTCGGCGTCGCGCAGGTGCAGGTGCAGCCCGTCCGCCCCCGCCTCGTGGCACGCGCGCGCGGTTTCCACGATCTCGGGCAGGGTAACGGGCAGGGCCGGGTGATCCGCCTTGCTGCGCCGCGCCCCGGTGGGCGCGACCATCAGCCGGGGCAGCGCCCTCACGCCAGCGCCACCTCGAGCGCGGTGGCCAGCTTGTCGGTCAGCTCGCCCACCTGATCCTCGGTCAGGATAAAGGGCGGCGCGAGCAGCACGTGATCGCCCCGCCGCCCATCAATCGTGCCGCCCATCGGGTAACAGATCAGCCCCGCCTCGAACGCCGCCGCCTTGATCCGCTTGTTGATCCCGCGCGCCGGGTCAAAGGGTGTCTTGCTCTCCCGGTCCTCGACCAGTTCCAGCCCGCGAAACATGCCGCGCCCGCGAATGTCGCCAATATGCGGATGCTGCCCGAACCGCTCGCGCAACGCTGCGCCCAGCACCTCGCCCATCCGCGCCGCGCGGTCGGTCATCCCGCCCGCCGTCAGCTTGCCGACCACGACATCGGCGGCGGCACAGGCGACGGGATGGCCGATATAGGTATGCCCATGCTGGAAAAATCCCGATCCGCCCTCGATGGCGGCATATATCTCGCCCGAACACAGCATCGCGCCGATCGGCTGATAGCCCGCGCCCAGCCCCTTGGCGATGGTCACGATATCGGGGCGCACGTCGTCCTGCTCGCAGGCAAACAGCGTGCCGGTCCGCCCCATCCCGCACATCACCTCGTCGAGGATCAGCAGGATGCCGTGCCGGTCGCAGATCTCGCGGATGCGCCGGAAATATCCCGGCACGGATGGCACCGCGCCCAGCGTCGCCCCCACCACCGGTTCGGCGACGAAGCCGATCACGTTCTCCGGCCCGACGCGGCGCAGTTCCGCCTCAAGCTCATCGGCTACGCGCAATCCATAGTCCTCGGGCGTCTCGCCATCCTCGCGCCCGCGATATTCATAGCAGGGCGCGATATGCGAGGTTTCGACCATCAGCGGCGCGAACGGCTCGCGCCGCCACATGTTGCCGCCGGTGCCCAGCGCGCCCAGCGTGTTGCCGTGATAGCTCTGCCTGCGCGCGATGAACCGGGTGCGCGATGGCTCGCCCTTCTCCAGGAAATACTGCCGCGCGAGTTTCAGCGCCGCCTCCACCGCCTCGGACCCGCCCGAGACGAAATAGACCCGCTCGATCCCCTCCGGCGCATGGGCAATCAAGCGGTCAGCCAGCCGCTCGGCCGGCTCGGACGTGAAAAACCCGGTATGGGCAAAGGCGATTCGGTCGGCCTGATCCTTGATCGCCTGTGTCACTTCCGGGTCGGAATGCCCGAGGCACGAGACCGCCGCGCCGCCCGATCCGTCGAGGTATCTCTTTCCCGATTCGTCGATGATATAGGCGCCATCGCCGCGTGCGGCGCGGGGCGGGCGGGCCTTGGTGTGG
>MRWG01000669.1_pt1 | contig 43471 bp, 47 predicted proteins | sample 1013341 | NCBI WGS metagenome assembly MRWG01 (sample SAMN06117577, study PRJNA244670) | biofilm metagenome | biome: Water; feature: Cathode Biofilm; material: Biofilm; isolation source: microbial consortium enriched at the cathode of a solar microbial fuel cell | place: USA: District of Columbia ... | reverse complement strand
AACGGACGGGCGTGCCCTTGTAGCTCAGCTGGTAGAGCAGCGGTTTTGTAAACCGAAGGTCGCGGGTTCGATTCCTGCCGGGGGCACCATTCCTGATTTCATCATTTTCATTTCTCCTAACAGTTTGAACGGTAACGTGATTTCGGCGGTTCGATAGCCCCCGTGGCGGGCATAGGCCAGGCGGTGCTCAAAGGCGAGTTTGAGCACGGCGCGGCGGTCTTCGAGACGGGGAGAACGCCATAAAATACAAGGGTTTGCGAGGAAGGCGAAGGCGGTTCGATAAGTTTCGCCGAACGCCGCCAATGGACGTCCGCAAGAGGCGATCCGCTCGGCCATGACGGCCTTTTGCGATTCGAGATCGTGCAGGCGCTTTTCGAAGGCGCGCGCGACGGTGGCGCTTTCGGCATCGACAATGCGATCGACCAGCGTATCGATCCGGCGTTCGATCAGCCGCACCTCTTTGGCCAGGGTGGCGGAATCAATCTCGCGCGACGTGATCTTGGCCTCCCACTGATCACGGAACATGGCAAAGGCAACGCTGAAGAGTTCCGGCGACGGCTGGAGTTCACAGAGCAACGCTTCGAACTCCCCCTCGACCTTCTCCTTGCGGAAGGATTTGCGGTATTCGGGGCAGCCGCGCGTATCGCACAGATAATACGGGTAACGCCGGCTGCGTCCCGTCGACCAGCACGCCGTCAGCGGCTCGCCGCAGCATGCGCAGGCGACGAAGCCGCGCAGCGGAAAGTCCTCGTTCAGGTCCTTGCGCGTCGGCGCCTTGGCATTGCCGTCGCGGCGGTCCTGAATGGTCTTCCAGGTTTCGAGGGTGATGAGGCCTTCATGCCTGCCGGGCACGAAGCGCACGCCCCAGTCCTCGATATGGATGTGGCCGGCATAGATCGGCCGGGTGAGCAATTCGCTGACACGCTCGGGATGAACCTCGCCGCGCCGATCCCTGGGCCATGCGGGCTGGCCTTCGAGGAAGCGCTTGACCTCGACCGCGGTCTCGAAGCGCCCTGAGGCATAACCCTCAAGCGCCTCTGTGATGATCGAGGCAAACGGCTCGTCGCGGACCAGGATCTTGCCGTGGTTCGTGGTTTTTTCGTAGCGGTAGCCGATCGGGGCGTTGAAGACCCAATAACCGCCGAGCGCGCGGGCGCGCATGCGGTTCCTGGTCTGCTCGGCATTCTTTTGCCGTTGGTGCTGGGCAACGCTCGCCAAGAGGTTTTCGACGAGGATGGAATCGGAATCCTCGCCGAACTCCATGGTCGGGCTTTCGAGCTTGCCGCCGGCCTCGCGCAAGAGATCGCGCAAATCCCAGTGGCCGCGCACGTCGCGGGCAAAGCGACTGATATCGTCGATGATGACGACGTAACCTTCGCCCTTGTGTTTCTTGAGGAAGGCCAGCAGCGCCGACATGGCCGGGCGTGCCGACTGGCCGCCCGAGATGTCGTCGCGAAAGACCTCGACGATCTCGAGCTTGCGCGCGGCGGCATATTCGCGGCACCTGGTTTCCTGCGAACCGAGCCCGTCGCCCTCGCGCACCTGCTTGGTGCCCGAGACGCGGCAATAGATGAGTGCTTTGGTGGGCGCGTTCGCTTTCTTGTCCATGGCCTTGCCTACGAATCCTTCTCCCCCGGCGTGCCGCTTTTGCCGCGGAACGCGCCGGTCAGATCTTTCTTGTTGTCCGGGGTCTTCTCGTTCTCCCATTCTATCACGGGCCAGGCATCCGATGCATGTTTTTCGGGGGAGTTATCCTCAAGGCCGCGTCGGACCTGCTGGACCGGATCATCGCCAAAGGCGCGGTCGACAAAGCTTTGCATGATGCGCCAGACAATACGCAGCAGCTCGCTCTTTTTGTCCTCGGGCAGATCGAAATGGGCGATGTGCTTGCGGTATTTATCGAGATCGACATCGCTCATGGCGAACCCTTCCCATGAACGGGCAGTCCAGGCCGATGCATCAGCGATACAAACCGGTCCGGATCGTGAGCACGGGCGGCACGACGCGTCTCGGTTTCCGCCCAAACCCGGGGGCCGCTGACCGTCGCGGCGCGGCCCCCATGCTCGTCATTTGTCGTGAGCCTCCTCATCCCGCCAGCTCCCCTTACGGCCGCGGGCCGACACGCGAGCGTGAGGCGGTCTGGCGCCGCGCCGGAGCCTCGCGGGCATCATCACCATCCTCGCGGCCCGAGGCGGAACGCTGGAAGCGGCGGCTGCGCTCGCCGCGCCCGTTCTTTTGTTCGCGGGCTTCCTTCTCGGCTTCGATCTGCGGGCGGTAGAACTCAACTTCGAGCTCCTTGCCCCAATCGTAAAGCTCCGCGTTCTCGGCGGCCTTGAACTCCTCCTTCATCAGCCGCTTGGCGCCGGCATCGGTGATGCCGAGCTCGTCGGCAAGTGCAGCGCCCTGATGAGCAAAGGCCCGGTTGAAGTTGATCTTGTCGCCCTTTTCGATCATGTCGCCGACGCCCAGCGCATAATCATAGGCAAGCTTGCGCCGCGGCTCGGTCAGCTTCTGCTCACGCTCGGCCAGCTCCTCGCGCATCTGGTTCATCGACTTGCCGGTGCGGATGCGAAAGAGATCGCGAAGAATGGTCTCGCCCTTGGCCAGGTCGATCTTTTCGGTGCGGGCAAAGGCGTAGGCGTAGTCGGAGAGCTTTTCCTTGAAGGCGCCGGACTTCTTGATCTCGCGCTCGATGATGCCGGTATTGGCCATCGCCTCATCGAACTGGGGATCGGTCAAAAGCCTTCCCGAGAAGCTCTCCCGGGCTTCCATCACCCGGTCTTTTTCCTTGGGGTCGTAAAAATAGTTCATGGTCGTCTCCTTTCGTTGCTTGCTACCAGAACATTCAGCGAACATACTAGGACATTATTCCTAGTACATCCAAGACAAATCCGCGCAACTTTGTTTCGTTTCATTTGACGTAACCTGTGCAACCGCACAGCTTGACGCCGTGTCCTGCCCGGATCAGCGCTGCCGCGGCCGGTGGCGCCGGCCCCGCCGCTCAATCCCGCTGCGCCGGTCGGTGACGCGCCCGAACTCTTCGCGCACCTTGCCGCGCCAATTGTTCTCGCGCATGGAGCGTTGGACGAGTTCGCGCAGTTCTTGGCTTTCGAACTCGTCGATACGGGCAATGCGCTGGTGATGGGCCTCGCGCACCTCGCGCTGCGCCTGCCGGAGCGTGGCGGCGGCATCGAAGCGGTCATGTTCCGCCCAGGCTGGCTTGAGATCGAAAGATTTTCGCGCCGCCTCATCGATCAGCCGGCGGCGGGTCTGTTCGACGCGGCTTAAATAGCGCGATGCATAAAGATCCTTCTCGCGGGCGCGGGCCCGATCGCAGCGGGACTGGATGGCCTGCCGCTCGCCCCACTGGCGCGGGCTCTTGAGTGCCCTTGCATCCTTGCGCAGCGCTGCCAGTTCGAAGACCCGGCGCAATTCCTCTGAGACCGTCAAACCCATGCTGAGCCTCGCTTTGATGACACAATTTGCATTGCCCGGTCCGGTTTCGGCATGCTTTCAGGATGCAGAGCTTCGAGGACCGGGAAGATGTGGAAGAGTGGCTGCAACCGCTCGGCTGGGACGCCTTCTGGCGCGCGGTCGCGCCGTTCGGCATCGAACTGCCCGAGCGTGCGGATTGCGATGCCGATATCGCAGCCGGGAGCGTCGATGAGGCGAGCGCGCTTGCGGTGCTCAAGGGCATGGTGCGGCTTGAGCTCGTCCAGCGTTACGGCCTGCGCCCGCGCGATGTCATGCCCTGGCATGCGCTCCATTGAGGCGATCATCGCGCCGCCTCCTTCTTGCGCATCACGAACCACGGGCAGCGCCCGTCTTTTGGTCTGGTGACGAACTGACCGTAAGGACCGGTGAAGACGCAGCGCGTATACCAGCGCGTGCCGGCTTCCCCGCCAAGATAGGAATAGGACCACACCGGATGCGGCAGCCCATAGGCCTGATAGATGGCAAACGCCGCGATCGGGCCGAGGAGCCAGAAGAGATAGGAAGGACGCAGCAGGCGGGGTTTCATGCGGCGTCCTCCCCGGCATCACGCGCCGGCGGAACGTCCAGCCACACTTTGGGATCGGGCGGCAGCGGCGCGCCTTCGAGCGGGTTGGCGCCAAGATCGAAGCAGAACGGTCCGATCTCGTTCTGGCGGATCTTTTTGCAATGGATGAAGCCCACATCCGGGAGGTGGACGACCTGCTCGTCCGGCGGGAGTTTCATCAGCATGTCGGCGGTGAACAGGCGCTCGCGCCCGCTCGAATAATTGCTGGAATAATCGTTACGGTTCGAGCTCAGCCCGAGGCCCGTCGAGACCGCCTGGCCGTCGCCCATCGCTTTGGAGACACGCTCGGCTTCCTCGAAGTTGGAGAACTTCAACCACTGCTTGGTGGTGCAGTTCTCCTCGAGGATCGCGGTTTCTTTCTCGCCATAGCGGCGCACGATGTCCTGGCGCGACTGGGCGATGAAGAGCGAGCGGGCCCGGTAAGCTCGCTGGATCGTGACGCGGTTCAGCGCATCGCGCATCGGCGCGTTGCAGACCTCATCGAGGATATAATCCGCCGCGCCGACATTACCCGAGAGCTGCGCATTCATCAGCGCGAGGAAGTGCAGGGCGTAATGCGCGCCGAGCCGGTCGGTGTGGCGCGCCGGATTGACAAAACACACCCCCCAGCCATCCGCGATCAGCTCACGGTGCGTGAGATCGGGCGAACGTCCGGCCTCGGCAAGCGGTCCGCTGGCATAGATCTTGAGCGCGGAGAGTGCTGCGCGCAGATGCTGCGAATAATGCTCGGGATTGTCCGCCATCAGCGCAACGATCTGGTGCGCGCCGGCGGCCAGGATCATGTCATCGGCATCGGCCGCGTCCGATAAGGCCCTGTGCCAGGAACGCGGATCGCGCAAAAGCGCGTTCAGCCCGCCCGGGGTTGCGAGCCGCGGATGGCGCTCGAGCAGGATATTGAGGCCGACGGCGAGGAACTCGCGCGGGCTCTCGCGCCAGTAAAAATTCTTGGCGTCGTCCTTCGGCTCTTCGATCAGCGCATGACAGATATTGTCGATGATGAAGGGCAAATCGGCATCGTCGTTGCGCACGGCCTCCACCGCCGCGCCGAACGGGTTGAGCGAGAGGCGAAAGGGATTGTCCTTGCCCAGCACGGCGAAGTCGTCGACCATGCCGAACTTGCGGCCATAAAGCGTGCAGAGCGGCGCCACCTGTGCGGCGATCTCGCCCTGTTTGACATCATTGGCAAAAAACGCCCGGCCGGGATCGGCGAGCAGGCATTCGATCGCCGGGACCGCGACGCAGGTCGTCTTGCCGCCGCCCGCGGCCGCAAACACAAGCGTCGAGCCGGCGTTTTTGGGTTCCAGGATCGGACGCCCGTCGAAGGTCAGCCCGAGGATGCGGCGTCCGGCTGGTGCATGCCGGCGGCGAGGGCGGAAAGGGCGGAGCCATCTCATTCGACCATCCCCGCGCGCTTCAAATCATCATGGCTGGCAAGCCGGGCCGATTTGGGTGGGCCGCCTTGGGCCATCAATTCGGCGAGCGCCTTGTCGCGGGCATAAAGAGCGGTAATGGCGTTCAGCGCATTGACCAGCGCGCCCAGCGATCCGAGACCCATCATCATGCTCAAAACGCCAAAGCCCCACCATTCGGCGCTGCCCGGCCACGATACCCAGGCGATAAAGCCGAAGGCCGCCGCCCAGAGAAGCTGCAGATTGATGCCGATCACGGCGCCGATGGAGCGTGGAAGACGGTTCATGTCACGTCCTCCCGACGCCTGCGCTTTTCGCGCGCGACGATGGCGTCCTCGACCGCGCCGCGGACCTGACGCAATTGCCGGACCAGCCCAAAACTCAGCGCGACCTCTTCATCGCGCAGCGCCAGCGAGTGAACCCGCAGGCAGCCGAAGGTGAAGGCGGCGGCAAGGGCGAGCACGCAGGCTGCGCCCAGCGCCGCGATCTCGTTCGCATAAAGATATCTCTGGAAGATCGCGGCAAAGCCGACCAGCCCGAGCGCGGGCGGCACAAGGAAGTAAAGCAGAGGCCGCTCGACCGAGACATATTCGATGCGCGCGATCGCATAGCTCTTGCGCGGCGTCTTGAGCAGCTGGTCGGTCACTTCGAAGCGGCCCGAGCGATAATAGACCGCGCCGCTCATGATCCACCTGCCTTGCCCGCGCACGCACCGGCGCGATGCACCTCGGCCATCTTCTGGCCGAAGCCGGCAATCGAGGCGGGCCGGTAGGCGGTGAGCGTGCCGGTGAACAGGGCCCAATCGCTCCTGGTCACGCTGATCGCCTTGTCGGCAATGCAGCCGCAGACGTCGCCTGCCTCGCCGAGCCGAGTCTGGGTCTCGGCTTCGATGCGCCTTTTAGCATCCTGGTAGGCCTGGCGGGCTTCTGCGGCTTGCTTGCGGTAGAGCACCCCGAGATCACCGGCCATGCCGTCGAGCCCGAAGAGATCGCCCATACCGCGCGACATGCGGCGCAGTCCCTCCATGGCCGGGCTGTTGCTAAAGCGCTCCAGCTGGCGCGCGGCAAGTTCCCTGGCGGGATCGGCCGAAGGCGGGTTGAGGCCGGCGAGCCGGTCCTTGCCTTGTTGCTTGACCAGTTGGCGCAGGTTGATCTCGCAGGCCGGCAGGTAATCGGCACGCACCATCCGCTCGCCGATCTTGGGGCCGATCAGCAGATAGTTGGCGCCGCCCCAGACCAGCAGCGAAGCCACAAAAGCCTTGGGCAGGATATCGGCGGGGAAAGGTCCCGGAAGCATCAGAGGTCTCCTTGGTGTGAGCGGGCAAAAAATCAGTTGAGGGAATCGAAGCGTCCGCGCCGGGCACCGCGCCCGTTGCGGCGGCGTCTTGGCGGCAGGAACGCCGCGACATTGGTGTCGGTAAGCGGTTCTTGCGGGGGCAGCGCGCCGTTGCCCGACGACGTGCTCGGTTCATCATCGCCAGTGTCCGACCGCCCGCGGCGCTGCCCCGCCTCCTTCACATGGCCTTCCCAATGCAGGGCCATGAAGGTGTAGAGCCAGAGCGCCAGCGGGAAGATCAGTTCCACCACCGCCGCGATCGCCGCCACCGGCAAGAAGTGACCAAAATAGCCGAGCGTGTCCGAGACCCCGGTGCGTTTGGGAAAGGCCGGCGGCGCCATCTCCAGCCGCTCGACCGAGCTGATCACATCGGCAAGCCCCTGGCCGTGACGCGCGAGGATGGCATTGAGACTGGCCTCTGCCGCAGGACGGCCCGGAATCTCCACCCCGCTCTTGAGCTCACCGGCAAAGGCTGACAGCATTGCCACCGGCACCGCCTCGGCAAGCTCGCCCGCCACCTGACGCACCCTGGCATCGATCCCGGCCAGCTCGACGCGGCGCTCGGAGATCGGAACCTCGTCATCCGCTAACACACGCTGATAGTTGCCGATCAGACCGTTCAGTTCGTCGAGCCTGATGCCGCGCATGCGCTCGCCATTGGCCACCTGGCCGGCAATCGCCTCGGCACGGCCGGCGCGTTCATCGAGCGCGCGGGCCACCGGGCCGCGGCCGCCATTGCCGCGCCCCGAGACACAGGAGCTTTGGATCTCGCAACCGGCCTTCTGCCGCAAATCCGTGGTGATGGAGCCGATCGCCGGGGTAACCTGTCCTGCCTTCGCCGCTGCCGCGCCTTGCGTGCTGACATGGACGCTCAATGCCGCGCCATGTTCTTGCAGCTGCAGCTCGGTGACATGCTTGAACACCAGCCCGGAATAGGTCGCGGCAAAAAGCCCGCCGCCAACCGCCAGGATCGAGCCGACGCTCAAGAAGCCGGCCATGCGATAGCCCCGCACGGCCTGCGGCGCGCCGCGTTCAATGGCGAGCTTGTTCACCGCATAGCCGACCACGGTTGCGCTCAAGGCTAGCGTGATCGCTTTCGTCCACGACCAGAGATCGTCTCCGCCGATAATATTGGGCACCGCCATGAACAGCATCGCGCCGCTGCCGACCGCCACCGCCGGCAGCGCGATATCGAGCAGGGCCGGCAGCCGGCGCGCCGGCAACCGGACGGGATCGTTGGTGTTGGCATCGGTCATGACAAAACTCCTTGGTCGGTCAGCTGGCGGTCAGGGGACGGTTGCAATCGCGGCAGGAAAGCCGCGCGGCGGGTTTGGCCCACGCCTTCAGGCCGCAGCCGGCGCATTCAAAGCGCGTGCGGGTGGATTTGCTTGGGGTGTTATCGGACTGCCGCTCGGCGATTTCGGGCAGGTCTTCTACGCCGTCGCGCCAACGCAGTTTAAATCCGGTGGCGAGCAGTTCCGCGCAGTCGCAATCAAATGGACCGCCGGGAATGATCTCGAACGACAGGCCGTATCCAGATTTCTTGTTGCCTTGCCGCCCGACCGGACGCAAACCAACTTCTTCCATCTTCTGGGCCCAGGCGACGGAACGATAGCCACGCGTCCCCGGTGTCTTGCGCTGCCCGCGAACAAAAAGATCAACAAGCGCTGCGACGATGATCGAAAGGATCGTCCGATCATCCGCCGCCTTCAGCGAATGGATATTGAGGCTGATTTCGGGAACCTTGACTCCCGACGCGTCAACAAAGGCATCCGTGCGAGCAAACGCGCGACTGTTTGGCTGACGGTTGAAGGTAATGATTGGACGCGACAGTTCGCCGTCGAACAGTCGCTCAATGAAATAGCCTATACCGCAGTCGGGGTCGCCATACGCCTGAAGCGTCGGCGTCTCGCGGTTCTCCGAATTCGGCTGTACAGTCGAAGCATCGCCATCTGCCGAGAACGGCCGCAGCCATGTTTCGAATTGCCGATCCTTCTTTGCCATTGCCGTACCTCTTGGAGGAAACGGCATCCCATATGGCACACCAGTGACCGATGCGGATGCAAACAGATGCAAAAGCGAAGGACGGGCCAGACACGCACACGCGCGCGTTCGATCCGCTCATCAAGGAGCATGCGCTAAAGATCTTGATCGACTACAGCGCTTCCACCAGGCGTAAGTGGACAGCAATCATGAAGGAGATCTTCGCGGTCTCCTCCCACAAGCCGACGAGCAGCGCTCCGCTCTTAACCCGTCAAGATCTCGAAAGCTGGGCGCGCGGGGACAGTGTCCTGGGCGATGAGAAGTTCCGCTATGTGTTCGAATTCCTCACACACCCGGCAACCCTGGCTCGGCCGGAATTAGCCCATGCCTCCGCGTTGACAGATCCTTTCTATCGTTTGCTGCGTGTCGGTCGTGTGCTGGGCGAGTTCTACAGCGACTTCGACAACAGCCCGTTCATCGGACATCGCGGTTTATTCAGTCCGCAGGCAAGCCCCGACGAGACCAACGCCCGTGCCGACGCGATGTGCGGTATCTATGTCGGAACACACAGGGACCGAGCTACGTGCCTGTCGCTCGAACGGATCCAATCCGAGGCCTTCTTCATCGCGCATCTCTTCACTTCGCCGACTGGTTTTTCCGACGCCGCAGACTGGAACCTTGATCGGTACAGCGGGTACGCAACTGCCGATCGACGCTTCTTGGTGCATCTCAAGGGCGTGCTGGTCAGTTTCACTCGCGTATTCTCGCTACTTCCTCCGCGGGATCAGGACCCGCCGCAGTATATCGATGTTCTCAGCGATGAATTAGCCGACAAGGCATTGGAAACTCTCTTGTGGAGTAATATGGAATATACGAAGAAGCGACTCCCCTATATTAATCCATTTGACTTCTCTTTTCGCCTGTCTAGATCAAAAGACAAGACCTTACGAGATTTGGTCGATACTTTTCGCTGGAGGGTGCTGGCATGACCAGCAGGCCGAGAAGGGCCCTGCTGCCCGGCACCACCCCCCAATCGGGAGACATGGAACCTGACATAATACGGGGTGCGTTGAACAATGATATGGACGAGGTGCAAGCGGCTCTCGACCGCGATCCACGCGACATAAACAAGCAGCACGACCTCAACCGTTACACGGCCCTGCACATTGCCGCTGCCTATGGCAACGTGACCATGGTCAAGTTCCTGATAAAGCAACCGCGCCTGCGCTTCGGCGTCAAGGACAGGTGGGACCGCGATCCGCTTGCTATCGCCATCCTTGCCGGCCATCCGGAGGTTACAAGGGTACTGTTTCACTATCGGGCTTCGAAACTAGGCTTGGCTGGGAGTGGCAAAAATATACCTGGCGCGCGTCGTCCTCCTATCTCGATTAAGCCTAAGTAAGGGTAAGCACGCAGCCCTACATTCTCTCTCCTATTCGTCGACAGATTATCGCCATGCCGCCGGCCGCCTCAGATATCAGGGGCCAGCCGCGCTCTGTTTTTGTGCACTTGCCATATAGTACTCAAAGGCTATTCTGAGAGCAGCTTTCAAATGACGACCTGCCGGGAGCGCTATCGCCCTTCAAATAAATCAGGAGAAACAACTTGCCTCGCATTGGTAACTCGCATAAAGTAAAACGAAAGTATAAGTGGGCAACGGGTGTTACTCCGGTATTGCCGAGAGAAATTAAGACACCAATCGCAATGCTGCGTTTTAATGACCGTCGCCGTGACGGGTGTATTGACGAAGAGGATATTTGTACTTCGCTTCTGGAGACGGGTTTAAACGCCTATCTGGGGCAGGGCACGGCCGTTATGGCTGAGTTTCGTACAGTTTACAACGAAATGGCAGGCACCTATAATTTCTTTAGCAGACTGATTCGCTTTGAGCGGGTATACGTTCGCCTTAATCAGGCGCAGTATGAACGTATTTGTCGAGTATTAGCCATAAAATCAAAGAAGGAGGCCTCGATCGCGATTGGGGCTTTGGTGAGCTTGGGCTTCGCTATATGCGACGACGACGAAGAGATAGTGGCGCGCTATGTGCCAGAAGGGGTATCGCTTTGACGCAGCTCCAGAAAGCTTTTTGGCGAGTCGCGATTTCGTTGCCTGGTGTGCGGGTGTTGACCGGGTACGCTTTTCGTAGAGACGCTGGCTTTCAGGATTTTCTCCAAGAGTTTGACGCTGCCGCTTCATTGCACGCCAAAAATAGACTAGAAAGCATTATAGCTCGAATGCGTGAACGTGGTCGTTTGAGTGCCGAACAGATTGACAGATTTAGCTCCGTCAAGCGAAGACATCCCTAAGGAACTGACAATTAGCGGCGCGGACTTGCGCACCGTTCAGGGAGTTATTAGGCACATTGATGACCGGCTCCTTGAAATTTCTGGCGTCACGCGAAAGTTGGCCCCAATCCTAGACATTAAGGTATCTGACGATTCCGCCCGCTATAGAATCGAATCAATTCGAAATGTTATCCCTCATTATACCAAGATAGTACGCAAGATTGCAGAAGATGATTTTGCGATGCTAACAAATGTTTGCCAAAGATACGCAAACATTATGAAGAACATTGATAAATTTCCAAGCTTGGCCGGTAAGCCGAAGCCGATTTTCTATCAAAACAGTGTTGCACGCGCGAGAATTCTTATCGACGAGTTTGAACAGGAAGCAGCTAAATTGCTGGATTCGTCAGCGACCATCGACTTAGAAAAACTAAGAAGATCATTTGATGATTATTGCATACACAGGGATAACGTTTTCAACAATGTTGGAAAAATACTTGAAGACTATGAAAAAATAACATGGGACAGAATCCGGGGCTGGTGTGCTGTCGTCGGCATTTTCATCGCTTGCGCCGCCCGTCAGGTCGCGTTGCGACCCTCGCAAGCTGTCGGCTGAAGCCGCCCGTCAGGTCGCGTTGCGACCCTCGCAAGCTGTCGGCTGTAATACGTATTAGCGTGTCCTAAATCAGCATACAGCCGCATCTTGCCAAGGGAGGCCCGCTGCGCGCCTCCCGTTGGATCCCTCCCGGCCCAGCTTCCCGGCAATTACCGCGATTGCCCAATGCCTACCCAGCCCATGCCTAGGTGATACGAACGCTTGGTTGGTACCGGGGTCATAACGCGACGTCCGCATCAGAACCACCAGCGGCGAGGGCGTTCATATACGCTAGACATAATTCGCACGAGCGGTAGCGACCATCATAAGCTTCCTTCTCCAGCCGCTCGACAATTGGAAAGGTAGAATAGACATAACGGACATCGTCGCGATCCGTGATGCCGTAGAGATGAAAGAAGATGGCATCGAGCTTCGCGCGCAATGTAAGTCGACGTTCTTCGTCCCATCCGAATGGAGGGAGGACATTCCCAGAATCGTCGGTGTAGCCCATGTCCCGCGCGAACGGTGTCATGTCCTGAGCGGTGTAGGTAAGTTCAAGAACAATATCGCGCAGGAGTTCCGCCGCCGAACTCGATCCAAACTTCGTATCGTAGAAGCGCTCAGGCAAAATCACCGGAAGCTGCTCGACGATGAACAGATTCAATGTCTGGCCCTGCACCTTTTGCCTGGTAACATAATCAAAGGGTATCGAGTTTAAGTTCGCGGCAAGCAACCACTCTTCGCTGGTCTCGCCTTCGCGCAACAGCAACGGCACCTTGTTCCCAAAGGCGACGGTCGGCAGCAGAGCTGCGATGAACGTTCGTACATTAGTAGGCGCGGTTATTTCCTTGAATCCGAGAACCCATCCCGGCTCCGCGGACCATTTGCATTCTTCTTCCAATACCCAATACTGCGGAGCTGGAAGCCATGACGGGTCGCGATGTTGCTCCAATGTTGCGGGTTCCGGTTGCGCGGGGCGGTGTTGGTTCTCCGGATTAACGACTACGCTTGCCGCACGGTGGTCAAAGGCCTGAATCATCTTGCCCTCATAAAGGGGAACCCAATCCCCCTTTGGGCTGCCATAGCGGTTTCCCCCTTTGTGCCACCCGCCTTCCTGTTCTTCCAGTTCCTGTCGAGTACGGAAAAGTGCGGAGTCATTTGTCATATGAAACATGGTGGAATATTTCAGCGGCCACGCTTTGATCTCATCGCCACCTGACCGGTCAGACAGAATCTTCCCGCTGGAATAGACTGCCGTTGTAAGCACAGCGTCACGGCGCGAGCGGAATATCGGCGCAGTACCGGTATTAGGGTTTACCCGCGAGAAATCTTCAGCCGTAAGTGCGAAGCGCTGCTCAGGATCGTTAAGTTCGCTGACGCTTTGCAGGAAGAAGGCGCACTTGGCCGCGTCGGCGGTCGGGGTTGGGCTTGCGACAAACACGCAGAACTTGAAGCGGCTATCGACATCGGGGAAGAACGGAGCGGCATTGTAGCGCGTGCGGCGGTTCTCGAAATCATAGAGCGCCTTGAGCCGACCTTGTGTCGAAACGCCCTTGAAAAAGGTCGACGACGTTTTGTCCGATGCGATACCGGATGGCGTGAGCAGGCCCACCATGCCGTCCCGCTTCACGAGCGTCATGGCGCGCTCGACGAAGAGCGAATAGATATTCACGTCACCGCCGGAGAGCAGCGGATAATCGCCGCCAGACCGCGCCATTCGCGTCGCCGCTTCGGCCCGCTCGTTCGCCTTCTTGAATTCGCCGGAAAGCGGATCATCATTTCGTTCCAGCTCATCGATCATGCGCTTGCGAACGGCCGCTTTCTGCGCCAGCGCAATCTCTCGTTTGCGTGCAGCAAACCACTCGACTTGCTGGAGTTTCATGCGGTCCCACGGCGGATTGCCGATGATGGCATCGAAGCCGCCGGACAGGCCTTCGTTCTCCCAGTCCGTCCAGACGCCCGGAAACGCGACCTGCCAGTTCAGGAAGCGCTCTTCGGCTACCAGCTGTCGCGCCACGTTGAGGATTTCGAGGAAACGGCGGCCGTGGTCATCGCGCACCTGTGGCTCGCGCTTGCCGAGCGCAATCTCGAAAGGGTCTCCGAACGAACCGTCAAAGTAGCCTTGTATGGCCTTGGCGTTGTCCTTCCCCCTCAAGTCCTGCCATTCAATGGCGTGTAGCAGCGAGAGGAACGCATTGAGCGGCGCGGTCATCACCTGGACGCCTTCAAAGATTTCCTGCGAGCGGTGCGCTTCCGCGATTTCCGCGTCCGGCAGGCCTTCTATGGTTTGCATCGAAGCAGCCGAACCGAGCGCCGTCTTTACCGGCTCGTGCAGGAGTAGAGGACTGCCATAGGCCTTCGCCTTGTCGATGCCCGTCTTCACCCATGAGCCGAACAGGCTATCGCCGCAGCGCAGATGATGGTCGAGGAATGAAAGCGGCGCGCCGACCGTGAAGCTGTGCAGCCAGAGAGCGACCTTGGCCAGCTCGACCGCCATCTGGTTCTTGTCGACGCCGTAAACGCAGCGCTTCAAGACCATGCGGCGGATGATGTGCCGGTCGTCGAGCTGCTCGGGATCGACCGTCCAGTTTCGTTCTTCGGCATTCCCGAGAATGGTGTTGCGGATGCCTTCAATGCGGTCGGCAAGCGGCGAGATATAATCCGCCCACTCGACCATGGTTTCGGTTTCCGCCATGGCGGTAATCACCTGGTCGGCCATGTAGTCGACAAGGCTGACAAGGAAGTGTCCCGAACCCATGGCCGGATCGCAAATTTTAAGATCGAGCAACCTTTCAGCCGGATCAAGACGCTTTAGAATCCCGAGCTTGCGCCCTTCATCCTGGTCGGAAGAAGCAAGTTCTTCGGCCTTGTTCCTGAACGCGGCCAGGCGCGCTTCGATCAGCGGCTCAAGCGTTTCGCGAATGATGAGATTGACGAGGTCGTCGGGGGTGTAATAGCTACCCGAACCCTTGCGCGCGAAGATATTCGGACGGATGCCAACGACGTCACCATCTCTCACGACTTCGCGCTCGAGAAGCCGTTCGTAGATAGACCCGAGTTGCTGCACACTCAGGTCGCGGTAGTTGATGTATTTGCGCGTATCGTCGGCGCGCTCGAAAGACAGCGTGTCGATGACTTCCGCCATGACGGCGTCGGAAAGACGCACCTGGTGCAAGAGCGGCGTCCGCTCGGGGTCGAACAGCCCGCCATTATATGGTGGCAGTCCGATCGAGGTGTCGCCGTTGTCGATCGCGCGGCACAAATCGTCAATGACAGACCAGTACCGCGCCGCCGTGTTCGAGAAGGCATCGCCCTTGTCCTTTCGGTCGCCAACATCGAGCCGGACTCGGTCGCGCAGGCCGTAATCGTCGTAGCGCCTGTCATTAACCGGCAGTAGGTCGCGGTCTTCCGCATAGAGGATGAAGAGCAGCCTGTAGAGAAGGATCAGGGCCGCTTCGCGCACATCCTGGAGCGGGGCGTCTGGCGCCTTGTCTGCAATCGAGCGCGCAAGCAGCGGGTAGATCGTATCGAACACGAGATCCGAAAGATCGGAGGCAACACGTTCTTCATAGAACTTGCCTTCATCAAGGGCGCGGAGATGAAACGTCCGCGGATCGGTCGCCGAAGGCAGAAACGCTTCCCTGCGGAACACCAGTGCAAAGACGCGCAAGGCATGGCGCCTCTGCTCGTCATTGAGTTTAAAAAGGCCATCGCCATGCCCGGCGATTCCGAGGATGGCGGCAAGGTCGAGTTCAAAAAACTGTTCGGACACGGAACGCGCGCCCGCGTAATAAAGTCGCCACCTGCCGCCGTTCGTGAGGATGCCCCACCGCAAGTTGCCCGTGGTCAGGTCATCGACCCGGCGCAGATAGCGGAGCATCTGCGTTGACGGAGCCAGCTCTTCGCCCCGCTTGCCGGATCGCCGATCGAGTGGCCGGCGCCAGCGTTTGGACTCCACGATCGCGAGGCCGAACTGGTAGCGCTTGTACTCTTCCGGGAAGCGGTCAGCCTGCATCTTGGTATCGGCATCGGCGAACAGCAGTCCGTCTGGTACGTCGTCCCGCCCCTTCACGGTCAGGTTTTGCTGGCGCATCGCCTGGTCCCAACCGAGCCGCCGCAAAACAGGCCAGATCAGGTCATCTTCGGTCCGGGTTTCATTGGGCGTCTGGCTAACGGGGAACGCAGCGAACACGGCAGCCAAATCTGCGGCCAGGGCATCGATGTCGTCGTCACTGAGGCTTTTCCAGTCGGCGTTACTGACAATCGACTGTGTCAGAAAATCGCTGGTAAAAAGACTGCCCTGAAATACGTTCTCTATCATAGGCTTATTCTACCCGAGCGAATCCTCAGCCCAACCAGAAATATGCTGATTGCCGGTCTTATGCCCATGGAAAACCTGTTTACCAGACATCAGGATCAGCCGTTCCAATTGGCTGCCCCGGCTTTGCCGGGCGGGCTCTATCTCGCGTTCGCTCGACCGAACCCGCTTTTGCGGTTTCGGCCCGTGCGGGTGACGATCCCTGACAGGGGAAAGGACGGCCTGACGGCCGGCTTTCTCTTTTTGGCGCGCTGGTCGCGCGCCTGGCACCCCTTTGATCCAGCTTACACCGACGCCAGGGACGTGACCCAATAGCCTCAGGCCCTCCGGCCCGCTCCATTCGCCGCGTGGAGGTGCGCGGCTCCCGTGTTGTCGGGCCCGCCTGCGGCGCCGCTGGCGCGGTTCGGCTTTGGCGCCCCCGGCTTACGGTCCTTTGCGTCCATCATTGATGGTCGCCGCCGCTTTGGCGGCGGCGTGGTCCTTTGTCGGTTGGGGTTTTGGACGCTCGGCGCTGGCCAGGGGTGCATGCGCGGCTTTTTGTGCCTGCCCGGTGGGCAGGGTTCGAAGGGCTTCGCTTTCAACACTTTGGCTATGAAAGGACCCAAGCCCATGAAACTCACCCATCTCAAACTCAGGGAATTGTTCCCCTCCAAACTCAATGTCAGGAAGAAGGGCGGCAGCGATCTCTGCGATCTCCTGCCCTCCATCCGCTCGCTCGGCGTCTTGCAGCCCTTGCTGGTCAGGCCGGACGGGGAAGCTTACGAAATCATCGCCGGAGGGCGGCGCTACCGGGCGCTGCTCAAACTGGCCGAGGAAGGTATCGCCGAGCCGGTGCCCTGCGCGGTGATGGAAGAAGGCGATGACGCCAAGGCCCTCGAGGCCTCGCTTGCCGAAAACATCGCCCGTCTGCCCATGGACGAGATCGACCAGTACAAGGCCTTCGCCGCGCTGGTGAAGAAGGGCATGGACGCGGCGGAAGTGGCGGCGCAGTTCGGGGTGACCGAGCGGCTGGTCAAGCAAAGGCTGGCAATCGCCAATCTGATTGGCCCGATCCTCACGGCCTACCGCAAGCAGGATATCGATCCCGGCACAGTGCGGGTTCTGACGCTCGCCACCAAGGCGCAGCAAAAGGCATGGTGGGAACTCTTCACCGATGAAGAGCAATACCCGCCCTACGGTCAGGCGCTCAAGGACTGGCTCTTTGGCGGGCAGCATATTGCCGTCTCCGCAGCCCTCTTTGCCGAAGACGAGTATCCGGGCGCGATCATCGCCGACCTGTTCGGCGAGGAACGCTATTTTGCCGATGCGGCCTCCTTCTGGCCGTTGCAGAACAAGGCCATAGCCGAAAGGCGCGATGCCTATCTGGCGGCGGGCTGGAAAGAGGTCGTGATCGGTGAGCCCGGCGAGCGTTTTGCCACATGGGAGCATGCCAAGGTGGCCAGAACCAAGGGCGGCAAGGTGTTCATCGCCATTGCCCGCAACGGCGCGGTGACCTTCCATGAAGGCTATCTCACGTCCAAGGAAGCACATCGGCTGGAAAAGGTGCGGGCGGGCAAAGGCGGTGATGGTGGTGGCGGCGACGCTGCTGCCGACACCAAAGTCTCGCGGCCCGAATGCACCAAGGCGATCGTCAACTATATCGGTCTGCACAAGCATGCGGCGGTGCGCACCGGGCTTCTGGCCCACCCCAAGGTCGCGCTGCGGCTGGCGGTGGCCCACATCATCGCCGGATCGAGCCTGTGGAGCGTCCATCCCGAAGCGCAAAGGGCGCATTCGGAGGATATCGGCGACAGCCTTGCCGGATCGGCGGCGCAGCAGCAGTTCGCAAAAGAGCGCGAGGCGATCCGCACGCTGCTCGCCATCGAGGAGCCGGGCGAGGACGAGGATCAGCGCATCGTGCCGCCGGGGCTGTTCAAGCATCAGCGCGAACTCGCCGATATCCTCGCCATGCTCTTGCATATGGACGATGACACCGTGCTGCGCATCCTGACCTTCGTCATGGCCGAGACGCTCGAAGCCGGAACCGGGCTGATCGAAGGGCTCGGCCTGTTGCTCAAGACCGATATGGCCGATTGGTGGAGGCCGGGTGAAACCTTCTTCGACCTCCTACGCGACAAGCCCGCCATCAACGCCATGCTGCGCGAGGTCGCGGGCGAGGCGACAGCGGACGCGCATCTTTCCTCCACGGCCAAGGTGCAAAAGAAGATCATCGCCGATTGCCTCTCCGGCGAAGGCCGCGCCAAGGTCGAGAACTGGCTACCGCGCTATATGCGCTTCCCCGGCATAGGATACACCGGGCGCTTCGAGGGCTATGCCGTGGCAGGTCCGCTGGCGGCAGGTGCCGATGATGACGTCGAGGACACCGACGCCGACAGCGAAGGCGCGGCAGCCTGAATCGACACCGAACGATATTCGCCGCCCGGCGTGAGGTCGGGCGGCGAATATCAGACGGAACACTATGATGTGTCTCGGATTAGCTGATCTCCTCTCGAATCTTCGAGGATACTTATCTTGGCATTGCGCCGCGCGACCCTCGAAAGTAGACACGGCTGCGGGTTGGCGGCAGACTTAGGGTGAAAATCCCCGGTCCAGCATGCTCCACTTCCTTACGGCATACGCATCACGTGACACTCCGTCCGAAACTGCGTCGTCAGCTAGGTCTATGGAATTTTGAGCAGGTATAAGCCAGTATAGATCAGACCGGTTTCACCGTTCGGCCAGGCACCGGCTCTGGCCATCGCGGCTAGGGCTTCACATGTGTTCGCCCTGGCGCGATTATCTTGTCCCGTCATTATTGCAATATCTGCACTTACTGGTCCGTTGCTCGTAGTTGCGACACATCGATTTCTTGCAGCGGGTCAATTCCGAGAGCCACACACTCACCGGCCCAATACTCCAATTCGCTGAGCTCTTTAGCTAAATATCTTGACGCCGCAAATGCGTGAATCTCAAACCCGTTTAATTTTAGCGCCGTGATATATGCGTCGAGCGCATCTCTTAGGTCACCCTCATCCCAAGATAAACTCCCTTTTTTTGCAAAACATGATGCATATACACCGCATACTTCTTCATTTTCAGGTTCTAACTTATACGCTCTCGCTGCATAATCAAATGCCGCATCTAGGTTATTAACATACATAAACACCCTGCAAAGAGAGCAATAAGACTTAACGTATTCCGGGTACTTTTCTACGCAATCTTCCAGTAGTTTTAATGCATACATCTTCCTATCATCATCGCCTTTATCATCGGCATCTGAAAACATTTCTATCGCAGTGTTATACATCATTTCCGCTAAGCCGTGCCGGTCCACCTTGGGCTTAATTTCAGGAGGATCCATCTGGCCAACAAGTTTAGGAGGATCTTTTCGGTTAATAACCGGATTCGTATCCTTTCTCGAAAATATTTTCTTAATGAGATTCATAAGAACACCCTCCCAGTAATTTCAAAAAGGCTGATCTTTACTACCTCACCCTTCGGCTTCCGCAGCTTCAACCGCCTCCCTAATGGATGCAAATGCCCCGCGATGATAACTTCCATTTTTGTACAAATGATAGTCGGAGTGAACTGATTTAACGACCTCATATATCGCGTGCTTCCCATACACCTTCTCAACAACGTTTTTGTCATTCATGCTGTCGATCCTCCAAACAAATATCCGCTGAACCTAAGCGTGTCGAATAGATCCCATTATCTAAAGCTAAACCGCCCAGGAGCGATTCATCTGTCTATTCCGATCGCGGAGCTCCACACGCGTTGTCCAAGAATCATTGCTTGGAACAAGGCTTGCGAGTGCTTGTCTGCACGCAAACAAACACTAATCAACCATCTGGCGCTCTACGTTAATCTCCTCGTTAGGCAGAAGGAGTTTACTCTGACATTCCCTGCGCGCGTCTGGATCATTCAGGTCTATAGCGCTCTGAGCCTGCGCAATGCTGGCGATGCATAAGAGCCGGCGATAGCTACATGCTGTATCATGGGGTGCCCACATTAGGTGAGTGCAGCAATAGTATAGCCGAATAGTATCGTTGGAGCTATCGCCAATCTCGGAAGTCTCGTAGCCTGTTTCATGCGCAGGCGAGTGGCACGCTGCCACCACGAATCTGCCAGTGGCCGTCCAATCCCTCTCACAGTGTAGCTTGACTCCATGGAACAAAAAAGGAACGAAAGAGCCAAGCCGATGTGATCCCGATGCCAGACCTGCCGCCCCGCCGCCGAACGCTGATTGTGCTCTTGAGCTGGGCGCATGCGCGGGGGCACCTGGTGCAGGTCGGCTGCGGTTTTCATTCCGGCGTGCGCTACTACGTGCCGGACGATCTCATCCGCCTGTTCGGGGACGTCGACGTGCAATCACTCGAACGAAAAATGAAATGCAGCCGCTGCGGGCGCGGCGACAACATGGAGGTCGACCTGCGGCTTCCGAGTGCCGCTGAACGCCAGCGCATGACTATTCGCCGCCTGGTCGATATCCGGGTGAAACGCATTCCGGTATGGCGGGATGACGCTCCTCACAACAGCGATCCCTGAGCCTGGCCGTTCTGCGGAAACTTGATCTGCGTGGCGGGCTTGTCCACCACGATGAGCGCGTTGTCAGGCGCGGGCCGCTGCAGCTGTTTGGCGTCCGCCCATGGCGCGCTCAGCCATGTCTCGATCTCGTCCTGCGACGTGAGGATGACCGGCATCGCCTTTGGATGGATCGGCGCGACCACTGCGTTGGGCTTCGTCGTCAGGAACCCAAAGAGTTCATGATCGCCGGGACCGTCCTTCACCCGGCGAACGCCGTGCCAGCCCGTCCAAAGGCCCGCGAAGAAAAACACGGGCCGGTCTTCGGAGGCCGCGAACCAATAGTTCCGCTGAATGCCGGTCTCGGGATCCTTGTCGCCCGGCTTTGGGCTTGGCTCGGCAAAGCTGGTCACCGGCACGACGCATCGATGCTCGACCCCGAGATAGGCTTGCCAGTGCCGGTAGTCGGTATGACGGATGTTGGTGGTGCCGTAGTCGGCCTTGCCTTTCACACGTTCCGGCGGCGTTGGCATGCCCCAGACCAGGCGAACCAGTTCACGCTCGCCGTCCGGCGCGTTGCGGACGACCGCGCCCGGCTGGTTGGGATAGACATCGAATGAGGGTTCAAGGTTGCCGGCGCGATCTCGCATGGCGCGCGTCCATTCGAGGATCGCTTGCTGCGCGGTGGTGAGATTGTAGAGGTTGCAGATGTGGACGGCCTCTCGCTTATCAGGACGATAGCAGAATTCTGACCTGATCGCTTGCTATCAGATGTCCGGCCTGTTTGCACGAGCGGAGCCCGTTGGCCAAGATGGTGTTCGCTACGCCCGCTCCAAGCACATGGGCGACATTGGGGTGCCAGTGTAACCTTCGGAATGTCGCGCGTATCGACCGATCAGTCATACCATCTACTGCGTCCTGCAAGTTCATGGGTTATCCGCCGAGCAGCCTCCGCTCGCCGGTGCTGAATTCTGGGTCAGGTGGGCATGGCGGCTGCCGGCCGGTTGTAAATCCCACCCGAGATCATCAAGCGCCAGGCAATGCGCGCAAATTTGTTAGCCAGGGCAACCGCCACCAGCTTCGGCGGCTTTCTCTCCAGTAGCGCTGCCAGCCATGCCGTGGGCTTGTGACGGCCACTTCGAATGTGCCTCAGCAGCGCGGTGGCGCCGACGATCAGCGTGGATCGCAGCGCAGAATCTCCGGCCTTCGTGATGCCGCCGTGTCTTTGTCTGCCGCCTGTCGAATGATCTCTGGGCGTGAGCCCGATCCACGCCGCGAAGTCGCGGCCCGATCTGAATGTCTCCGGCGGTGGCGCCTTCATGCTCAGCATGGTTGACCCGATTGGGCCGACCCCGGGGATCGTTGCGATCCTCCGGCTGACGTCGTCTTCGCGGTGCCATTTCATCAGCTTCGCCTCGATCTCCTCGAGGCGAGCTTCGACAGCGGCATATTCCCGCGCCTGGAGCCGAAAGAGATCCTGCGCCAGTTTCGGCAAGGTGTCATCCTCGATCACCCGCTTCATGAGCGCGTTTATGTTCTGCCTACCAGCGGGGGCAATGATGCCGAATTCTGCAGCGTAGCTTCTGAAGGCATTCGAGAGCTGAAGTTTTACGCTGACCAGACGCTCCCGAACGGTCATCAGCATGCAGGCTGCCTGCCGCTCCTCCGACTTCACGGGGACAAATCGCATGCTCGGCCGCGTAACGGCTTCGCAAAGCGCCTCGGCATCGGTCGCATCATTCTTCCCACGCTTGACGTAGGGTTTGACGTATTGCGGCGGAATCAGCCTCACCTTGTGGCCGAACGACTGCAGCAGGCGCGCCCAGTAGTGGGAACTGCCGCAAGATTCGATCGCCACCAGCACTGGCGGAAGCCGCTCGAAGTAACGGATCATCTCCGCGCGGCGAAACTGGCGCCGCACGACAACCTCTTCGTTGTCATCTACTCCGTGAAGCTGGAACACCGACTTGGAGGTATCCATGCCGATGCGAACGGGTGGATTCTTCATTCGCCTCTCCTCTCTTCTGGCTCAAACGCCAAGGGCGCTATTTAAGCCGTGGGGTTGAGAGGCCGTCCACACCAGCACATGCTCGGCATGATGCACCGGGTATCAGAGCGTGACCAGCCGTTCGGCGGAGCGGTGTGGCGGTAGACGACTATCCGATCACACCGAACCACCACAGCACGACCCAAAACAAGGCCATGCCAAGCGCGCCGACAACAAAACCCTTCTTGCCCGGCGTCCAGAAGGGAATGGGCGGCGGAACAGTGACCGGTCCGTCGAAAAATCGGGGCGGCTTGTCCTGATCCCGCCTGCGGTCAGCTTTCCCGGTCGCCATCATCGCGACTATGCCCGGTGCGAAGGGCCGCGGCAATGCACGCAGCCATGGGCTCGCAATTGCCAAGGTGTGCCTGCCGCGAAGCCGCCATCCATGTTTTGCGCTCTATGCGCGTGAGGTCGATGGCATGGCCGGCCCGGTCGGCGAGTTGTGCGAGATAGAGCAGTTGCGTGCGGCCATTGCCCTCGCGAAACGGATGCACATAGTTGATGTCACCCATGATGATCCCGGCCTCGCGGGCGAAGCCGGGCGCATCGAGGCCGCTGAGGAACTCCTTCGCGACCAGCCGGCGATGTATGTCCGCCATGCCGGTTTCGATGTAGCGGCGGAACTGGAACTGGTGCCCGTCCTTCGAAATCTCGACCATGCGCAGCTCACCCGCCCATTCATAGACATCCTGGAACAGGTGGCGGTGGATCGCTTTCAGATGGGCGAGATCGAAATCGCCGGAGGGGGCACCTTCGGCAATCCGCTGCATGACGAACTCCCGCTCGAAATGATCGAGTTCGGCCGCGTCGCGGATGTTCAGTCTGTTCTTGAGGACGGTATAGTCAGGCGGATAGCAATAACGGGTATCAGGCTCGCTCATTCAGCGGCATGAACCACTGCGGCGGCCTCCGCCCGCGCCTTGATGTAGGCGCGCCGCCTTTCGTGGGACCAGCCCTCGCGCTCGAACATCTCGAACATCGCCGTCTGCTCCGCCGTCGGCGGACTATCCTCGATGGCATGCAAATGCGCGGCGACGCGCCGGCGCTGCCTGGCCCCGGCAAGGTCTTTGTCCTGCTGCGTTTTTGGTGTCTTGCTCATCTCTTCATTCTACCGGATTCACCCTCTCATTGCCAGAATTTCCGGCCCTGTGGGCTCAAACCCGCGCCGAGCCTTGGGCTGCCGGTGGCTTGGTGAAGGATGTCCGATCCCCTTGCCGGCGCTGGCCACCCAGCCGGTTCGATGGCGGTTATTTCGGACCGGCGCCCGCCGTTCAATGGCCTGCCCGCTCCACCCCTCCCGCCTGCGGCATGACGCCTTGGCGAAGGGCCGTGTTGACCATGACCGCCGGCCTTGTGACCGGCCCGATCTCTCCCGCGCATCGGCTGGATGGTCCAGCCGCCCAACCAAGCAAAGGAGACATCCTATGGAACACAAACCCACCAATGACAGGCCGCTCTTCCGCGTGACCTTCTCGCGCATCGAGCAGGACAAGGACGGCAACGATATCGTGACCCGGCCCAAGGAGATCGGCGCCATCTGGCCGCGCAAGAACGGCAAGCAGGGCGGCATCCTCTCATTCGCCCATATCCCGGTCGAACTCGCGCAGCGCAAGGGCGTCATCTTCGTCCTGCCCGTCGATCAGGCCGACAACGGGGGTTCGCAATGAGCCTCCGCCCGGAGAACTCCGGCCCAACGCCGGGCAGCGGCGGCTCGCGGGAGCGGGCCGCCAGCTGCGAAGAGCGCATCGAGCGCCACCTGAAGCAAAGGCTCGCCGACTTTCGCCAATTGTTGGCCGACTACGTGGGATCGGATCCGCTCCGCTCATACGGGGTGGCGTTCTATTACGTGCCTCCCCATGCGTTCCCCGATCAGCCGGAAGAATATTGCCGCTATCAGCTCTCATGGGGCTGCCCCTGCGATGATATCCGCTTCTTCGTCGACGCCGACGACCTCACATGTCACCGCGTGGAGTACTGGTTTCTCGACTCGGGCGACGACGCCCACCGCGTGCTCGACGATGACGACAAGGTGCTGCTCGATGAAATCTGGGAGTGGCTCACCGAGATCGGAGCGGTCGAGGATCAATTTGTGAAGGTTAGGGCACGTTAGGCAATTTCTCCCCTAGCCCTGATCACGTCGATGGGTGCTCGGCCATTCGCTTCAACGACCGGCTGAGCGTCCATTCGGCAACACCATATTGTTCGGCCAGTTCGGCACGGGTCGAGGCGCCGAGATCGATCAGGCGTCTTGCTTCCGACAACTGGCCCTTGCTGAGCTTCGGCGGACGCCCGATGCGTTTGCCACGAGCGCGGGCGGCGGCAATGCCTTCCTTGGTGCGCTGGATTAGAACATCGCGCTCGAATTCGGCTACCGCGCTCATCAGTGTGAAGGTCAGCTTGCCATGCGGTGTGGCGGTGTCGAGGTTGAGGTCGGCAATGTGAAACTGCACCCCGCCGCTTTGTAGGGAATGCAACTCGTTCAGCGCATCGCGCGCCGAGCGAAACGCACGGTCCAGCGACCACACCACGAGGGTATCGCCGGGTGCGAGGCGGGCGACCACCGTCTCGTAGACAGGCCGCCGCCTGGCCACGGCGGAAAGCGTCTCGATATGCAGTTCGTCGGATATCCGGTTCAGTCCGTCAATCTGGCGATCTGGCCGCTGCTCGGCGGTCGACACGCGGATGTAGGCAATGCGTTTCATGTTTTCTTTTAAATCAATGGGTTAAATGGTTGCTCCGGGGTCACAATTATGACCCTTTATGTGCCGTCCTTCCCCGGACAGCGTTCGTGTTGATCCCGATCCGCCGCAACGGCGGAATTCCTGTCTTTCAGAATATTTTACCAAATCCGAAGCCCGCACTTCAAATATCCACCAAACCGGTCGGATATGAGGGCGATTTCGAGAACGGTTTTCTCAAAGAACGGAGTAGCGGCTTTCGCCGCTTGCCTGGCTGCGGGCATGTGTTCGCCATCCGCGCACGCGGATACCCCGATGACGGCAGGGCTCGTCATGGAAAAGATGCCGGCGCGCGAGCGAACTGCCTACATCATCGGCCTGGTGGAAGGACTGGCCTATGCCCGCTTTCGCAAGGATACGATTGCCGCGGGTACAAAAACCGACGCTGGCATGAACTGCATTTATGGCTGGCTCTACACCGACAGCATGACCGCTCTTGATCGCATCGAAGCGGTCTTCCGCAAATATTCCGATCATTTCCCAGCAACTTTGCTCGCCACAATGATCAAGAAGGAATGCGGTGAATGATGGTCGTCGCGCCTCCCATCGAGCTCAGACGTTTGTTTCGCGAAAGCAGCGGCGAGGCTTATCGCCTTGCCGCACGCCAGCACCAGCTGGCCGAGAAGGAACGCCGTGAGCGCAAAGAGCAGATGGACAGCGAGGCGTCCGAGTTCATGGACCTCGCTATGGCGATGATCACCATCGACGACGCCAACGAGTTCCGCACTGAGCTCGATACCTACGATGCTGCCACCATTGCTGCTTTGCAGGAAAACGAGCGCGACCTGATCAGGATACAGCAACGGCTCGATCACTACTTTGCCCAAGCCTATGTCCTTCCGGACGGTCGCCGTGTCTTCAAGACCGAGGACGGGTTGCGCGTCTTCGATGAACATGGGCAGGAACTCGATAGCTCAGTCATCGATCCCGCAATGATTGAAGACTATCGCCCGCGCTGGGAACCCGTGAGATCTATGCTGGATCGCCGCGACACTCTGCTAGAGGAGCGCGCCGACATTCTCGACTACCAGCAAAAACTCGACGACGCACGCGAGCGGCTGGACGGAGACGACCTGACCCGTGGCGAATACGAGCAGTTGCGCAAAGACCTAAAGGCCGAAATGCCAGGCGCCGTCCGCGCTCAGGTTCCAGATCTCGTGGATGACTTCCAAGCTAACCCGCCTGCCGCCCCTACCACCGCAGACGTCGAACTCGACATCGCTGACGACATGGTGCCGTTGACAGCACCCGCCGGACCGACGCCCGGATAGCCGTTGCTCGGCAGCGATGATCGAAAGCCCCCTGAGCTTGTCGCCCTCCGTGCACCTCAGGCCATTGTCCGCCCGGCCCGGTCTGATCACCTCAGGTCACGTTACCTGCTTTCGGGCAATCCTCCTTTCGCACATGTGGTAGGCCGCATCCCGGCGGCCTTGATTACGGCTGTCCTGGCATGGGCCTTCCGCGCCCTTGCAACGGGATGCCCCGTCTTTCCGCTTCGCCCGCCCCGGCGCGTGCCGCTTGGGGTGCAAGGGCGCTCCTTCCTGCCTCTTCGGACGCCATCAGGCCGCGATGGTCGCGGCGCTCAGATCGGCGAAAGGAGAGAGCCATGCCCCGTAACCAGAAATTCGATGTCCATCAGGAGATCACCAACCGGATCGTCGACGCGATCGAAACCGCCGGCGCGTTCCGCCTGCCCTGGATCAGGGACAAGGGCGGATCGATGAAACGCCCGGCCAATATCGCATCCGGCAATCCATACAACGGCGTCAACATCGTCTCGCTATGGGTATCGGCACTGGCCTCCGACTATCCCTCGCATCTCTGGGGCACCTACCGGCAATGGCAGCAGCGCGGCTGCCAGGTTCGCAAAGGCGAGAAGTCCTCGCTGGTCGTGTTCTACAAGACGCTCGAGATCGAGGAGAAGAACGAGGATACCGGCGAGAACGGGACCACCGAACGGCTCATTGCCCGTGCCAGCCATGTCTTCAACGCCGCGCAGGTCGACGACTTCGAACTTGAACCTGCAACCGATCTGCCGGACGAACCGGCTTTCGATCCGATCGCGCGCGCCGAAGCATTCGCGCAATCAACCGGCGCTGTGATCGAGGAGGGCGGTGATCGCGCCTGCTACATCCCCTCGGCCGATATCATCCGCATGCCGGATCGCAATCGCTTCACCGGAACCGAAACCACGACGCCCGCGGAAGGTTTCTATTCGACCCTGTGTCATGAACTCACCCATTGGTCGGGCGCAAAATCCCGGCTCAACCGTGATCTCACGGGCCGGTTCGGCTCCGACAGCTACGCCATGGAGGAACTCGTCGCCGAACTCGGAGCAGCGTTCCTCTGCAGCGAACTGACCATCACCCCTGAGCCGCGCACGGATCACGCGTCCTACATCGCGAGCTGGTTGAAGGTCCTCAAGAACGACAAGCGCGCCGTGTTCGCTGCTGCGTCCAAAGCCAGCGAAGCCGCAAACTGGCTGATGGCGCACAAATAGGATGGACCACCGAATCGTCGCAGACCAGCAAGGTGCCCGCATGGCTGGAATGGGGCCGAGAGCAGTCGGTCGGTTCGCAGGCGCGATGTCTTTGAAGAGGACATTCACCGCGCCGATACTGATGATAAACTCCAACAAATCTCTGCTTACTGGATCAGCATGGTTTCAACGGCAGCGAGCAGATGCCGCATAATGTGAGCGGCGACGCGATCTTCGCAGACGCCAGACCATATGCGATGCCTGACGTTTCAACTTGGACTTATCTTGTTGATTGAAAGACGCCCTGAACTCTTGCTCGATGACAACGCCTATCGGAAGCTGCCGAAGGCGCCACTTAAAGTCGATTGGAGCTGTGTTTCTGAATTGATCCGGATTGCTATGATGGATCTCGTTGGCGTACAGCCGCCAACTCGTGCGATGGCGGAAGCGGCGGGCGGCACGATGCGCGAAAAAACCAAGCGCGAATGAAATCGCGCTCTTCCGAGAGCGCAGGACAGTATTTCAGTTGGTTTCGGTCGAATGGCAGTTTCGCTTTGGGCTGTAGGAGCGCATCAGGCGTAACGGCTTCCGGTGATCATCTGCATGTGAACCATCTCGTCGCGGTGCTCGCACCCGCACCCTTTGCGATGCGGAATAGGCGTTGTCGTCACTACTGGGGCGGTGCGCAGATTGAGGCTGACGCGCGGGCGGCTGAAAGGGTAACCCGGCAGCGTAAGCTTCGTGATGTCGGCGGCAGTCATGAGTCCAGCTCCGAAAGACAGAAAAGGTAGCGCAGCATCAATTTGCTCGCCGCTCTCAGCCAATGTCGTTTGGTCAGTTGCACAAGCCATTGGAATTTTCGACCGATCAGGTGGAAAAACGCACATTGAACAGGCGTCGTCGCCAGGAAGATGCCGGAGAAGGGAAATCTGCCAGTTTTTGCCAGTGGTCGCGTAGATCTGAACCGGTGGATATCCCATTTCGATATGATAGCGGACATCGTATTCATTCGCGGCGGAGACAACGATGTCCGGCGTGCCGGTTTCACGTTCGCGCCAATACGCGGACTGATGAAGGGCTGCGGGATCGCTCACAACATCGGTCATGCCGATATCGTTCAGAAAGCGCTTCGCAGCCGCGACTTTGTGAACGCCGCCTTCCGGGTGTTTGGTCTCGTCAACGCAATCGGCCGCAATGAAGATTGGCGACCGGGAGAGATTGTGAACTTTCACGCGATCCATGTCGATGAGCGTCGGGGCGAAGGTGCGCGTCATCAGCCCAAGATAGTAAAGCGCGGCGCTGCCCACGGACCCGAGGCCGATGAAATGAACGCGACCGATGTCAGGTGCGCGAAAGAAATCATGCTCATGAGGCGTGACGGTAGCAGACCAGTCGAGCGCGTTGCAGACGAACGGTTTGGAAATCGGACTGAAGTGCTCGTGGAACAACTGCGCGGCAGCAACCACAACCGCAAGAGCCACACCAAAGCCGTTGCCGTCCCGTTGGTTGGGCAGAGGCGATGGGCCAGAGCCGACATAGGCATTCCATCCCGTACCGTCGATGACGAAACCTTCATGCCCACGTCCAATATGGATGCGGAAATCCGGCGCCGACAAATCGCGCGCCCGGTAATTGCCAAACGGGTTGGCTGCGCGCATGCCGGTCAGGCTATGCGCGTGCAATGATGTCCCGGACCACGGCAGCGCCGCGTGCATCGGCACGTCGTCAAAGGCGAGGATCACGTTTGGTGTCATGCGGCCCAAAAGATTGGCAGCGCTCAGCAGCGCATATTGCGTATCAAACCGCGCAAGCCGGTCGGAATCACAGGTAATGGCAATCGGACGAGCAGGATCGAGGCAACGCTGCGCGTAGCGCAGGCTACGGTCATTCCAGCGTTTCAGCCATTCACTCTGGTCCACGGCCCTGCTCCCGGAATGATGATGACATCGTTGGCACCAAGCATCTGCCAGCCTACGCCCTCGCGCCAAAGATAGGCGGCAATGCCGTCAAGTTGCGGCAGATGGACACCGTAATCGGGAATGACAATCGAGGCGTAACCTGGATAGCGGATGCGCGCGCCGTCAACATCGCCGTCGCTGTGATAAGCCTGACCGGGATGCGTGTGGACTTGAGCGACGATTTGCAGCTCGTGTGCGCCGGCGGCCTGCATGCACACAGCCATCGAACGGGCGTCAACGTGGAAACTGCCTGACGTGGTTCGCGCTGCCGGGGCGAAGACCGTGGTCGCGAGCGTAACGATCCCGTCAGTGCGCCCGAGTAGATAGGCAACGCCTTCGTGGCGGCGTTCGAGCGACGGGCGCAGCGCTTCTGTCAGCGCGTCAAGACACGTCCGCGTCATGATGATTTTTGGTCTGCGCGGATGGGTGCGGAGCGCAGGTGTAGGCTTAAGCCAGCGACGGAGCCAGGCAGGGAGCTTCATGCCGACATCCTGCCCTGCATGCCGGACTGAAGCTCGTGATGAATGCGCAACGCCATCGCGCTCAGGCTGCGGCATGCCCCGGTTTTCGGATTGGTTAGCCAGTCGCCGAGCGACCAGTCGTTATGCGGCCCGCGCGCGTCGATGGACTTATAGGCAAGGCGATTCCACGGGGCGCAAATCACGCCTGCGTCATGAAAAAAGCCGCCCTTTTTCGGAATGTCTTTGCTTTGATCGACCGTGCCTGTCTCGGGATTGTACCAATGCCAGGCGGGCGGCTGAGCCTTGTAGCCGTCGCAGAGGACCTTGCACCAAAATCCGCTGCCGTCCTGCGCCGTAAAGCCGACGACGAATGTCGTTCTGTCAAGTTCGTCCAGCATCCAGCCGAGCAGCGCTGCGTTTTCCCGCAGCGCTGCCAATTCGCTGATGACCGTAAGTTCGGCGGCGGTCGTCATGATCAGACCCCGGACCCGGTGGCGACCAGCGTCAGCAGGACATTGGCCGGAAGGCCGAAGCTGACCAAAGGACGCTCGACCGGTTCGAGAACGATTTCGCCGTAAAAGAGCTGGAAGGCGTCGCCGTCTTCGAGATCCCCGTCTTCGACGATCACCACGATCACATCCTTGACCTTGGTCGTCTTGGGGAAGCTGCCCCGGTAGACGCCGTTAGGAGTTGCCACCTCAATGTGGATGTCGTGGTCGGGCGGCTCTTTGCCCTTGTCATTTGCAGCGGCCTTGGCCGGTTTGTCATTCGTGTTCATCTTACCCTCACTTTTCGTTTGTCTCGGCAGCGCCGGGACTAAGCTAACCATATCCGGCGCGCTAAGTTTGTCAAGCAGTGTCAAGCATGCTTGAAATTCTTAGCAAAATCAGTAAGCTGGATAGGCCGCCAATCAGGCGGCTTAGAATCATGGAGGACCGATGCCCGATGAAACAACAATTGCGCCCCGAACTGATTCTCTCGGCGACTACCTGAAGTCTGTGCGGCTCGGTCTCGGTCTGACGTTACGTGATGTGGAAAAACTGACAGAGAATGACGTGTCCAATGCTTATCTCTCTCAGTTGGAAAACCGTAAGATCGAGAAGCCGTCTCCGCACATACTCTATGCTCTGTCAAACGCTTACCGGATTTCCTACAAGAATCTCATGTCCAGAGCAGGTTATGTTATTCCGCAAGACAAGAGCCGCAAGGCTGCCGAGAAGCACGGCAACGCGGCGACGTTTGCGATTGAGAACCTGAGCGCTCAGGAAGAGGCTGCGCTGCTGGAATATCTCGCGTTCTTTCGTTCCAAGCGAGGCAGTTCTTGAGAAAGCCGGATGACAGTTCTCTGACAGTTGGGCAGCGCAGGAAAGTCCGCGCTGAAGCCGAGCGTGCGCTGCGCGAAGCGGGCGCGCTCGGCGTCTTTCCGACTCCGGTTGAACGCATCCTTGCGGTTGCCAATGTGGAAGAGGTTCACGAGGATGTCCTGAACCCGCGTTTTCTGGCGAAGATCCGGGCCGAGGCTGGCGGTGCCATCAAGTCGGCGTTGACCAAGGTTCTTGGGCTGTTTCACGCCAAGGATGGTCTTGTCTTTATAGACCGCACAATCAACAAGGTCCGGCAAACCTTCATTCGCCTGCACGAAGCGGGCCACGGCTTCATGCCGTGGCAACGCGACATGTACGCCGTAGTCGAGGATTGCGAACACGCACTGGATTCGGACACAGCCGCCTTGTTCGACCGCGAAGCGGGCGTCTTTGCCTCCGAAGTCCTGTTTCAGCTTGATACCTTCATCGACGATGCGCGAAGCCGGGACTTCAGCATCTGGACGCCAGTCCGGATGAGCAAGGATTACGGCGCATCAATCTATGCGGCGGTCCGCCAATACGTCGCCAAACATGACCGCACATGTGCCGTTCTCGTTCTGAACATGCCCGAGCTAATCGAAGGCGACGGGTTCCGGGCGACGCTGAGGCGTCCAATCGAGTCGGATGCGTTTCGCCGAATGTTCGGAACGAAATTGTGGCGCGACGTCTACACGCCCGATGACGAAATCGGCGCGATGATCCCGGTCGGCGGCCGTAAATATTCGGGCAAGCAGACGCTTTCTTTGACGGACCTCAACGGAGACCGGCACGAATTTGTTGTTGAGGTGTTTACGCAGACGCATCAGGTCTTTGTTCTGATGCACGCCATCGCGACCTTGTCGGTCACGCGCATTATTCTGTCGACTGGCAGCTGAAAGTTGCAGCGACTGGCGCCTTCGTACAACTCAGCGGCCGCGGCTTTGATGCCTAATGCTCGTGCCGATCGCTTGTCTTTGCTACCGAGCAAGACAAGGAACGACCGCTATGGGATTGCTCAAGGTTGATCGCGGACGTCTGAGATGAGGGCGCAAACCCGCCAGCGGCAGCTAGCCCGGAAAGGGGCCGTGTATGAACGGCTCTCCGTTGGCAAGGGGCTCTCGGAGCCTTTTTGCAGTCGCTGGTTGGTGCGGCCATGTATCCGACCTGTAGGTGCGGCTTTTCACGCGCCGCTAGCCATAATGCCATTCGCGCAGTTCAGGTCCCGATCGAAGGGTCGCACTCGAGGTGCACGGCCCCAGTGGGTTTTTCCTGATCCGGCGGTTTCAGTCGGTTTTTGCATCAGCTCCTGTCCGCCCTTTCCAACCTCTTCGGCGATCGCTCACCTTCTCTCGATTTATACGATGAACGGCTCCCTGTAGCGCTCGCCGTCTGTCATCAGCGCCCAGACCATCCGGGCGTCTAGTTGGCGAGCGCAACCGCCGCCACCTTGGTCGTTGGCCGTGCCATCCGCTGCACGAGCCATGGCCTCCTGGTCCTGTTCCGCTCGGCATAGCGGATGACCGCCATCGCTCCGACCACGAGCAGCTGTTGCAGGTAGCGATTGCAGGCCTTGGAGATACCGCCGAGCCTCTCCTTGCGACCGCTGGAGTTTTGCTTCGGGACGAGCCCGATCCAGGCCGACAGGCATCCCTCCGAATTGCATGCGTGCCGTGACGTTGCTCATCGTGGTGCTCCTCCACCTCAAATCCCGCAATCATACCGCGCGGGGAGGGAGGAGAGCCGTCCACCGCATCATAAGCGGACATCCGACTTTCGAACGCGAGATCCGCATGAAGACCGAAGCGGACAATCTATGGGGTGATGGTCGGATAGGCGCCTCTTGTCCCGCGCCGTGAACCGACGGTTCGTTTCCGCCGGTCCGTGGATTCGCAGCAATGGCTCTTGGAAGCCATGGAGAGCCGGCTTTGGCGACCAGGAACGCTCGTGCCTCACCGACATCTGCGTTGTATTTATCCACGGGGTCAAAGCTCGTCGCATCATGAAGCACCACAGCCGAAGGAGCTTTCGCTGATGCCTTCCTTTTCAATCGTATTCGCACTGACTGCCGTGATTACTATCCTGAGCGGCGGTGCGGCGGCACTGATGGTGACCTTCGGTGCTCAGCCTCAAAACGCGACGCGCAGGCGTGTCATCGAGAGGCTCACGCAAATCGCTGTAGCCGGGATGGCCGCGATCGTCGCTTTGCTCACTCGGCTCTCCGATTGGTAGTTGGGTACCAAACTGCTTGTTTCAAACAGCGAAACGCTGCTATCCTAGCGTGCAGATTCGTTGGCAAGCAATCACGCAAGTGATTGTCGGCACGTTGCTCATGGCGGGGCGGACAGGTGCACGACGCGAACGTGTTCGATTTCATGGATCGATGCAACTCGATTATCACCCGGGCCATTGCTCGACGAACTGCTCGACATCGCGAAACAGTTCGGCTTCAACCATCTGATCCTGTCCGGGGTGCCGATACCACCATATTCAAAGAGCGAGTGTCATCATCGCCGTCTAGAGGATCGTCACCGGCCAACTCGAACTCACGAATTCGCCCGAACCGGCAGCTCGCGAAGCCCATGAGGGCAGTGTTGCTGTGGTGGTCGATCGTCGGGCGCGTACCCTTGCGCGGTCTACTCAGACGCTAGCTTTTGCAATGTGGTAGTGGCGGAATGGTGACCAAGTAAAGGACACAACAGTTGCGCCCACATGTTAAGCGTCTCATGATCGCGAACATCCGTTGTATCGGCCTGGCGCCGGTCGGAATCGATGTTCACGATGTTTTCCCGTCGCCCCCTCAACACCGGCAAGAGAACGATTCGTACGAGCCAAGGAGCTGGGGAGACGCGCGGTAGACGCCAATGAACGAATGCAATCTTCCCCAAGAATGACAGACGGGGCTCCCCTCCGACCATGAGGATACTGTCCTACAATCCAGGTCACGATGGCTCTTTCGCGTACCTGCGTAACGGTCAACTCGTATTCTCTCTGGAGTCAGAGAAAGACTCGGACTACCGCTACATGCCCGCCGCTCCGTATGATCTGCTGGATGCGCTTGGACGGATTGACGAGATTCCAGATGTCGTCTGCGTTGGCGGCTGGTGGCCACGGGAAGCCCGACCGAGAGGATCGCCCGCGCATGTTGGTTATCGCGGCATCGACGTCTCGGGGCTCGTAGTCGAGCATCGCCGCTTATTCGGGCGGAGCATCCGCCACTTCTCGTCCTCGCACGAGCGCTCGCACCTGCTCTGTGCCTATGGAATGTCGGACTTGCCGAAGGGTACGCCATGCTACGCGCTGGTGTGGGAGGGGGCGATCGGTGCCTTTTACGAGATCGATCCGGAGACGAACATAACCCTGCTCGCCGACGTCATGAATCAGCCGGGGAATCGCTACTGTTCGATTTACGGACTGGCCGACCCGACCTTCCCCAAGAACGCACCCTTCTCCCGGTTGTCGGACGCAGGCAAGCTGATGGCACTCGCCTCGTTTTCCAGGAGAAGCGCACCTACCGCAGCCGAAGAGGAGATGATGACGTTTCTGCTCTCCGCGGCCGACGTGCGGCTTGACATGTATGACAGACTGACGAACTCCCCCTACTACAACGTCGGCGTAGATAACGCCGACTTTCGGGACTTCGCTGGCATCTATAGCGACGCGATCTTCGAGCAGTTTCACGCTTACGCCCGCGTCAACATGCGAAAGGGCCTGCCGCTGATCGTGGCCGGCGGATGCGGCCTTAATTGCGACTGGAATACCAAGTGGGTGGAGACTGGGCTTTTCCCGCAGGTGTTCGTGCCGCCCGTTGCGAACGATTCCGGATCGGCCATCGGCACGGCCATTGACGCACAGCTTTGGTTCACTGGCGATGCCAGAATTGAATGGAACGTGTATTCCGGGCTCGATTTTGTGACCGACAAGGCCTTCGAGACGAGCCGCTATCACATTGTCGAGGCAACGCCTGAGATCGTCGCGGATCTGCTAGCGAACGACCTGATTCTAGGATGGGTGAGCGGAAAGTGGGAGATCGGACCGAGGGCACTCGGCAACAGGTCCATATTGGCCGCGCCCTTCGAAGATGCAACGAGAACCAGACTGAACGAAATAAAGCAGCGCGAGCAGTTCCGTCCCATTGCGCCCGTCTGCCTGTGTGACGACGCCGCACAATGGTTCGGCTGCGTTGGCGAAAGCCCCTATATGCTTTTCACGCATCGCGCGACCACCAATGCTTTGGCGGCGGTCACCCACGTCAACGGCACGGCGCGCCTGCAGACCGTCACGGCGGCAACGAACGCCCCACTCCACGATCTCCTGAGCGCATTTAAGCAGCGCACCGGCTACGGCGTGCTGTGCAACACCTCGCTAAATTTCAGCGGAAAAGGATTCATCAACAATATCACCGATCTTGACGCCTACGCCCGTGAGCACGGCCTCGACGGCTTTGTCCTGCAAGAGCGGGGGTATCTGCTTAAGTCATCGGAGCGCTATCGCGCTTATGTCGAAAAAGCGGGACCGATCGCACCCCTCGGAGTTACGAATGCAGGAATGTAGAACCGTTGCGACGCACTGCCAGGCACTCGCCAGAGCTGAAGACGATGGCGCGCGTCCAACAGCGGCAGGTGCGAGCGGCAGATGAACGAGGGACATGCTTTCGTTGCAGGCTTTGAAGAAGATGATCGTCTTCGATCAGCCTTTATTCGTCGTTTAGTCCTGCGGCATGCCAACCTCGCCGGCTCTTCCGTGGTTGACGACACCGCTGACGTGCTCACAGTGCCTCGAACACTAGTGCGCTACTGGCATGATCCCGACGATCTCCCGGAGGACGTCCGCGCCTGCCTCGGCAGCTGGGACCGGCTGAAAGACCATGGTTTCGAGGCGCGTATCTTCGATGACGCTTCAGCGGCCGAATACATCGGATGGAGGTACACCGACCGCGAGTCCGAGGCGTTCCGGCGCTGCCGGCATCCGGCGATGCGCAGCGACTATCTGCGGATGTGCTTTATCCTGGCCGAAGGCGGCCTTTATGTCGACGCGGACGATGTGCTGGTCGGTCACGGCCTCGAAAAGCTCCTTGTTGACGGTTCGCTCAAGCTCCAGCCGCTCTGCTACGACATCAATGCAAGCGCCATGGCACCATCCGAGGACATCTGGAAGCCGAGTCTACCGCGAGGTGATCGCGTATTCTACGTCAACAACAATCCGCTGGCGGCTGCGTCTGGCCATCCCGTCCTCAGGCGGGCGCTGGCTCGCGCTACTGCGAGACTGCTGAGTGGGGAACCCCGCCCGGAGATCCAATCGACCACGGGGCCTGGCAACCTGACCGCCGCACTTGCCGCGCACGCACATGAACTCGAGGCTGACGGTCGTGCTTCCGACTTCCATTTCATTAGAGACTGGAACGCCATAGCGGAAACTCGCTGGGAGCTGTCTTACCGCCACGACGATCGGAACTGGCGCAACATGGACGCGAGTTGAGCTTGGTGACGAGAGCGGGGGCGAGGTGAATTTCAAGGACGCTTCGGACCCGCTGCGGCGGCTCGCCTTCCGTGCCGCTCGGCGAGCGGCATGGTGGTTGCCGGGCGGGCGTATATCTGCCTTCGGACCCGGGAACATGAGGATCGGCTCGATCATGGTCATCAACCTAGATCGGCGGCCAGGGCGCTGGCGGAGGTTGCTCCAAGAACTCGGGCGGTTCAAAACAGCGGAGGGGGCGCCGCTAACCGCGATCGTACAGCGCCTACCGGCGGTCGACGCCCGCGACGGTCGCGCGGTCGCAGCAACCGCTGATGTGGACCCCATATACAAGATGGGTGACCAACTGTTCGTGCAGCCTGACCCTAGACTCGAGCAGTGCTTCGGAACCGAGCAGCCAATCCGAATGACACGGCAGGAGGTCGCAGTCGCACGGTCGCACGTGGAGGCGTGGAAAGCGATAGCTGCTGGACCGGATAGGCACGTCTTGATCCTGGAGGACGACGTCTGGTTCCGGAGCGGCTCCGCCAAGGCGATCGAGCGCGGATGGCGTGCTGCCCTTCAACGTGGCTTGCAGGATGCCGGGCCACACCTGCTTTACCTCTCTTTCAAAGAGGCTGGCGGGATGGCGGTCAAGGCCGACGAGTGCGACGCACTATTCCGCCCTGTTGGCGGTCTCTGGTTCCTTTCCGGCTATGTGCTGTCGCGCGAAGGCGCAGTTTCGCTCCTCAAGGCAATGCCCGTCGTCGGTCCGGTCGACCTCTGGATGAACTATCGGTTTGAAGAACTCGGCGCCCTTGCCCTCGCACGACCCGCGATCCTGCAGCGGGAGGACGGCGCGTCAGACAACGCCTACTCCGTACTGCCTTTCCTTGCTCGGGCGGGCGTTGTAGACGCCGGCGCCCCTCCTGCGCGGCCGGAGTTTGCACCAGATGGTCTGACGGCCGCTTGGACCGCCGGCGGTAAATGCGAAAGCCTCGCCATGGCACTGTCGATGCTCGGGCTCCGGGTAAAGGTCTTCGACGGCTTTGAGCGGGAACTTTCATCGGTGGAACTAGCGAGGACGGCCGAGATATTCGACGCTGTTGTCAACGCCCCTCTCAGCGAGGATGCGCTTAGGGCCGCAATCGGGCGATCAAATGCGAAATTCATCCTAGAGGCCGGCGCGACTGAACCGCCCGCGCCAGCGGCGGGGCGATTGCCGAGGTCCCGGACCTTGGTGCTGGCAGATACCAACGCGAGCTGGATACCAGTCTGCAGGCTTCTTGCACTCGTCGAACCCGTAGAGGCATTCCCGATGGGAGCGCCGTGCACCTCGCGGCTATTCCGCGACGACCGAGCGCACCTGGGCTCCACTTCGAGTGACCAGCCTGGGACGAAGGTTGAGAATATGGACGACTCGCCCTGGGTGTTGCCTGCACGTGCCGGGTGGCTGCCGCGAGCCGTACCGAGCCAATATTCGCCACCCCTGAGCGACGTCTGCTCGGCCGACATACAGACGCCACCACCCGATTTTGTCACACTCGTCGAGACCTTCCCTGGCAATCTGGCAACCTTCGACAAGGAGGGGATCGTCCAGGAGGACGATGCAACACGCCTAATCCTTTCAGATGTCGACAGCGGCATCAGACCGTACCGTTCGGGCGCCTTCGCGTCGGCGTGCGCTTTCGGTTATGGACATTTTGAGGCTGAGATCAAAGCGGCCGCCGGTGCCGGCCTCGTGACCGGCTTTTTCCTCCACCGAGACTCCCCGAGACAAGAGATCGACATCGAACTGATGGGCGACGATCCGCGACAAATGCTCGTGAACGTCTACTTCAACCCCGGCGACGATGGATCGGCGATGGGCTTCGGCTATCGCGGAACGCCCTGCCGCATCGACCTTGGCTTCGACGCATCCGCTGACTTCCACAAATATGCCATCGACTGGAGCCCAGGCCGGATTGTGTGGTCAATTGACGGCTTGACCGTCCAAGAGCGTCACAGCTGGGATCCCACGCCGATACCGCATCTCCCAATGCGGCTACACGCCAACCTATGGGCGCCAAGGTCAGAAGAACTCGCCGGTCAAATTGACCGAAACGCGCTGCCGGCATCCGCGATCTTTCGCAAGGTGTCCATCTCGGTTTCGGGTGAAGGATAGCGTCACGGCAAATCACAATTGCCGGAAAGGCGATTCAGGTCGGCTCCGCAAAAATATGCCTCGATACCGACTTCGCCGGATGAGACCCCTGAAGATCCACTGGAATCCGCCATTAGGCGTGATCGGCCGACGTTCGCGAGTGTCTCATGTACATGGTCTCGCTCGTCGCTGTCACGGCGTTCCTCCGAAGCCTAGATGTGCGGCAGGCGAGCTGCCTGACGAGTTGCATATTGCAATACTCGACCGTTGATTAAGACAAGCTGAGCCCAAAAGCAGACGACCGGTTTGACCGAGTGACTGACCTTCGAATGATCAAGATGGGGGCGCAACGCTGCCGCACGAGGCGACCGATCGTGTGGCGTCGCCACGGACGCGATCTAAGCCGAAATGCGAGCGCCCGCCGCGTTAGCGCCAGCGAAAGTCTTCGGCTTAACCACGAGGCGTTCGACGAGACGCCGCAGTTCGGAGGGCGTGGTCCTGCCAGCAACGACTTCGTGATAGCTGATGCCGGCGCGGCGCAGCGCCTCTTTCTTGACCGCATCGCGCGCTGCAGCCGTTCCCCGATGATGTCCGGTTCCCTGATATTCGACGGCGTGGCGGGGTCGGCAATGTTCGTCGACCAGCAAAAGATCGACGCGCTTGGAGTTGATGCAGCTGAACGCCTTGGGATTTCGGCAGCGGAGAATTTCGCCCAGCGAGACCTGCGCCATCACTTGCCATGATGGATTGCAGCTCAGCACCATCTGGTCGAGCTCCTTAAAGACCCGCGCCTCGCTCTTGTTGAGGATCGGTTGAACCGAAAAGTCGGCTTCCATCACGATCCTGAGTTGGTCTGCCGCGTCGAGCGGTCCGGCGTCACGGCCATCGGTGTTGAATTTCGTGCCATCCCGTCGCGATCCGTTTTGCTCCCGCCATTTGCGGCGGGCTGCGCTCGCACGCAAACGCTCGGCAGCCACACCAAGAAAGGTGCCGCCTAGGAAGATGACGAGCGGGAAAACGGAATCGTCGACCAATGCGATGATTTCGAACGGCATAATCGGCCAAAGTAGCCGGAAAGTGCATAGAAGGCCCTAATCGCAATCAAGCAATTGTATCTACTCGTTCGCTGCCTCGTCACGGCTCAATGTTTCTGCGGCGCTCGGATCCGAACGAGCGAACGCGCCGGCGACTGTGCTTGCCTGGCTCGTCGTGCCTCAAACGCGTCACCTCCTTTGTGTGCCGCATCCGTTCTTTCGCGATTTCTTGCTGAAGCCTTCGCCGTTCGCGCAGCTGGCGTTCGATGAGCGCCTGCTTTTCATTGTCGTCACGGACTTTGGCATCGGCGACTTCCGCCTCGTTCTGCTGGCGCAATCTGGCGTGCTGACCGGTGATGCGATCCCATAATCCGCGCAGACCGCTTCGAAACCGATCGCTGCGGGCTTTGGTCTCGCGGTTCCAGCGTTCATCATGAAACGTTTGCAACTGGCGTCGCTCCGCTCTGTGACGTTCGACCATAACGAGACGTTCGGCTTCCAGCGTCTTGGCTGCTCGGGCAAAATCCTCGGATATCTCCCGCTCGAATGCGGAGAGTTTCTGGCTCACCAGGGCTTTGATTTGTTCCTCGGCCTCGGTAACGGATGGCAAGGTCATTGCATCGTTCCCCATCCGATGGACAACGTCCTTGGATCGGATGCCAACCCAGCGGGCGACGGCATAGACTTGGCCGTTCAGATCGAGGGCGACCACGCCGCGGCGGTCACCGCGTGCGAGATAGTAGCCGCGCTGTTCCATGGCGCTGCGAAAGGCCTTGCCGGAATCAGAACCTGCCCAGCATTGCTGAAACGCTTCCTTGATGTTGCGCGGATCAGTGCCGGCACGTCTGGCCTGGAACCATTCTTTGCGATCGAAGCTGAGAGGGCTGCGCAAGGCCGGATCGATCATCCCATCCGGCATTTGCCAGTTGTGGTCGCGGTAGAGCTGTCTTGAGACATCCATCAGCTTGAGCTTGAAGTGGGGGAGATCGATGGCCGTCATGGTTCCGGCATCGATCCGCGACCATACGCAGTGAGCATGGCGCCGGCCTTCCTTTTCATGGAACAGGATCACGCGCGGCTGGTCGACAAGACCGAGCTTCTTTTCGATTGACGCAATCGCATCTTCGAAAACGGAAACAGGCACATCTTCCGTCTCGGGTGGGTTCAGGGCCAGGGAGAACAGAAACTTCCGGCAGCGTGTGCCTTTGCTGACCGCTTCGGCTTCCTTGAGCGCATCCGAGACACGGTCGGCGACAAAGCCCCTGATCTCGTGAACCTCGACATGCTCGTTTTCGGCCTTGAGCAGATGCCGGCCAAGATCCCAGGCGCCGCCCCGTTTGCTGCCTTTGAGGATCATGACCGGTCTCCACCGGAAAGGCCCAGCGCTCTCATTAGCTCCGAGCGCATCACACCCACCGAGCGGCAGGCTTCACAAAGATCGGCTTCGGTCTCCTCATTGACCGGCAGCACGCCGATATTCACGGCCTTGGCAAGCTGGTTCAGATTATTGGCGATCCGGGATTGGCCCAGCGCGGCGAGAACTCGCCCCAGCGCTTCGTGATCCTTGACCGGGTTGCGCCAGCGCACCCGTTTGGACGCCACGCCATCGCCCAGTATGCGATCCCGGATATAGGCGCCCAGCGGCAGACAGCCCGCGCGGTGCAGCAGAAGGGCTTTTTCGGCGTCAGTAAGGCGGATGGAGAACGGCCTGGTTTCGGGCTTCTTCCTCCCGGAGTTGCCCGTCGAATCCTGTGACATGGCGGCCATCCGTCACGGCTGCGGGGGCCGTGGTCTGGCCAGCGATGTGTGTTTCAGGACTTGCTCCCAGTCCTCCAATTCTGCGAAAATCTGGTTCGACGTCTCTCCTGAGAGGCGCACCATCTTCCGAAAAGTCCATTCCGGTTACATGGCTTATCTCCGGCAGCGGATGGGCGCGGGACGGCTTGCCGCCCGAGACCGCCGTTCCGTTCAGCCGGCGAAAGCCTTTTGCGCCATGCGGCGGATGAAACCGGCGGTGCGCGCCGGCTCGACGAATTGCGGCATGTGGCCGACGTCTTCCAGGATCTCCAGATCGAGTCCTTCGACCGCATTGCGCATCGCGAGCCCGTGCACGGCGTGGTCGAGCACACGGTCTGCGTCGCCGAACAGGATGCCGACCGGCATGGCGAGCGCGCCATAGCGGGTTTGCTGGTCCGGCATGGCGGTCTGCGCGGCGACGAAATCGGCCGCCGTGGCGGCAAAATGGCTCGGCCTGAGGCCGAGATAGCCGCCGCCGCCGATGGCGTAGTCGGCCGGAACGGCCTGCGGGCCGAAGACGAAATCGAGCGTGGCCTCGGCCTGCCTGAGCGCCATCGGGATCGCAACCGTGCGGGCAAGAACGGCGCGCAGGACGGGCGAGGGGATGTCGAGCCCCTTAAAGCCGCTCGGCTTTTCGCCCTGGTGATGGGTCAGCGGGGCAAGCAGCGCCAGGCCGGCGACCTTGTCGGGAAAATCGAGCGCGACGCGCAGGGCGATCGCGCCGCCGAGCGAATGGCCGACCAGCATCGGTTTTTGCAGCTTAAGCCGGTCGATGAGAGTGGCGATCACCCGGGCCTGATCGCCGATGTCGGCCGCGCTGCCGTTTCTTGTCGAATAGCCCGAGCCGGGCCGGTCGATCGCGATCAGGCGAAAATCGTCGGCCAGGAGCGGGAAAAGCGGCTGGCGGAAATGATGCAGCTGGCCGCCGAGCCCGTGGATGAACAGGATCGGTCGGCCCCGGCCTTGCTCGACATAGTGGATCGTGTCGCCGTCGATCTCGACCGTGTTGCCCGTTCGCGGGACGGCCCGTTCGGCATCGGCGGCGAGTTTTCCGGTCCTCCTGGCAAAATAGGCGGCGAGGGCGGCGACGAGGACGACGGCGACCAGGACGATCCACAACAAGAATGTCGGCAAGGGCAAGGCTCCGATGAGGCGGCCGTGAGCCTATATCAGGACAAGCCGGGATGGGAACCGGTTCGCGGTCGATACCTTGCCGGAAATGCTTGGCATTGCGGTCGTTGGGAGGCTTGTTTTCACCGGCCGGGCTTGCCGGCGCAGGCCACGCACAGCGGGACTGTCGGGTCGACATCGAGGCGTTTCCAGCCGATGAAGGCGCCGCAGTCGACGCAATAGCCGAAATCGCCCGTCTGGATGCGCTTCAGCGCCGCAGCCAACCGGGCGTGGCGGGTCTGGCGGCGCTGTTCGACGGCCTGCGCCATCGCTTGTTGCTGCATGGCGTCCATGCGCGACAGCCGGCCGACGCTTTGCTGGTCGAGTTCGACCGGGGCGCGATCGGCGGCCGTTTGGTGCGA
>MRWG01000495.1_pt1 | contig 43591 bp, 38 predicted proteins | sample 1013341 | NCBI WGS metagenome assembly MRWG01 (sample SAMN06117577, study PRJNA244670) | biofilm metagenome | biome: Water; feature: Cathode Biofilm; material: Biofilm; isolation source: microbial consortium enriched at the cathode of a solar microbial fuel cell | place: USA: District of Columbia ... | reverse complement strand
GGCCGGCGCGAAGCCGTCGAGGAACCAGGCGTCCACTTCGCCCGAGGCCGACATGAGCATCTCCGCCGTGCTGCCGGGCGACGAAGACAGAAAAGTGCCGGAAAGCGTTGCCGTGATCGGCGCCGGGATTGCCGGTTGCACATTGGCGCGTTCGCTCGCCGCGCGCGGTGTGGCCGTGACGCTGATCGACCGCGCAGAGGCACCGGGCGCGGGCGCATCCGGCAATCCGGCGGCGTTGCTGGCACCCCGGCTGCCGCGCGAACGGACCGCGCTCGGGCGCATCATGGCGGCGAGTTACCTTTTTGCCGTGCGCTATTACGATACGCTGGCGGACGAGGGCGCCCACGTGTGGCTGGGAGCGCGCGGCGGGCTGGCGCTGGCGCGGAATGACGATGAAGCGGAACGGCAGTCCCGCGCGGTGGCCGCGTTCGGCTGGCCGGACGACGTCATGCGCCCGGTCGATGCTTCGGAAGCCGCTCGACTGTGCGGTATCCCGGTTGATGCCGGTGGCCTGTGGTTTTCCGGTGCGGGCACGCTCAGTCCGCCCGCGATTACCGGCCACCTCGCAACGCATGCTACCTACGTACAGTCAGCCGTCGGCGGTTATGAGGAAATGCCGGATGGTTGGCAGCTCCTGGACGAGACTGGCGTCGGGATCGGCACGTTCGACGCCACCGTGCTCGCGGCCGGACCCGGTCTCATGGAACTGGCCGAAAAGCGCGCTTGGCCGCTCCGCGCCAACCGGGGGCAGTTGGCGTATCTGCCGGAGATGACGGACGGACCGCGCGTACCGGTAACCTATGGCGGTTATGTGACGCCCGCCATGCCGTTACCCGGTGGCGGTACGGGGCATGTGCTGGGCGCGACCTATGCGCGCCGCGACGAGGTGCCGGCGGCGGACTGGGAAATCCTGCGTGCGGAAGACGAGGTGCAGATGCTGAACTTGCTGGGCGAACACCTGTCCGCCGTGTCCGCGCCCGCGCCGGCCGGCGGGCGGGTCGCGTTGCGCGCCACGATCCGCGACTACGTGCCGCTCGCGGGGGAGGTCGAGAACGGGCTCTACGTGCTGGGGGGGCTCGGCTCGCGCGGCTTCCTGACCGCACCGTTGCTGTCGGAACTGATCGCCGACCGGATCACCGGCGCGCCGTTACCGCTGGAGGCGGACCTTGTCCGGGCACTCGATCCCGCGCGCTTCGGTTAACCCGCGTGCGCCTTGGCGTGGCCGAACATGGTCTGCACCATCGAGTGCAGGCCATTCGAGCGGCTCGGACTCAGGTGTTCGTTGAGCCCAATCCCCTCGATGAATTCCGGTGGGGTCTCGAGGATTTCCTGCGGCGTCCGGTTCGAGTAGATCTTTAGCAGGATCGCTATCAAGCCGGAGACGATGGCCGCGTCCGAGATCGCGTGGAACACGAGCCGTCCGTCCTTGTATTCCGGGACCAGCCAGACCTGAGACTGGCAGCCGCGGACCTTGAACTCGTCGGTCATCCAATCCTCGGGAAATGCCGGTAACTGCTGACCCAGGTCGATGATATGCTTGTAGCGGTCCATCCAGTCGTCCAGGAACTCGAACTCTTCGATCAGTTCGTGCTGGACCTCGGCGATGGTTTGCTGTCCGTTTTCCTGGCCGTCCGCCATGTTTCGTCCCCGATTCGAGTCTCGGATTTCACGCTAAGTTGTTGCACCTGCTAAATAACCATTTAACACCGGATTTTCCAGTCCGATCAGGGTTGCAAGTGCTCTACGGCGCGTTATTTTAGGCGTAAGAGGCCGCGGATCGCGGCAGTGACCACAGGCACAGAGATTTACTCCGTGAAACAACTCAAGAACACCGCAAAGTTCATGATCGGCGAACAGGTCCGGCACCGGATTTATGGTTTCCGTGGCGTGGTGTTTGACGTCGATCCGGAATTCTCCAATACGGACGAATGGTACCAGTCGATCCCGCCGGAATCCCGGCCGCGCAAGGATCAGCCATTCTATCACCTGTTCGCGGAATCGACCGAGCAGTCGCCTTACGTGGCCTACGTTTCGGAACAGAACCTCGTGCTCGACGAGGACGACGATCCGATCAGCCACCCGGAGATGGTCGAATATTTCGAAGGTCTCGAGGACGGCCGTTACGTGCCGCGCATGCTGCTTAACTAAAGCCGTCGATCAAAGCTGCTTTTCCAGATAATCGCGGACCTCGAACACGAGGTCCGGCTGCGGCTTGGTGAATTGCACCGCGAGCTGGTCGTCCCATTGGCGGACGACCTTGGCGTGGCCGCGCAATTCGAAATCCTCGCCGCTCGGTTTGAGGATCAGATTGAACTCGAAATACTGGTTGGCCTGCAGGGTATCGGTGTATTCGGTGACGCGCATGCCGCCTTCCGACAGGTCGCCGAGCGGATAGGTCTCGCCGTAGATGCGGACCTCTTCACCGTTGGTGGCGATGCGGTCGTGTTCGCGCTTGTTGTCGCCGTCTTTCTTTTTACCGAATCCGAACATGCGGATATATTCTCACGACTTGCAGACCCTGTCCATTAGGCGATCGAGAAACGCCTCGCCCTTGTCGAGCTGCTCTAACGATATGAATTCATTGGGTTTATGGGCCTGATCGATGCTGCCTGGGCCGCACACCACGCACGGGATGCCGCCGCGGTTCTGGAACAGGCCAGCCTCGGTGCCGAAGGCGACCTTGGCGTGGTCGTTGCGGCCGGCGAGCTGCTTGACGAACGTGACGACCTCGGCGTCGACGTTCATGTCGAGGCCCGGCATGTCGTTGAAGCACGTGACGTCAATGCCGGTCGATGGATCGATGGCCTTCATTTCCGGCTCTAGGACTTCCTTGGCCTCGCGGATGATCTCCGCCTCGATCGCGTCCGGATCGTCGGTGCCGATGTAACGGAACTCGAACGTCACCTTGCAGTCCTTGGGGACGATGTTGAGCGCCGTGCCGCCCTGTATGACGCCGGTGTGCACGGTCGTGTGCTGGACGTCGTAAAGCTCGTCGTAGGGGCCCTCGTGCTGCAGGCGCTTGGCGATGCCCTGCATGTGCGCGATCAGGCGCGCCGCGTATTCGATGGCATTGACGCCGTGTGGCGCCAGGCTCGAATGCGCTTCGAGGCCGTGCACGTGCGCTTCGTAGCTACGCTTGCCCTTGTGCCCGGTGATCACCTGCATGCTGGTCGGCTCGCCGATGATCGCCATGCGCGGCTTGATCGGCAGGCCGTTGATCATGTCGATCATCGGCCGGACGCCGAGGCAGCCCACTTCCTCGTCATACGAGAATGCAAGATGCAGCGGCGTATCGAGGCCACGTTCCATGAACGCCGGCAGTTTCGTGAGCACCAGCGCGATGAAGCTCTTCATGTCCGACGTGCCGCGGCCGAACAGTTTCTTATCCTTCTCGACGATTTTGAACGGGTCTGTATGCCAGTCCTGCCCGTCCACGGGCACCACGTCCGTATGGCCGGACAGCATGACGCCAGCCTTGTCCGACGGACCCACGGTGGCGTACAGATTTGCCTTGCTGCGGTCCTCGTTCGGCACCAGTGTGCTCTCGATGCCGAGATCGGAGAGATAACCCTGAACGTACTCGATCAGGTCCATGTTGGAATCCCGGCTGGTGGTGTCGAACGACACCAGTTTCGAAATCATCTCCAGGCTTTCCGGCGTCGGCATGTAACGGATCTCCCTAACTTTTCTTTGCGCGGATGCATCCAAATTGACGTTTTGCGCGGGGTTTGCAAGGCTTTCATCGAAAGCAGGATCCAATGAGCACCACGTTCTCCGAAACCATTGCCGAATTCATGGTCAAGCACCGCGCCGGGCAGTTCACGCTGCTCAGGAAGCTGGTACAGACCGCGACGGAAACACGCGGCGACAGGTTGATGAAAGCATCGGAAAAAATCGCCGCTCTTCTGGAAGCGCATGAGTTCGAGGTCGAGCGGCACGCGCCCGACGCCGAACGCCTCGAGGCGGCCGGCGTACAGGGGGTGCAGAATCTCGTCGCCCGCAAGCTCTTCGGTCCGGGGCCGGTGCTGGCGCTCGTCAGTCACGTCGATACCGTTGAGGCGCATCCGAGTTGGACGTTCGAGCCATTGGAGGGCGATATCGTCGATGGATGCCTGTACGGGCTCGGTGCGGTCTCCGGGAAGGGCGACCTGACGGCCCAGGTCTATGCCGCGCTGGCGCTGGAACAGGTCGGCGTGCCGCTCGCCGGCGCGATCGAGTTGCACGTCAGTTTCGACGGCGAGAGCGGTGGGTCCTTCGGTGCCAAGTGGATGCTCTCGGAAGGGATCGTGAAGCCGGATATGGTGATCGCCGGCGGCCCGGCGCGTGCGGTGGCGACCCATTCCACCGGGACGATGATCCTCGACGTCGAGGTGCGCGGCAAGACGGCGCCCGCGCATGCGCCGGAGCGCGGCAACGATGCTCTTGAAGCGGCGACGCATGCGCTCGCCCGGATCTACCAGTTCCGGGGCGGCCTCAAGGCACACAAATCCGAGACACCGGGCCTTGGTGCGCCGTCGCTTGTGGTTGAGCATATTTCGGGCGGCGAGGATACCGGCGTGCCGGAGTTCGTCACCTTCCGCATCGACCGGCGCATTTTGCCGGACGAAGATCCGGCACAGGTCGAAAAACAGCTTACCAACCTGATCGGCAGCACCATCGCCAAGATGCCGGGAGCAAGGTGCCGCATCCGCCGCTCGGTGCTGATCCCGGCCATGGGCAACGACGACAATGCCGCACCCCTCGTCAAGGCGATCAGTACGCGGCTGGAGGCGAAAACCGGGGACGTTCCCGGTCCGCGCGGGATTGCTTACGATCACGAAGGCCGCCACTACGCGGCGGCGGGGATTCCGACGGTGATGTACGGTGCGGCGCCGCTCGACGCCGCGGCAGCGGGCCTGCACGGCCCGGACGAGCACTTGGTGCTGGACGACCTGCGCCTTGCCACGGAAGTGCTGGCACTTTCCGCGATGGACCTGCTTTCGGGAAAGGTCGGCAACTAGTCGAGTTCGAATGCGTTCTTGTAGTCGAGTTTGAGCGCCGGGTCCTGGTCTTCCTTTTTCAGGAAGCAGTTGCCGCACACCAGCACCTCGATTTCCGAGCCCATGAAACAGCGGAAGGCGTCCTCGGGCGTGCAGACGATGGGTTCGCCGCGGACGTTGAAGCTGGTGTTGACCACCACGGGGCAACCGGTGCGTTCCTTGAACGCCGAAATCAGGGCGTGGTAGCGCGGATTGGTTTCTTTGTGCACGGTCTGGATGCGCGCCGAATAGTCGACGTGTGTGACGGCGGGAATGTCGGAGCGCGGCACGTTCAGTTTGTCAATACCGAACAGCGCCTTTTCGTCTTCCGTCATCTCGCGGCGGCGCTTCTCCACGACGGGTGCGACCATCAGCATATATGGGCTGTCCGAATCGATCTCGAACCAGTCGGCGACATCCTCGCGCAGCACCGACGGCGCGAACGGGCGAAAGCTCTCGCGGTATTTGACGCGGAGGTTAAGGGTCTTCTGCATTTCCGGCGAACGCGGATCGGCGATGATCGAGCGGCCGCCGAGCGCGCGCGGGCCGAATTCCATGCGGCCCTGGTACCAGCCGACGGCCTTGCCGTCGGCCATGGCGTCGGCGGTCGCGCCGATCACGTCGTTCTCACCAAGCACCGTGAACTTCGCGCCGGCGGCGGCGAGCCGTTCCTCGATCTCGGTCTGTGACGGTTCGGGACCCAGGTAGGATCCCTTCATGCCGTCCATGGCGCCGTTCAGCTTGCGCGGCTGCTGCTGGAACAGGTGATAGGCGTTGAGCGCCGCGCCGAGCGCACCGCCGGCGTCGCCCGCGGCGGGCTGCACCCAGACGTTCTCGAATGCACCGTCACGCAGCACCTTGCCGTTGGCGACGCAGTTGAGCGCGACGCCGCCCGCGAGACACAGGTTCCCGATCCCGTATTCTTCGGCCAGCGACCGGGTCAGGCGCAGCACCACTTCCTCCGTCACCGCCTGCACGGAGGCGGCGAGATCCATGTGCTTCTGCGTCAGCATCTCTTCGCCTTTGCGGGGCGGTCCGCCGAACAGCGCATCGAACTTCTCGTTAGTCATGGTGAGGCCGGTGCAGTAGTTGAAATACCGCTGGTCGAGACGGAACGATCCATCCGCCTTTACATCCATGAGCTTTTCGAGGATCAGGTCCTTGTAGACGGGCTCGCCGTAGGGGGCGAGGCCCATGACCTTGTATTCGCCGGAATTGACCTTGAAGCCGGTGTAGTAGGTAAACGCGGAGTAGAGCAGCCCCAGCGAATGCGGGAAATGGATTTCCCGAACCATGTTGAGTTCCCGCCCGCGGCCGACGGCGACCGACGTCGTCGCCCATTCGCCGACGCCGTCCATGGTGAGGACGATGGCTTCCTCGAACGGCGACGGAAAGAACGCCGACGCAGCGTGACTCTGATGATGTTCGGAAAACAGCAGCTTATTCTGCCAGTCGAATTCCTCGTCGAAGGCCTTGAATTTCCTGCGCAGCAGATCCTTCTGGAACAGCTTTTCCTTGAGCCAGACCGGGATCGCCATCTTGAACGAGCGGAAGCCGCTGGGCGCGAACGCGAGATATGTCTCAAGAAGGCGCTCGAATTTCAGGAACGGCTTGTCGTAGAAGGCGACATAGTCGACATCGCCGAGTGCGACGCCGGCCTCGTCGAGACAGTACTGTATGGCGTTCTCGGGGAATCGGTCGTCGTGCTTTTTGCGGGTGAATCGTTCTTCCTGCGCGGCCGCGATGACCGCGCCGTCCTTGATCAGTGCGGCGGCGCTGTCATGATAAAAAGCGGATACACCGAGGATACGCAACGACTGCCGGCCTCAGAAAATCGTGTAGATGAAAGGCGCTACCGCGGAGCCTTGGCTAAGGACAACGAGCCCGCCGAACAGGGCCATCATGACCAGGATCGGCAGCAGCCAGAATTTCTTCCGGACTCTCAGGAATTTCCAAAGTTCAGCAATAAACGCCATTTCACTTCCTAGAACTGGTCCTTCATCGAATCGGGCGCGGGGCCCGGCGGGTCGCGCTCGATCCAGTACGATTTCGCTTCCGGATCGAAACGGCGGTTGAGTGGATCCTTGCCCACCATCCGCATGATCAGGCCCGTCGGCACGACGGTCGAATAATACAGGAACGCCATGACGACCGGATTGACGACCTTATACAGCAGCATGCCGAATTTGAACCAGAGCAAATTCAGCGGCTTCAGGAGAGGCTGTGCGATGAACGCGGCCACCAGGAAAACCGCCGCGACGATCGCCGCCCACATGCGCACCGGCGCACCATCGATCAGCGGCCAGAGCGCGATGATCCCGAAGACAATGGCGAAGACGATGCCGAAGCCCTTTTCGGAGCCGACCTGAACCTCTTCCTTGTCTCTCAAACTCTCGTGCATGACCGGAAAACCTGGAACCTCACGTGTCAGAGGGGTAGTCGAAAGACCGGCAAAAGGCCAGCCTTTTCAATCCTTGAAGCCGGGGACCGGAAAGCGGCCTAGGACCACGCCCGCGAGCCATCGGACGGGGTCTGGCGGCATGGCGGATGCCGGCATGATCGCCACCGCCAGCGGGCTCAGGGTGCCGGTGCGGGACACGGCCAGCCCGGGTGCCGGCTGTTTGACGCCGTAGGACGGCGAATAAACGGCTTCGAACGGGTCGGCGGACCAGTTTTCGGGGGCCGAGATCACGAACCCGAATGCTTTGCCGTCCCTGATGATTCGCCAGACGCCCGGTTTTTCGTTCTCCAGTTCCGAGCCCGGCGCAAACGTGTAGGGGATGCGCACCTCATGCTCGCCCGTGCCTTCGAAGCCGTCCGCGACGAAGAGGCGGCGTGTGCTCCGCTCCAGCATGAAGCCGCGGACGGGCGTGACCGGGCTCGGAAGGTGTTGGTAGCCGCTGTGCGCGGCGACCAGCAGGTCCACGTCGGCCGACGTGCTCCAGTGCCGGATTTCCGGCTGCGCATCGTTACTGAGCCGCCACAGGTGCTTCGGCGTGAATCGGTTGATCTCGGCGCCGTCGATGCAGGGGGTGTTGTGTGCAGCCGTCGCCCGGAACCGGTTCCGGGCCTCGTAATCGGCGGTGTAAACGTAGCTGCCCGGATCGACGATCAGGGAGACGCCGTCGAGCGACGCCGCGAACGAAAGGCAGTCGTTGTGCCCGTGGCCGCCGCGGCCTGCCATGCCGACCGGCCCGGCGTCGATGAATACATGTTCGCCGTCGCCGCGCATGATATAGGCGCCGGCGTCCTTGAACGCCGCACTCTTGAGGGCGTCGGCTTCTGCCCGGTCTGCATTGCCCACACCGAGCCACCAGAGCGTTTCGTCATGCCTTGGCTTGGCAGGTACGCGTTCGAGCGCAAGGGTAAGTTCCGCCAGATACCGGTGGTCGTTCATTGCCTGCGTGCCGAGCGGCAGGGCACGTCCGTCGTCGGCATCGCCCCATACGGGCACCTCGCCGTCCGGCTGCGTCGCGGCGGCGGTGAACGCCCCCATTTGCCGGAGGCGCGCGATGTAGTCGTCGTCCACCGGCAAGCCGACGTTGCGCCGGACCACGGCGGGGAGCAGGAAAAGCTCTGCAACGAGCCTGTGATAGGGGAGGGACGCCTCGCGGCAGACACCGTCGTCCGGGACCTGAAGCGGGAACTCGTCGCGTAACAGCCGCCACGATTTATCGACCCATTTCCCGGCAATGCCGCGCCCACCGAGGGCGATGCCGATCACCGTCAACCCCGCGAGGTCGGTCGTCAGGTGGTTTCCGTTGATATCCGCGTATTCCAGGTTGCCATCGATGAATCTGGCATGCAGGACCAGTGATTTGATCAGCCGTTCCTGAAAGGCGGTATCGCGCCAGGCCGCGCTCTCTCTGCAGGCCTGCGCCAGCCAGATCATGGAGATGGCCCGAAGCGCCACGTCCATGGCGCACATCCAGTTGGGACCGATGCAGACGGGGTTCGAGGCGATCCATTCCTCGACGACGATGCGTGCGAATTCGGCACGCGTTTCATCGCCTTCGAGGAGATATGCCTGACCGACGGGCAACAGCCATTGAAGGCGGGAAAGTTCCCAGATCACCTTGATGTCCGACGGGTTGTTCAGGTCGTTCACCGGCAGGCGGTGCGAGGCGCGCACGGCCCAGCGGGTGTTGGACTTGAAATCGAGGCACCAGTCGACGGGCGTCGAGAGGGTATACGGCCCCGAACCGAGCAAATCGACTTCACGCCGCATCGCTTTTTCGGCGCGTTCGATGATCCGTTTCCGTCCTTTGTCGTCAATCGCCGCGCCGATGGCCGCCGGTTCGGAAAGTCCCGGAAACGGGTTTGCGCGCCGGAAGGTCTCGATCACGGCATCGAAGTTTTCCTGGTCGAGCGCCGCCGCCAGCGACGACGGCCCCAGCCAGCGCTCCCAGCCCGGGAGCGTCTTCGCGGTCCGCCGCGCCTTGAGCCGGCGCAGTAGCCAACGCCCGACGGTACGGGGTGGCGGTATTCTTGTGGGCAGGCTGATCTCCATGATGTGCTCAGGCGCCGCCGATCCAGTGATCGTGCCAGGCCGCAAGATTGAGAAGCACCCAAAGATGAAGGGCGTTGTCCTGCCGGCCGGCGCGGTGATCGTCGAAGGCGCGCCGGATGGCGGTGGCGTTCAATGGGCCCTTGGTGGCGGCAAGTGGCGAGCCCAGCACCATGCTCTCTGCTTCTTTACCGAAGTCCTCGCGGAGCCACTCGGCAGCGGGCGCGGCGAAGCCCATTTTCTTCCGGTCGATGATTTCGTCCGGAATGACACCGCGAAGGGCCTGCTTCAGGAGGTGCTTGGTCTTGTAGCCGTCGATCTTGATGTCGCGCGGGATGTCCATAGTCAGGTCGACGAGTTCATGATCGAGGAACGGCACCCGCGCCTCGACCGACGTCGACATGGTGATTTTGTCGACGCGCATCAGCAGGAGTTCCGGGAGCCTGAGCCGGAATTCGGCATGAATCATCTTCGTGAGCGCGTCCGCGTCGGTCGTGCCGTCGGCGATTGCACGGGCGCAGCAGTCGACGATGTCGCCGCTGTCCGTGGATTCGGCGCCGTTCAGTTCCAGCCCCTCGACGCCGGTCTCAACATCCGCAGGATCCGGCGAGATCCCCGATGCGTTCAGATATTTCTCGACATGGATCGCCCAGAATGCGTTGGAGCCGCCATAGAACAGCTCGTGGCCCTGATTGATGCGGCGGCTGATCTCGTATGCCTGCTCGAATACCGAACGCCGGCCCGGCATAGCGCGGGCCAATGCGCCGAGTACCGGCGACGCGGCGCCGAGTAGCGATTTGAGCGCACCGGACCCCATGCGGTCGTGCAGTTTCAGGTATTTCATGTAGCTGTCGTACCCGGCGAACTGTTCGTCCGAGCCTTCGCCGACCTGGACCACGGTAACGCCCGAGTCCTTGGCGAGCTTGGAGACAAAATAGAGCGGTACGCATACCCAGTCGGAAATGGGTTCGTCCTGACTGACGATCAGGTCGTGCAGGTAACCGCGCATGTCCGCGCCGTCGACGCGGATTTCATGATGATCCGTATTGAATGCCTGTGCCACCCGGTCCGCGTATTCCAACTCGTTCAGGTGCGTGTGATCGGAGAACCCGATGGTAAAGGTTTTCACCGGCTGATTGGAGATCCGGCTCATCAACGCGACGTTGGCCGACGAATCGATGCCGCCGGAAAGGAACACGCCGAACGGCACATCCGACATCATGCGGCGGTCGATGGCGGTCTCGAGGCGGCGCAGAACCTCCTTGCCGTAGAAATCCCGGGCCGCGGTGTCCGAAAGGCCGCGCACCTCGTCGGCAATACCGGATTTGCCGGGCAGCGCATCCCAGTACCGCCGTGCGCGGGCGGTGCCGTCGGCCTCGACTTCCATGATATGTCCGGCGGGCAGCTTGAAGACGCCGCGGAACATGGTCAGCGGCGCCGGCGACACCATGAAGCTCAGGTAATGCGCGATGGCCGTGCCGTTGACCGCGCGCGGCACGTCGCCGACGCTCATCAGCGCCTTGATCTCGGAACCGAAGATGAACCGCCCGCCGGCGCGGGTGAAGTAGACCGGTTTGATGCCGACCCGGTCGCGGACGATCGTCAGACGTTTCTTGCGGACATCCCAGATGGCGAAGGCGAACATCCCGATCAAACGGTTGACGAGGCCGTCGACGCCCCAGGCCTTGTAGCCGTGTACGAGGACTTCGGTATCCGAATGATCGGTGCGGAAGGTGTAGCCGGCAGCCTCGAGTTCCCGGCGCAATTCCAGATGGTTGTAGATCTCGCCGTTATAGGTGAGCTGGATCGATCCTTCCGGATCGCTCATCGGCTGGGCCGCGTCGTCGCTGAGATCGACGATGGCGAGACGCAGGTGCGAGAGCCCCGCCTTGCGGTCGTCGGCGAGCCAGGTGCCGCTGCCGTCCGGTCCCCGGTGCGGCATGGATTCGTTCAGGCGCACGAGTTCTTCATCGGCGACGGCCGCCGTGGACGAAAATGCGAGAATGCCTGCAATGCCGCACACGTGACGAAAATCCTCCCTGAAACGATGAATTGAATTCGCCTGCCCTGTTTATGAACGTTCACGGGTGCGCTGGCAAAAAGTTAAAACGGTCGGGTCGCTGCATGAGTCCTTTTGACATCTCGACGATGGTGCGTGGCCGGAAAACCCATTAAAACAGAGGATCATCTGGCGATGGCCCTGAAACGACGATCGGAACCCGTTTTGCCATTATGACGCACCTTCGTCTCATCGACTGGGTCCTGGTTTCATGCGCCGGGCTCGTGCCGCTTATTGCCGTTTTCGCGCATAAGGGCTCAGTGATTCTGCTGTCCGTCGCGGGCGGTCTGGCCTTGGTCACGGCGGTGGCGAACGGTCATCTCAAGGCTGTTTTTACACGGAAACTGGTAATTCTTGCCGCGGTCGGTCTTGCGTGGCTGGCGATTGCCAGCGCGGTCTCGCCCGATCCGGAAGCCGCGTTTATGAAGATCGCGAAGATAAGCATGCTGGGCGTATTGTTCTTCGCGCTTGCCTGGCAACTTCGTACCTTGTCCGCGGAGGCGAGAGAATCTGCGGTCATGGCGATGACGTGGGGCACGATGACGGCATTAGCGATTCTCGCCGGCGGGTATTTCGTCATAGGCGTGTTCGGCCAACAACTGATCGAGATCGAGCGTGAGCCCGAGGTTTCGGTGCTTTATCCGGGGATCGTCACCAGCGCGTTATTGTTGCCGGGTGTGCTCGGATACCTGCGGAAATCCAGACGCATCGGCATGATGTGGGCGGCCGCCGTGGGCGCCATCTTGTTGTCTCTCGCGGTTGGCTCAATGACGGTTACCGTTCTGGTTGCCGTGACGCTGGGCCTTTTTGTGGCGTTCCGCGATAACCCGTGGTATCTGCCGCGTCTCCTTGCGCTTGTTCTGGTCCTCGTCACGGTGACCTTGCCGGTTTCCATGCCGTTGGTGCTGGACCGGGTCGCGGTGGCATTCGTGGAAAACGGCAACCCCGAGGGGAAAGACGGCAAGACGGTGGCCGGGTCGACGGAACATCGTTATCTGATCTGGCGGTTCGCTGCCGACCGTGCCGCCGAACGGCCTTTCCTGGGCTGGGGATTCAATGCGTCGAGTTCGTTGCCGGGTGGCCACGAACTGACCGGTGAACGCGCCGAGCTGTTGCCGTTGCATCCGCACAACGCGGTGCTGCAGGTATGGCTTGAACTCGGCGTGCCGGGATTGCTGTTGCTGTGCGTCGTGCTGTGGCGGACCTACATGCCGCCGGGGTGGGAAAATTTCCCCCGCCGCGAGGTGCTGATCCGGACATTGACGGTCACTGCGGTATTCATTGCCGCCAGTGCGACGTTCGGCATTTGGCAATCGTGGTGGCTGGCAACGATTGCGCTGGTGGTAGCGTCGACATCGCTCTGGCACGAGGGGCCGGAAGCATGATTACGCCACGAGTAGAGGAAATACTGGCCTGCCCGGATTGCAGTGCCTCAGTCACAGATGACACGTTGCCTGAGGACGACCGGCTTATTTGCGAGCACTGTGGCCGGGAGTTTCCCGTCATCAGACATATTCCCAGGTTTGCCGGATCGCATGAGAACTATGCGCAAAACTTCGGTACCCAATGGCAGACGTTCCGTACGGTCCAGATCGACCGTCTGGCCGGGCACGGTCTTTCGAGGGACCGGCTTCTCGCAGATACCGGCTGGGCGCCGGAATGGATGCGCGGCAAGTTGATCCTGGACGCGGGGTGCGGTGCGGGCCGCTTCGCCGACGTGATGGCCGAATGCGGTGCCGATGTAGTGGCTTGCGATCTTTCCAGCGCCGTCGAAGCCTGTCGTGAAACGTCGCTGGACCCGACGAACGCACACCCGGACCGCGGGGCGGTCACCGTGATACAGGCGGACCTGACGGCGTTGCCGTTCAAGCCGGAATCGTTTGATGCCATCCACTGCGCGGGCGTTATTCAGCACACGCACGATCCCGATCTGGTGATGCGGTCGATGGTCCGGTATCTCAAGCCCGGCGGACGGATATTCTACAATTTCTACGAGGCATCGGCGGACAGCGACTGGCAGTTGATCAAGCGTCTGCTCCGGCTATGGACGCCGTCCTGGTCCTTCTCTCGGCTGTATGCGTTCGCGCGGGCACTTTGTGCGATTTTTTTCCTGCCGTCGCTGTTAATGGCGAAAGTACCGATGGTCCGCGCATTCAACCGGTTCTTGCCGATCTGTTCCGTCCATCCGCAGGGCATCCCGCTCGGCATGCAATACAGAATGACACTGCTGGATACCATCGACTGGTACGGGCCGGTGTATGAGATCCGTCAGAACCATCTGAGGGTGGCCGCCCTGCTGAAGGCAGAGGGCCTGAAGGAAGTGCGGAGCGACCCGGGCCGCGCGTGGGGCGTGCGCTGATGTGCGGGATTGCGGGCATTGCCGGCCTGCGGACCGTCAACCCGGCGGCGGTTCAGGGAATGACCGACCTGATGGTTCACCGCGGGCCGGACGGTGAGGGGCAATGGTCGAGTGACGATGGTAACGTGTGCCTTGGGCACCGGCGGCTTGCGATCATCGACATCAGCGACAACGGCGCGCAGCCCATGCGCAGTGGCGATGGCGCACTGGCCATCACCTATAACGGCGAGATTTACAACTACCGGGAACTGAAGGCCGAACTGCAGGCTGAGGGCATCGCGTTTGCGACCGACAGCGACACCGAGGTGTTGCTGAATGCATATGCGCACTGGGGCGATGCAGCGCTTTCGCGTCTCAACGGCATGTTCGCGTTCGCCATTTACGATGCGCGCAGAAACGTTCTTTTCTGCGCCCGCGACCGGTTCGGCGAGAAGCCGTTCCTTTATGCGGCGGGCGAGGGTTTTTTTGCCTTCGCCTCGGAATACAAGGCCTTGCTGTCGCTGCAAGGAATCGGTTCGGATATCGACGATATCCGCCTGATGCGGTTCTTTGCCGATCCGGCGGCGGCGCTCGATCAAGACAACGAGACCGTGTTCCGTGGGCTGCGCCAGCTCGGCGCCGGCGAGGCGATGACGGTTCATCTGGAAACATTGGAGACGCACCGGGAGACGTATTGGCGCATACCCGAACCGGGGCAGGCGCGAACGATATCGGAAAGCGACGCGGCGGCACACCTTCGTGCGTTGCTCGAAGACGCGGTCAAGCTCCGCATGCGCAGCGACGTGCCGCTCGGCTCGTGCCTGTCGGGAGGGCTCGATTCAAGTGCCATTACCAGCATTGCTCGCTGGCAACGCGGCCCCGGCGCGGCATATCACGTTTTTACTGGCAGGTTTCCCGGCAGCGCCGCGGACGAGGGGGAATGGGCCGAGATTATCGCCGATGCCACGGCTGTCACCCGGCACGAAACGGCGCCGGATGGTGAGCGCCTGGAGGCGGTAATGGACGACTTCATCTGGATGAACGAGCTACCGGTCGACAGCGCCAGCCAGTTCGCGCAGTGGTGCGTTTTCCGGCTCGCGCGAGATCACGACGTGACCGTCCTGCTGGACGGGCAGGGCAGTGATGAAATCCTCGCCGGATACGAACAGTATTTCGCCAACTATCTTGTGTCGCGGCAGCGGACGGGCGGCATCGACGCGTCGGAAATAGAGGCGATCCGGGACCGTTACCCGCTAGCGCTGTCGATGCGTGACAACCGTTGGAAGTCGATCCTGCCGTTTTCGCTGCGCCGCGCGGCGGCGCGCCTCGCTCGGCGCGGCAGCGACGTGCGTTTCGGCATGAAGGCCGGGTTGGCATCGCAGGTGGCGCCGCGCGACGGTGGTGCCATGCCCCTGCTGGAAGCGCTTCGCAAGGATGCAGGAGACGGCTTTCTCCAGACGCTGCTGCGTTACGGCGACCGTAATTCCATGGCTCATTCGCGCGAGGTGCGCTTGCCGTTCTGTGATCACCGTATCGTCGAGTTCGTCATGACGTTGCCGCCCGAGATGCTGATGGGTAACGCGGAAACCAAGCATCTGCTGCGCCAAGCCATGAAGGACGTTTTGCCGGAACAGATACGCAAGCGTTGGCGCAAGCAAGGGTTTTTGCCGCCGGTTGCCGACTGGCTGGAGGGAACTCTCGGCGATTTGGCGACGGACGTATTCCGGCGCCCGGCATTCCGCGACGGTCCCTATTGGGACGCGGCCTGGTGGGAGCACACGATGACGAGGTTCCGTGCCGGTGAGCGGCAACTCGCGGTCAACATCTGGAAACCGATGATCTGTCAGCTCTGGCTCGAGGGTTTCGTCGGCCGCGTCCGGTCGATGCCGAAGCACGTACCGCTCAGGTAACGCTGATTTTCTCGTAAATCTCCACCGCGCGGTCGGTATAACCGTCCCAGGTTTGCGAGGTCCGCGCCTTTTCCGCGGCGGCGTCGCCCATCTGACGTCGTCGGCCCTGGTCATCCGTGAGCGATGCCATTGCCGTCGACAGCGCCTCCACATCACCTGCTTTGAAAATCAGGCCGTCGATGCCCGGCTCTATCAGATCGGCGGCCCCGACTTGATCCGAGAGGATGACTGGCAGTCCCGATGCCATGGCTTCCAGGACGACCATGCCGAAACCTTCCTCGTGGGATGGCAAGCAGAAGATATCGGCGCTCTTGTATGCGTCGTGGATATCGCTTCTGGATACGCGGCCCATCAGGGTGACGTTGTCCGGCGCTAGCTTGGTCAGGATCTTCTGGAATTCGGCGTCGACGGGGCCAACGCACATTAATTCCGCCCGGCCGGAGAGTTTCGCAAACGCTTCGAGCAGTGTTGCGGTTCCCTTGCGTGCACTCAACGCGCCGACGAAAAGAATGACCGGCACGTCGCTTTTCCTAGGCTGCGCAGGCGGCGCGAACTGCGCCGTGTCGACGCCGAGCTGGTTGACGAACACTTTGTTCGCGGCGACGTTCCGCTCGATGAAGGTTTTTCGGGAGATTTCCGAGGGGACGACGATGGCGTCCGCGGCATCGTACTCGGCGATTTCCCGTTCGATGATCGCCGGCGGTGTGATCTCGCCACGCAGGCCGAGGTCGCGTCGGACTTTCGACAACACCTCCGTCTGGTGCTGAATATGAGTCGAGCCCCGCTCGATCACGACATGCATTCCTTTTTCATGAGCTATGTCGATCGCTTCCAGCGTTGCCGAACTCCAGCCGACCAGAACATCGGCGTCGGACGTAGAGAGGCTTCTCGCGACCGCTTCCGCGAATCCCTTGGCGATGGAGACGTCGAGCGCCCGGCTGAAACCGAGACGGGCGCCGAAGCGACGTTTGATTTCGAGATAGGGTACCGATAGCAGTGGCACGTCCTTGCCGACGACCCGCCGCGCGGCAAACCGGGGGTAGGTGGTTTGCAGGCACTCAAGCAATCCGCGACGCTGCAGGCTGCGCGCCAGCTCGAAAGCGTGAAACCGCCCGTGGACGGCGATCCGGATTTTCATCGTGTCGTCTCAATCACGCGCAGCATGACTTCCCTTAACCGGTCCGTTTGCGCTTGCCACGAGTATGACTCGATTGCCCCACCGGGCACAGGGCGCGCATTCAGGCTGTCATGCAAGGCGGCGGCGATGTCGTCGGCGCTGGCGCATCTATTGAGCGTGTTCCCGACTTCGGCGGCGATCCGCACGGCTTCCTCGCTTTCGCCCGGCACGGCGATCACCGGCCGTGCCCGGGCCAGCAGTTCCAGCACCTTCTGTTGAAACAGGTTGCGTGGATTGCAGATGTAAACGTTGGCAAGCGCGGATGCCTGCAGGGCGGCGAGTTCGTCGGCGGGCAGATGGCCGACGGCCTTTGCCTCGCAAATGCCGTGGAGCGGCGCAGTGACGGCCTCGAAATAAGCGCGGTCGTTGCCCGCGTACACGAGCGTCAAATCCAACTCCGGCGCGGCCGCGGCGAAAGATCGGATTCCGGCGCACAACACGCTCAAATGTGGCGAGCCATAAAGGCTGCCGGTCAGCACGATCGTGCCGGTTGTGCCGGCTGTCGGCGCGTTCGGCGAAGGTGTATTGTCATATCCGCTGTAAATCACGGTTTTTTCGGCCGGAAACCATTGCGCCGCCTCGCGTGCGTGATTCTCCGAAAATATAGTCATATGCGCCATCCGGCTGAACCGGCACGCGGTCGCTTTTCTGAATCCGAAAGGAATGAATGCGCTCCAATTGTCCTTGAAATCCGCGATCCAGGGGCATCCGGCAATTTCCGCGAGCGCGTCCGCGATTGCCCACGCGTCCGTATTGCCGAAGGTCGCAAGCACGATATCGGGCTTAAAACTGTCTGCAACGGTCGGCAGCAGCGGCGCCGCCGCGGCACGCCAGTCGCCGAAAATGCCGCCGGTGCGGAAATAGGACCAGGCGACGACGGCTTGCCGTAAGCCCGCCGGCAGGCGGCCTTCGCGTGCTTTTGCCTGCAACGTGTCCTTGGCTCGCGCGGATGAAATAAACAGGGGACGGGACCAGTCATGCTTGTCGAGAAGGTCGGGAACGTCGCGCGGTGCGGTGCCCGGATCGTTGGCGCTGCGGTTGTCGCTCAATAGGACGACTTGGTCGCCTTTTCCCGCGAGAGCCTGGGCGAAGGAACGCATGCGTAGCGCAGAAACATGATTGCGCAACGGGTGCACGTGATTGACGACGACTATGCGAAGCGCGGCGCTCATTCGCCCCAGGCGGGCTGGAGGGGGAAGACGTTCATCGGGTCCGCTTCCTTTTCGCGTAAGCGCGTTCAAAACATTCCAGCAGACGGTCGACATGACCTTCCCAACTGTAATTGTTCTTCGGATATATCGAGGCGCGTTCGCGCAGGTGCCGGCGCAAGTCGGGTTCCGCGTCGAGGCGTTTGATCGTATCCACCAAAGCCTTTGCCGATGTCGGCGGGAAGTACTCGGCGGCGTCCATGCAGACTTCGCGATGCACGGGTGTGTCGGCGGCGATAATCGGGATTCCGGTTGCCATCGCTTCGACCAGTGGATGGCCAAATGTCTCCGAGAGCGAACCGGTGATGAACACGTCGTGCTGATGATAGAGCGCCGGTAGGTTTTCGTAATCGACGTGGCCGAGTAAATGAGTGTCGCCGCGCTCGAGCCCTTTCTCGATCAGAAACGCATCTTTAGCACCACCGGGCATGTTGGTAATATCTTCCATGCTCATTGTCACCGAGAGTTGCGCCGGGAGGCCGCCTTCGTTGAGCTGGCGCACGGCCTCGGCGATCAGGCCGGGCTGTTTGTGCGGATAGTATGCCGAGACCATGAGAATCTTGAGTATGCCGCCATCGCGCCAGGGCCGAGAATTGCTGGGGAGCACGAAATGTTCGAGACGCGTGCCGTAGGTATTTTTCTCGACCCGGTCCGCCATGTCGTCGGCCCACAGCCCGAGAAGTTCGGTCATGGCATCGGTCGGTGTAATCACCACTTCTGAGGCGCGTGCGGACGCGAGGATGAGGTTGCGCCGGAGCTTGCGCGTAAATGCCGCTTTCGCTCCCAGTGCGGGGGCAATATTGCCGAGATAATCGGGGTCGAATAGACCGCCCTCGCGGATCAGCAGCACCTGCGGCACGGGCGGTGCCAGCAGGCCGAAGTTCGCGGACGAGAACAAGACATCGGGGTCGATGCGCTTGACCGCCTGCCGCCACGTGGTCTGCTCCCAGATTGCGCGGCTGAGCGGTCGCATGTCGGTGACCGGGAAAAGTTCGGTCGTGGCGTCTTCGGTCTGCAGGATGCTCGGCTGCGGCAATGCGAAGACGGCTTCTACGCCGCGCGCCTTGAAGGACCGCATTAGGTTCCGCGTGTAGGTGATGATGCCACCACGCCGGGCCGATAGTGCATTAACGAGAACTTTCATGATCCGGGTACTTTTCCGAGATTGACGAGTTCGTTCAACATACGCGAAACATTGGCCCGGTGGTTCAGCCGAAGCGCGCGCGCGCGCGCATGTGCGGCATCGGCGACCATCTTACGGCCGTTCGCGTCGCCAAGCCACCTACCGCAGACGCCGGTCAGTTCTTCGTCGTTGGAAAAATAGACGGCTTCCATCCCGTCACGGAACAGGCCCTCGATTTCCCGATTGCGCTCATGAGCCATGAAACCGCCGCAGCCAGGAATCTCGATCGATCGGCAGGTTTGAAGATCCCGGTTCTCGTGTCGCAGGAAACAAAGGTTGATATCGCTTGCCGCCACGACCCGTGCGAACTCGTCATTGTACGCGGGGCGCCCCTCGATTTTCAGATTCGAATGGCGGTTCTTCATATTGTCCCAGCCGTTGCCCCAGACGCGCACCTCATAACCCGCGCGGGCCAGATGCAAAACCGAATTTGCGCGCGGGCGTTCATATGTGCCGATAAAGCTGAGCGGAGCGCCGTAACGCCGCCTGTCACCGTCCGCCGTTTCGCACGGCCGATGGATGTCGGGATCGTAGCTGTTGTTGACGAACAGCATGTGGCGGACCCCGAGCGAGGGAACCTCGGACGGGGCAGTGTTGAACGACTTGGTCGTTACCCAAAGATCGATGTGGGGGATCGCGGTCTCGAGCCATTTGGTGCGCAGGCGCCGGTTCATCATGTCGTCCTCGCTATACCAGAGCACGGCGAGGTGCGGGCAAATTTGCTTCGCTCGAATCAGGGTCTCAGCGCGGATCATGTCCGCGGCGTCGAGCCAGAGGACATCCGTATCCGAGTTGACCGCGTCCAGGATACCGGCATTCGCGCCAGCGGGATCGCCAGGGCGACGCAGACGGTATCGAAGCCGGGTGAGGAGCGACGGCGGCGTTTCATAGTCATGGCCGGGCGTCGTCGTCGCGACGCAAGTCAGGCTGCAATCCAGGGACGTCAATGCACGGACGCGCTGAACGGTGCGGGAGGAATCGAACATCTGCCCGGCAAGCACGACCTTGAGCGGCCCGCGCCACTTCGGTTCCACATTCACGGCCGCACCTCCAACTGCCCGAGTGCCGCCTTGAGGCCGGAGATGTCGGCATCGAAGTTCCAGGATCCGATCTTGTCGGAAGCTGCCCGCCCCATCGGGCCGGCGTTGGCGAGGACATGGCGCAGTGCGTTGGCCAGTCCCTGAACATCGCCGGCATTGAATACGGCGCCGTTGGACGCATCGACGAGGTCCGGCGCGCTGCCGACTTGGTCGCTGACGACGACAGCGGTGCCACAAGCCATGGCTTCGTTCACGGCGAGGCCCCACGGTTCGCATTCCGACGGCAGCACGAAGGCATCCGCCATATCATAGTATGCCGGTAGTTCGCTCTGATTGACGAACCCCGGGAAATGCGCATCCGGCGCGGTGGACCGCAGTTTCCCCATCAATTCGCCGTCGCCGGCAAGAACGAGAACGGGGGGTGGTGAAAGATCGTCGAGTTTCCGCATCGCCCGGATGAGCAGGTCCGCCCGTTTGCGGCGCGACAGTTTTCCGGCATACAGCACGACGGGCGCCGAAGCGCCGATCCCGAGCCTTTCCCTCAGGTCGGGCCGTGTCACCCGTGCCATTTGGGCGGCGTCACGAAATGCGTCGTTATCGACGGCATACGGCATCGGAAATATCCGCGCCGCGTCGACCCCGCGCTTGAGATAGTACTCCCGGTTCAGGCTGCCGATGGCAAGAAATCCGCTGCATCGGCCGAAGATGCGGCCGAGGTAGCGACGCTTCAACCAGCCGCGCAACCACCGGCCGTCGGGCATTGCCAGATCGCAGTTTTCGCCGCGCATCAGAATTTTCTTTTTCATGTCTGATGCCATCCTGATCGCCTGACGCATTGTCGGCGACTGCCAGCCGTGCAGCCAAAGCACATCGCATGCCGCGATCTCTTGGGAAAGGTCAGTGTCATTTAGTGCCGTGAAATCGTAGCCTTCCGTAAGCGCTATGTCCCATTGGATTTCGCGCTGGAATCCATCGTCGAAATAACGGTGCTCAGGTGAAACGCGTTCGAATACGACGCGCAGGTCAATGTTCGGCTCGGCGGCGATGCGGCGCAGCAACGGGGCCTGATACTGGATCGGGTGCGAGACCAAGTATGTCAATTTTATGCCTATGGCGTGTCACCCCAGGTCAGTTTCCAGTTTGTTGAAATGTTCTCCTCGAAGGTTTCCATCGAGTACCGTTCGGTGATGAGGGCAACGGCGTTCCGGCTCATTTCGTCACGCACCTGACGCCGAGTATAAATCGATGTGATCGCGTCGGCCATCTCGGCCGGGTCCTCGTTCACCAGACGGCCGGTCTCGCCGTCGAGCACGAAATCCTCAGGCCCTCCGCAGCGGGTCGAGACCACCGGAACGCCGGAGGCCATGGCCTCGATGCCGGCAATGCCGAGGCCTTCCTTGCGCGACGGAAACACGAACACATCCAGTGAGCGGTAGAATTCGGAGAGCGCCGACGGCGCCAGCCAGCCGGTCCAGTGGACACGATTCTCGATACCGAGCGTGCCGACCCGCCGCCGGATTCCCGGCGATGCGTCACCGGTCAGCAACAACGCCACCGCCGGGTCGCGATCGGCGACAATGCGGAATGCCTGCAAAAGCAGATCGATATTCTTGCGAGGATCGTCGGCGCGCCCGGCAAACCCGATCTTACCCGGGGATACGGTCCGTGGCGGCGAAAAGACGGCCCGGTCGACGGGGACCGGCACGGTCATGAACCGATCCGCGTCGCCGCCCGCCGCGGTCAACGTCCGCCGTGCATAATCGCTGACGGTCATGAACCGTGTTTTGCGGGACAGGATACGCTTCTCCATGCTTCGCTGTACCGGTCCGATCACTGCGGCATCGAAGATTCGTCTGGGTGCCGGCATCGCGCCACGGCGGTCGATTCGGTCATCTATCATGGTGCTCGCGCACCATGTCATATGGGGGATGTCCAACGCGACGAGCGGGTTCGATACAAGCACGGTCCCGCCGACGGCAATGTACCGGTCGTATCCCTCCAGCGCGCGTCGCCAGTTCGTGCTCGACCGGTAATATGTGAATTCGAGTTCCGGAAATGCGCAGCCGACGGCGGTGCTGGGAAAATCCCCGAAGCACGTGCCTTGCAGGACGCCGGGCCGCTTGCCGCGAATCAGATTCCAACTCGGCACCGACAGATCGCCGAATTCGCTCATTGTCGCATAGTGCGCGATGTCGACGTCATATCCGCGACGGCGGAGGAACCGGGCCAGGATCCCGGTCTTCGTCGGCACGCCGCCCCGTGTCGGGGGTAGCGTCACAAGCACGACAGAGCCGGTCATCGAAATTTCTGGGGCGCCAGTTTCCGGTCGCCGAGGGCGTCGCGCAGCACATACGCGGTCTGGTGCGCGGTGCGTTCCCAGGTGAACTGCCGTGACCGCGACAAGGCTTTCTCTCCGAGCATTCGCCGCAAGTTCGTATCCAGGAGAAGCTGTTCGATCTTGGCGGCGATGTCATCGGCGTCATTGGGGTCGAACAGCAGTCCTGCATCATCGATGACTTCCGGCATGGCGGCTGCCTTCGAACATGCAATCGGCGCCCCCGCCGACATGGCTTCGAGCAGCGGGTTACCGAACGTTTCGACGACGGACGGGAAGACGAAGATGTCACACCTCCGGTACATTTCGACGATTTCGTTCATTTCCAGATAACCGTGAAAGCGGACGTTGTCCTCGATACCCAGTTCGCGCACCAACTTGCGCACGCGTTGGGCATAATGCTTGTCTATCTCGGTACCGACGATATCGAGGGTCATGCTGGGATGGTTCTGTCGGACCTTCGCGAATGCCTCGACAAGAGTATGGTAGTTTTTCTGGATATAGATGTCGGATACGGCGAGCAGGGAGTTGCTCCGTCTGGCGTTGAAATCGCGTGGCGGACGGATGGGGGTCGCGCCATGATAAACTACGCTCAATCGGTTTTTCATAAACTTCGGCAGCCGGAACGAGAGAATTCGCGCGGCGTAATCCGAGACGGCGATGGCACGTTTGCATGTTATGAACGACACGAGTGTGGCGACCGACAGCACGGACCAGTACAACGCGGGTTTCAGCCGGTCGATATGACGAATCACGGAAACCGCATTGCGCAGCAAAATCACGTGGTTCTTGGCGAAGACGGGACCGTAGTTGGCTGGTGAAAATACCACGTCCACTCCCATGGCGCGGGCGATCAATGGAAGAGAGAACTGCTCCCAGATGAACGTGGAGAAAAAAGTCGAGCGGAACCTGAAGATCGTCACATGTATGCCGTCGGGAATCGGATAAAAAAGCCGGAACTGTTCCTCGTGTAGCAAGAGATGAACATTGAGCGTCGTTTCGTTTGCAAGTTCCGGAAGTATCTTGCGCAGATACGTTACGCCACCTCCGCTCTTGGCGTGGATGCCGTTGATGACTACGCAGACCTTGCGGTCTGTTGCGGGCGGCGCGTCTGCGGTGATGTCTGGCATGGCGTTTCGATCGGTTGTCGTTGTCGCGCGGCTCACGCTTGCGTTCGTCCGGTTGTCCGGCCAAACACCAGTACCGGTATTGCAATCAGGCACATTAGTAGGAAAAATTTTACGAGATTGGCAACGTAAAGCGCGAAATCCTGATCGAAATCGATCCACCAGGGCAACAAAGCCATGACGATAACGGTGCCGATGCCGGGGTATGCACGCGCGATTGCCGTTATAAACGCCAGGCCGGTGAGCAGGAATGCACCGTGGAACAAGATGCCGATGGGGCCGCCATGTATCGCGGGTTGGCCGAGAAGGGAGATGGAGGCGCTGTGTGAATGCTTATATGTGGAATCACAGTACGTGATCGAATATTGCGATCCGAGAGATAGATTGGGTTTTTCAGGCCAAATGATGCGCGGCACGAGTGCGGCAATCCAGAATGTTTGCCGCGACAACACGAAGGCGTCGTCGCCGTGTTTTACCAGTACATTGCGAAAGCAGTTCCCCGAGTCGATTTGCCGCCAGATGATTTTGTAACCGAGCGATTCGATCCCCTTGGCGATATCGATCGTGTTTTGGTGAAAAAATGACGATCCTTTGTATTTGACGGCCTGCGTGACGTTGAATGCGATGACAATAAAGACCAGAAGCGCCGCGCCGGCCATGGCGAGTGTCATTACCCGCGGTCGCGAGACGATCACCCAGATTAGGACGCAGGCAAACCCGATATAAATCGCGGGCTTGGCATGCCCGTTCAGGCCCAGGAAGATCAGGGTGGGTACGATTGTCAGCAGCGGCAGAAGCAACGGTGCTTTTTTCGCTGCCCACTGGTAAACGAGAAAAACGATGATCAGCGACTGAAGCGGGGGGTAGACGGTTCGCACGGCGCTGGATACGAATGATGGGCCATGCCCGAAATTGATCGAGAGAAAAGCGGCACCCGTGAGCAATATCGAGATGACGGACAGCCAGATGGACGCCATGCCCGAAAACTGAATGGCCTGATCCTTGGATCTTTCTGTAACGGTGAGCCGCAGCACGCCATGCAACGCGAGGCCCAGCAACGCGAACGTGAGGATGTAATACTCTGCCGGATGGCCCAAGAAAACCAGCCGGTTCGGGGATGGGATCAGCGTGTGCTGCCCTGATGCCTGCAGCAGGAAAACAACGGCTGCAGGAACGATCGCGTACATGAAGCCGGCAATCGCGGCCAACAGAAACGCAGGCGATTTCATGGCCGAGATGTCGTCATCGTAAAATTCATGGGCGATTTGCGCCATGAACAGAACGGTTGTAAGCCAACGCACGGTCCATGCTGGGACGAGCCCGAATGCGGCAAGTAGAGCAATGGCGATTGCTGCGGAGATTATCGACAGTTGCAGCTTTTCGGCAGGAGTGTAGCCCTGAATGTGTGACTGTCGTGAGCCGGGCATATCAACTCCCGCCGGATTTGTTTTGCGTCATTCGACCGATGCCAGCATTTTATCACAGCCGAACGCTCTAATAACGGGGTTACACTTATGATTCAATGTCCGCCCGGTCGGAGTCCCCGGAGTTGAAGCCGTGGCATTGCCGATAAACGCGGCGACATTGCCGCTTGTGATCGGTGCCAGGTGGCTTGCCATGCTGTTCAGATTGCGCGGAACGGAAATGCTGTTTCGATTTTTGTTTCCGCCTGGCGCGCCGCCGCCGCGCAGCTTCGAGGTATATATCGAGGAACTCCGCTATCGTGGCAACACGGCTCATTTCATCGACTGGAATATCCTGCTGTATGGTGCCTACGAAGAAGCCGATCTTTTGATGATGAAGACCTTTGCGCGTGCCGACGATGTCGACGTGTTTCTCGATATCGGCGCAAACCTCGGTCAGCATGCGATTTATCTCAGCGGCGTTGTGAAGCGCGTTATCGCGTTCGAGCCCAACGCCCAGCTTCACGAACAATTCCACGATAACATCGCGCGCAACGACATTGGCAACATCAATATCCATGCCGTTGCCATGGGGGGGACTGATGGAACGGGAACCCTTTATCTGGGCGCCGATAGCGGCGGCAGTTCCCTTTTGGCGTCCGTGAACAGTCCTGACAACGTGATGCCGATCGAGGTTGTCGTCCGCACCGGAGATTCGTTTCTCGGAGAACGGTTGGACGGGGCAAAGGTCGGGCTGATCAAGATCGATGTGGAGGGATACGAGGCGCAGGTTCTCAAGGGGCTGGCGGGAACCATTCACGCGAACAGGCCTGTTATCGCAATTGAGATTTCCGCGGCCGGTAGAGAGCAGTTTGGCAGTGTTGAGAATTTCGCCGCATCATTTCCACACGCCTATGTGTTTTACATGTGGCACAAGGCCGGGGTTGTAAGGCGCAAGTCGGGCATAGGGGCCTTCCCGTTGGAAACCGTTTTCGCCGGTTACGGAAACGTATATGCGGTGCCGCGGGAAAAGCGGGACCGTTTTGAACGGGCGGCGGCATGCTGCCCGTCCCGGATGCGTCACCGCAGGATGTCATTCGTTAGGATTCTGTGACGATGGTGAAGTTATCGCATCTGCAGATCGGCGGCGCCTTCATGACCGGCGGGCATGTTTTCCAGGCGATTGCGGCGTTCGCCATCAACCTCATCTTGGTGCGGTACATTTCACCGTCGGAATTCGGCCGGTTTGCGTTGGTTTTCGCGGAGGCCTCGCTTTTCTATGCCGTAATTTCGATTCGCACCAACACACTAATTATCCGTGCCACGGAAAACGCATACGACGACGACGCGATGGACATCTACTTCAACGCGGCGTTGCAGGAAACGCTACTGGCGACCGTTTTGATCTTCGTGTGGCTCTGGTTGACGGGAACTGTGGGGCCATGGGAAGTGACGATCGTGCTAACGCTTGCCGTCAGGCACTGGACGGTACTCAACAAGGCATTTTACGAACGCGGTCTGCCGTACAAGCAATTGTCGTTTATCGAGACCGGCGCGGCGTTTTCCGGTCATGCCGCATCTCTCGCCGTTGTTTTGATCGGTGGCGGATGGGTTGCGCTCGTGTTGCGCGAAGTCATGCAAACCGTGGTGCAATTGCTTGCTCTGGTTAAGGTCGGCGGCCTGACCATCAGGGATGTGAGGCCGCTAAAGCGGCACGAATACAAACGGCTGTACCTGGAATCCCGGGGCCTGTGGCTCGACGGTCTGCTGGAAGGCACCTTCAGCCGGTTGACGATCATGACGGCCGGCTACGCCGGCGGCGATGCCCTGGCTGGGCTGATTTTTCAGGCGCAGCGGCTAGCCATGGCACCGCACCTGATTCTCGCCCCGTTCGTCAATCGCATCGTCATGAACTGGTTCTCGCGGACGGAAGATCCGACCGCGCGGCGGCATGGCCGAAACCGTGCCGTTTGGGTGACGATATTTCCGCTGGCAGCCGTCGCGATTGCGGTCATGCTGTTCGCCGAACCGCTTGTTCCCTGGCTGCTCGGCGCCGATTGGCAGGACGTGTCGCCGCTGCTGATCGGCATGGCGGGGCTGATCATTTTCATGAGCCCGTTCGAAGTCCTGCGCTCGTACTGTATCGCCATCCATCATACCCGTGTCGTCCTGTTCGCGCGTGTCGCGCAGCACATCGGGTTTTTCGTTCCGGTTGCGCTGGCGATGGTCGGTGTGATGTCGGAGGAAACCGGGCTCGCCTACGGGTTCTCGGCCGCGTTCACGGCGGCTTTCATCGGAATCTGGTGGTTGATGATGTATTATGAGCGCCGTGAATGAGGACATGTTCGAACGCCGTTTTCTGTGCCGTCGGTCTCCGGAAATTGAGCGTCAGAAACGGATACAGCGCGGCTCTGGCGACTGCCGCCATGCTCGGTATTTCGTTTTCCCGAACGGGGTTTGAGTTTCCGGACCCAAAAGTGTAGCCTTCCGGATACGAGGGGACAGACAACCGGCTCGTGGCCGCCAATAGGACGCCTTAGAAGTCCATAAATGGTCGCAAACCGGATACCGTCACGGCGGGACTTGAAAACATAATCCGCCCGTGATGGACTTAAACGATAATGATCGCGCGAAAACGTGCGGCACATCGTGTAACAGGGATGGCGCAGGGTGGTATGACGGAAAACAATGATCCGCTCGTTCGATTCGAAAACGTTCAAAAAAGTTATGATGGCGAGACACTCGTCGTAAAAGACCTGAATCTGGATGTCGCGCGTGGCGAGTTTCTCACCATGCTCGGCCCGTCCGGTTCGGGTAAAACGACGTGCCTCATGATGCTTGCGGGCTTCGAACCGGCGACGCACGGGGAAATTTATCTAAAGAACGCTCCAATCAACAACGTGCCGCCGCACAAGCGCGGGATCGGCATGGTGTTCCAGAATTATGCGCTGTTCCCGCATATGACGGTTGCGGAAAACCTGGCGTTCCCGCTGGAAGTCCGGAAAATACCGAAAAGCGAGATCAAGGAGCGCGTCGAAAAAGTGCTCGACATGGTCCAGCTCGGCACCTTCGGCGGCCGGCGGCCGGCACAGCTCTCGGGCGGCCAGCAACAGCGCGTCGCCGTCGCCCGCGCACTGGTGTTCGACCCCGTGCTGGTGCTGATGGACGAACCGCTGGGCGCGCTCGACAAGCAACTGCGCGAGCAGATGCAGTTCGAGATCAAGCACATTCACGAGAATCTCGGCGTGACCGTGGTCTACGTGACGCACGATCAGTCCGAGGCGCTGACCATGTCGAACCGTGTCGCGGTGTTCAACGACGGCGTCATTCAGCAATTGGCGGCGCCGGATGTGCTGTACGAACGGCCGGACAACGCCTTCGTGGCCCAGTTCATCGGCGAGAACAACACGCTCAACGGGACCGTTCAGGCCATCAACGGCGAGACCTGCGAGGTCGCCATGGACACAGGCGGCACCGTCCAGGCCCTAAAGGTCAACGTCGGGGCCGTCGGCGACCGCAGCCAGATGTCGCTTCGTCCTGAGCGGGTCGAGGTCAATCCGCCGGATGGCAAGTACCCGAATGTTTTCGAAGGCGTCGTCGAGGAACTGATCTATCTCGGCGACCATATCCGCACCAGAGCGAGCGTATGCGGACACGACGATTTCATCGTCAAGGTCCCGAATGCCTGGGGACATGTACATCTCGAGGAAGGTGAAAAAGTCAAATTCGGATGGACCATCGAGGATTGCCGGGCGCTCGATGCCTAAGGCGGGATCCGTCCTGTCGAATTGCCCGGCGGCCGGATCGTCGGTGACGTGTTCGGCCCTTACGTGGACAGTAACTAGAGACTAATGACCAAGGGAGAATTGATAAAATGCTGAAAACGATTTCAGGTCTGGCGGTGGCGGGTGTTCTAGCCGTTGCTGCCGCGGCGTCGCCGACGGCGGCCGCTGCCGACGACATGACCATCGTGTCGTGGGGTGGTGCCTATTCCGCGTCGCAGATGAACGCGTATCACAAGCCCTACATGAAGAAGAACCCCGACGTGAACATCATCAACGATGAAAGTTCGCCCGAGGCCGTTGCCAAGCTTCGCGCCATGAACGAAGCCGGTAACGTCACCTGGGACGTCGTCGATGTCGTCGCCTCCGACGCGATTCGTCTATGCGACGAAGGTCTGGCGATGGAAATCGATCCGGCCAAGCATTTGGCGCCGGCACCGGACGGCACGCCCGCGTCCAAGGACTTCGGCGACCTTCTCGTCTCCGACTGCTTCATTCCGCAGATCGTTTATTCGACGACATTTGGTTATCGCACCAACGTCGCCGAATGGGGTGGCAAAGAGCCGGATGATATCTGCGATGTCTTTGACACGAAGACTTTCCCGGGCAAGCGTAGCCTCGAAAAGCGTCCGATCAACAACGTCGAGTGGGCGCTTCTGTGCGATGGCGTTGCGCCGGATAAGGTGTATGACGTTCTCGGTACGCCGGAAGGCGTCGACCAGGCGCTGGCCAAGCTTGCTACCATTAAGGACAGCGTCATCTGGTGGTCGGCCGGTGCGGAAACCCCGCAACGCCTCGCCGACGGCGAAGTCGTGATGGGCTCGACGTACAATGGCCGTCTGTTCTCGGTCATTGAGGAGCAGAAGCAGCCCGTGAAGATGCTCTGGGACTGGCAGGTCTTCGACCTCGACGGCTGGATTATTCCGGCCGGCCTGTCGGATGAGCGCAAGAAGCGCGCGTTGGACTATATCTACTTCGCGACCGACACGCAGCGTCTCGCCGACCAGGCCAAGTACATCTCGTACGGTCCGGCCCGTAAGTCCTCGGCGCCGCTCGTCGGGAAGCACGCCGAACTCGGTATCGACATGGCGCCGCACATGCCGACCGATCCGGATAACTCGAAGAACACCCTGCTCTATAACTACGAGTTCTGGGCGGACAATCGTGACGACATCGATGCCAAGTTCCAGGCTTGGCTCACGCGGTAAGCTGAGCGACGACCGGGCGCGGCGAACCTCGCGCCCGGTCTCCTCTCGGCAATAAAGTATTTGTTGAAGGACGCGGAGACCGACATGAGCGAAGGTGAGTCCCAAAACGGACCGGTGCTGGCAGCGGATGGCTCGCCGCTCAAGGTGAGTATTGCCAGGGCTCTCCGGCGTCGCAAACTTCGTGCGCTGCTGCTCACCGCGCCATTGTTCCTATTCATTTTGATCACTTTCATCGCGCCGATCGCGGACATGCTGTTCCGCTCGGTGGAGAACAACATAGTTCCCGATACGCTGCCGCAGACCGTGCAAGCCCTGGAAAATTGGGATTCGCAGAGTGGGGACCTGCCCGGCGAGGAGACGTTCAAGGCGCTACATGCGGATCTTCTTGTCGCCGTCGAACAGAAGATCCACACGCGTCTCGGCAGCCGCCTTAATTATGAGCAACCCGGCATCTCCAGCATGTTCCGGAAAAGCGGGCGCCGCGTCGACGATATGGAGGAGGGCGGCTACAAGGCGCAGTTTATCAAAATCGACAAGGATTGGGGTAACGTCGAGGTCTGGCGGACGATCAAGCGTTTCTCCGGTGACTATACGGCCGGGTATTTCCTTGCGGCGGTCGATGCGGAACCGACCGCCGACGGCGTCCAGATGAAGCCGGAAAACGAGCGAATCTATCTTTTCCTGCTGGGGCGAACGATGATTCTCTCGATCGTCATTACCAGTTCGTGCATCCTGCTCGGCTATCCGGTCGCGTACCTCCTCGCCAACCTGCCGCTCAGGACGTCCAACATGCTGATGATCCTGGTGTTGCTGCCGTTTTGGACCTCGTTGCTGGTGCGGACGTCGTCGTGGATCGTGCTGCTGCAACAGCAGGGGGTGATCAACGATTTCCTGGTATCGATGGGAATCCTCGACGATCAGAACCGGCTACAGATGATGTACAACGAATTCGGCACGTTGATCGCCATGACGCACATCCTGCTGCCGTTCATGATCCTGCCGCTGTATTCGGTGATGAAAACGGTCCCGCCCTCCTACGTGCGGGCGGCCAAGTCGCTCGGCGCTTCCGACTGGACCGCGTTCTGGCGGGTCTATTTCCCGAATACGATTCCCGGTATCGGCGCGGGGGCGGTGCTCGTGTTCATCCTGTCGATCGGTTACTACATCACGCCGGAGCTGGTCGGCGGCACATCCGGTATCTTTATTTCCAATCGTATTGCCTACCACATATCTTCGTCGCTGAACTGGGGGCTTGCCGCCGCGTTGGGGTCCATGCTGCTGGCTCTGGTCATGGTACTCTATTACATCTACGACAAGATCGTCGGTATCGACAATGTGAAGCTGGGGTAACGTGATGTCGGGACTTCCTCCATATGCGTCTTCAGGACAGATCGCTTGGTACTACGGGTTCCGGACGATCTGCGCGCTGATCTTTATGTTCCTGATCATGCCGATCCTCGTGATCATTCCGCTCAGCTTCAATGCGGAAGATTTCTTCACCTTTACCAAGGAAATGTTGGCGTTGGACCCGGACGGGTACTCGTTGAAGCATTACCAGGATTTCTTTACCAACAACGATTGGCAGACGGCGCTTGCCAATTCGGTGCGGATTGCACCGATGGCGACGTTGTTGGCCACCAGCTTCGGCACCCTGGCGGCGATCGGTTTGTCGCAGAGCTACATGCCATTCCGCAGTGCGGTCATGGCGGTCATGATCTCACCGATGATCGTGCCGTTGATCATTTCGGCGGCCGGCATGTATTTCTTCTATTCGCGGATCGGACTGCAGGGCACCTATTGGGGCGTCGTCCTCGCGCATGCCGCTTTGGGCACGCCGTTCGTGATCATTACGGTGACGGCAACCTTGGTCGGTTTCGACAAGAGCCTGGTGCGCGCCGCCGCGAACCTCGGCGCGGGGCCGATTCGGACCTTCTTCAAGATACAGATGCCGTTGATCCTGCCGGGCGTCATCTCCGGTGCGTTGTTCGCGTTCATCACGTCCTTCGACGAGGTCGTCGTCGTCCTGTTTATTGGTTCCGCGTCCCAGAAGACATTGCCGTGGCAGATGTTCACAGGCCTGCGAGAGCAGATTTCGCCGACCATCCTCGCCGTAGCGACGGTGCTGATAACGATCTCCATCATCTTGCTGGTCACGCTGGAACTGCTGCGCCGCCGTTCCGAACGGCTCCGGGGCATGAGCCCGGGCTGACCCGGGCGTCGTCATAAAAAACTAACGCCTTTGCGGCTTGTTTTTTCGCCGTGCCGCACTAGCTTGTGGGCATGATGACACTCGCCCTATCCGATCTTGCCATCTGCGGAATCGAGGAACTGCCGGAACACAGCCGCCGGGGCTTTACCCATGTGCTGACGCTGATCGACCCTGACTGGCCGGAAATCACCGCTTTCGAGACTTTCGACGCGCATGAGCGCAAGATTCTGCGCTGTCACGACGTCATCGATCCGATCCCGGGCACCACGCCGCCCGACCGGGAACTTGTACAGGATGTGGTCGCGTTCGGGGAATCGCTGGCGGCCCGGGTACAGGATGGCGACAAGGTGCGGCTGCTGGTCCATTGCCACATGGGCGTGTCGCGCTCCTCGGCGGCCATGCTCTCGTTCCTGGCCCAGACACACCGGGATGAGCCGGTCTCCTCGCTTTACGACCGCTTGCGCACGATCCGGCCCAAGGCGTGGCCGAATTCGGTGATGGTCGGCTATATCGACGAACACCTGAGGTTCGACGGCGCGCTGGTGGAGGGGCTACGCACGCACTACGGCCATCGGCTGCGCGCGCATCCGCGCACCGGCGAGTGGATGGCGGCCAACGGCCGTGCGCGCGAAGTGGAAATGGCGCTATTGCCCGACTAGAGTTCTAGGCTGCGATCAGTCCTTGATGACCAGCCCCTGCGGAAAATCGCAGAGCCGTTCGGCACCGGTTTCCGTTACCAGCACACCCTCGCTGATCTCGATCCCCCAGTTATCCAGCCAGATGCCCGGCATGACGTGAATGGTCATGCCCGCCTGCAGGCTGGTGGTGTCGCCGGGACGGATCGACAGGGTGTGCTCGCCCCAGTCGGGCGGATAATTGAGGCCGATGGAATAGCCCATCCGCGAATCCTTGACGATACCGTGGCGGCTGACGACCCGGTTCCATGCGGCATGCACTTCCTCGCAGGTGACCCCGGGCCGCATACTCTCGACGGCGACGTTCAGCGCCTCGACCGCCACCTCGGCGATCTCCGCCATGCGCTTCGGCGGCGGGCCCAGGTGCACCGTCCGCGACATCGGACAGTGATAGCGCATGCGGCACCCGGCAAGCTCCAGGATCGTCGCCTCGCCGTACTGGAACGGCTCCGAGTTCCACGTCAGGTGCGGCGTCGTGGTACCGACACCGGTCGGCAGCATCGGCACGATCGACGTGTACTCGCCGCCGAACGCCTCGGTGCCGCGAATTTGCGCGTTGTAGATATCGGCCACCGCGTCGCACTGCCGGATGCCGGGCTCGATGGCATCGATGCCCGCCTGCATGGCCAGTTCGACCAGCTTGGCGGCCTCGCGCATATAGGCGATTTCTCTCTCGCTTTTGACGATACGGACCCAGTTGACGAGATTGCCGGAGTCCTCGAACGCCGCGTCGGGCATGGCCGCCCTCAGTGCCGCGTGCGCTCTGGCCGAATAGTAATAGGCGTCCATGTCGATGCCGACCCGCCCGGTGCCGAGCCCGCGCTCGACCAACAGGCCGCCGATCCAGTCCATGGGATGAATGTCTTCCGCCTGCACATAGTGATCCGGGTAGCCGAGCATGTTTTCTTCGCTGAGGTGTGTCGTCACGAAGCCGCCGGCCCGGTCGATACCGCGCACGATGCAGATCGGCTCGTTTTCCTCGAGCGCGACGGCGACGACCTGCGGTGTATAGAAAGACCAGCCGTCGTAACCCGTGAGGTAGTTCATGTTCGCCGGGTTGCAGGTGATCAGCAGATCGAGACCCTGGGCGGCCATTCTTGCACGGACACGATCAACGCGGATGTCGTACTCGGCTTTGTCGAAGCTGTGCATACGCGCAATGACCCTTAACCTATTGATCAGTAATGCGTACCTCGGTTATTGCATCGTGTCACGTGATTGTCATTTCTGTATTTTCTCTTTTTTACATGTGGATTAATCTCGTTCGATTGGTGACGGGTGACGCGTCGTTTATTGAGGGATCACTGCCATGTTCGGTGGCAACAACGGGGTCAAACCGCACAAGATCGGTTTCGTCCTTCTGCCCGAATTTACGATGATCGGCTTCAGTGCGGGGGTCGAACCGTTCCGTATCGCCAATCGCCTCGCCGAGAAGGCGCTTTACGCCTGCGACGTCTATTCCGAGAACGGCGAATCGGTGACGGCCAGCAACGGCCTGTCGGTGAACGTGGACGGCTCCATCAGCGATGCCGAGGGTCTGGAGACGATCTTCGTTTGCTCCGGTCTCAACGTGAAATCCTATACGTCCAAGGGACTGATCCAGAAGCTCCGGCGCCTGGCGTCGCACGGTACCGGCATCGGCGCCATCTGCACCGGGACCGAAGTGCTGGCGAAGGCGGGCCTGCTGGACGGATATAGCTGCACCATCCACTGGGAGAATATGCCGTCCTTCATCGAGGACTATCCGGAACTGGACGTGGTCACCGAGTTGTTCGAAATCGACCGCAACCGCTACACCTGCGCCGGCGGCACCGCGGCGCTGGACCTGTCGCTCAGGCTGATCGCGCTGCATTACGATTCGGCGACGGCGGCGGCGGTCGCGGACCAGTTGATACATCACCGGATTCGCGAAGGCGACGAAGGGCAGCGGATGGAACTCCGCACCCGGCTCGGCGTTTCGCATCCGAAGCTGCTGGCCGTTATCCAGCAGATGGAGGAAAGCCTGGAGGAACCGGTCAACTGCGCGCAACTGGCAAGCGGCGTCGGTCTGTCGACGCGGCAGCTCGAACGTCTGTTCCGCAAGTATCTCGGCACGGCACCGACCAAGTATTACCTGTCGCTGCGCCTGAGCCGCGCCCGCTTCTTGCTGCGCCAGACCAGCCTGCCGATCCTCTCCATCGCGCTCGCCTGCGGCTTCGTCTCGGCATCGCACTTTTCCAAGTGCTACCGCGAGCACTATAACCGCACGCCGAGTCTCGAGCGGCGCACCGCCTGAGTTCAGATTTCCCGCTGCAGCTTCGGCAGCATCGCCCCCAGCGTCACGGCACGCGCCGCCATCAGGATCACAAACGCCCCCCAGAGCCCGTGGTTGCCGAAAGCCGGCACCAGCAGGGGTAAGGCCGCCAGATAGATCAGTAGCGACAGGATCATGCCGTTGCGCATCTCACGCGACCAGGTGCAGCCGATGAAGATACCGTCGAGTTGGAAGCTCCAGACCGAGACCAGCGGCAGAAGGATGCTCCAGATCAGGTATGTGCGTGCTGTTTCGCGGACGTTTTCGACGATCGTCAGCGCGTCGATCATGTAGGGGCCGAGAAGCGCGGTCAGCCCGCTGAACAGGACCGCGAGCAGGAACGACCACAAGACCGTGGTGCGAATCGCCGATACGAAGTTGGCCCTGTTCTTCGCGCCCTTGGCTTCGCCGGCGAGCGCCTCCGCTGCGGTCGAAAAACCGTCGAGCGCGTAGGCAGTGAGTACCTGGATATGCAGCAGGATTGCGTTCGCCGCCAGCACGGTGTCGCCCATGCGGGCACCCAGCGCGGTCAGGATCACGAATACGGATTGCAGGCACATGGAGCGAATGAAGATGTCACGGTTGACGCCGAGCATGCGCTTCAACGGTGCGGCCTGCAGGATCTGTGCACGGTCGAAGCGGCCGCCCATGGTCCTGAGATGCCGGGCGGCGAGGCAAAGTCCCAGGATTACCGCCGTCGTTTCACCGAATACCGTCGCCCAGGCGACGCCGGCAACGCCCCAGCCGAGACCCAGCACGAACCAGATGTCGAGGAGCGCGTTGACGCCGTTCATGTAGATCTGCGTGATCAGCGCGGCGCGGGTGTTCTGCACGCCGAAAAACCAGCCCAGTAACGCGAAATTGGCGAGCGCCGCCGGCGCCGCCCAGATGCGGATGGCAAAATATTCTTCGGTCAGCGGCAGGACGTTCTCGCTGGGGCCGACGATGAAGGTGGCAATCTGGAAGATCGGCCACTGCAGCAGGACCATGAGGGTGCCGAGTACGCCGCCGAGCATCAGCGCCCGCACCAGCCAGGTCCTGACCTCGCGGCCGTCGCGGGCGCCGAAGGACTGGGCGGTCAGGCCGGTCGTCCCCATGCGCAGGAAATTGCAGCCGTGATAGAGCAGGTTGAAGATCAGCGCGCCGACGGCGACGGCGCCGACGAATTCGGGCCCCGGCAGGCGCCCGACGACGGCGGTGTCGACGATGCCGAGGATCGGCACCGAGACGTTGGTGACGATGACGGGCAACGCGATCCGCCATGTCCGGCGGTGCCAGTATCGGGGGTCTTCGGCGATCATGATGCTTGGTAGGGGGATTTCCCCGGAAGATCAAACGGCTTGAGGCCGTGGATTCAAGTTCGGAGTCACCCGCGACGCCGGCGCCGTCGTGGTCGTCCGTCATCGGCCCCGTCCAGAACCGGCGCCAGCATGCGCACCTTGGTCAGTTCGGGGACTTCGGCTTCCAGTTGCGGGTAAGGTGCATCCGCGTGCGGCAGTGCCATTGCCTTGACGAAATGCTCCTGGAAGCGGGGTTCGACGGCGGTCTCGACCTTGGCGATGGTCTTGACGATGCGCTGGATGTCGTCGCGGCTCTGCTGGTTCAGGAGCGCGATTCGCGCCCCGGTGCCGGCGGCGTTGCCGGCGGCGTAGACCCGGTCGAGCCTGCAGTCGGGCACCATGCCGAGGATCATGGCATAGCGCGGGTCGATGTGGGTGCCGAAGGCGCCGGCGAGCACGATCCGGTCGACGCGGTCGATCTCCATCTTGTCCATCAGCAGTGCCGCACCCGCGTATAGTGCCGCTTTGGCGAGTTGAATGGCGCGGACGTCGTTCTGCGTGACGCTGATCCGGTTCTCGCCGTCGTGGATCAGGTACGCGAACGTACGGCCGTCGGGCTTGACCCGCGGCGTTCGCGCGGCAAGGGCGCCGTCGATGGTGCCGTCGGTTCTGAGGATGCCGGCCAGCAGCATCTCGCCCAGAACCTCGATGATGCCCGAGCCGCAAATCCCGGTGACGCCGGTTTTCGAGGCTTCCTCGTCGAAGCCGGGTTCGTTGGACCACTTGTCGCAGCCGATGATCTTGAAGCGTGGCTCAAGGGTTTCAGGATCGATGCGCAGGCGTTCGATGGCGCCGGGCGCGGCGCGCTGGCCGCAGGAAATCTGCGCCCCCTCGAACGCGGGGCCGGTCGGCGACGATGCGGCCAGAACCTTGTGGCGGTTGCCGAGCACGATTTCGGCGTTGGTGCCGACATCGACGATCAGCGTCATCTCGTCGCGGAGGTGCGGTTCCTCGGACAGGATCACGCCGGCGGTGTCGGAGCCCACGTGACCGGCGATACACGGCAGCATGTAGACGCGGGCGTCCTCGTTGACCGTGTCGAGCCCGACCTCCGTTGCCCATACGGTCATGCCGGAGCTGGTCGCAAGCGCGAACGGCGCGCCGCCCAGCTCGATCGGGTTAATGCCCAGGAACAGGTGGTGCATGATCGGGTTGCCGACCACGGTCACGTTCAGGAGCGCATCCGGCGTGACGCCGGCCTGCTCGATGATGTCCTTGGCCAGATCGCTGACGGCGCGGCGTACCGTATCGGTCAGGAACTGTTCGCCGCCCGGGTTCATCATGATGTAGGAAACCCGGCTCATCAGGTCCTCGCCATAGCGGATCTGCGGGTTCATGGTGCCGCCGGATTCCAGCACCTCGCCGGTCTGCAGGTCGCAGAGATGCGCGGCGATCGTCGTCGAACCGATATCGAAGGCGAGCCCGTAGGCCTTGTCCTTGAAGCCGGGCCAGACGGCGGTGATCCGGAGGCTGCGGTGCACGGCGACGGTCACTTTCCAGTCGCCCTTGCGGAGCGCGGTCTGCAAATCGCGCAGCACCCGCATGTCGATTTCCTCGAGACCCTTCACGTCCCACTGTTCGTCGAGGGCCTTCAGGAGACGCTCGAAGTCGCCGAGCGGGTTGTGCATGTCCGGTTCTTCGACGACGCAGTAATGCAGCCGGATCGCCGGGTCCATGACGATGTCGCGGACCTCGGCGCGCTTGCGGACGACCTGCTTGTGGACCTGGCTGGTCTCGGGCACGTCGATGACGACGTCGCCCCAGAGAAGGGCGTGGCAGCTCAACCGGCGTTCGGGCGCGAGCCCCTTGCGGGCGTCGAACAGGTTCTCCGGCTCGCCGCGCGGGCTGACGTTGGTCGCCGTGCTCTGAATGCCGTGCTTTGAAAACTCACCCTCGGCGACGACGACCTGGCAACGGCCGCAGATGCCGCGGCCGCCGCATACGCTGTCGATGTCTACGCCGAGTTGCCGGGCGCAATCGAGAATGGGCGTGCCGACCGGAAAACGGCCGCGGCGGCCCGACGGCATGAAAGCCACGTAAGCGTTGTTGTCCTTAAGTGGCACCGTCCTGTATCCGTCAGTCCATTCAGCCGCGCCGCCTGCGACGTCCTTCGCGGTCACGTCGCCCGGCGCCTTCCGCGCCTTCGGCGGCGGGCTCACGGAACTTGCGAATCCAGCGGCCGCAGTTCGGATCGTGACCCATCACCACGTTGGCGCCCATGATACCCTGCATTTCGGGATCATGAAGCGGATTTGTAATGGCGGACGTCATGCCCGCACCGATGGCCATGGCGAGGAAGCTGGAGTTCAGCCCGTGCCGGTTCGGCAGCCCGAACGAGAAGTTCGAAGCGCCGCAAGTGGTGTTGACCTCGAGCTCTTCGCGCAGCCGGCGGATCAGGCGCAGTACGTTGCGTCCGGCGTCGTTGAGCGCACCCACCGGCATCACCAGCGGGTCGACGACGATGTCCTCCTTGGGGATGCCGTGATCGGCGGCGCGCTCGACGATCTTCTTGGCGACTTCGAAGCGGACGTCCGGATCCTCGGAAATGCCGGTCTCGTCGTTGGAGATCGCGACCACCGCGGCGCCGTATTTCTTGATCAGCGGCAGGACCACTTCGAGGCGCTCTTCCTCGCCGGTGACCGAGTTGACCAGTGCCTTGCCCTGATAGACCGAAAGTCCCGATTCCAGGGCCGCGACGATCGAACTGTCGATGGAAAGCGGCACGTTGGTCAGCGACTGCACGAGTTGAACGCATTCGGCGAGAATCTTCGGTTCGTCGGCGAGCGGGATGCCGGCGTTGACGTCGAGCATCTGCGCGCCTGCCTCGACCTGCGCCAGCGCATCGGATTCGACGCGGGAATAGTCGCCCTCGGCCATCTCGGCGGCGAGCAGCTTGCGGCCCGTGGGATTGATGCGTTCGCCGATGATCACGAACGGCTGGTCGAAGCCGATGACGACTTCCTTGGTGGCGGAGCTGACTACGGTTCTGGTCAAAGCGGTAACTCCCGGTGTGGATCGATACAGGCTAACCCTGATCGGCCTCTAGATAACGATTATGGATGCCGTTAACTGTCCAAAACGCGACCTTTCACGTATCGCCAACGGCGAGTTTCTCGGCTTCGCGTTCGGCGAATTCGATGGCCGCGACGTCGCCCGGATTAAGCTCGCGCCGCCATGGCCTGCGTCCCTTCAGGACCCCCGAATCGTGCACGATCTCGGAGACGAATTCCTCCTGCCGGTAGGCCATGACGTGGATGCCGGAGACGCCCTCGATTTCGTGAATCTCCTGCATCAGCTCGATGCACAGGCGCTTGCCTTCCGCTTTCTGGTTCTCGGCACCTTCAAGACGCGCGATGATGTTGTCGGGTATGTGCACGCCGGGCACGTTGGAGCGGATCCAGCGCGCCGCCTTGGCCGATGCCAGCGGCCCGACACCGACCAGGATGTAGCACTGCTCGTGCAGTCCCATGTCGCGGACCCGCTTCATATAGTCCCTGAGCATCGGCACGTCGTAGCAGTACTGGCTCTGTACGAACTGGGCGCCGGCCTCGATCTTCTTCTTGAGGCGCAGCGGCCGGAAATCGTAGGGCGGCGAAAACGGGTTGATGGCGGCGCCGAGGAACACCTGTGGCGGGTCGGTGATCTTGCGGCCCGACAGGAACCGGCCCTCGTCGCGCATGGTGCGGATCGTTTCCAGCAGCGACATGCAGTCGAAGTCGAACACCGGTTTGGCGCCCGGCTGATCGCCGGCCTGCACGCCGTCGCCGGTCAGGCACAGGATGTTGGAGACGCCCATGGCCGCCGCGCCCAGAACGTCGCCCTGGATCGCGATGCGGTTCCGGTCGCGGCAGGATATCTGCATGATCGGCGCGTAGCCGACGCGCGTCAGCAGCGCGCAGATGCCGACGCTCGACATGTGACAGTTGGCGCCCGAACCGTCGGTGGCGTTGATGCCGTCGACCCAGCCGTCGAACACGCCGCCGCGCTCGTAGACCTCGTTCGGGTCGGCACTGTCGGGCGGGTTCAATTCGGCGGTGATGGCGAATTCGCCGCGCCGCAGGATACGCTCCAACCGGCCGCGCGACGAATGTCCCTCGGGCACGATGGAATAGTCCTCGTGGATGTCCGCGTTCATTGCGCCGTCTCCCGGGCCGCTTTCCGCTCGGCGGCTTTCTGTGCGGTGACACGTAGCCAGGCCGAGCTGTTGCGCAGGCTCTGGTCGAGCGGTTTCTGCACTTTCATGATGTTGTCGGAGGCGCGCATGCGCTGGCTGCCCTGCCAGGCCTGGACCCAGACGCACGGCATATCCGGCTCGACCTCGCAGTTGCCGTTGGCCCGCACCCCGCCGCAGGGGCCGTTGCGGAGCTGTTTGGGGCAGTTCATCGGGCACGACATGCCGGTATCGGACAGGATGCAGTGCCCGCACATGCGGCAATCGAAGAGGAAGCTTTTGACCCCTTCCTCGATGACCATGACGGGACGTTCGACGCGTTTGTAGCCGATGGCGTTCCACAGCGGGTGCAGTTTAAGGAACACTTCGGCCAGGCAATTGTAGACGACCTCGAACATCCGTGCCCGCCGCACCGACCACAGCCGCACGGAATACCGCGTCCGCTGGCGGCGGATGTGGCTGGTGTCGCTCGGTTTGTAGGCGGTTTCCTTTTTCTTCGGTCGGAATACCATCACGCACTCCATTCGTGATCGTGGCGATTTCGGGCCCGGCCCTCCTGGCGAGGGGCGGTTTGCGTCACTCGTCGTAGCCCTTGGCGGCAACGAGTTTCTTGATTCGGGCGTCGTCGTATTCGGCCTCGATCCGTGCCTGCCATGCACTGGCCTCGGCTTCCAGGTCGTCGCCGCATTCGATGCCGCCGTCGCGACGCCAGTCGGCAAGGTATGCGTCCGTGCCGATCGCGTTGGCGCGCATGGCGGCGAGATCGATGGCTTCCTGGAACCGGGTTGCCAGCTCGCGCTTGGCGGTCCGGCGGCCCTCCTTGACGATCACCTGCGCCGGGATGTCACGCCAGTATACGATGGTCGCCTGCGCCATCCGCCGATCCTTTCCTTGCCTGCCCGGTGATGAAGTCGCCGAGCCCGCCGTAGCCGGTAAAACGATATCGATACTCGAGCCCGAGCCTTTCTGCCGCCGCCTCGGCCTTTTTCTGCAGGTCCGTATCCTCGGTCTGTGCGAGGTAGACCAGGCGCTTGTAGTTGCCGAAGTACATATCCTGCAGTTCCGGATGCCGGTCGATACCGAGCCCCTTGATGATCAGCCTGTCGAAAAAGCGCACCAGATAGTCTGTCAGGTAAAAGGTGCCGATCTCGTCTTCGTGCATCTTCTCGAACGCCTCTTGGCCGGCATAGAATGCGTAACAGTGCGCGCCGCCGATCCGCTCGACACCCTTTTCGTCAAGCAACTCGTCCAACAGGCCACCGGTGCCGCAGTCGGCATAAAGCGCGACGATGCGTTCGTACTTCCCTTCGTTGGCGTCGATCTTGCGGCGCATCTCGCCGGGAATCCGGTCCGGCCGGTTATGCAACTCGGCCGGCAGGCACGTCAGGTCGACGTTATCGAGCCCATTGATGTCGATGACCCAGCCGATTTCCCGGGCCAGGGCACCGCATGCAATGATCAGAAGGGGGCGCATCGGTCGACGGCCCTTGCCCGTGTCAGGTGGCCGCCAAGGCCGAACCCTGACGGCGCGACATCCAGTCCTTGGCTGTATCGACGGCGACCGCGGCATCGCGGCAATAGGCGTCGGCGCCGATGTTCTCGGCGAACGCCTCGTTCAGCGGCGCGCCGCCGACAAGCACGACGTAGTCGCTGCGGATGCCTTTTTCGACCATGGTGTCGATCACGACTTTCATGTACGGCATGGTCGTGGTCAGCAGCGCCGACATGCCGAGGATGTCCGGCTGGTGCTCCTCGAGTGCCTTCAGATAGGTATCGACGTCGATGTTGATGCCGAGATCGACGACTTCGAAACCGGCGCCTTCCATCATCATGCCGACGAGGTTCTTGCCGATGTCGTGGATGTCGCCCTTGACCGTGCCGATGACCATCTTGCCCATTTTCGGGGCGCCGGTCTCCGCCAGCAGCGGCCTGAGCACGCCCATGCCGGATTTCATCGCATTGGCCGCCATCAGAACTTCCGGTACGAACAGGATGCCGTCGCGGAAGTCGACACCGACGATCCGCATGCCCTCGACCAGTGCCTTGGTCAGTGTCTCGTACGGCGTCCAGCCGCGCTCCAGCAGAATCTGCGTGCCCTCGACGATCTCGTCGGCAAGTCCGTCGTACAAATCGTCGTGCATTTGCTGCACGAGCTCGTCATCATCCAGTTCGGAAAGAACGATATCGTCGTCTTGGTCGGCCACAAGTATTCTCCCAGCCAGAACCGGCCCATCGAACGGGCCGTAGACCCACTCAATAGAGCCATAGCATGCCGTCCCGCTGTCCATTTGCAGACAACATTTAGAATTGTTGCGACATGAAACGCGCCGTGATCTCGATTTTTGCCCTGATTCAAGCGGGTTAGGGCCTGTGAGCATATAGCACGCAAGCCGTGATGGGAGCGAAAACGGCCGACTGGAAGGAAAGACGCGAAGCGCGTATCCGGCAATACGGGCGAGCGGCTTGACGCACCAGTCGGCCATTTGGGCCCCATCCCGCAGGGACGCGCCGTATTTGCCCGCCCGTGGCGTCGAACGGCTTGCCCGATGGCCCGCATCGCGCTACGCCGTTCTCCTGCCGGAGCGAAC
>MRWG01000494.1_pt1 | contig 43642 bp, 35 predicted proteins | sample 1013341 | NCBI WGS metagenome assembly MRWG01 (sample SAMN06117577, study PRJNA244670) | biofilm metagenome | biome: Water; feature: Cathode Biofilm; material: Biofilm; isolation source: microbial consortium enriched at the cathode of a solar microbial fuel cell | place: USA: District of Columbia ... | reverse complement strand
GCATCGGTCTATGAAGACGAACTCGTCGCCGAGGAGCATGCCCTGGAAGCCGCCCTGACGGTGGGGGCCGAAAGCCATCCCGAGGTCACGAGCTATCTCCCGCCCCTCTGCGGGTGTCGCGGCCCGCTGGCGGGACACGTCGAGACGATCCGGCGCGCGGCCGAGAGCGTCTCGGTGCCGGTGATTGCCAGCCTCAATGCCACAACGCGTGACGGCTGGGTCGGCATTGCCGTGGACCTGCAGTCTGCCGGTGCCGCAGCACTCGAACTCAACATCTTCCGGGTTCCTCTCGACTCCAGAGAGCCTGCCTCCACCGCGGAAAACGGACTGGTCGATATAGTGAGAGACGTACGGGACGCGGTACAGATTCCTATCGCGGTGAAGCTCGGACCGTACTTCACTGCGTTGCCTCACCTCGCGGCGACACTAGCCGATACTGGGGCCGACGGACTCGTCCTTTTCAACCGCTTCTACCGGCCCGACATCGACCTGGAGAATCTGACGATCCGCCCGACCCTGGAGCTGTCGACGCCGAGCGACAGCCGCCTGCCCCTGATGTGGATTTCCTTGTTGGCCGGGAAGACGCCGCTCAGCCTTGGCGCCTCAGGGGGAGTCGAGGGGGCTGGCGAGGTGGCGAAATACCTGCTCGCGGGTGCAGACGCAGTGCTGACCGCCTCAGCGCTGCTGCGCCACGGCCCGCGGTATCTGACCCAGCTGGTCGATGGGCTGGTCGGGTGGCTGGATGCCCATGGCGCCGTGTCGGTGGATAGGATCCGCGGGCGCATGAGCGCGGCGCAGCTCGCGCGTCCCGACGGGCTTTTGCGCGCACAGCATACGCCGAGATTACTTCGGGAGTGCCCCTGCAAGGGCATGGATCCTGGGGCCTCCGACCGCTAATCGCGTGCCAGGTTTGCTCGTTGTCGGGACTAGCACCGCGCAATACGCATCGTACCGCAGCTACCCCGCGCCGCACGAACCGGCGGCGAACTTCTTAATCTCCATCAAAGACGCCATGCACCGGAACGTTGTCAAATTGACCCGTCGAGTGGCCACAACCGTTGCCGTCGCGTGTCGACGAGAGTCCAGACAGGACGCCCACGGGCCTCACATAGGCTGATTGAGGAAAGCGGGCAACGGCAACCGGCGGCACGGCGGTGGATGAAAAGCCCTCGCCAGAGTGCAAGGCGCGACCTTGCAGCGCGCCCCGCATGTACCGTCTTGTCTTCCGCCGCACGACGCGGCTCGCGTTCGAATACAAAGGAGATACAGAAATGGCAAAAAGACAGCAGTTTCCGGAAGACACCGATGCGCGGGATTCCTTCACCTTCCGGCGTATGACCCGCGGACAGCTGTGGGCGATCACGATCGTCGCGGCCGTCATTTTGGCCGGGCTGGTCGTATACGCCAGCCTATGAGGGCACGCCCCGGTCACCCTCGGCGAAGAACCTGAAAGATGGGCCTGCGGTAGACTGGCGCAGATTCGATAAGACGGCCGATACGGGTTAGAGGGCATTGCTCCCGACCTGCTGGGGGGCGTCCTTAAGCACTAGGAGTGCCGCTGCTGGCGCCCGCCAGACGATCCAACGCCGCCCGGAAAAAGACATGTCGGGGCCTATCGCTCCGTGTCTTCGTCCGGGCAGGGCCACGTTGTTGGCCGAGCCACTCCATTGGGCAACTTAGTGAAAGCGTCGCCACAGGCCGCAGCCAACTGCTGCGAGGTCAGTCCGCGCGCATTCGAGAGGTCGACGCCCGACAGATCTGCAAACTCAAGGTAGGCGTCGGCAAAGTCGGCTCCTGCGACCTCGGCGTGGCGAATATCTGCGCGGGCGAGGTAACTCTTTTTCAAGTCGGCATCCCGCAAATCTGCGCCGATCAGGGACGACCGGCCGAGAACCACCTTGCTGAGGTCGGCGTTGATCAGACTTGCGCCGGAAAGGTCGGCCCAGTCCAGGTCCGCTTTGAAAAGCGATGCGCCTGCAAGGTTTGCTTCGTGAAAATCGGTTCGGTAGCCGTGAATCTTGGACAGATCCGCCTTTCGCAGGTCAGCCTGCCGCAACCTTGCGCGCGATAGATTGGCTTTGACCAGCGTCGCCCCGACCAGCGAGGCATCCATGAGGTCGGTTCGGCTCAAGTCGGCGCCATCGAACTGCGCCTCCCTGAGATCCGCCCCACGCAGAAACAGCGCCATCTTCTGGCAACCGCTCCAATCGACTTTTCGATGCGGTGGATCTTCGCAGCTCGCTGTTGCATCGGTCGCATAGACCGAACCCAGAAGAAACGCGACGGCGAACGCACATGCTATGCTCCGACGGGAGATCATCAGCTCTGCTCCTTCTGGTGGATCAATAGCACAACATTCGCTGGTCGCGGCATCTTCGGTGGCTTCCGCCGAGTCCCTATAGCCTGCCGCGAATTGACCTGGCTCAGTGTCCGGCATCTACTAGATGTTATAGCATTTATCTTGTACTACCGGCTAGCGGGACCTTGTATATCTCGACGACTGAGGAGGTGGTGTTCGATGGCTATCAAGGACATTCTCCTGCACTACGGAGCTAGCGATCGCTCCGCGGCGCGCGCGAACCTCGCGATGGCTCTCGCCAAACGCCACGGGGCGCACCTGACTGCCGTATACACGGTGCCTGGCTGGCCACTCTTCGAGCGGGTCGCCGCCGCTTCCGGCGGGGAACGTCTTTCCAAATACGATCTCCGCCTGGAAGAGCAAGCGAGCCAGGCAAAGGCAGACTTCAGCAATCATGCCGCCGAACTCGGAATCATGGGCGAGTGGCGGACTATGAAGGGTCGACCCGCCGATAGTATGGTGCTCTCCGCAAAGCACGCAGACCTCGTGGTCATCGGTCAGGCAAACCCGGACCAACCCTCTATAGAGACAGAAATACAGGAAGAGGTCGTTTTGGGATCCGGCCGGCCAGTGCTGATTGTTCCCTACGCCGGAGACTTTCCGGTGATTGGCCGTCGCGTCATGGTGGCCTGGAATGGCTCGCGTGAGTGCGCCCGGGCAATCCATGATGCCATTCCTCTGCTGTCCGGAACCGAAGAGGTGATCGTTTACGGCGTCAACCTGGAAAGCGAGCGCTACCTGCCGGGCACGGACATTGCCACGCATCTGGCGCGCCATGGGTTGCGGGTGTCGACCGCCTGGGTCACCACAGGGCCGCGACACTCCGCCGTCAGCCCTTCCCTGCAGACGGTTGGTGACTTCGGTTTCGCGCAGCACGGAGAGGCATTCCTAACTCCGGACGGCCGATTGTCCGAGGCCGATGCGCTCCTGGCCGCGGTGTCGGACTATTCCGTCGATCTTCTGGTCATGGGCGCATATGGACACTCCCGGGCGCGCGAGATCGTCCTCGGAGGCGTGACGCGCCAGTTCTTCCAGGTGATGACCGTGCCAGTGCTCATGTCGCATTGACTCGCCGCTCTGAGCACCGGGCGGTCATCGCATCGCCCCTCTTTCTGTACCGCAGCGACGGGCGCCTCGAGTCATTTTTGGTCAGTCAATTCAGAAGACAGAGCGTGCCTCCGACGACAGCACCGCAGCTTCATTGCGAACGCCCTTGACACCCGCGGTGTTTTCCGCGGCTACGCGCGGTGCCTGCTTTCCGGCGTCAGACCCGCCCGCTCCCTAGAAGTGGACAGTTCCGTCGTTTACAACCACATTGACGAGCTCGGACCTGAGGCCGGCGTTCTGCAGCGCCGTTTCGACCGTCGACTTGATCGTTCGATCCTCCTTGGCGCCCTTCGGCGCGGCCTGCCAGGTTGCAAGCTCCCGGATCAGGTCGGCCCAGCTGACGATCCCCGCCAGCTTGCCTTCGCGCAACACGGGCACCCATTTGATGAGGCGCCGCTCCAACTTGACCGCAACATCCTCGACAGGGGTGTCTTTCTGGGCCGTTACGAGTTTCCGGGTCATCACGTCCTGCGCGCGACCGCCATGGCTCTTGATGTGGTCGAGCGCAGCGTCCTCGGCGGCGGTCAGCAGGAACAGCCACCAGGCGGAGGGACGCGCCGTGCCGGTCTCCCGGCACCGGATCAGGCCGCCTTCGCTGTCGCGCCGCCACGTCGCGGGCGAAGGGCCGCTATTGCCGCAGAAACGTCAAGGTGTCCAGCTATGCCGCCCTCACCCTCCGTCCATTCGGCGGGGCGAGGAGATCGTGCATCGCCTAAGCCCGCGCAGCACTATTCGGCGGCCAACTCGACTGGATGGCGAGAAGCGTCATCGATCTCCCGCAACCGTGCCTCCTCGCGGGCAACATAATCACGGGTCACCGGCACCACCTCCTGGCGCTTGGTCATCTGGATCTGGAAGACCATCATCGCCTCTTGGCGGAAAGCGATCTCCGAGGCGGCGAGATAGAATTCCCACAAGCGGACGAAGCGTGCACCATAGAGCCGCTCCACCTCGTCGCTGCGGGCAAGAAAACGCTCCCGCCAGGCCTTGAGCGTATCGGCATAGTGGAGCCGCAGGATCTCAATGTCGGTTATGAGCAAGCCGGCGCGCTCGATGGCCGGCAGCACCTCGGACAAGGCCGGGATGTAGCCGCCGGGGAAGATGTATCTGGCGATCCAGGGGTTGGTGATGCCGGGCGGGTCGGAGCGCCCGATCGAGTGGAGCAAGAACACTCCGTCATCGGCGAGCAGGCTGGCGATCTTCTGGAAGAAAGCGTCGTAGAAGCCGACACCGACATGCTCGAACATGCCGACGGAGACGACGCGATCGAATTGGCCAGGCACATCGCGGTAGTCCTGCAGACGAAACTTGACGCTGTTCGAGAGCCCCTTCTCCGCCGCGCGCACGCGCGCGAACCCAAGCTGCTCCTCCGAGAGCGTGATGCCGACGGTCTGTGCGCCACAGATCTCGGCCAAGTAGAGCGCTAGGCCGCCCCAGCCGCACCCGATGTCGAGCACGCGGCAGTTCGGACGCACCAGCAGCTTCGCGGCTAGGTGGCGCTTCTTCGCAAGCTGGGCGTCGTCGAGACTCTGGTCCGGGCTCTCGAAATAGCCGCAGCTATATTGCCGGTCGGGATCGAGGAAGAGTGAATACAGGCGTCCATCAAGATCGTAATGGTGAGCGACATTCCTTCGTGACCGATCTCGCCCATTGAATTGCTGGAACCGGCGCTGGAGAAACCTGATGATCCATTGCGGCCACATCCAGCGCGGAAATGCTCTTCCGTCCTGCGCCAATGCCAGCGCCAGGAAATCCGCGATCGAGCCTTCCTCGACGACAAAGGTCCCATCCATGTAGGCTTCTCCGAGCCTCAGATCGGGGTCGAGCAGAATGGCGATCTCTGTCGCTGCATTCCTGAAGCGAACGGCGAGTGGTCGGCCGGTTCCGTCCCCTACAGTGAAGTTGCGGCCGTGTGCCGTCGTGACCCGAAGCGTGCCTCTGCGTATTACGGCGGCACATGCGCGGCGGCAAAACCCATCCATTCGTGTCATCCCTCTTCCAGCGTGTTCGCAAACTCAATAACCGTTCGCATCGCGGGTTGCCTGCCGTCCGCTGTGAGTGGGATGGACAGGCTACCGCTCCAGCGTGGGAGGATCGCTGGGCCTCTCGGTGTTGGTTCCACCCGTCTTGCATCGCCAGATATGTTCCAGATCGTGACTTGCACCACGACCAGTCTGTTCTCGCCGCCTGCACAACTCTTTGCTTTCGATCAAAGTCGCGAGTTTTTGTGTTGGTCGACCGTTTGCATCCTGTTCGAATAAGAAAAGCGGACGGCCACAGCGGCTGGAACGCCTTTCATGGCGCCGGCGAGTTGCAGAGACACGGTTAGCATTGTTCGAGGAGCAAGAAGCTTGAGCGCAATAGGACCTCGATTCGCACAGCACGCCACAGCACCTTCTTTAACTTTCATCAAAGACGCGTCAGGCCCAGACGCTGCGTAATGCCGCCATGGACGGCTGCGGCCGTCGAAGCAAAGCAGCAAAGGACAAGGTTCCCAGATATCGAAGGAGGCGACCATGCTCGACACGATACAGCGGTTCCTTCGACCCTACAGGCAGGGCGACGTCCTACTCGTGCCCTGCGCCGAGATTCCTACCGGGGCTTTCGAGGAGGCCGCGGAGAACGGGCGCGTCGTGCTCGCCCGTGGCGAGCAGACCGGCCACGCGCACACGATGGCGGCTGATCGTGTCTGCTATTTCCGCGAGGACGGCACGGGAAGCGGGTTCATACGCGTGTCTGGGACCGCTCCGGTGGACCTGACGCACGAGGAGCACGCGTCGCTGGCGATTCCGCCGGGCAGCTATCGGGTTGTCCAGCAGCGCGAGTCTCAGCCGCGGGCAGCGCCGCGGGTCGTCGCCGACTGAGCTCCGCCCATGGACGCGCGTCACGTGGCGCAGACCGTCAAAACCTGGCGCGACCGGCTGGCCGCACGGGTCGTCTTCGACCTGTCGGCGGCCGAGGCAGCGATCCGGCAGGCCTACCGGGCAAGCGCTTTGCCCGAGCCGAGCCAGATCCTATGGGTAAAGGGCCCGAGCGAGGCAGCGCAGGCCTTTGCCTTTCTCGAAAACCCGCCACGAAGAATGTGGCGGACCGCCGTGGCCGTCCTCGTTCTGGGAGCCGCGGCGTGGGTCGGCTTGGCGCTTGCGAGTGCTGGCAGCACGCTTGCCGCCAGGCCGTGGACGGAACCTGCCATAGCGAGCATCGCGCTGGCCACCATTGCCCTTACCTTCGCGGTGTGGCCTCAGCTGCCGGTATGGCCCGGTCGACCGGGACGCGGGCGCAAAGGTCCGCTGATCCTACTCGGTGCCGCCGTCTTCTCCGTTCTGGCAGGATCCGCGTTCGCCTTTCAGCGCCTCGGCGGTCTCCCTGTCGATCCGATCGGGCGGGGCGCCGTCCTCGCCCTCGCCGCATCGCTCGGCACGCTGCCGGGCGTGTTCCTTGGCTTGCGCTTGCGCCGCGCCTACGCTCACTTGCCGCGCTTCCTCCTCGAGCTTTCGCCCTCGGCCTCTGTTGTGCGCCGGATCGAGCGAGCACGGGCGGGGGCGTGGGCACCGTTCCAGCGAACCGCCATCGGCCCTCGACCAGACGCGTCGCTGCTGCAAGCCTACCGCAGCGCTCACTGGGAAGCTTTCGCACGACAGCAAGGACGGCTCCTGGACTCCGGCGGGCCACCCGCGCACCGCAAGGCACGAATTGGGTTGGCTCTGGCTGGATCGCGAGCGGCGTGTTCCGCGGCCTGCATCCGGAAACCTTCGGCGGGATCCCGGCCCACCTGGACGAAGTCGAGGACGCGCCGCGCGCCGCGGCCGTGGCTGGCGCGGGTGCCAACGGCTCGGCACAACACTTTGCCGATTTATCCTTCCACGTCGATCGGCTCTACCTCTTTGCGGCGATCGCCGTGGCGGTGCAGCCGCCGACCACTCTAGCACTGGACGCCGAGGGCAGACCGCACGCCGAGGATGGGCCAGCGCTCGCCTGGGCGGACGGGACACACCTGTATGCCTGGCATGGCCGGGTGGTTCCTGGTGAGTTGCTGGATCGGCCGGTCACCCGTTCGCGCATCGATCGTGAATCCGACCCGGAGCGGGACTCGGTCCTGATCGAACGATATGGCCTTGGACGCTATTTTCTTGAAGCCGGCGCAGCTGAGATCCAGCGCGACGACTGCGGCCGGCTCTACCGTCTCGGGCAACGCCTGAGCGAGCCGATCCTGGCCGTGCAAGTGGTGAACCAGACGCCCGAGCCGGACGGCAGCTTCCGGGAATTCTGGCTGCGCGTACCGCCGACCGTGATGACGGCGCGGCAGGCGGTTGCCTGGACGTTCGGCTTGTCCACTGCAGACCATGACCCGGTCGCACAATCGTGAGGTGAACGGGAGCGCATTCTGCATCGCAGAAGCCGTCAGTACCTGTTCTTTAACCTCCGTCAAAGACGCCTCGGCCCTGGACGTTGCCTAATGCGGTCCTCGACCGCTGCGGCCGTCGATACGGGGTAGCAGCGCAAAATAGGAGCTGCATCATGAACACACGGCATTGGCAGGAGCGGGTGACTCTCGTCCTCGGTCTTTGGGTGATCGTATCGCCCTGGACGATCGCGCACATCATGGCGGGGCCTGGGGCTCCCGCCGGCGTATCAGCGGTGGCAATGTGGAATCACTACGTGATCGGCATCGCGGTGGCGCTTCTCGCCGCCGCCGCGCTCGTCGCGTTCAAGGCATGGGAGGAGTGGCTGAACATTGCCCTAGGCACCTGGTTGCTGGTGTCGCCCTGGCTGCTGGGGTTCAGTGTGTCGGCCGCCCTCATGTGGAATGCCGTGATCATCGGCGCGCTGATCGTGGCATTCTCGGGCTGGGACCTCGCCGAGGCACAGGGATTGAAGCGGGCGGCGAAGTAACGCGACGTCGACGGGCCGGACGAGCGCTTGTCTCTATCACCGGCTTCCGCCGCTCAGGGATCCGACAAACATATCCGTGGCCTGGGCCGCGGCCCTGTATTGCCGGGTGCGCAGCACTTGGCGCGAGAGAAAGACGAACGAAAAGACGAACCGGAGGAACATCATGCGCTTGCACGCACTCCTACTCGCGGCGACAGGGGCAATCCTTGCGACCTCGACATCGGCCCTCGCGGCCGATGTCGAAAGCCTGCCCGGGGGCGAGCCTGCCAATCGGGCCCGCGCTGAGCAATGTCTGAAGGATCTACAGACCTTCGACGACGAGCTTACCCGGACGGGCTTCGGCATCCTACAACCCGACGGCTACGGCACTTCGGAGTCAGCCGGCGGCTATTACATCTGGGGCGTAGAAGGGACGCCCCGACAGAAGATGCGCACACTGCGCGACGCTGCATACATCTATGCCTGGAGCGACGACGAGCAGTCCTGCCAGATGGTGCTTGGCTCGATGCGGGCGGTCTATGAGGAGCACCAGAGCCTTGTCGGCACCGAGGCAGACGATCCCCATGTGCGAACAGCGTGGCGGCGCGCGCACCTAGAAAGAGCCAAGCCGATCACGGAGATGGGTCACGTGATGCGTGCGGATATCCTGATCGGCTCGGAGATTCGGAACCTCAAAGACGAGAAGCTCGGAGAGGTGGACGACATCGTTCTCAATCCCGAACAGCGCGGCATCCTCTATGTCCTAGCCACCCGTGGCGGGTTCCTTGGCTTCGGTGAAAAGCTGGTGGCGATCCGGTGGAGCGACCTCCGGGCGACCGAAGACCACGAACTCTATGTGCTCGATGTGCCGGCGGAGGCCTTCGATGACGCCCCTGCTGTCGACGGCCGGACTTTTGCAACCACGGCGGACGCGGCATGGCAGCGCACGCTCGGCGAATACTGGGACAGCGTTCTGCAGAAATGATGCCCCGCCAGTTGCGCTCGCGATTGGCGCTTCTACAGCAGAGGAAACATGTGGAGTACGATCGTCGAAACACAGACGACCACACTGGCGCCTATGCCTCGCGCTCCTGCTTCATCTGAGGGCGTAGCGCCTAGGGTCCGTCCGATGGCGTTCCTGTGCCCGGGCCATTTGCAGGGCGTGTTCGCAGGCGTTAAACGTGTGACCGGTCGGGACGGCCTTTCGTAACGTAGCGCCGCGGGGGGCGGGAGGGGCTGTCCGACACCGCCCGCTCCATGCCGGCCAGCCGCGCCGTCGATCGTGTTCGCGGCCGGCAACGACATCCCCTGTCGCGAGACGCCGACGGGCTGGAAATATTTCGGCAACCTCCTCCACGCCGACATGGTCTCGCTGTGCGGCGAGGCGAACTTCGGCACGGGCTCCGTTTATCTTAAGGAAAGGTACGCGTGTGGGCGGTGCTCTTCTGGCTCACTACTCCCGCGGCCCGGCGGCAGTCCGTAGCGACGACGATGAGAGAGCATTGGCGGCGGTACGACCGGCATTATTGTTCGCAGCACGACTATGAGGATCTCGACGGCTCGGTTGTGGAGAGGCTCATGACCGAGCTTCCAAGGGAATTGCCGCTACTCAAAGGCTGCAAATTCGACACGCTGGTGGTCAGCCTTTGCCATGATTTCGCGTATGTCGATCCGCTGGATAAACGCCTGGCCGCGCATCAGGGTACCCGGGTCGCGTTCGCGGGCGATGCGCGGATTGTCTTTCGACTTTCGGGAACCGGAACCGAGAACGCAACGCTGCGGCTTCATTTGGCGCGCTTCGAGCGCGATCCGTCCCGCCATGGCATGGCCGTTCAGGACGCATTCGCCGATCTGGCGGCGGCCACCCAACAGATCGCATGCATAAAGAAGACGGCCGGGCACCAGACGCCATCCGTCATCACTTAGAGCGTTAATTTCCGGAGGCGCCGTGATTTTCACGCGCGTCAGTGCCGTGCTGTAGGTACCGGTTGGCTACGCTATCTCCCGTCCCCTTCGGACGAAGGACTGTACGAACGGCATCATACGTACGCGCATTGTCACCGGGCGCCGGCGGAGCGTTGGGCCGAAGCGAGGTCACCCTTCGGCGTCATGCCCTTCAGAAACTTGAAGAGGTCACTGCCGGTGGAAAGGACGAGGGTCGTGTTCTCGGCAATAATGGACTTGTAGGCCTGCATGGTCCGAGTAAATTCATAGAATTCCACCGCTTCGGGACTCTGATTGTAGGCCCTCGCGTAGATTTCTGCCGCCTTGGCGTCGGCGACGCCACGAATCTCCTCGACCTGCCGATAGGCTTCCGACTGGATCTTATTCAGGTCACGCACACGATTGCCGCGGATTCTGGCGGCTTCGCCGTTACCTTCCGAAAGGAAGCGTTCCGCGATCTGCCGCCGTTCGCTGATCATCCGGTCATAGATCTTCGGGCGGACGCTCTCATTGTAGTTGATCCGCTTGAAGCGAATATCGAGCAACTCGATTCCGAACACGCGCACCTTCTCGGCGGCGGCGGCAAAGATTTCCTCCTCGACCAGCTGCCGCCCCTTCTGGATCGGCACAAGCGAACCGATATCCTGTTGGCGTTCCGCCTCGGTCAGCAAGGTGTCGCGCAACGGGACGCGGTCCCTGGTGGTGCGGATGATCTCGATCAGTTCGTGCTTGGCAACTGCGTTGCGGGTCTCGCTGCCGAGGATATCGTCAAGGCGGGATTGAGCGCTACGTTCGTCGCCCAAACGCAGAAAGTACTGGAGGGGATCCGTAATCCGCCAGCGGGCGAAAAGGTCGACCGAGATGTAGAGCTTGTCCTTGGTGGGCATATCCGACGGGCTTCCGTCCCACTCGAGCACCCGCTTGTCGATGGGGTTAACGTCCTGAATGAACGGAACCTTGAACTTCAGGCCAGCAGTGGTCACGGGCTCGCCAACGGGTTTGCCGAACTGGGTGATAATCGCCTGCTCGACTTCGCTTACCGTATAGATCGAACTCATCGAGACGTACGTTCCGATTCCCAGAACCGCCAAGGTGGCTATCAGCGTGATCCTGTTCATGGATTCTCTCCCTTCTGAGCGTCGAGATCAAGCAGCGGCAGGATGCTCCGCGTCTGTTCATCGATAACGATCTTCGAGCGTATGCCCAGCATGACGTTCTCAAGGGTCTCGACATAGATTCGGCGGCGCGTGACCTCCGGGGCCTTGCGATATTCCGCCAACAACGCGCTGAACCGGGCGGCATCGCCTTCCGCTTCATTGATCCTCTTGAGCCGGTAGCCGTCGGCTTCGCGGATGCGCTGATCCTTCTCGCCCTCGGCCAGCGGGATCACCTTGTTGTAATCGCGCCGGGCCTCGTTGATCAGCTTCTCCTTCTCCTGCTGTGCCTGGTTGACCTCGTTGAAGGATTCCTGCACCGGCTCGGGCGGATTGATGTTCTTCAACTGCACCTGGTCGATGCTGATCCCCATGGCGTATTTAGTCGAGAGCGCCTGCATCTTGGTCAACGCTTCAGACTCGATTTCCTGGCGGCCGATCGTGATAACCTCGTCCACAGTGCGATCACCGACGACCTCGCGCATCACGGACTCCGAAACATAGCGGAGGGTTGCGCTCGGTTCCCGAACCTCGAAAAGAAAGCTTTGAGGATCTGAAATGCGGTATTGAACCACCCATTCGACCAGCGCGGCATTCAGATCGCCGGTCACCATCTGCGTTTCTCGGGTTGCGTCGCGGGGAGACGGGCTTTGGTAGGGATCGGTGGCTCCCGCGGTCGTAAATCCGAATTCCTGCTTCAGTTGACGTTTGACGGGAACGATAGTTGTCGTATCGATGCCCAGCGGTAGCTTGAAATGCAGTCCCGGCGGAACGTCCTTGAGGTACTTGCCGAAACGTTGCACGACCGCGACGGAGTCGCTCGGCACAGTATAATAGGCCGTCCATGCGCCAAGGCCTACCAGCGCGAGGACGGCAAGAATGATCAATCCGCGCGGGCTGCCGCTTGGCATCATCTTCTTGAAACGATCCTGCCCCTCGCGGACCAGGTCTTCCATATCGGAATTGGGGGTGGCTTCGCGACCCGAGGGGCTGCCCCGGTCGCCGTCGCCGCTCTGCCATGGCATTGGAATGTCCTCTCTGGTGGACGCTTGAGGCGCCGCTCAGCGCCTCTAAATTGCGCAAACTGGCCAACCACCCGCGCCACGGCGTCGGTCGCGTACTCGATCGCCTGATCGAAGGGCACTACATGGAGCGTGCTGGTAGCCCAAGGTGTAGACAGACACCGAGATCGCCAAACCAGGTGCAGCCTGTCCGCCAACATGCCGTGTTGATGTCGTAGGCCCTCTGCTCGCATCGACCTGGCCGATCCCATCACATTGCGCCGCAGTCCATCCCGATCAACTGATCCGCCATTTTCTTCTGCTCGTCATCCAACACCGCGTACAGCTTCTCAGTTGCTGGTTTCGCAGCTTTCAGAGCGTCAACCATGGCCTCCATGCCTTTGACACGGGCATCCATCCGCTCGGGCGCACTGCCCTGCTGCATGCCTTCCATCATGCCTTGGCGCATCTGCTGCATGACATCCACCCGGCCCTTGACGGCTTCGGCATATCCGTTCCAGGCGTCGATTTGGGCATCGCTGATGTTGAGCTCACCCTTCAGATAGGCGAGCCGCCCATCGACCATGGCGTCCATCCTGGCTGGGCTGCCCATCATGGCCCCGCGGCCCATCGTGGCTTGGCCACCCATCATGCCCTGACCCATCATGCCCATCATGCTCATCGTCGGACAGCCACCCCCCATCATGCCCATCATAGGCTCTGTCTGGGCGGGGGCCTGGGCAACGGCAGGCGAGAAACTCATCGCACCCAATGCGATGGCAAGAGCGGCGGTCGTAAGCAACTTATTCATTGCCGGATTTCCTTTCCTGTCGGTGACACGGACTTAGAGGGTCGATTTCGGACACAAAGGCGGGCGCTCGGAGGGTCTAACGCTTCCGGGACCGAGCCTTGGTCTCGGCTTGGCTGGAAGCCGCGGATTCCTTTTCTGTATCTGGGATCGAGCCTGTAGCCGCAGAAACCGCCGTCTCGGCCTCGGCCTGGCACCAATGATCCAGGTGTCGGCCATGCGGCCTGCCCTCGCTTTCCCAAAGCGCATACGCGCGCTCTTCCGTTTTCTTTCGGACCGCACCAGCGTCTCTCGGTGCCTTTTTCGTAGCCATCTTGGATTCCTCCGCTCTAACTGCGAACAGCGCGAAGATCGCTCCAAAGCACCCGGATTTCTTTGATGCAGGTTTAAGACCGAACCGAGCCCAAGGGATATTCGTATCGCTAGCGGACGACGGACGAAGGCTACAATCAGAGCGGTATACGGCAGCGGCCGCGAAGAGGGTCGGCTGGTGAAAGGGATCGGGTTTGCCGTCGCAATTGGTGTGCAAAGCGGAGAAAGCGTTGTCGGTGGCGAGAAGAACTTCCTGCCGAGACCGCCATGGGACGTGGCAGACTACCCGGAGGGGGACTCCGAAGCCTCTTGTCTACGATTTGCAGTGCGCAGCCTTGGACTCGTGACGGGCGCGAGCAATTGAGCGATTTGGAGAAATAGGCGTGCAGCGGTTGCCCGAGGGCCCTCCTGATCGGTATTCAGCCGATGGCGTCGTCTGGCACGCGCTGGCCGCCGAGATAGTCCTCCGCCGGCTCTCCAGCAGTCATGATGGCCTGAGCGTGGCGGAAGCAGCGGAACGGATGAAGGCTCATGGCCCCAATCGCCTGCCGTCGAGTCCTGCACCGAGTCCATTGCGCCGTTTCCTCAAGCAGTTCGACAACCTCCTCATCTATGCACTGCTTGCCGCAGCCGGCATCTCGGCGATCCTGGGGCAGGCGGTGGATGCGGTCGTCATTGTCCTGGTCGTCATCCTCAACGCAGCGATTGGATTCATCCAGGAAGGCCGGGCCGAACACGCCATGGAAGCCATCCGCAACATGCTCGTGCCGACCGCATCGGTGGTGCGCGAGGGACGGCGTAGGGCGGTCGAGGCGGAAGCGCTGGTGCCGGGCGACCTGGTCGTCGTCGAGGCCGGCGACAGGGTTCCCGCGGACTTGCGTCTGGTGCGCGCGCGCAACGTGCAGATCCAGGAGGCCGTGCTGACCGGCGAGTCGGTCCCGGTCGAGAAGTCCCCGGCGCCGGTCGCCGTGGATGCCGCCACTGCGGAGCGGAGCTCCATGGCCTTCTCCGGTACCCTCGTCACGTCGGGGAACGGTATCGGTGTGGTCGTCGGCACGGGGGCCAGGACCGAGCTCGGCCGGATCAGTGCGCTGCTCGAGACTGTCCACCCGCTGGCAACGCCCCTCCTGCGGCAGATGAACGCCTTCGGCCGGCAGCTCACCTTCGTGATCGCCGCGCTCGCGGCAGTGGTCTTTGCCTTTGCCCTGCTCGTGCGCGGCTATCCGCTCGCAGATGCCTTCATGACAGTCGTCGGCATGGCAGTCGCTGCGATCCCCGAGGGTCTCCCGGCTGTGCTGACGATCACGCTCGCTATCGGTGTCCAGCGCATGGCGGCGCGCCACGCCATCGTCCGACGCCTGCCGGCCGTCGAGACGCTCGGCTCGGTCTCAATCATCTGCTCGGACAAGACCGGCACGCTGACTCGCAACGAGATGACCGTTCGCTCCGTCGCGACCGTGGGCGGCACCTTTGCGGTCGACGGCGTGGGATACGAGCCCCTCGGCGCCGTCCGCCTGGGTGCGGCTGACATCGATCCAGCGGTGCACCCAACGTTGTGCGAACTCGTGCGCGCCGGGCTGCTGTGCAACGACGCGGAGCTCCGGCAATCCGAAAGCGGCTGGATTGTCGAGGGCGACCCCATGGAAGGCGCCCTGGTCTCGCTTGCGGTCAAGGCGGGCGAGGATCCGGGAGAGCTTCGCAAGCGGCTGCCTCGCACCGACGAGATCCCCTTCGACGCCCAGCACCGCTTCATGGCGACCCTGCACCACGGCCACGAGGGCTCGGCGTTTCTCTGCCTCAAGGGCGCTCCCGAACGCGTGCTGGAGATGTGCACGCGGCAGCGCAGCCGTTCCGGCGACGAGCCGCTGAACTCGCAGGTGTGGCATGACGTTGTCGAGAAGCTGGCGTCGGAGGGGCAGAGAGTGCTCGCACTGGCCACTAAGCCCATGGCGGCGGGGACCAGAGAGCTTTCCTTCTCTGATGTCGAAGATGGCCTGATCCTTCTGGGCCTCGTCGGCCTGATCGACCCGCCGCGCGAGGAGGCGATCGTCGCCGTCCGCGAGTGCCGGTCCGCCGGGATCCGCGTCAAGATGATCACGGGTGATCATGCGGCTACCGCCCGGGCCATCGCGCGCCAGCTCGGTCTCGCGAATCCCGAGATGGCGGTCACTGGCCGGAGTTTGGATGCGCTGGACGCGACAGCGCTCCGCCGTGTGGCGCGCGAGACCGACGTTTTCGCCCGCACGACCCCCGAGCACAAGTTGCGCCTCGTGCAGGCCCTCCAGGCAGAGGGCGCTGTGGTCGCCATGACCGGCGACGGCGTGAACGACGCCCCAGCACTGAAGCAGGCAGACGTCGGGGTCGCGATGGGCCGGAAGGGGACCGAAGCCGCCAAAGAGGCGGCGGAAATGGTTCTTATGGATGACAACTTTGCGTCGATCGCTGCGGCAGTCCGCGAGGGTCGGACGGTTTACGACAACCTGCAGAAAGTGATCGGCTGGACCCTTCCTACGAACGGCGGCGAGACCTTGCTGATCGTCGGTGCCGTGCTGTTCGGACTGCTCTTGCCGATCACACCCGTCCAGATTCTGTGGATCAACATGGTGACGGCGGTGGGGCTTGGGCTCACGCTCGCCTTCGAGCCCACCGAGACCGACGCGATGCGCCGTCCGCCACGCCCAGCGTCCGAATCGTTGCTCTCCGGCTTCCTCGTCTGGCGCATCATTCTGGTCTCGGCGCTGTTCGTGGCAGGCGCCTTCGGCATGTTCGCCTGGGCGCTCGTCCGGGGGCTGTCGGTCGAGGAGGCGCGCACGATCGTGGTCAACACGATCGTGGTCATGGAGATCTTCTATCTCTTCAGCGTCCGCAATCTGCGGCTGACGTCGCTGAGCTGGGAAGGCGTTCTGGGCACGCCGGCCGTATTGATCGGCGTGGCGCTGGTCGCCGCACTTCAGTTCGCCTTCACCTACCTGCCCTTCATGCAAACCTTATTCGAGTCGCGGCCCGTAGCGCTGCTCGACGGCCTGGCGGTGGTCGGCGTCGGCATAGCGCTGCTTGCAATTCTTGAGGTCGAGAAGCTCATCCGCCGAAGGATCGGGTTTGAGTCTCGTGCATTGACCCATCAGAAAGGGACGGACAAATGGTCGGGGTGGCATTCGACGAGATAGCGGTTCTCCTGCTATCAGGAGCGGTAGTCGATGGGGCCGGCGTGCGCTCTGTCAATGGACCTCATCTGTTAGGCCACGCCGGATTGATCGACGGCCTGTCGAGGCTCCGCAGTGTGAAAATGATTGGCCACACCGCGACCACTGTCGACTTCGCGGTCTGCGCCGACTATCGGAACAACTCTCGGCATTCCCGGCTGCACTTGTTAAACACGATGACGTAGATGAGATGGGACGTCCCTAGCCCTGCCAGCAAGCAGAAGAACGAGATATATGCGTAGGTGAGGAAAAGCCAGACAACAGCCACAACGGCTACGAGGGTCAGGCCGAACAGCCGCATGTGCAGATAAGTCGAGGTCAGCGGCGGCGTGATGATCAAAATCAGATAGATGGCATAGGTCAACCAGCGCGGAATCAGGTAGTCGAGAAACATGGTGTCTTCATAGGCGATCGACTGATTATTGACGTAGACCTGCACCCAGTCCGGATTGACTACATGCGGGACATAAAGGAGTACTCCCAGGACGACACCCGCCAGTGCAAGGTAAAGGAGCGGAGCCTTCCTGTTGCTTCCCGGCGGCTCCAAAACATAGATGGCGAACGGTATCCATATCGGCCAGATGAGCCAGGAGAAGAAGATAAAACCCATCGCGCCCCACCACACCATGAAGGCGTCCGCTTGGCCGAGCCCCATCCAGACGTGGCCCTCCATCAATTGCTGGACCCCGGCCATGACTGGCATAAGTGCGATAGGCAGGTAGCGCTTGTTTATATTCAACGCCTTCCAACCTGCAAAAGCGCCGCCCGCGATCAACAAACCGCCGGCGGCAAAACTAACAGGCTCCGAAAAGCACATCCGCTATCCTACAGATCAGGCCGGGTCCATCTCCGTCCCAGCAGGCGGCCGAGGGCCAACCACCACTGCTCATCGTTTGACCTATCCGTGCCGACCCGTCAAGTGGGGCACGGAAGGCCGGGACGCGGCGCGCATAGTCCCTGTAGGCTTCGCCGAACCCTTTGAGCGCCTCGCACTCTTCCTGCCGGGCCAGGTAGATTTACATCAGCAGTAGTACCGGAAACATGGCAAGGGTCAGCAGCGTCGACCACTGGATGAGAAAGCCGAGCATGACAGAGCCGGAGCGTCATGGGTGGTAACCTCTGTGCCGGAAACCAGAATGGAGCACGAGAAATGACTGATACGTCGTCGCTGCTGCGGCGGGCCGAACTCGACGCGGAGAAGCTGTCGGCCCTTATCCGTCTTGTCATCTTTCTGTTCCTGGCGACGGCGATTCTCGCGGCGAGAAGTACAGCGGATGCCGGAAGCCCCGCGATCACTCTTGTGGGCCTGTATGGCGTCGGCGCACTCCTCGGGCTTCTACTCGCCTGGCGCCGGATCTTTCACCCGGTCATCCCCTACCTCTTCGTCACCTTTGACGTGATCCTGGTCGTCGCCCAACTCCTCCTGCTGACTCGCATGATGGGAATGCAGCCAGCCTCTGCCTTTGCCGTACCCGCGGCCGCCTTGATATTTGTCATCCTGATTCACGCGTCAATGCGCTTTCGGCCCTGGCTGGTTGTCTATGCTGCAGTCTTGTTCGCCGCGCTCATCGAGCTGGGCTCGGGCGTCGTCGACAGCAGCCCTGCCGCTCCGATGGCCGGCATGATGCCAATGGTGCACAGCAGCATGGCCGGCCTGCTGAATTTCCAGATACTGCCGATCATCCTGATCCTCCTTGCAGCGCTTATCCTCTTCATCATCGGCCGCCGGACACGACGCCTACTGACGGATTCTTTACGGCATGCGGCGCGAGCGGCTAGATTGTCGCGGTACTTCTCACCGAACCTGGCAGTGCGGCTGGCCGACGACGACGCGGAAGGGATGCTGACCGGCCGTCGTCAGACAGTAGCGGTACTCTTCGTCGATATTCGCGGCTTCACGTCAATGGGCGAGACCATGACACCCGATGAACTCAGCGCGTTTCTCGCGGAGTATCGCTCCCGCCTCACCGAGCCGGTATTCTCCTACGACGGTACTGTGGACAAGTTCATCGGCGACGCGATCATGGCGGTCTTCGGTAGCCCGATTCAGCGGGAAGACGATGCCGCCCGCGCCGTCTGCTGCGCCCTGGAGATCATCCAGGCAGCGGCTTGTTGGTCGTCAGAGCGGGAGCGCGCAGGACAGCCGCCGGTCGCGATCGGCATTGGCGCTCATTATGGCGAGGTCTTCGCCGGCGCCGTGGGCGGCGGGCGACTCTTGGAGTACACGGTCATCGGCGATACGGTGAACGTCGCCGAGCGCCTGGAACGGCTCAGCAGGCAGGTCGATAGCGACCTCGTAGCCTCCAGCGTTCTCCTGAAGGCTGCAGGGAGAGCTGGGGAACGGGCAAAGTGGCGCCAGCTGCCGCCGCATGAGCTCAAGGGGCACAAGCAACCCGTTGAGGCCCAGTGCCTTGCTTAGAAGGGGCCAGAAAGCTGCACAGGTGGACCAATATAGATGTCGATAAAACTCACCTTCCTCGGGGGCGTCGGAACCGTTACGGGTTCGAAGTACCTGATCCAATTCGGCGACGCGTGCGTCCTGGTTGACTGCGGCCTCTTTCAGGGCTTTAAGCAGCTTCGCCTGCGCAACTGGGCACCGTTGCCGATCGACCCGCGAAGCCTGGACGCCGTAGTGCTCACTCATGCCCATCTCGACCACTCCGGCTATCTGCCGCTGCTGGTCAAGAACGGCTTCACAGGCTCGGTCATCTGCACCGGGGGTACCCGTGATCTCTGCGGCATCCTGCTGCCGGACAGCGGGCACCTGCAGGAGCAGGACGCCGAGTTCGCAAACCGGCACGGCTTCTCCAGGCACCGCCCGGCCCTGGCGCTGTACACCAAGGAGGATGCCGAGACCGCGCTGAAGGCTTTCGCACCGGTGCCGTTCCACGAGGAACGGCAGATCGCCGCAGGAGTCTCTGTCCGCTTCCTCCCCGCGGGCCACATCCTGGGTGCGTCGATTGTCGTGCTGACAGCAGGCGGCCGGACGATCGTCTTCTCCGGCGATCTCGGCCGGCCCGGAACCGCCACCATGGTCGACCCGGAGCCGGTGAGGCAGGCCGACTACCTCCTTGTCGAGTCGACCTACGGCAACCGACTGCATGACCGCAAGGATCCCGAGGACGTCCTCGCCGACACCATCAGCCGCACCGCGGCGCGTGGCGGCACGACGCTGATTCCCTCCTTTGCCGTCGGCCGCGCCCAGTCCCTGCTGTTTCACCTCCAGCGCATCAAGGCAGCGGGGCGCATTCCCGATCTCCCGATATTCCTCGACAGCCCCATGGCCATCAATGCCAGCGATATTTTCTGCCGGCACCTTGGCGAGCACCGGCTATCGGCCGATGAGTGCCGCCGGGCTTGCAACGTTGCCCGCTACACCCGCACGGCCGAGGAGTCCAAGGCCCTTGATCGCGACCCCATGCCGAAGGTCATTCTTTCGGCCAGCGGCATGGCGACCGGCGGCCGCGTCCTGCACCATCTCAAAGCCCTGGCGCCCGATCCCAGGAACACCATTCTCTTCGCCGGCTTTCAGGCCGGTGGGACACGGGGCGCCGCGATGACGGGAGGCGCCGAGCGGGTGAAGATCCACGGCTCCTACGTGCCGGTCCGCGCGGAGGTCGCCAACCTCCACATGCTCTCGGCCCATGCCGATGCCGACGAGATCATGGCCTGGCTTGGCCAAATCAAGCAGCCGCCGCGGCGGACCTTCATCGTGCATGGCGAGCCGGAAGCCTCCGACGCTCTGCGCCACCGCATCGAGGAGGAGCTGGGCTGGCCCTGCTCCGTGCCGGAGTACCGCGAGGAGGCGGAGCTGTCATGACCCAGGAGGGACAGAAGCTCGCCAGCGGCTCCGCTGCAGGCGCCTACCGGCTGCGCGCACGGCGCCTCGGCATCGATTCCCAGTACGAGGCGATCGTCTACATGCGGGCCGACTGCCATGTCTGCCGGGCGGAGGGATTTGCCGCGCACAATCGGGTGCGCCTGACCAATGGGGATCGCTCGATCATCGCAACACTCCACCACGTGACAGGTGCCTTGCTGCTGGAGGATGAGGCAGGGCTCTCGGAATCGGCCTGGCACCGCCTCGGTCTGCATGCCGACGGCCTGATCGCCGTCAATCATCCCGAGCCTCTCGAGTCCCTGGGCAAGGTCCGTGGCAAGGTCTATGGCCGCCCCCTCGACCAGGCGGATCTCGACGCCATCGTCACCGACGTCGTCGGCGGCCGCTATTCGGACATCCATCTCTCGTCCTTCATCACCGCCTGCGCCGCCCGGCCACTGGACCTGGCGGAAACCATCGCCCTGACCCGGGCGATGACGCAGGCCGGCGACCAATTGAGCTGGCCGATGCGGCCCATCGCCGACAAGCACTGCGTCGGCGGGCTGCCCGGCAACCGGACCACGCCGATCGTGGTCGCCATCGCCGCCGCCTGCGGTCTCGTCATGCCGAAAACCTCCTCGCGGGCGATCACCTCACCAGCGGGCACCGCGGACGCCATGGAGACCCTCGCCCCGGTCGACCTCGACATTCCGGCCATGCGGCGCGTGGTGGAGCGCGAGGGCGGCTGCGTCGTGTGGGGCGGCGCGGTGCGTCTCAGCCCTGCCGACGACACCCTGATCCGCGTTGAGCGGGCGCTGGACCTCGACAGTGAGGGCCAGCTCGTCGCCTCGGTGCTGTCCAAAAAAGTCGCCGCCGGCTCCACCCATTTGGTGCTCGACCTGCCGGTGGGGCCGACAGCGAAGGTGCGGAGTGACACGGCGGCCGCGGCGCTATCTCAGAGCCTCGCAGCCGTTGCCCGGGCCTTCGGCCTCGAAACCCGCATCGTCACCACGGATGGCAGCCAGCCCGTCGGCCGCGGCATCGGCCCGGCGCTGGAGGCGTGCGACGTCCTCGCCGTGCTGCAGGACCGGCCGGAGGCGCCGCCGGACTTGCGGCAACGGGCGATCGCCCTTGCCGGCGCGCTGCTGGAGCTGGCGGGCGGCGCATCTCCGGGCCAGGGAGAGGAGATCGCAACCCGAACGCTGCTCGACGGGGCGGCCTGGACCAAGTTCCAGCGTATCTGCGAGGCGCAGGGCGGCATGCGCGTGCCGCCGGTGGCGCCCTACCGCGAGCCGGTCCTGGCCAGCCGCGCCGGCCGGATCGCCGCCATCGACAACCGCCGGCTGGCCAAGGTCGCGAAGCTTGCCGGCGCCCCGGACGACAAAGCGGCAGGCGTCGAACTCCACGTCGGCCTCGGCGCCGCGGTGACGGCGGGAGAGCCACTCTACACCGTCCATTCCAATGCACCGGGCGAGCTCGCCTACAGCCTCGACTACGTCGCAGCCAACCGCGACATCATGACAGTGGCGGAGGACTGATGCGGCCCCTGCTGGTGAGCCTGCGGGAAGACGACCCCCTCGCCCAACCGCTGGCGGTGGCGATCGGGGGAGAGGTGGCGCGCCGGACGCTGCGGCGCTTCCCCGACGGCGAGACCTACCTACGCTACGATACACCGCCGGCCCGGCGGTCCGTGGTCCTGCTCTGCTCGCTGGACAGACCCGACGACAAGACCCTGCCACTGCTCTTTGCCGCCGCCACCGCCCGCGACTTGGGCGCCGCTTCCGTTGGGCTGGTCAGCCCCTACCTCGCCTACATGCGCCAGGACCGCCGGTTCCAGCCGGGTGAAGCCGTTACCTCCAGCGCTTTCGCCCGCATCATCAGCCGCGAGGTCGACTGGCTGGTGACGGTCGATCCGCACCTCCATCGCCGCAGCGCGCTGTCGGAGATCTACACGGTGCCGGCGTCTGTTCTCCACGCGGCATCACTGCTGGCCGAGTGGATTCGCGCGAACGTCGAGCGGCCACTGCTCATCGGCCCGGATGGTGAAAGCGCGCAGTGGGTGGCTGCCGTCGCCAAGGATGTGGGCTGCCCCTCGATCGTCCTGGAGAAGACGCGGCATGGTGACCACGATGTGGAGGTTTCGGTGCCTCAGGTTGAGCGCTGGGTCGGACATACCCCTGTTCTCGTGGACGACATCGTCTCCACCGCCCGCACCATGATCGAGACCATCGGCCACCTCACCCTGGCCGGAATGCGGCCGCCGGTCTGTGTCGCCGTTCATGGGATCTTCGCCGGCAATGCCTACCAGGATCTCCGGGCGGCAGGAGCAGCACGCATCGTGACGTCGAACACCGTCCCGCACGAGAGCAATCTCATTGATGTGGCCCCCCTCTTGGCCGAGGCCGTGCGCAAGCAAGTTGCCTAGGGGCGCCCCTGCCCCGGTCTACGGGACGGCAGCCCCTTGGCTCCGTTCTGGAATACCAGCCAGCAGATCCTCTCCCCCTCCTCGGCAGAAATCCTCAACGTCGCGACCTCACCGCTGTCGTCGGCAGCTCTGGCAACAATCGTTCCGGCGCGATAGCTTCGCGCTATGCTCTCGCTGCTCTCAACTGTGCCTATCGCCGCAAAACCCACGCCTACGTCATCGATAACCTTCACTTCATGTGGCCTCATGGCCGCTGAGTGCCGTTTGGCCCCGATCGCAACCTTCCATGGCTGAACTCGGGATCTACTCGGGACTGTTCCTGATCGCCTTCCTGGCGGCAACCGTGCTGCCAGCCCAGTCGGAGGTCGGGCTTGCCAGCCTGGTGTTGTCCGGCAGCTATCGCGCTGACCTGCTCGTCGCTGTCGCCAGTACCGGCAACACGCTGGGCGCGCTCGTCAACTGGCTGCTCGGCCGCGGCATCGAGCGCTTCAGCGATCAGCGGTGGTTCCCTGTCAAGCCGGCCAGCCTCGATCACGCGACCCGATGGTATCGGCGCTACGGCAGGTGGAGCCTGCTGCTCAGCTGGGCCCCGATCATTGGAGATCCTCTGACTGTCGCCGCCGGGGTGCTGCGCGAGCCGCTCACCAGCTTCCTCTTGCTCGTCGCTCTCGCCAAAACCGGCCGCTATATCGCAGTCGCGGCACTGGCACTCAGCTAAGGTCCCTAGGTCCGCCTCAGCCAAATAGAGACATGAGCAGGCCGGCATGCTGCCGAATCCTCGCCGGTGGACGTTGGGTCAGACCTGGCGCTGTTCGGCCCTGGTCTGCCGGCGATCGGGAATCCAAATTGACGCTCTACTTCGAGGGACGACGGCAGCTATTGGCAGGTAGTTGGGCGGCTCTGGCCTGCCGCCTGCCTGGCTGCTGCGATCAGTGTAGGTGCATGAATTCCCCGACCGACGGAACGCCATCGTGATCGATCAGGAACACCATATACCAGCCCCGCGGCGCGAGCGCGTGCGGATGCCACCCGTTCGGCGCGGTCGCCCGCAGCGTCGACGCGCCGCTGACGTGGAAGGCCAGCTGCACAACGCGTTGCTCGCTGTCGGTCTGGTGCGTCACGGCCATCGGCCGGACGAGCACGACCTTAGCGATCTCCGATGGGGATGGGGTCTCGATCTCGAACTCATGCCCGTGGTGGACCTGTGCCGGCAAGCTGCTAATCTCCGGCCGCGGCGCAAGCGATCCATCAGCGGCGAAAAGATAGGGCGGGCTGAACACCTCGTACGTCGTGTCCGCGGGGCACTGGTTGCCGGCGGTGACGACCCGCCCGTCCGGCAGCAGAACAGCAACGGAGTGATAGGCACGCCGGTTGGCGAGCGCGTCGCATTCCCGCCATGTCATCGCGACGGGATTATAGATCCAGCACGCCCCGCCGTTCTCCGGCGGTCCAACATCTGGACGCCCACCGGAAACGAAGACCGTTCCATCCGGCAGTGCGACAAGGTTGACATTCACTCTCGACAAGCCGTCCGGCAGCGTGACCGGCGGCCCCCATTTCGGATTCAGGGCCGAGAGGTTGATCATCTGGAAGGTCGTCGCGCTCTCGGGGTCCTGGCCGCCACCGACGACCATGACCTGGACGTAGGGATAGCTCGGCTGCAGAAGCAGGATCGACATGCCTTTGACCCGGTCGATCGCCTGCTCTGCGGCAGCGTCCTGGGTGCCGACGTCGGTCCAAGCGCCCGTCACCGGCGGCGACGCGCTCACGAGTTCGAAGTAGGCGGATGGCTTCGCCGCCGGGAAGTCCGCGGCGCCGGAGCAGCCGCCTGAATGCCAGCCTGTCGGTGTATAGAAGATCTCGCCGCCGGGCAGCAGGTTGAGTCCCGGATAGATCTGCGGGAACGAGCGCTCGGCGCTGTTGTCGCCCACGCCACCGGTCCCCCAGACCAGCTCGAAGCGATCCGTGGTCTCCATGTAGACTTCCATCTGCCTGACGTCGGCGCCGCCGGTGTCGTCGCCGGAAACGACGAGAACCCGGCCCGGTTCGTCCCCCAACGTGACGAGGGTCGGGTACCACCGATGGTAGGCCATGTCGCCGTTGCCGGGCGAGCCGTTCCCGACCGTTCTGGTCCAGGTTTCGGCGCTCGGATCCGGATTGAAGATCCAGCCATGGTTGTGTCGCGGTCCGGTGCCGTCCCCGCCGCCGCCCACGACCAGCAGGCGGCCGTCCGACAGGAACGAGTGCCCGGAACAGAACAGCGAGTCGCCCGGCTTGTTGGCGGTGGACCCGACTGTCCCCGCGCCTGCGCCGTCCGGCGTCCACAGCCAGCTGTCCTTGCCGGTCGGCAGGCCGAAGAACAGAACCTTCCCGGTCCTGAGCAATGCGGCGTGAACGGGACGATCGAACGCCCCGCCGGGGATCGAGAAGGGGCCGGTCCACTCGCCTTTCGACGCGCGCGAGAAGTAATAGAACCAACGCCGTAGCCGCTCGCGCAAGAAGTCGAGATCGAGAAGATCCTCGATCCGAAGGAAACCGTGCAGCGGGAACATGTTGCGATGCCGCAGCACATCGATCGCGGGGGCCTCGTCCTCAGGTCCGACTGCAGGACCTTGGCCACGCCCCGCACGCTCGTCCGCCACCGGGGGGTGGCGCTCCGGGAATCCGCGCTTCCGGTACTCGACATGCAAGTGGGTCAACTCTTCCGGAGGCGCCATCAGGTCCTCCGGACGCTTCGCGTTGTTGACCCACTTCAGCATCCGCCGCGCGGTCTTGACGTCGAGCGTCACCTCCGCCTCCTTGCCCTCGCGCGCCGGGACCCTCAGCCTGTGGTCCAAGAGCCAGTATCGGTCGTCACGATCGCGGTCCCTGCGCGAAACCTTGCAGATGACGTTCGCGCTGCTGCTGGGGTCGAATCCCTTGCTTCCGGAAAATTCCGCGCGGATCCGGCGTTCACCCGGCTGGAGGTCCTTCAGAATGATCTGCGTGCGGCCATACTCGTCGATCTTCGCGGCCTCACCCACCGCCAAGCCGTCGACCAGAAAGCGGATCGTCCCCTCCAGCTTCGGAGCGCGCTTCTCCTTCTTGCGGCGGGCGTCGCCGTGCAGCCTGGTCACGGTGGCCATGACGGTCACTGGCTCCCCGACGGCGGCCTCCGTCTTATCCGCCCCGATCTGCACGGCCGATCCGCGCAGCCGCAGGCGCTGCGCCTGCAGATAGCCCTCCGCCAGGGTCTTGTCGCCGGTCGTCGCCACGTCGAACACACAGTTCTCGTGCAGGCCCTCAAGGGTCACGCCCGCGCAAATCTTCTTGGCCTCTTCGATCGCAATGTTCTCAAGGATCGGTTGGGCTCCCGGAATCTGGAATTGCGGCTTCAGCTTGCAGGGCGGCTTCTCGGCCGGCCAGTCGCGGTCGGTAAAGGTATCCGTCGATGTGCCCGGCTCGTAGACGAAGAGGCTGATGTCGTCCGTTATGCGCCAGGCGTCCGCGAACGTCTTGTAGAGCGCCACATACCGATCTTGCAGCGAGTCGGGCCTTGGCCCGACCGACGCACCGCTCGGCAGAAGCGGCAGCCAGGTCTGGTCGGGGATACGCCCCATCAGGCCGCTGTCGGCCTGGGTATGGGCGACGTCAACGTTCATATACCAGACTTTCTGGCTGTTCCAGAAGCGCGGCGTGACCGTCACAACAGGACCGTGGGCATAGGCGACCCGAAGCGCCATCGCCCCGGTGTCAGTTGCCTCGATCGTCACCCGGTGCGGGCCGAGGTCGAGCCCCTCCTTGGGAAGATGCGATCGATCGCCATCGACGAAAAAGGCCAGCAAGCCGCGCTCGCCGCTCGGCTGATACGCGATGCGATGGTCGCCGACACGCAGAGCGACCGCCACGTTAACGCTGACACAGGCCGTGAGGCCGCTGTAGGAGTCGGTGATCGGATTGGCTGTCGCGACTGGCCACTGGCGCGTCTGGATCTCCATGCCTTCGAGATCGCGCAACAGCGTGAACTCGCCCACAGCCTGGAAGTCATAGCGCTTGCCGTCGACCGTATGGATATGCGGGTCGCCGATATCGGCGCCGTCGTCAGGCTCACCGATTTTCAGGCGGAATACCGCCTGGTCTTTGCGCACGCCGTCATCGGCAGTAATGTAGACGTAGCGGGTGCCGTCAGGCTCACCCGTCGAATCCATCTCCCAATTCCAGACACCCGAAGGTGCCGGGGCGACAGGCGGATTGAACCCGCCGTCGCTCGCCGTCAATGTGATGTTCTTGCCGTCGGGATGGCTGAAGGTCCCGCGCCGCGTGGCCGTGCCGCCAGCGGGCGTGTAGGCCCACGACCCGCCGACATTCACGTACGGCTTTTCGCTGCCGTCTGCCGAGGTGACCACCAGCTCGCTGATCATGCCCTGATGCGCGTGGAAGAAGATATGGCAGTGGAACAGCCAGCGCCCGAACGCGCCGCCCATGGTGAGGCCGTCCGCGAGCGGCCGGTCTTCGAGATGCACACGGAAATTCAGTGTGTAGCCGCTCGGGATGTCGAGGTTGTCGCGGAACTCCCGGTAGGGCCAAACGTAGTCGGGCTCGGAGGGATGCGTCAGCGAAATTGGCTGGAACGAAAAGCCGTGCAGGTGGAAGGGATGATGGGCCTGGCTGCTGTTGCGGATCGACATTCCGAGCACGATGCCCGGCGTCGCGTATCGTGACGAGCCGATATGCGGCGCGCTCGTGTAGGGAACAAAGCCCGAGAAGGACCCGGCTACCCCGTCGATCGCGGGGCCTGCGCTGAACACGATCTCCGACCCGGGTGGGGTCACCCCCGGTTTCGCCGGCACGAAGCCTCCCGGATCCAGGAACCCGCCGGTCGGAGCGGGAAGCGTATCGACGGCTTGGCCCGGAAACTTCGCGCGCAGTTGTGCCCCGACGGGTATCGTGTAGGCGGGGGCGACCGGCGCCCCTGTGACGTTGAGATGCATCACCGGCACGGTCGGAATCCGGCTGTATCCCTGACCGGTCCTTTCAAAGTCGCGCGTCCAGAGGGTCAGCGTTCCCATCGCTGTGTCCGGTATGGCGGCCACCACGTCGGCGCGACTGGCGGTCGGCACGAGGATCTCACCCTGCCCGTACTTGAAGTCAAAGCCGTCGACAACCCCGCCTTCCTCGACGACGTTGTCGAGCAGCCCGCCCTCACCGCCAATCCTTCTCAAGGGAATCTGGATCCCACTATTGTCGGTGAGGACGAGCCGGAAGTAGCGCGTGGTCGCGCAGTTCACGATCTGCAAGCGCAGGCCCTGGCCCGGCTGAACGTCCAACACGTGCGCCCCTCCGGGGAGCGGACCCGGCGCGGCCGGAGTGCCCGGGCGCGCGCCGACATTGACCCCGTTGGTCAACACGGTCTGGCCTTCGTTCACGCGTGTCGGCGAGTTGGGCTGGATGTTCGGCACCTCGTCGGCGGCGAAAGAGACGGCGGCAGGCGTTCCGTCCTCGTCCATCGCGGCGCCGGCGGGCGCGATCTCACACAGCGTCGTGGGCGTCGGTCCCGGCTGCGATGTCGCGCCGCTCAGCCACTCCGGCCGGTCGGCGACCGGAATCGTCGTGGGGTCGACGTAAGTCGCCGGATCATTCGTTCCCGACGCCTTGCAGACCGTGGTGTCGCTCAACACCAGCGGCACCGTCTGCGACACGTCCGGCAGGGTGCCGTCCGCGATCAGCGCCGCCTCGTTGGGATCGGTGACGATGATCATTCCGTAGAGGCCGCGAAATACGCGGTTCGTGGAATGGTGGTGGTGCGGGTGGTACCAGAAAATCCCGGGTCGTGGCACCTTGAACTTGTAGAGGAAGGTACCTCCGCTCGGCGCTGGCGCCGGCGGCGGCGAGGCGAACTCTCCCACGACGCCGTTTTGGGTGACCGGCGTTCCGTCGGCATAGTTCTGAAGCTCGATTCCGTGCCAGTGGATTCCCGTCGGATGGGGCAGCAGGTTGATCAGCCGCACGATCACGGTATCGCCAACGTTGAGCCGCAGCGTCGGGCCAGGGATCTCGCCGTTGTAGGTCTCGGCCTCCATCATGACGCCGCCGACGTCCACCGTCTGCACGCGCGCCGTGATCGTGGTCTCGACTACCGTCGGATCGGGATCGTCATCGATGGGATCCGGCGTGACGTAAGGGCCGCTTCCAGTGGTCATGGCTCAGTTTCTCCAATCGATCGAACGTTATGGGGCGGCTATAGCCTCCGCCTTCTCGAGCGGGCGGATCTGATCGATGATTGCCATGCTGTCGTCCCGTCGAGCGATGCAAGTACCGCTGCTGCTGCTTCGGGCGAAAGCAGTGAAGGACCATCGCATTCTAACTTCGGGTCTCGGTCGAATAGCTGGGGAAAAGGGGTACGCAGAGGAAAAGGGGTATGTAGCGAATGTCACAACCACGGTTCAGGATCCTGGGGCATCATGAAGATCTGACACTTCGCGGCAATTCGCTCAGCCCTAGCCGACCATCTGCATCGGCGCCTGGGGTACTGACATAGCGGAGGGCACCATGACCAAGAAACCGACTCAGAAGAAGACGGAGAAGCCGGCGCGCGAAGCGTTCCGGCTGAAAGGAGCAGACGTCATCATCACGCGGATCGGCGAGCGCGAGACTCTGCAGATCAATGGACGGACCGCCGAGTTCATCCAGACCAAGGACGGCTACCGCCTAAAGCGTGACGTTTTCCAGAAGCCGGCAAAGTCTCTCCGCGAGGCGGTGGAGCGTTATCTGAAAAGTGAGGCGGCGCAGTAGGCGTTCGCGACCTGCACCTATCCGTTCAGGAGTGAGTGCGATGCATTGCCGAATCGACTTCATCGACATGGCCCAGGATGGCGAAGCGCTGAACCGCCTGGCTGCCGGCCTCAACGACCTGTGGGATCGCGGGATCATCCAGGCGCGTGCCAACGAGCACGACGTCAACTTCATGAACGGGATTCACTGGGCGCCGCAGTTCCTTCCGTGGCATCGCCACTTTCTTCTGCGACTCGAACAGAACCTTCGAGCGTTCGACGCGCGGATCGTGCTGCCCTACTGGGACTGGACGCGCGCCGACTCTCGAGACCTGGACGTCGAGCCGTGGAAGTCGTTCTTTGGCGGACGCAACAACACCGGCGGCCGCTTCGACCACTGGACCCACACTCGCAGATCGCATGACGGCGGCCACGTGCTGCCCAGCATCGCCAACATCGTCGCAGAGCTGCGAAACAAGGCAAGCTTCACTGCCTATCGCGCAATTGAGTGCGGCAGCCACTTTCCAGGCCACAATTGGACCGGCGGAACGATGGGAGGGGGCGATTCGCCGCTCGATCCTCTGTTCTACCTCCACCACGGCAACCTCGACCGCCTCTGGGCGGTCTGGCAGCGGAACAACCCAGGTGCGGTTCAGTATGACACCACCTCGATTGGCTGCGACGACTTGGGCGTCCCTGTCGTCGGCTTGAACGAGCCCATGGTCGGCGGGGCGACCCCCGCCGCAATGCTGGACCACACTGCCCTCGGCTATCGCTATCCGCGCGACATCCCGCTGGAGCTGGCGGTCGCAGGCGACGCCGATTTTCCGAACTTCCAGTCAGGCGATCCAATCGAAGCGACGCTGCTCACCCCCACCATCGTCTTCAATGACGTACCGGCCGACGAGACGGTGATGCGGGCGGCCCTGTTCGCGGTGGAGACGTGCGCGTCCCTGACCTTCGAGGTGGAGACTGGCCCGACAGGCAACTTCTCACTCTTCGAGCCCGGCCCCTATACCTTTCCGAGCTCGGAGTTTGCGACGAATGAGTTCCGCATCTGGCTCATGTTCACCGGGGCGCCTGCGGCTGTGGTTCCTGCCGGTGGCACGGTGGACGACCCCGGCGGAACGATGACCGTGGTGGCGCGTGACCCGGATGGCAACGAAGTGCTGCGGGAGGATGTTCCGCTGATTGCCAACACCGTCGCCCGTCCGACCGCGGCGGTCGCCCTGGTGCTGGACGAGTCGGGCAGCATGCTCGCCAGCGCCGGCAACAACCGCATCCGGATCAACGTCCTGCGCGACGCGGCGAAATCGCTGGTTGACGAGCTCTACGACGACAACGGGCTGACGCTGATCTCGTTCGCTGACACCGCAGCCAAGCTGACGGACCTGGCGGAGGCAGGACCGCTCGGCTCGACCGTGCGCGGGAACGCCCAGAACGAGATCGACCTGCACGGCCCACCGAACACCCTGCCGCTGACCTCGATCGGGGCAGGCCTGGAAGCGGCGGCGAACGAATACGCCACCGCGCCCATTGCGGCAAACTTCGACGTGCAGGCATCGGTCGTCTTCACCGACGGATACCAAACGACGGCGCCCTACATCGACCAGGTGGCTCACCTGTTGACTGACAGGGTCTACGCGGTGGGCATCGCCGACGCGGACAACGTCCAGAACGAAACGCTGGAGGCGCTGGCGAGCGGCAGCGACGGCTTCATGCTTGTTACAGGGGCCTTTGAGCAGGACGACGACTTCCTGCTCGAGAAATTCTTCATTCAAGTGCTGGTCGGGGTAACCAACCAGGACATCGTGCGGGATCCCTCCGGCTGGCTGCGGCCCGGGGTGATCGTCCGCATTCCCTTCGACATTGCCGATTCTGACTACGCTTTCGACACCATCGCGCTTAGCCGGGCGCCACGCTTCGTCCAGACCGCGCTCGAGGCGCCCGACGGCACGGTCATCGCACCGCACGAGCTGCCCGCCGGGGCGCACCGGATCGGCCACAATCTCAACGGCTTCCGCGTGAACCTGCCGGTGGTCAAGGATGGCGCCGGCCACTGGGCGGGCCGCTGGCACCTTCTGATAACGTTGGCGCTGAGGAGCCCAAAGACGAGAACGGCGGCGGCGAGGTTCGACGACGTCGGGCTGCCCGACAACGCCGTTCTGCGCTACGAGGCCATTGTCCACGCGCGCTCCAATCTGCGCATGCGGGTCAGGGCGGAGCAGGCGGACACGCGGCCCGGAACGCCAATCCGACTTTTCGCGCGCCTGACGGAGTACGGCCAGCCGTTCCGTGGCGCGGCCACGACCCGGGTGGAGGTGAGCGAGCCCGACGGGGGAACGTACAGCCTGACGATGGCGAATGATGGCGGGGGGCACTTCTCCGCGGCCGTTACGCCGGACCGGAGCGGCGCCCACCGGTTCCGGGTCATCGCCGATGGTCTGAGCGCGCGGGGCCGCCGGTTCACGCGGGAGCACCTTGTAACCGCGCTGATTGGACGACCCAAGGATGGGACACCAGGTGGCGGCCAGCCGCCAGGCGACGACGGAGCCGGGCCGGGCAGCGGAGGCGACACGTTCGACCGCGTCTGCAGGCTGATTGAATGCCTGGCGGAAAGCGACGCGCTTGACGACCGATTCTACAAGTGGCTGGAGGAGCTTGGCGTCGACCGCAAGGTGGCGCTCGAATGCCTCCGAAAATTCTGCCGTAGGCGCTGACCACTAGCGTCGTAGGCGGTAGCTAAGTGAAGCGTCGCAGGGATCCTGCCCTACCCTCGTGTAAACGGCGCGTGTGCTATCAGGAACATCGTTCCTTGGTGTTCGGAGCAACCAGCCCGGGCCTCCCTTGCCCCCCAGTTCCTTAAGCGAGAGGACAGGGATAGTCGTCCCTGTCGGGCAAACTCCTACATTGCACCTCCGCACGCCTCCTCTCGACATCCTCTAGGAGCACATTACCAAGTGGACGACCGACAAGGAAAAGTATCAACGGTGCTGACAGGTGTTGTCGGAGTGAGGGGGGTCGAAGTGTGGCTCATCCCGTCGGCGTGCGCCGGAAAACCCAAGCGGCAAGGAGGAAGAGCGGTGTCCCGATAACCACGAGCGCAAGCGCCTGGGGCCACAGTTCGGTCAGGCCGGTGCCCTTCAGGAACACACCCAGGATCACGTCCATGTAGTGTCGCAGGGGGCTCACCAGCGACAAAGCCTGGAGCATGTCGGGCATGCTTTCGGCCGGCGTGATCGTGCCCGAGAGGAACAGGATCGGAAACAGCCCGAAAAAGCTCAACAGGAGAGCCTGCTGCAGCGTCCGGCTGATGCTACCGATCAGTACGCCGATCGCGACGGCGCTCAGCAGGAACACGGCCGACAGGGCCAGGAACAAGGCGAGGCTGCCGCGGAGCGGCACGCCAAACCACCACACGATTAGAAGGCTCGGAAAAATCGAAAGGAGCCCCATGACGAGCGTCGGCATGGTCTTGGCCACGAAGAGCTCCATCGTTCCGATCGGCGTCACCTTGAGCTGCTCTATGGTGCCGGCCTCTTTCTCACGTACGATGGAGGCCGCCGGATAGATGACGCCGACCATCAGGGCGGCCAGCGCGATCATTGACAGCACGGTGAACGAGTTGTAGGTCCGCTCAGGGTTGTACCAGACGCGAACCACCGGATGGGCACCGTGAGGGCCGTTCCGCTCAAGTGCGGGTGCGGCACCGAAGCGGCCGACGATGCCGAGGGCAGCGCTACGGGCCTGCGCGGCAATATTGGAATCCGTGCCGTCGAGCAGAATCTGGACTGCTGGAGCCTCGCCTCGCACGAGGTCTCGCTGGAAGCCTTCCGGAATGACCAGTGCCGCACGGGCGCGGCCGCTCTGCAGCCAGGCCGTCGCCTCGGTCACGCTGGCCGGCTGCCCCGCGGATGCGAACGTTTCGGTTACCAAAAAAACCTGTTCAAGCGCCCGGCTCGCCGGCGTGTGGTCGAGGTCTGCGATGGCGAGCGGCATGTTCTCGATCTCGAAGGAGACGGCCAGGGTACAGATCACGACCTCGACCGTGTAGAGCCAGAGAACCAGGATCAGCACCACCCGGTCGCGCAGAAACTGGAGCATCTCCTTGATCAACAGGCCGGTGAGCCGCGGCAGCATTACACCACCTTCTTTCTGAACCGCCACACCGCCAGCGCGAAAATGATGATCGCGTAGGCGAACAAGAGTGCAACCGTCGGCCAGAGCTCTGGTAGGCCAGCGCCCTTCAGCACCACGCCGCGGGAGAAATCCACGAAGTACCCAGCCGGCAGCGTACGGGCGTAGAGCTGCACGGCGTAGGGCATGGTGAAGATCGGGAACAGGAAGCCCGAGAACAGCATCGACGGCATCAACGCGATGATGAGTGCGAGCAGCATAGCGACCACCTGGCTGTTCGTAATGGTCGACACCAGGAGCCCAATGCCGACAGTGACGAAGACGTAGACGAGCCCAACCGCGAGCAAGAGATCCAGACTTCCCCGCATCGGCACCCAGAACCACAGGAAACCCGCGGTGATGACCATGACGATCTGGAGGAACGCGATCAGCCCATAAGGCACAAGCTTGCCTGCCAGGAACTCGGCAGGCGTCAGGGGCGAGGCATAGACCTGCTGTATCGAGCCGCTTTCCTTCTCGCGGGTGATCGCGAGCGCGGTGAGCAGCGGCGGGAAGGCCATCAAGATGACGCCGAAGAGACCCGGGACGACGAAGTTCGTGCTTCGCAGCGAAGGGTTGTACCACACTCGCACCTCGACCCGCGCTGCGGGGACGACCACCTCGGGGAATCCGGCGATGATGCTCTCGGCATAGGTCGCAGCCAGGCTGGCGCTGGCCGAGTAGGTGCCGTCGACGAGCACCTGGACCGGTGCCGTCTCTCCGCGCGCGAGCGCTTCCTGGAACCCGGGTGGGATCACCAGCGCGAGCTTGACCGCGTTGCGTTGCAGGGCGTCCTCAGCCTCTTGCGGCTTGCCATAGACGCCTGAAAGCCGGAAGTAGCCGCTCTGAACGAACTCGTCGACGAGCTCCCGGCTGGCAGGAGAGCGGTCATGGTCGAGCACCCCCATGCGGATGTCCTCCACATCCAGCGAGATAGCATAACCGAACAGGAACAGCATGATGAGCGGCATGATGAGGGCGATGCCGACGGTCACGGGATCGCGGACAATTTCCTTCGTCTCCTTCTCGATGACCGCGGCGACGCGCGACGGCTTCATGACGCAATGCCGCATTGGCGAAGCGTCCGCGCGCGCTCCCGCTCGATATGCGCGACGAACACCGCTTCCACCGTCTCTGGAACCTCGGCTGGCAGCTTTGCACGCAGTGAGACCAGGTCGCCGAGCGCGATCAGCCGGCCCTCGTGCATCAAGCCGAGGCGGTGACAATAGGCGGCTTCCTCTAGGTAGTGGGTGGTCACGAGCACCGTGGTGCCGGCAGCCGCCAGCGCGTTAACCAGGCGCCAGAAGCGGAATCGGGACAATGGGTCGACGCCCGAGGTTGGCTCATCCAGGAACACGACATCGGGCCGGTGCAGGATACCGCAGGCGAGCCCGAGCCGTTGGCGGACCGCCGCCGACAGGCGCGCGACGCTTCGATGCTCGAACCCTGCAAGCCCCGTGACGCCGCTCGCCCAGGCGATCGACTCCCGTGCTGCCCGGCGATCAAGTCCATAGGCGCGAGCGAAGAACGCCAGATTCTCTGCGACCGAGAGATCGCCGTACAGCGAGAATCGCTGTGACATGTAGCCGATGCGCTGGCGCAGGCCCCGCGGGTCCGCGACCACGTCGATTCCGGCGACGTGAGCGTTCCCGCTCGACGGCGGCAGCAGACCGCACAGCATTCGGATGAGCGTGGTCTTGCCCGCGCCATTAGCGCCGAGCAGGCCGAAGACCTCGCCCGCGCGCACCTCGAGCGAGAGGTCGTCGACAGCGGCGAACCCGTCGAAGCGCCGGCTCAGGTGATCCGCCGAGATGCTCGAGACAGGGTCTTCTCGCGGGCCGAACGTTCGTGGTTCGATCGCAGCCTCGATGTCCGCCGCATCGCCATAACCGGCCCCCGCGGAGAGGATCACGAAGACGTCCTCGATTGTGGGCGTTGCAGGTTCGACCCGGCCGAGGCGCTCGAGGGCCGTGCGCAGCCGAGGCGACAGACGGCGTGCCGGTGCCACAGCGAAGCGCACCTCGTGCGCCTGCCACTGGACACCCAGGACCTCCGGCGCGCGATTGAGGGTCCTTTCAACGACGCCGGGCTCGCTCGATACCACCCGGAACACCGCGCCGGCGCCACGCGCCCGTAGCTCTGCCGGCGTTCCAATGGCGACTATTCGACCGGCGTCGAGGAATGCGACGCGGTCACAAAGCTCAGCCTCGTCCATGTAGGAAGTACTGAATATGATCGTCATCCCTTCACGGCGGAATGCCTCGAGCATGCGCCACAGCTCGCGGCGGGACAGCGGGTCGACTCCGAGGCCTGGCTCGTCGAGCAGCAGCAAAGTCGGCCGGTGCACGAGGTTGGTGCAAAGCGCGAGCTTCTTCCGCATGCCGCCGGAGAGCGCGCCTTCGCGACGATGAATGAAGGGACCAAGGCCAGCCATCTCGAGGAGCTGCTCGCGCCGGCCCGGCAACAGGCTGGGCGGCACCCCGCGTACCTTGGCGGCAAATTTTAGGTTCTCGGCGACGGTAAGGCGGCTGTAGAGCGTGAAGCCCTGCGCCATGTAGCCGATCCGGGCGGTGACGTCGGCGCTCTGCCGCAGGGTGTCGAAGCCGAGAACGCGGCACTCGCCTTCGCTCGGGTCCAGGATCGCCGCGAAGAGCTGCAAAAGGGTCGTCTTTCCGGCGCCGTCCGGTCCTACGAGCCCCAGGATCTCGCCACGGGCGACTTGGAGGTCGACATCCCTGACCGCCCAGCGGACCCCGAACCGCCGGCCTAGCCGCTGCGCCCGGATGATGTCGGAATGAGGCTCCGCCATCGCCTTTACCCCGGAACGAACAAGTGATCGGGCCAGTCCGCATCCAGCCGCCAAAGGATCCAGACGTCTGCCGGCATCCCAGGTTTCAGCACACCTTCGGGATTGTCGAGCGCAAGGGTAACCCCGAACACCATGCGGACGCGTTCCTCGGGCATGTGGATGTCGCGGGGCGTGAACTGCGCCCGCTGATCGACGCGCGCGACGCGTGCCTCGAACTGCTGTTGCGGGAAGGCGCTGACGCGCACGCGAGCCGGTGCGCCGAGACGGGCCTTGCCCAGCTCCGATTCCGGGATGAATACCCTGAGATCGACCCGCCTGAGGTCAACGAGAATGGCCACGGTCTGTCCGGACCGAACGAGCTCGCCTGCTTCAGCTGATTTGACGAGCACCGTGCCGTCGATCGGCGCGGTGATCCGGGTCTTGCCGATCTGCCTGACGATCAGGTCGAGGTCTCGATCTGCGGCCGTGGTCTGCCCTTCGAGGGCGCGGATCTCCGCTTCGAGCGCAGCGGCTCGGCCGCGCGCGCCTTCGAATGCATTTTCCGCCTCTTCGAGGCGTTGCTGCGATATCGTTCCGCGCGCCCTCAGCTCGCGATACCGTGCCAGATCGCTCTCCGACATCCGCAGATGATGGAGCGCCACCTCCAGCTCGCGCACGGCGCGCTCGCGTTGCCGCTGCAAGGTCTCGATCACGGCTTCCGCACGGCTGCGTTGCAGCTCCAAGTCGGTGTCATCGAGCATGATCAGGAGGTCACCACGCCCCACCGTCTTGCCTTCTACAAGGCGGCTGTCGGTGACGCGGCCCCCGACCTCCGCCGCGACCCGGACTTCGGTCCCTTCGATATGCCCATTGCCGTAAAGCAGCTGCTCAGGCAGTTGCTGAGGCTGCAGGTAGAGATACAAGGCGTAAGAGCCGCCGGCGATGACGGCCAGTAGCACGCCGGTCCAGAGCCATGTCCTTCGCATACCGCCTCCCTCAAACGACCAAGATGGATGGATTTCCGCGATCCGTTCTTGATCGAGATCATAGTTCCTGGCTGCAGTTTATCGGACCCTATGCTTCCCAACGGCTTACCAGGGGGACGAAAACGAGAAATGCCTTGGTTTAGCTGCCTGCGGCGCTATGTGGCGTTCTTGGCGGTGCCAGCTGGCGAACCACCTTCTACGGACAAATCTCCCCGACAATCCGCTGACGAGGGCGATCGAGGAGAGCCTGCTCATCCTCGGGCGGGTGGCGAACCGGAAACCCTTGGAGACTTTCTTTGTGACTGGTGGCCGGTGCGTCGCCGTCTGCGCCTCTGTCGGCGCCTTGCGATGGCCCCGGTGGAGTTCAAGAAAGTGGGCAGCTGGGGGTTGCGTGAGGTCTCGGCAAATGATCGCAAGCGAAACCATTCTCCAGCTGGCGATAGCCCTGGCCGTGGGCCTGCTCATCGGCCTGGAGCGCGGCTGGCACGAGCGCACGGCGGAAGAAGGAATGCGCGTCGCTGGCGTGCGAACCTTCGCGCTGATCGGCCTCCTGGGTGGGTTCACCGGCCTGCTCGCTGCTGAGACTCAACTGGCCGTGATCGGCTACGGCTTCGTCGCACTTGCCGCCGTCGTCGTTGCCGGCCACGTAGCGGCGGCACGCCGTAAGGTTGATGTCGGCATCACCAGCCTCGTCGCGGCACTGCTGACCTTTGCCTTGGGCACCGCGGCGACGCAGGGCTACGTGACCGAGGCGGCCATGGCGGCGGTCGTCACAGCTCTGCTGCTGGGCTACAAGTCGCTGCTGCATCGCTGGGTGAGCGCGCTGGAGCCCGAGGAGCTCCGCGCCGCGCTGAAGTTGCTCGCGGTCTCGGTCATAGTGCTACCGCTGCTGCCGGACCGTGGCTTCGGCCCATGGCAGGCCCTCAACCCCTTCGAGATCTGGTGGATGGTAGTGCTCATCGCCGGCATCTCGTTCTGCGGATACTTCGCAATGAAGATCGCCGGCAGTGGCAAGGGCGCGGCCCTGACGGGCCTCTTTGCCGGCCTCGCCTCCTCGACCGTCCTCACGCTGCACTTCTCCCGCCTCGCCCGCAGCCGGCCCGAATCGAGTCACATTCTCGCCGCCGGCATCCTCATTGCCTCCGGCACGATGTTCCCCCGGCTCCTGGTCATCGCCAGCATCGTCAGCAAGCCGGTAGTTGAGGTTCTCCTCGTGCCCTCGCTGGTCATGGCGGCGGTGGTCCTCGTCAGCGCTGCGGCCCTCTGGTGGCGTGGTGGGCACAAGGCGGAGGATAGCGAGAACACGCGCCTGAGCAATCCACTGGATCTCGGATCGGCGGTTCTCTTTGGTGTCCTCCTGACATTCATCCTGGTGGCGGCAAAAGGCCTCGAAGCGGCCTTCGGCGAGGCCGGCCTCCTGGCCCTGGCGGGCATCTCCGGACTGGCAGACGTCGATGCGATCACGTTGACTCTTGCCAAGATGAGCCGGTCGGAAGTTGCCGTTGACCTCGCCGGGTTCTGCATCATCCTGGCCAGCGCGGTGAATAGCCTTGTCAAGGGCGCGATGGCCATGGTGATTGGCCACAGACGGCTGGGCGCGCGTGTCGCCCTGCCGCTGGCGCTCGCCGCCGCGGCCGGCCTGCTGGTTGCATGGAACTCCTCCACCGGACTCAGCGCCGATGCCTTCGCGCTTTGACAAGCTGACGAATGGAAGAGTCGATGACCGATGAGACCGATGCTCAAGAACGGCTTGCTCCGCTCGTCGGCTTGTTCCTAGGGCCGCTACTGCTGAGCGCTCTCCTGCTACTGCCGGCGCCCGCGGGCCTGACGCCCACCGCCTGGGCCGTGGCGGCGGTCGTGGCCCTCATGGTGACCTGGTGGATTACCGAGGCGCTGCCCGTCGCCGCGACGGCGCTGGTGCCGATCGTCGCCTTCCCACTGCTTGGGGTCATGGACGTCGGTGACACCACTGCGCCCTACGCCCATCCCCTGATCTTTCTCTTCCTCGGCGGCTTCCTAATTGCCACGGCGGTGGAGCGCTGGAACCTGCACAGCCGGATCGCTCTCAGCATCCTGCGCCTCGCCGGGTCCTCTCCGTCCCAGTTGATCGGCGGCTTCATGGCGGCCACGGCCTTCCTCAGCATGTGGCTCAGCAACACCGCGACGACCATCATGATGGTCCCGATCGCCGTCGCGGTGGTCGGCCTGCTGGGCGAGCGCAAGGGCGCCGCGCCGGCGGCGGACTCCGCCACGTTCGGCACCGCGCTCTTGCTGAGCATCGCCTATGCCGCCAGCATCGGCGGGCTCGGCACGCTGATCGGCACGCCGCCAAATGCCTTGCTGGCCGCCTTCATGGCGGAGCGCTATGGCGTGGTGATTGGCTTCGGCCAGTGGATGCTCGTGGCCGTCCCCCTGGCCACTGTCCTCCTCGCGCTGGCCTGGCTGCTGCTGACGCGCCTCACGTTTCCGGTCGGCCGCCGGCCAATCGCCGGCGCCTCCCAGGCGATCGCGCAAGCGCTGGCGGCGCTCGGCCCGCCGGGCCGGGAGGAACGGCTGGTGGTGCTGGTCTTTGCGGGCGTCGCGGCCCTCTGGATCCTGCGCCCCCTGCTGGCCGACCTTCTGCCCGGCCTGCCGCTGTCCGATCCCGTCATCGCCATGCTGGGCGGGCTCTCACTATTCGTCATTCCCAGCGACCTGCGTCGCGGCCGCTTCCTGCTGGACTGGGATGCGGCCAAGCGGCTTCCCTGGGGCGTTCTGACTCTCTTCGGTGGCGGCCTCAGTCTCGCCTCGGCCATCCAGTCGAGCGGCCTTGCGGCCTGGATCGGCGATGTGCTGGCCGGCAGCAGCGGGTGGCCGGCCATCACCCTGATCCTGCTGGTCACCGCGGTGGTCATCTTCCTGACTGAGGTGACGAGCAACACGGCGACCGCCTCCGTCTTCATCCCCATCGCGGCGACGCTCGGCAGTTGGATCGCGACCGACCCGATGCTCTTCGCACTTCCGGTGGCCCTGGCGGCGAGTTGCGCCTTCATGATGCCGGTCGCAACGCCGCCCAATGCCATCGTCTATGCCAGCGGCTTGATCCGTATCCCGCAGATGGCCAGGGCCGGCCTCCTGCTGAACCTCCTCTGCATCCTGGCGATCACAGCCGCCGCCTACGCCGCCAGCGCTCGGGTATTCGTCACCATGTAGATGGCGCGACCATTCGGACGGGCTAGCCGTGGCCTGCCCAGTACTCAGGGATAGCTCACGCGTCATGTTGTCCCATCATCCGACGCAGAGCTCTTTAGAAAGCGCAACCGCTCCGTCGATGCGTTCCTTCGACACCAGATTCTGCGCTGTTTCGAGATCATGACGAGCCTGTAGATTGAGCCAAAACTCAGGTGTCGTCTTAAATACGTGAGCCAGGAGGACCGCGATCTCACCGGTGATTCGTTGATCGCCATGGATAATGCCAGTGATCCGTTTTGTCGAAACGCCAATAGAACGCGCCAGGCGGCTTGCGCTAAGCCTATAAGGAACGAGAAACTCTTCCCTGAGAGCTTCTCCCGGATGGATCGGCACAGTCCGACTGTTTGTCATGCATTGCGCTCCACCACTAGCAAGCCGAAGGCCATTGGGATGCTGGTGCCTGTCCGTAAGCCTCTGATAGCCCAGTGAGGGAATGGAGGCTTGTCGGCGGAGGTCACCACAGCGACTAGGCCTTTCCCGACACATTGGGCTAACGAATGACGTGGCTGTCACAAGCCACGTGCCAATAGCCGTGTTCGGACTGTCGCAACTTGCCCGCCGCACCACAGGATTCGCACGTCTTTGCGCTACGTTCCTCAGCGCGCCCAACCGCCGCTCCCACAGCATCGCCGTGAAGTTCAGGAACATCTCGAATGTAGAACCTCAACATGCCGAGCTTTTCCTTGACTTGGACCACTTTGAGGCCTGGTGCTGCATCTGGGCCCCCGACTACCTTCGCGATCTCAGCCGTCAGCTCCGTCACAATGTCGCGCCAGCCGTCCGCGCATTGGAAACGGAAATCCAACATGTCGTACCATGGCGCATAAGAGGTTCGGAGGTCTTCGCGCCACGTACCGCGCTCCGCGTCTGCCACCTCCCTCAGCAGGCGTTCTTCAAAGTCATCGCGCGTCACATTGACCTCTCTCAAATCTCGGCACTGTCAACACAGTGCTATCCACCAATGGCTCAACCCTACACCAGACAAGATCCGGTTCGAATTCAGTGCTTGGTCGCCAGAAACTGTTCGAAAGACGTGCCTAAGCGGTAGAACCGCGACACAGTGCGTGCACAGGTACTGTCCTTCGAAAGCCACAGCAGCTTGCTCGTCACAATCTGGGTGCCATCTGGAAGTATGGGATGGCCAGTGACAATGCCGGTCAACTCTGACCAAGGAACGCTGTCGGTGATGCACCAATACTCCAGCAGGGGCGCAGCTGCGAGTTCTTCACGGGTAGGCATCTCGCCGCGTTCCAGTCGCTTCAAGGCATCTATAGCCGTGTCCAGGCGCGCGCGGAGTTTCAGCTTTTCTTGCATCACCTTCTCCTCCAGCGACCACACCAGTCCTCACTGCTGGTCCGCGGCCATACAGTCCGTATCACCAGATCTTCGCCATCTTCGCCAACCACATGACTGCGCGGAGCCGTTGCCCGGCAGAGCCCTTCCCTGCTGCTCTGCTGCTGCCAGAAAGCGCATTCACCGCAATTCCGCTGCGGACTCCTGTGCACTCCTTCCATCACAGCTCGCACACCAACGTTGTTGACCGTCATTCAGCCGTAAGCCTCTGAACCGCAAAGCTGATCGGGCAGCTGAGATCGCAAGCCCGTCGCAGCGACGACGCTACCGACCCACCGCGACTGAGTCAAGAACAAAACAGGAACATCATGCCTGCAAGGCTTGGCTCACAAGCGCCGCCAGGCTAGAACGGCTTTTTCCTTATTTATTAAGGGATTACATAGTCTCCTATTGCTATCTCGTTCTCATACAGGCACGATTTTCGTCATTACGAAAATCGGGATAGCAACGAGTGCCAGTGCGGAGATCGTGCAGCTATCGTCCAGCCGCTGCCTCGGCTTTCGTCGAGGGACTGCAAGCTCGCGGTCGCTTCGGCTTTGCCTTGGACAAGCTTCTGGCGGAGACGGAACTCTCGCCGGCGGCGGCCGTCGCCCAGCTGCGCCGTTTGGCCCCGTCGGTGACTGCCTTCTATCCGCGTGTGCGCTACTACCTCATTGTGCCGCCAGAGCACCGCGTCATTGGCGCACCGCCGGTAACCTGGTGGATCGACGACTTCTTTGCCGCCCAGCAAGAACACTACTACCTCGGTCTACTGACGGCTGCGGCACAGCATGGCGCCCAGCACCAAGTCCCGCAGGTTACGCAGGTCATAACAGGGCGTCCCCGCCGCCCCATCCAGCTCGGCCGTCTGAAGATCGTCTTCGTCACCAAGAAGACGGTCGCGCACACGCCGATCATCCGAGTTGGCGGCGGCCAGGCACCGTTCCAGATGAGCACCGCCGAGGCAACGGTCCTTGACCTCGTGCGCTACCCTGAGCACTCAGGCGGCGTCGCCCGCACCACCGAACTCATCGCAGAGCTCAAGCCTAAGCTCACCGTTACCGGCTTTCGCCGTGCCCTGGCCGCGCCGCTTGAAACCGCACTGCTACAGCGCACTGGTTTTCTGCTTGAGGCGCTCGATATGGATTCCCAGTGCAGGTTGGTTGCGGCTGCTCTGAGGGATCGCCGCCTGCAGCCGACCGCCCTGGAGATTGGCAGACCCATCGCCACAACACCTCGCAACCGCTGGAACGTTCAGGGCCGCTTGCCCGAAGCGACCAACGCATGATGAACACTACCTGTCCGGACATCTTCGCTCACCAAGAGCCCCGAGACAGCCAGATGCAGATCTGTTTCATATGAAGCGTTATGCGCG
>MRWG01000493.1_pt1 | contig 43684 bp, 52 predicted proteins | sample 1013341 | NCBI WGS metagenome assembly MRWG01 (sample SAMN06117577, study PRJNA244670) | biofilm metagenome | biome: Water; feature: Cathode Biofilm; material: Biofilm; isolation source: microbial consortium enriched at the cathode of a solar microbial fuel cell | place: USA: District of Columbia ... | reverse complement strand
CGGCGGACGATTCGGACTCGTGCCGTTCGCGAATACCGAGGTGGGATTCTCGCTTGCGACCGGCGAGGCTGCGGTCCCCGGCGAACCCGCCTGTGGACGCTGCTCTCGGTGCAACGGTTTACAACCAAACCTGCGTCGTGTGTCACGGTGCCGACGGCAAAGGCGCAATTCCGGGTGTTCCGGATTTTACTGCTGCCGACGGTGCGCTTGCGAAGTCGGATGACGTGTTGCTGCAGCACATCATTGAAGGATTCAAGAGCCCGGAAGCGATCATGATGATGCCCGCCCGCGGCGGCAACCCGGCGCTCACCGACGCCGAGCTTGCAGCGACACTCGCACATATTCGGACAAACTTCTCGCGTTGAACCGGTTCGCGTAAATGGCGGACGTCCCTGCCAACCGCGGGGATCGCCCGGGCTACAGAATTTCCCGTCGGGCTTCTGGACGCCGGGTAATGTTGTCGGTAATCGAATGATTCGTGCTGCTTGGCCACAGGCATTCGTGTGCCCCAGCGGACGGCGTTGCGCACCTGGCTCACTGGCATTGAAATTTTCTACGAGCCGGTTGGCTACATGAGTGCCGCTTGACTTACCTACTGTTCAGGGCTGTCAAGGTGGGTGAGGCCTTCTCGATCACCGATGCCGTCACGCATTACGATCCAATTATTACGACAATGCGGATCCTGAAAGTTTTTTCCACGCGCTTAAAGTGTTAGCGCGTTTGACGAGGTTATATTGGGATCTCGGAAGCGCTGTTCACGTCAGTCGCCCAGGCTTTTTGCCATCACGACGAACTTTTCTTGATACTGTTTTCTATCATAGAAACCTCGGGAAGCTGTATTATCCGCCGCGACTCTCAATGCGATATGGTCGGCACCCATTGCCCTGGCCTGTTCTTCAAGTTTTTCTGTCAGCAACGAGCCGACACCCTGGCTCCGCTTCCCGGGAGTGACATACAAATCAGACAGGAACGCGTAGGTGTCTTCGTACTGCAGACAACCAAATCCAACCAGTTTATTGTCCTGTTCCGCGACAAGAATCAAGCCTTTCCCACCCGCCTGTATTGCAACGATGTGTTCCAGGTAGGCCTGTAAAGCGGGGTTTTCCGCAGTAACGGATGCACTCTCATTTGTCTGCTCGATGTAACTTTCGGTAGCAAGTCTGTGAAATGCTTTCGAACCTCCTGACTCATACCGTTTAATTGTGACCATTCGCGATTTCCTTCTATCCAGCAGCTTGCCGCACCGAGAAACTATCGCCTGCGCTGGTGGGAAAACGGCGCAACTGTCTATGATTTTTTCGTTCCATCGAAGCACCATGCGCCTCAACATCGCGAACATTTGTTCTCAGTTCTCGCACCAGGCTCGCCCCGATTGTCCAGATCCGACAGGCTGCCAGGAAGTATCCGACTCGAATATCCTCAGGTAACAGCATTGACATTTGTCTGCGATTGGAAGCGGCCGGGCTCATGTGATCTGTGGCGCAAGCTATATTTCCCGACATCAGCCAAGCTTAGATCCTAGTCGAAATTATCTTAACATCCGGCTGTTCCTGAGAGCGGCTGGGGCGTTGCTTGGCAATAGTCCCGCTATTCCCTGCGCAACGCGCCTTGCATCAGCCACTCAGGAACACCCCCGGTGTTGACAAGATAATTTCGACCAGGGTGCATGGTTCAGTTTTGGATAGTGCACTGTTGCGGCACGAACCGCTAGTGCCACCCGTGCACCCATGCCCGTTTCCTCGAACGCACACGCTGCCCCGAACCAGGCGGCATGCCCGCCGCATAGCTGTAAATTAGCAGCCCAGCGATACCGGGTGGTGGGCGGCTGACCCCGGTAGCGACTGTGTCCAGGTCGCTTCGGCTTACGACTCCATGCATGCAAGGTAGAGCAATGCAGGAGCAATTGCCGGGGTGTAGCTGGACGCGCCGAGCGCGGAGACGAAGATCTGCGCCTGGCGCGCGTCTCCGGTCAGGCGGTCGAGCACTGGCATCGTTTGCCCAGTGTTGTCGACGAACGGTTTCTCGCCGGCACGGTGCGCTTCACGCATCACGACATCGAGATGGCCGCGGCAGCCGCGGTAGTGCTCGCAGAGGGCGGAGTACATGAGGCCGTCAGGGTGGGCCGCTTTGTAATCCACCCGCAGCAGCACCCGGGTGACGCATTTGCGTCGCAACTCACGATGGAATTCAGCGAATTCCGGCAAAGGTCGTGGGTTACTAATCGGGGTCGTGCTTAAACCATAGAGCGCCTGTTCCGGGGCGGTGTATGTCGTACCCTCGTGCAACGGCCAACCAATGTTCGTGGGACGCCTTCAGGCCAGGCAATCGCCGACCATAGAGGCCGATACCGTGATTGCACGGGGTATCGCCCGGTTACTTAGTGCGGCGGCGTGATGCAGCTGCGCAATATCGCGTATTTTGCGCATGGATAATCTCGTTGTGGCCACGGACTCTCCCTCGAACGGCCAAACGTCCAGCACGCTATGGGCCATTCGTCGTCCTACCGTCGTTAACGCACCTTCAGGGTTCGAAACCGATCCCGGCACCGACTCCAAGGTGATCGCGATGCGCCGGAATGGATCGCCACGCGCCGGAATCGGTGATCGGCATGGGCCGGAATACGCAGTGTGAACGTATGCCGATTGCGGTCGCCGATCCGCGTCAGCGTCCATGCCGTTTTCGCCGCAGATATCGTTACCGGCTACAACCGTCCTTACCAGCGGCCTCCGCGAATCGCGCGAAACACGCCCCTTGACCTGATAGTTGCTCCTACGTTTTAGACTGCGATTCATGCGTTGCCTGTCGTGGTCGACAGAGGAGTGAGAAATTTTGGAAGCGATTACGGTAAACCCTTTCGGGCGATCGCCACGTGTGGCAGCCGCTGAACCCGCGAACAGCGAGGTCCCGGCAACGGAAGACGTTCGTTCATCTGCCGCGGTGGCGGCACCCGCCGTCGCCGAAAGCTGGGGCTATCTGTGGGATGCCTGGCAACGCGGCGTCTTGTTCCTCGATGTAATGCGACAACGCGCAGACAACATGCTGGAGCATGAGCGTGAGGGCCTGCCGCCGCTGCTCGCCTTTCGTCACGAAACCATACTAGACGGACGACGCTTGCCGCGGCCGGCAAACTACGCGCTGTTACAGATCACCGAAGTCGACGGCGACCGGGCGTGCGACTGTGTCGATCCCGACAAGCCGCCGGTCGTGATCGTGGATCCGCGTGCCGGACATGGCCCCGGGATCGGCGGGTTCAAACGCGATTCTGAAGTGGGGGTCGCGTTGCGTGTCGGGCACCCGGTCTATTTCGTGATCTTCTTTCCGGAGCCTGTCGTCGGCCAGACACTCGACGATGTGCAACACGTGCTGCGCTGCTTCGTCGAGGAAGTCGCCCGGCGCCACAATGGCCGCCAGCCGATTCTCTATGGTAACTGTCAGGCCGGCTGGGCACTGACTTTGCTGGCTGCTGATTGCCGCGGTCTCGCCGGTCCGGTTGTGCTTAACGGTTCGCCCTTGTCGTATTGGGCGGGTGAGTCCGGTGTCAATCCGATGCGCGTCGCGGGCGGTTTGCTTGGGGGCGCTTGGCTCACGCACTTCGTGGCCGATCTGGGCGCCGGTCGTTTTGATGGTGCCTGGCTCGCGCAGAATTTCGAGAACCTGCAGCCGGAGAAGTCTCTCTGGGAGAAACATGCCCGCCTCTTTACCCACATCGACACCGAGCGTAAGCGCTTTCTCGAATTCGAGCGCTGGTGGAACGGCTTCTACTTTCTGAGTCGGGAGGAAATCCTGGCAATTGTCGAAAACCTGTTCATCGGCAACCGTCTCGAGCGGCGTGAATACCGCGTGTGTGACGGCTGTTATGCAGATCTTCGACGCATTCAAAATCCGATCATCGTTTTCGCCTCCTATGGCGATAACATCACGCCGCCGCATCAGGCGCTCGGCTGGATCCCGGCAGTGTACAAGGATACCGACGATCTCAAGCGGGCAGGTCAGCGGATCGTCTATCTCACGAACCCGCACGTCGGTCATCTCGGCATCTTCGTCTCGGCCAAAGTGGCGAGATTCGAGCACGGGGCGATCCTCGAAGGTCTCGACGAAATTCAGGCGCTCGAACCGGGCCTGTATGAGATGAAGATCGATAATCCAACCGGCGATCCGGATTGCCCTAGTTCCCTATACGGCCGTCGTTTCGAGGCGCGGCAGGTCGAGGAATTACCGTTTGCACCGGACAATGAAGCCTTCGAGCGCGTGCGCGAGGTGTCCGAGACGAACGAATCCCTGTATCGCGCATTCGTCAGCCCCTGGGTTCGGGCGGTGGCCAACCCGTGGTCTGCCGAAGTGATGAAGTGGATGCACCCGATGCGAACGAGCCGCTATCTCATGTCCGGGGCATTCAATCCGTGGATGCGAGGCCTTGCGGTGCTCGCGGATGCGGTGGCGCAGGACCGTAGACCGTTGCGCGATGATCACCCGCTAATGTTTCAGGAAAAGGCGCGCATCGAGGAAATTTCCATGGCGATCGAACTCTCGCGCAAGCTTCGGGATGCGGGCTACGAGGCGATGTTCTCGGCGCTGTATGCGAATTGAAGCGCTGTAGTTGGGTGAGTAACGCGTCAGACAGATGCTGTCGCCGACACGCAAAGGGGCCATGCTGGCGGCGTTCGCGCAGTTATCTGTAGCCGCGGTGCGCGCCGGGAGCGTAATTCAGGGTGAACGATATCACCGGATACCGGAACATGACTGAGCAGGTGACAGAATCCGGGCCCTTCGGAGGGTTCGACAATACGCCGGCTAAAAGTGGCAATGGCGATCCGATCGGCGTCATCACAGAAGTTCACGGGCCTGTCGTGATTGTGGATTGTCACCAGCTGCCCATGTTGCGCCAGGCATTGCGTGTCGATCTCGACCGCGAAACCTGTTTGTTCGAGGTCCATCAGCACCTTGACCTGCGGCGCGTCCGCGCTATCACACTGCACCGGTCCGCAGGCCTGCGCCGCGGTCTCCCCGTCTACGACACCGGCGCTCCGCTGCACGTACCAGTAACGCCCGCCTGTCTCGGGCGCCTGTTGAACGTATTCGGCGAACCGCTTGACGGGAATCTGCCGCTCGATCCGGAGGGTTTCCGCAACATTCACGCGCCGCCCGCGCTTTTGCGTGACAGCACCGGTGCCGGGGCGATCCTTGAAACGGGAATCAAGGTGATTGATTTGATCTGCCCCTTCGCAAGAGGTGGCAAGACCGGGCTTTTTGGTGGCGCCGGCGTCGGTAAGACGGTTCTGATCATGGAGTTCATGCAGGCGGTCGCGTCGCTGCACGACGGCGTATCCGTATTCGCCGGTATCGGCGAGCGCGTGCGGGAAGGACACGAACTGTGGCACGAGATCGATAAAGCGGGGGTCCTCGAGAAGACACTGATGATCTTCGGGCAGATGGATGAGTCCCCGGGTGTGCGGTTTCGTGTGGGCCTGTCCGCGCTGACCTATGCCGAATATCTTCGCGACACTATGCACAAAGAAGTTCTGTTTCTGCTGGACAACGTGTTTCGATTCGTCCAGGCCGGTAGCGAGGTCTCGAGTCTGCTGGAACGCATGCCCGCAACGGTGGGCTATCAGCCGACGCTCACGACTGAGGTGGCGGCGATGCAGGATCGGATCGCTTCGACAAAGCAGGGTTCAATGACTTCGGTACAGGCCGTATATGTCCCCGCGGACGACATGACGGACCCCGCAGTCAATGCGATTCTCAATCATTTGGATACCACCGTGATTCTGTCGCGAGCACAGGCCGGCAAGGGCATCTACCCGTCGGTCGATCCGTTGCAGTCAGGCAGCAAGCTGATGGACAGACACACGTTGGGCGCGCGCCATTTCACGATTGCCGAGGGGGTGCGCGAGCACCTCGCACGCTACAAGGAGCTCGAAGACATCATTACGATGCTCGGGATCGAAGAGCTCGCCGAAGCTGATCGCAAGATCGTGATGCGTGCGCGAAAACTGCAGCGATACCTGACTCAGCCGTTCGCGACTACGGCGGCGCACACCGGAATCAGCGGCGAGTCCGTACCGCTCGAGCAGGTATTGACGGACTGTGATTCGTTTCTGACGGGACGCTACGATGACGTGCCGGAAGATCGCTGCTACATGCGCGGCGCCATGGAGAAACCGGTCGCGTGAATACTTTCACGCTGCGGCTTCAGGATGCGAGACACGCAGAGCAGATCGACGGAGTGAGAGCATTCGTTGCGGAAGACGATTCCGGGAGTTTTGGAATTCTCGCGAACCATGCGCGCATGATCACCACGCTCGTCGTGGGCCTCGCCCGTTTCCGCTGCGATGGTACGCACTGGCGCTATGTCGCCATGCCCGGTGCGGTCGTCTATTTTCGCGATAACGTCCTTACGCTAAGTACTCGCCATTACTTTTACGGCGACGACTATACGAGCATCAGCGATCAACTGCGTGAAGAACTGCTTGTCGAGGAGAAGCAGTTGCATGATACGAAGGAAAGTCTGCGACGTATGGAGGAGGCGTTGCTAACGCGCCTGTGGGAAATGGGACGTGAGCCGGCGTAGGCCAATGAAAGGCCCGAAAGATGTTCGTGAGAGCGTCGAGCGTCAGGTTCGGCGAATGGGTAAGGCGGAGCGGGAACGCCTGACCCTGATGTCCCAAACCGTCTATATCGGTATGTTGGGCTTGTTGTTCGTTTTGCCGCTGGTAGGTGGCGCGTATCTCGGGCGATGGCTCGACGGGCTGCTTTCAGGTTACTCGACGCGATGGACAGTCAGTCTGATCCTGGTCGGCGCGTTTATTGGCGCCGTCAATGTTTATCTGTACATCAGGGAGGACTGAGCAATCGACGACAGCGAATTAATTGCCAGCACCGTGTTTTCGGTGGGACCGATCGTGGTCAGCAGCACAGTCACGACAACGTGGTTGCTGATGGTGGCGATCGGCCTGTTCTCATGGTGCGCCACGCGCCGTTTGAAACTCGAATCGACGCCGCTGCAAACGGCGCTCGAGGGCACGGTCGCAGGCATAGAACGTGCCGTCGAGGAAATGGCGCCGCAGCACGCGCGCGAAATCATGCCGTTTGTCGGCAGTCTGTGGGTCTTCCTCGTGATCGCAAATCTGACCGGGCTGATCCCGGGACTCTCGTCCCCGACACGTGATCTGTCGGGCACGGCGGGGCTTGCCGTGCTGGTTTTTCTGTCCGTACATTGGTTCGGCATTCGCGCACTCGGTTTGCGTAATTACCTGCGCCACTACCTGACGCCGAGCCCCATCCTGCTCCCGTTTCATATCATCAGTGAATTTACCCGCACGATAGCACTGGCGGTGCGCCTGTTCGGCAACATTATGAGCCTGGAAATGACCGCGATGCTCGTTCTGCTCGTCGCCGGCTTTCTGGCTCCCGTGCCCATCCTGATGCTGCACATCGTCGAGGCGCTCGTTCAGGCCTATATCTTCGGAATGCTTTCGCTCACCTACATTAGCGGCGCATTACAAACGCAACAGCTGCGGCAACTCGACAAGGAGTAACTAATGCCCGATTTAACTGTTTTTACCCTGGCCTCCACCGTTGCTTCGATACTCGGTATCGCGATAGGCGCGGCGATGCCGGCGATCGCCATGGGGTGGGCGATAAGCCGCGCGATGGAGGCGCTGTCGCGCCAACCGGAAGCCGAACGCGCGATCATGCGGACCTTGTTTATCGGTTTGGCCATGATCGAGTCGCTGGCGATCTATGTGCTCGTGATTGTCCTCATCGTGCTGTTTCGAAACCCGTTGCTGCAGTACGTGCTGAACTGAGTGGTGGTATGAAGATTCGCCAGAGCGGGAACTTGTCGCAAGGTATCGAAAATTGGAAATAAACTGGACAACGTTCGCGCTCGAGATTCTCAATTTTCTCGTGCTCGTCTGGATCCTGAAGCGGTTCCTGTATAAGCCGGTGCTCAATATTATCGCTCAGCGCCGTGGCGCCGTTGAAAAGATCCTGCGTGAAGCCGAGGACGCGAAACGCGAAGCGGAGGCTCTGCAGAAAAGCCTGGCGGGACGGCAGGCGAAATCGGAACAGGAGCGACAACAGGCGCGCGACGAGTTGCGGCAGGAAATCGAAAAGTTACGCGCACAACAACTCGTCGCGCTGCGCTCGGAGCTCGATGCTGAACGGGAGAAATCGCGCGCCATAGAGCAAGGGCGCCAATCCGCTATAACACGCGACGCCGAGGCGAGCGCGTTGACACTGGCTGCACGTTTCGCGACCCGGTTGCTGGAGCAGGTAAGCTCCCCGGAACTGGAAATGCGCTTGCTGGAGATAATCACGCGGAACCTGTCGCAGTTGTCCGAGGCGGATATTGCACGGCTGCGCAGCGGCTGGACAAACGAACCCGAAGGCGCACTGGTCACGAGTGCCTACCCAATTCCCGCCAGTCAATCCGAACGGCTCGAGCAGGTACTGACGACACTCGTTGGGGCGCGGATTCCGGTGCGTTACGAGCAGATCCCGGATCTGTTGTCCGGAGTGCGCATCAACATCGGCGCGTGGGCATTGGGAGCGAATCTCGGCGACGAACTCGCCGGGTTCGTGACGCTTGCGCTGGACGTTTCCGGAGAAACTAGATGAGAGAAAGCCTCCTTGAACGACAGGCCGGATGGGTCGAGCGCTATCGTCCCGGGCTACGAGTGACCGAACAAGGCAGGGTTGCAGCGGTTGGCGACGGTATTACGTGGATCACGGGCTTGCCGTCGGCGGCAATAGACGACGTTGTGGTTTTCGAGTGTGGCAGCCGCGCGATGGTTTTCGATCTGACCGAAACCCTGGTGGGCGCCGTATCGTTGCACGAAGTTGACCGGTTGGCCGCGGGTTGCCAGGTCGAACTCAGCGAAAGGCGCCTGAGCATTCCGGTTGGCGACGAATTACTCGGGCGCGTGGTCGACCCGTGGGGTGTGCCCCTTGACGATCAGCCGGCGATGCGAACATCGCACTGGCAGCCACTGGAGATTGCCTCGCCGTCCATCATTGAACGCGATTTCGTCAATAGTCCTTTGTACACGGGCATCAAGATTATCGATACGCTGATCCCTGTCGGCAAAGGCCAGCGACAGTTGATTATTGGCGATCAGGGTCTCGGGCGCAGTTCGATCGCGCTCGATACGGTCATCAATCAGCGCGGCAAGGACGTTTACTGCGTGTACGTATTGGTTGGCCAAAAACGTTCGACAGTGATCAATACGATTGAACTGCTCAAGCAGTACGGAGCGCTTGAGTACACCACGGTCGTCGTCGCCGATGCGGGCGGCCTGCCCGGGCTGCAGTATCTCGCACCTTTTGCCGGGTGCGCGATCGCCGAGTTCTGGATGCATCAGGGGCGCGACACGCTCGTGATCTATGACGACCTGTCCACCCATGCGAAGATTTATCGCGAGTTGTCGTTGCTGATCCGTCGTCCGCCCGGGCGCGAGGCCTATCCGGGCGATATCTTCTCAATGCATGCGCGCCTCCTTGAGCGGTCGACCTGCCTAGACCCGGCACACGGTGGAGGCAGCATGACCGCGCTGCCAATCGTCGAAACAATGCAGGGCGAAATCGCCGCGTATATACCGACCAATCTGATCTCAATCACCGACGGACAGGTGTATCTCGATCAGGATCTCTTTGCCGGCGGATTTCGCCCGGCCATTGACGTTCGACGATCCGTTTCGCGTATCGGCGGGCAGGCCCAGCACCCGCGTATCAAGGAAGAAGCCGGCCGCATGAAGCTCGACTACTTGCAGTTTCTCGAGCTGGAAGTATTCTCCCGCTTTGGCGCGCGCCTGGAAGCGTCGATGGAAAAGGCAATCCGGCGCGGGAACGCGTTGCGGGAGATCCTGAAACAGGATCGACTGGTACCGCAATCGGTCGAGTTCCATATGGCGTGGCTGATCGCGTTCAATGATGGTCGGTTTGATGACATCGAAATTGCATCGATCGCGGCCGTCCTCGAATCGATAGAGAAACAGCTGCAGCAGGACTCTATCGAACTCGATGACCCACGCGACTCGTGGTCGCAGATGGTGTCATCGTGGGTGTCGGCGTCAATCGAAGCGGACGGCCAATGACCAGTCGCCGTAAGGTCGAACATCAACGCCGTAGCCTGGCCGAAATCCGGGAGATCATGAACTCCATGAAAACGCTAGCGTATATGGAGACGCGTAAACTTTCCCCGCGGCTCGATGCGCAGTGCAGTGTCAGGAGCAACATCGAAACGGTCGCGGCCGACTTTGTCAGTTCCATGCCGACGTTGCTGACGCCGCAAGCGTCGCGCCGCCACGGCTACGTGCTGATCGGATCGGAACGTGGATTCTGCGGGGATTTCAACGAATCGCTTATCCGCCACATGGATGAGATTGAAAAGCATCATGCCCCGGAACCCGGCGTCGCGGTGATCGCGATTGGTCATAAACTTTGCACCCGTCTGGCCGACGATAAGCGCGCGGATGCGTTCCTGGACGGCGCGGGCGTTGCCGAAGAAGCGGGCGCCGTGCTGTCGCGTATCGTTGCTGCCCTCGATGAAATGCAGGGGCGGTACGGCACGCTCGCGGTGCATGCGTTGTACCACGCCGTCGGTGAGCAGGATGTTGTGAAACGCCAGTTGCTTCCGGCCTTCCAGCAGCCGGTAAGCGCGATGCCGGAATTCCAAATACCGCCAATCTTGAACGTCGAGCCCGATCAGCTTCTGCTGGAGTTGCTGGACCATTATTTATTCGCGGTGCTCGACGAAATAATTTGTGCGTCGTTGATGGCCGAGAACCATCGACGTGCGCAACATCTCGAGGGTGCGATCCGGCACCTGGACGAGGAGTCGGATGAACTGAAGCGCCGATCCAATGCGCTTCGTCAGGAGGAGATCATCGAGGAGATCGAAGTCATCCTGCTTTCTGCGGCGAATTTTTCGGGGACAGAGTTAAGGCAGTAGTACCGGTCGCCGAGGCTGGTGGCTGTGGACGGTTGCAGGAAAGCGGCACATCCGGCCACGGGCAGAACGCGCAAGTACCAGCGGTGTGGCCCGGTACCGCTTTAGGTCCGTCGTCGGACCCGACCTTAACGATGGGTGCATGCGCAACATTTATATTCCGGAAGTACGCAGACTATTCCCCTAATCTGGTATTCATTCCGGAAAGGGAATATCTGAATCCGAGGCACAGGCTGACGCCAATCCAGGCAAGTTCCCGACACCGACGCAAGACGGCTGCGGCGACACCCACCTGCGGTACACCCGTGAACGCGCCGGCCACGACGAACAAGGTGACTTCCTGCACCCCAAGCCCCGCCGGGACTAGGAAAGCGAGAGTCCGCATAAGTTGCAGCGCGGCCTCAATTATAAGCGCCTCGGTCCACGAAAGCGGGTGTGACAGTAATGCGAATATCGCGAAAATCTCGACTACGCCGAACAGCCATCCAGCCATCGCAAACACGAATGACCACCCGAACAGCCGCTTCTCGCGGATATAGAATTGCCACACGCCGCGATCGAACCGGTGAAGATCTTTTACCAGTGGGGCAAGCCATCGCCCGTAGCGCAATCGCGAAAGCCGCTCGGCGCTGGCGCCGAGAGCACCGGCCCGCTGGAGCAGAACGAAAACTGTGATCATGGCAAGCAGCACGAGGAACGCAGTCGCACTAATAATTTTTAGCTCGCGCGTCAGATCCTGCACGAGCAACGCTGTCACCAATCCTGCACCGACGAACGCCGTGAGAGCGGTCATGCTGGCGGTTTTGGTCAGCACCAGCGAACGGGTCGAATCTGTGTACGAAACGTCGTGGTTGTGTTTCAGCAGCCAGATCTTGACCGGCTCCCCGGCCATCGAGGCAGCGGGCGTCACGTTGTTATAGACCTCTCCGAGAGCACGAATGATGAACAGGCGCCCGAACCAGACGGCGTTGGCCGCTGCCGGACGGGTGACCATTTGCCAACTCAGGACATCGGCGGCAAACCCGACGGCGTAGACGAGAGTGATTGCGAAGAAACCGATGATCCCGACGTGCTTGATCTGGTCCACGAGCGACGCAATGTCGACTTCCCCGAGTACCGCGATTAGTAGGGCGACACCGAGGCCGAACAAAACGAGATTGGCGTATTTCATACAGGGCAATCGAAGTCCGGTCTCGATCTGAGCGTAACGGAAGCCGGCAATCGCCCGGCCGCGTTGCGCGCAATGGCTGATTTCTGGTCACATCGAGCGTTTTTATACGGTTTCGACGGAACGACATTGTCGGATAAAAAGCACTTCACAGCCGGCTGCCCCTCGCGACAACAATCGACGATAGCCGTTTGTCGGTTGCGAGAAGGCCGTGAAATACCGACATGGCCATCAGAATGTCCCGACGAATTACGTACGGCACCCGATCGCGTCGAGTGCCATTGCGGTTCGGGAGATCGGCGCTTGGCCACGTGCCCTCGCAATGTAATGTGATGCGGCGACTAGCGCATGCAAGTCCACCCCGCATTCAATGTCCAGACCCCGTAGCAGGTGTACAACGTCCTCTGTCGTGACAGGTGTTTGGAGATAGTTCCCGCGCGCCGGCGCATGCACTCCGCCCAACGAGGATTCGATGCTCGTGACGCCGTTCGCGAGGCAACTGAAGATGTTGGTGAGCGCGAGGCCGTAGGTATCATGGAACCGAACGCCGATGCAGCTTCGCGGGATACGAGCAGCAACGTTGCTCGTCAGTGCGGCACATTCTCTCGGTGTCGCCACGCCGATCGTGTCGGCCAGAATTACCTCGGTACTGCCATGGGTATAAAGCACCTCAGCGAGGCGCGCAACGTCATCGCAGTCGATAATGCCCTGATACGGACAACCGAATGCGACATTAATGCGGACGCGCACGTCCGTACCGCAATCTCGCAACTGGGCCATTGTCTGCAGACATTCATCGACACGCACAGCGGCTGAACTCCCCCAGGCTCCCGTGGCGAACGCATCCGAGGTCGTTACGTCTAGCGTGACAGCCGCAAGCGTCTGCGCTTCATCGGGCGAAATCGGGATACGATCCAGCGCGTCTCCGAGGAAATGCGCGTCGCGGGGATCAACGATATTGATATCCCGAGCGCGGGACCGTTGCAATCGGGCATTCGAGGGATCGCTGACGTTCTGCCGGATCGCAATGAATTTCACACCCGCGCGGGTCAGGCGCCGGACGAAGTCGGTCAGGTCTGGCGGCCGCTGGCAAGTATTCAGTACGGTGGATAAATACACCGGCGAGACTTCGACGATGCGAACGCGTGCAGGGAAGATCATCGATTCACTGCAGGGAGGGCTGAAGCCAAACGCACTCATAGCGACGCCGCCCCGCGGTGTCCCGGATTGCCGAAAGCGGGATCGCAGCTTACCGTCGGCACGATAGCGCCACGCGCGGCTCGGTACAGGCTCGGATTCGAGTAGTCTTCTCTCCGAAAATTGTCGCGCACTGTTCCGACCGCGAACATGCCGCCCATCATGGGCAGCGTAGTTCGCGGGCCGCGCATGTGCCCCGAGTCCGTATGATCCTGATGTTCGGCCATGCCATAACGTCCCATCGCCATATAACCCGGCAGAAATTCTCGAATCTCCGATTCGATTCGAACCTGAGCCACGCCCTGTAGCTTTGGAACGTCGCGGCCCATAACGTTCATCGTGTCGTGTGACATGTGGCAATGAATCGCCCGGTCACTCGGGATCGCAGTGAACTCGATGTCGCGGGTATGCCCCAGGCGAACGATCTCCATGGTTTCTGAACGCCATCGGGAACGCGGCCAACGTCCGCCGTTAGAGCTTGTCAACTGATACTGCACGCCGCGCCGATCGACGGGATATTTCCACATCGGCAGTAGCCCGGCGCGACCCGCAGTGTGCGAACTTGCAGCCCGCGACCCGCGTATCGCTGGGCAAGCCACGTTGTCGGGGCTCAATAGCCGCGCCGCGCCGAACCCCTTAATGTTCATGGTCGTCGTGAGCAGGGATTGTCGCGGGAATTTCGCTCGACGTTGTGTCTGCACCGGGCGGCGGAGACCCGTCCGCCGCGCCCGTTGCATGATCATGTAGAGGATCTGCGTCGTCATGAGACGCGGTGGTTGCCTCAGTCGAATCATGCGCATGCGGCGTGGATTGACCCGAAGCGTGGTGACCCGTGCCCGCCGAAGCGTCCGCGAGCGCCTGATACGATGCCGCATCAAGATCAGGCAATAAACGCATAAAGGCGATGACTGGCCACAGCGCAGACTCGTCATGGGTCGCCCCCCATGCCGGCATACCCGTCATGCGAATGCCGTTTTTCGTCACCCAGAAAAGCTCAGCGTCGCTCATGTGCCTCGCCGAAACAGCCAGGTCCGGCGGGCGCGGGTTAAGTCCGAGGCCCATGGCCTCCGGCTCCCGACCCGGCGCGCCGTGACAGCCTGCGCACATCGCGGTGAAATCGTTGATACCGGCACGTTGCAGCGTGGCATCTCGCAGGTCCGGTAGCTCGATGTTGTCGGCGCGCCGTTTGACCGACGTGTGCATCGTCGTGGACAGCAGCCACGTGGCAAGCGAACTATGTGGTACCAGGGCGCTGACGTTGAAAACGCCCGAGTACACAAACCCGAGAATCAGTAAGAGTATGGCTGTCGCGCCCAGCGACACTCGGCGTAATAATTTCATGAGGCAGATCCCGTTAAGCATTGAGCGAGCGGGGGCTGCTGCATCGCGCGAAAGTTCGCGGTCGGCATGCAGCCGTGATCCGGAACGATCGCAGGTCAAGTGCACAGTCCCGGCGTCAGGCGGGTCGGACTCAACCCGCGTGTAGTACTAGACGATCAAACGATCGGGGGGCGAAACAGGCCGGGATGAATGGGGTCGGAATGTGAACGTGGAGGGAAATGCCAGGCAACGAAAGGAACCACCCGTAAGGCCGTCGCCGTTGCAGCGATTGCGGCAGCCGGGGCGCACCCGTTGACACCGCACAGACCATCGCAACAGTCACAAATCGAATCGCTGCCTGGTGGCGCATTGTCGGAATCGGAGTCACCCCGATGCAAGGCATGTGGGTCTTCAAGCGTCATCGGGTGATTCGAGTGGTGCTTTTCGGCCGCAGGTGCATCGGCTAATTCACCTTGGCATCCCAACCCGGTTGCCGCGTTCGCGGGAAGGGCGACGATGAAAATAACGAGATAGGCGATGAATTTGCGAGCAAAACGCATGTGCGAATGCTAATTCCATTCGCAATTCGGTGCAATCTCCGGAATGGTGCAGCGGGTACCGATCGAAAGTTAGCGGTACGCCGTATCCGACAGCGTCGAACTGACCGGAGTCCATTTTCCCGAGCTGACTTTTCGTGCGCGAAATTGTTGGCCCGAGTTGCATTCAGTCTGAATCGCGCCCGCCGGGATCCTGTCGGGTCGTCCACAATACATTCGCGGTCGACGAAGTGCGCACGGCTCGATGAGAGCGACGACGTAATCGCGTCATCGAACGTCGAACAAATTTTATCCGGAAGCTCACGTTGGTTTGCGGTCACGAAACTCTTGAATTAGCATCAACGGTATGCGTCGTCCCTCGTTTCGTTTGCACTGGCTATTGATCCTCAGCCTGATCGCCGGTCCTTTACCCGCGAACCCGATCCGTGCCGATGAAATGGCGGAGCCGACGGGTCATACGACCCCGGCGACCGTCAATGTGCATCTGCATGCGCGGCACGACAGTAGTTTGATCCCCGCAAGTCGGGAGTCTAATCCCTGCCCCGGTGTGATCTCGTGCGCCTGTCAGGACTCATGCGAGCATCTCGCCTGTGCGACGCCGGCAGCGGTATGGCTCCCGCGTCAGTTGCATATGACTGCGGCCAAACCGGAGCATTTTATCTTTTCGGAGCGGTATTGCGACCCACCGCCTGAACGCCTTTTCCGCCCGCCGATCTCGCGCATTTAGGATTCGAATAACGATCAGCCGCAATCGCCGTCGGGACGTAGGTCCGTTCTACTTCGTCGGGCGTTTCGGGCGAAACAGACCCGTAGCGATAGACCATGCTCCGGTCCGCACGCGGCTTGGTGCGCTCCAAAATTTAAAAGTCTGCGTTCCGACCGGCACCAACGCTGTTCGCGGGACAGCAGTCGATAAAGGAAATCATATGCTAGATTCAAAAAACAACATCGCGCTCATCGTGTTACTTCTACTTAGCGTCGTTGCCCTTGCCGGCTGCAAGGATGGCCAATCCCGGGACACTGGCTATCCGGGCGGAGGTGGTGGCGGTGGCCATTCCCACTACAGCGATAACAACACCGGCAGTACGCAATAGGCTTGGCGGCAACGGGCTCCGCTGTGCGGGGCCCGTTGCCGTGCTTCTATTGACCGGCGTCGCTTGATTTGCGGCCGATACGCCATCGTCGAGTCGCGATTGTCACCGAGTCGGTCGTGTGCGAAGTTTTAACGTCGAATTGTGGCGGACGGATTCGACGCCGCTGACGCTGGGTAACTCTCCGCGTAGGCGCTGAAATTTCAGATCGCGCAATGGACGAATATTCGAGCCACGCACCGTGCACTTGCGCATCCGCGCCGATGGACCACGCGTTGAAATTATCCGGATCAACGTTTGTCAGCGATGCGCTTCAAGGACGCGGGCCAGAACCTGCAGATTGATCGCGGCACGAACTTGGCCGGGCAATGCGTCACCATCGCGAACTCGAAGGCAAGACGGATCCTTCAGGTTAAGCGCTGGGTGACGAAATCGAGAACGCCGCGAAATGCTGGCTCCGACGGCAATGCGCTTCTTGCGATCTCACGGCCACACGTTCGTGACTTTAAGCGGGTCACGTGCAGTCGAATATCGCTGCAATGCCGTCCGCGCCATATCGAGATAAATTTCATCTACCTGCATCCCGCGGCTTCCGGCAGCAAGTACCTGCCTGATCGCGAAGCGCTCGATTGTTTCGAAATCGGAAATATTGTTTTCCAGCCGTTTCAAAGGCTCGTAAACGCGAGCATGGACTGATGTTTTTTTCATCGGAGGCCTTCCTCGATTAAGCTCTCTGCCGTAACTCGGCGCTAGCAAACAAGAACACGTTATGACAGTTATCCAGCATCGGTACCGGGACTATCCCGTACAGTAAAGGGTAGATCATGGGTCATACGCGCAGGTCAAGCCTCATCTGCCTGGCAGCGAATGTTAATTGACCTAGGTCCTGCACACAGGTCTACAGTTGTGTGTTGTGAGAACGAATCGGTGGTTCAAAAATTCCGGTAGCGCGGGGTCCGCGTTCGCAACAGGGCGCACGGGGTCTTTTGAGCAATCCGGCCCGCCGGACGCTCCGGGGATGCACTTGAAGTGGTTACAGGCGTCCATTGATCGACGCCTCGAACGCTGGTCGAGCGGCGCGGCGCATATTCGTTACGCGTTCTCCGTCAACCCGGCGACGACGACCGGATCAGCCGGTCAAAATTCAGTTCGCTGTCAGCGGACTGAGTGAGAATTCGATATCTACGGAGGTATGACCATGACGACGCGGCAGAACAAATCCTGGCCAAGAATATTGCGTATTACGCTCGCGAATCTCCTGTTCCTTCCGGCTACGGTGGCTTACTCAGTGGAAACCCTGACCGTCGAGGAACTCGGTCGACAGCGATTTGTGGAATCCTGTGCGGCTTGTCACGGCGAAAACGCGAAAGGCGGCGGCGTGGTGGCGAACTTGCTAACGGCGAAGCCCGCGGACTTGACGCAATTGAGCAAGCGTAACGGCGGCACGTTTCCTTTCGGCAAGATCTACGATGCCATCGACGGCAGGCAGAAGCATGCGGCTCATGGCAGTCACGAAATGCCAGTTTGGGGCCGGCTGTGGCAGGAAGGCGGGCCGTATGAGCGATCCGAAACATTTGTGCGAGGGCGTATACTTGAGATGGTTATATATCTGCGCTCAATTCAGCAATAACCCGCGACGAAATCATCCTGTTTGACAATTAAGACCGCGGCTGCAACGCGAACGAATGCGCTGTACCCGGCAGCTGGCGGCGTCCGATGGTTTCTTGTATTCGGGCGTTGTGTCGGTGTCGCGCCCGGCTGACGACTATAGCGTGCGATTGTTGCCCGAGCACCGGGGAATGGCGGTGCTTCTGGAGGCATCTTTCATCACATGGGAGAAGTAATGAAACGCCGTTACCCGGCTACCCGGCTTCAGCACGTTCGTCGTCGCGACATAAATTCACCACGGAGAATTTCGAGATGAGTGATCCCATCCCGCATTCCGGCGCGTGGGCAATTGCGGCCATCATGATTGTGATTGCCTCGTGGTTGTTCTATCGATACTTCGCGCCCAGGACGTGGCGCGAATGGGCGGGCGCAGGGATCGTGCAGGCGTTCATCATTGCGCTCTATGCGGAAATGTACGGATTTCCGCTTACGATCTATCTGCTCGCACGGTTCTCAGGGCTTGATCGCGGCAACCTCAACGCCAGTTTATGGTCGACGCTGCTCGGCTTCGGCGAGGCCGGCATGATGATCGCCATGGTCGCCGGCTACGGCTTATTGTTTGTCGGCGTTAGTTTGTTCATTAGGGGCTGGCGTGAGCTCTACCGCGCGCGCCAGGAAAACCGGCTTGCAACGGATGGGCTGTACTCCATCGTGAGGCATCCCCAATACACCGGGCTGTTTATCGGTCTTTTCGGCGAGGGCGTGGTGCATTGGCCGACGATTTTCTCGCTCGCGATATTTCCGGTGATCGTGATTGCCTACAGTTTGTTGGCTCGCCACGAAGAAAAGCAGATGATCGAACGATTCGAAGACGAATACCACACTTATCAACGACGGGTGCCGATGTTCTTTCCGCGGCTTGGTCAATGGAAGGTGCTATTTGGAAGCGTTCAGCGCACCAAGGATGAGTGAACCGCGCCGGGTTTTCCGGAGGCTCCAAACTTTGAGAGGATGGGGTCATGAGCAAATCGAATCGATATTCCCCGGAAGTCCGGGAGCGCGCTGTCCGGATGCTGTTCGAGCACAAGGCAGACTATGAATCGGAATGGGCGGCAATGGAGTCGATCGCATCGAAGATTGGCTGCACAGCGGAGACGCTGCGGAAATGGGTGCGCCGTGCGGAGGTCGACGCTGGGCAACGCGTAGGCCTGACAACGGACGAACGTGATCGTCTCAAGGGTCGCTATTTGCTCCTGCAATAGCGACATTCCCGCCATCTATGGCGGTCACGTTGGAAAAGGAGAATCGTGAGCTGAAACGAGCGAACGAGATCCTGAAGACGGCGTCGGCTTTTTTCGCCCAGGCGGAGCTCGACCGCCGACTGAAGTGATGGTGCGTTACATCGACGCCCACAAGGATGCTCACGGGGTCGAGTCGATCTGCACGGCGCTGCCGATCGCCCCGTCGACGTACTACGAGCACAAGTCCCGAGAATCCGATCCGAATCGACTGCCGCCACGGCAACAGCGCGATGCCGTGCTGAAGGTGGAGGTCGAGCGGGTATGGAACGAGAACCATCAGGTCTACGGCGCGCGTAAAGTGTGGCTTCAACTCAAGCGTGAGGGCTTCTCGGTGGCTCGCTGTACGGTGCGTCGATTGATGAAAGAACTTGGTCTGCAGGGCGCGGTACGCGGTCGCACGGTGAAGACGACAGTGCCTTCTATCGGGCAACCGTGCCCGCTGGATCGGGTGAACCGCCAGTTCCAGGTCTGCCGGCCGAATGCGCTGTGGGTGTCGGATCTGACGTATGTGGCGACTTGGCAAGGGTACGTGTACGTGGCGTTCGTCATCGATGCCTATGCACGCCGTATTGTCGGTTGGCGGGTGTCGAGTTCACTGAAGGCGGACCTGGCACTCGACGCACTCGAACAAGCGTTGTACGACCGGCAGGTTGAACGCGACGCCGGTTTGATTCATCACAGCGACCGCGGGGTTCAATATCTCTCCATTCGTTACACGGAGCGAATGGCCGAGGCTGGCATCGAGCCCTCGGTGGGTAGCGTCGGTGACTCCTACGACAATGCTTTGGCGGAGTCGATCATCGGTTTATTCAAGACCGAAGTCATCCGTCGACACGGACCCTGGCGGACGCTGGAGGCCGTCGAGTTCGCGACCCTGGACTGGGTCGACTGGTTCAATCATCGGCGATTGCTGGAACCGATCGGCGATGTTCCACCCGTCGAGAAGGAGAACGCGTATTATCAGGAAGCCGAGTCGGCCCTCGCGGCCTGACTCAAACTAAACGGCCTCCGGGATTCCCGGCGCGGTTCAAGATCGATAAGCCGCGAGAGTAATGGGATGCGATGCGTGAAATAATTCGCGAGGGACCGAAATACATGGTCGGCACTTTCGGAGTGAGTGAACTACGATTGAGACCGCAGTTTCATCGTGATGGCAAGCAATGCGCGTCAGAATCTATTCTGAGCTAAGGAATTGCGCTCGAAACCATCGTCTGTATGGAAATTATCGAACCAAGGAGCACGTCGAAAATGGAAACGAAATGCGGCAAGGCTGCGATATCTTTTGCGCTGCCCGATACCACCAACCGTATCCACCGATCGAACGAATACTTCGGCAGCTGGCTGCTGCTGGTTTTCCATCGGCATTTGGGGTGACTGCCGTGCCGTGAACACCTGTCGCAGTTGCGGCAGTACGAAGCAGAACTCGAAGCGCTCGATGTGCGGGTCGCAGTGATCACGTTTCAAACGGGTTTCCTCGTGGATGCATACATCCGCGAGACCGAACTCCGCTGGCCGGTATTGATTGATGATGCACTTGAATTGTATCGTTCGTACGGCATCGGCCGCGGCGGCTGGCAAGATATTTGGGGCCCCGCTACGTGGTGGGTCTACCTGAAACTTTTGCTTCGCGGCCGCAAATTGCGGCCCTCCGCGACGGATGTCAACCAACTTGGGGGAGATGTGTTAGTTGACCCCGAGGGTATCGTTCGACTGCATCATGTGGGCAGCGGCCCGGCTGATCGGCCACGCGTAGATTCTCTTCTCGAAATCGTTCGGGAAAGCAACCGCATCAATCCGAACACTGCGTGATAGCACTTCAAAAGGTAGCGAAGTGAATTCAGATGATGGTTCGCGGATCTGAAACGGGGTTTCCTGCGGGAGGGATAAGGCGCTACGGCGGCCGTCTTGTCGCGATTTTATCCCTGCCAAACCAGCGAACCAACCCCTGAAATGCCGAAAGCTGGATCCTGGCGTGGAGATCCCGACGCCCGCAGTATGACCTTCGTCACCTCTGCCGATAGGCTTTGGGTTACTGATTGGTCGTTAACTCGAAGCCAACATATGCGAAACGGCTCATCCCAGGCCTTGCGCCGTGCGGCTGACGCGAGACGATGTACTCGTTGTCGAACAGATTCTGAACCCCACCGAGCACACGAATGGTGGGTGTAACCTGAAAGTAGCCCGACAAATCGATCGTCCAGTAATCATCATGTCTTGCCAAAGCGGGCGTCCGGCGCATCAACACCGTTTATGGGGGTGGCGACATTGTTTGCGCTGGTAAACGTTTCGTCCGTGTAGTTCGCGATAATCTCGCCGCCGAAGCGCGCGAAATGGAGCCCAGTACCGACAGAGAGCACGATCTCGGGAATGTAGGGAACGTTCTTTCCTTGCAAACCGAAGCTGAAGATCGATTCCGGATCGGTCGAGGTCGCGTCGTTCTGTTGTTCGGCATTCGTCCAGGTCAGCGTCAGAAATGCCGGTGCGGAAAAGCCCGCACTTTGAAGGGTGGCGACATCAACGGTCCCCGAAAACTCGATGCCATAAGAATCGACCTCACCGAAATTCTGGGTTGCGCCGGTTCCCGTTCCGCCGAAATTGTCGACGACGATCAGATCTTCGAATTTGGTGAAGAAACCAACGACTTCCGCGAGTACAGCGCGGCTGTACCCCGAATATCGGATACCGCCTTCATAGGCCCAGCTAGTCTCTTCCTCGAGGCCATCGTTAATTGCGCCGCCGGGGCTTGGCGGCGAGAAGCCGCGGTGCGCGCCGCTGAAGAGCGTGACATCGTCGCTAACGTTGTACGCGACACCGATTCCACCAGTGATCATGCTGATATCGATATCCGCGCGGACATCGTTTGCGCGGTCCTTGCGCTCGAGGTCGACGTGTTCGAGCCATACCCCGGGGACGAATGTCCAGCGTCCGATCGTGATTGTGTCCTGAAAGTAAAACGCCGTCGCCTCCGCCAGCTCGCGCCGGTTACCCGCGTCGCCGGGAACGCCGCCGAATCGGCTCGTTAACAGCCCGCTCAGATTTTGTGTGAACAATTCGTTCCGCTGTTCACGATCCTCGAAATCTTCGTGATAACGGCCGCCGATTTCGAACGTATGCCCGACAGCGCCCCAGTTGATCGACCATGCAGCGTTGCCCTGAATACCGTAGCTCTTGTAGTAGCGATCGTTGTGCCGCACACGTAGGGTGCAATTGAGTTGCGCTCGCAGGCAGGCGAGCCCCTGCCCATCTCAGGCGCCGGCGAGCGCGGAAGACAAACTGAGATCTCCCAGGGTACCGACGTCGCGCAGATCGTTCAGTTTGAACCAGTCTCGCGCAAAGCGATTGTAATAACCCGTAATTGTGACGCTCACATCGCTCATCGGTCCCGCGTACCAACGCAGGTAGCTGCGGTAGTGCTCGGTATCGATCTTGTCGAAGCGTGAGGCCGGATAGCGTCGAGTCGGCCCGCTATCGATGTCCAGTTCCGATAAACCAAGGTAGGTTTCGTCCGCTTCGAAATTGCTGTAACTGATCTTGCCTTCGATACGCTGGTACATGGCCGTATTCGGTTCGAACACGAGCTTCACCATCGGCTAGATGTTCGTGAAACCCGTTTCGTCGCTGCCATCAAACCCGTTAGCCGGATCAACTTCCTTAAAGCCATCAGTCGTTAGATAATACGTTTCGACAACATAGCCGAATTTGCCGGCGGACATCGAAAAGGTGTCACCCGCCCAACCGTGTACGCGGATTTCGTTGTTCGCGCCGTAAATGTTGCGAACATATATTTCCCGTGATACGGGGATTGCTGTGGACAAGTAATTCAATACACCTCCGGTGACCTGCGGGCCGTAACGGACCTGACTCGATCCCTTGAGAACTTCGAGTCCGCTCATGCGTCCAGCCGTTGGTGAATAGTAGGCGGAAGGTGCCGTGTACGGTGCGGGCGCTGCGAGGATTCCGTCCTCCATTAGCGTAATCTTTGCGCTGCGCGATGTATCGACGCCACGCAGGGAAATATTCGGAAACAAGCCGTAGCCGTCTTCCTCGCGCAAGTACACGCCCGGTACCTTGCGCAGAATTCGGTTGACGTCGTCGTAGCTTTGCAGGCGGATGTCGTCTTCAGTAATGAGGTGGGCGGAACCGGGAATATCGAATCAATCGCTTGAGTTTCCTACCACGCGAACATGTTCCATGGCACGGTCGCGTGGCGTCGCGGTTTTACCGTGAGCGACACTCGCGGCGACAAGAAGTAGCGCGGCCCCACTGGACCACATGACGATTTCGTGATATTGATTTGTACCGAAAGCTGACCCGGGAATTGCACTGAAAATTGACCCACCCGGATGAGCCGATTATGGCTCATGTTCTGGCTCGTTTCCTCGTCTTTTCCTCCTTCGTTGCGGTTGAGTTCTTGAGGCGGTAACTGTCGTTTCCGGTCTCCAGGATATGGCAGTGGTGCGTTAGCCGGTCGAGCAGCGCCGTCGTAAGCTTGGCGTCGCCGAAGACAGCGGGCCATTCCGCGAAGCTCAGGTTCGTCGTGATGATCAGGCTGGTCTTCTCGTAGAGCTTGCTCATGAAGTGGAATAGCAGTGCGCCGCCGGCCTGGCTGAATGGCAGATAGCCGAGTTCGTCGAGGATCACGAGATCCGCGTGCGCCATGCGATTAGCGAGTCGACCGGCTTTACCGTTCATCTTGTCCTGCTCAAGCGCATTGACGAGCTCGACGGTCGACAGGAACCGCACGCGCCGATGATGGTGGATTACTGCCTGGATGCCGATGGCAGTCGCGAGATGCGTCTTGCCGGTGCCGGGGCCACCGACGAGCACGATATTCTCCGCGTCGTCGAGGAACTCGCAGCGATGCAGGGTCCTGATCTGGCCTTCCGAGACCACGCTCTCGGCGTAGTCGAAGCCGGCGAGATCCTTGTGAGCCGGGAATTTGCGATATGCATCTGATAGTTGATCGACCGCACCTCGCGTTCAGCGACCTCGGCCTTGATCAGCTTCTCAAGCAGCTCGTTCGACTGCCTGAACGCAGGCGCACCTTGCTCGGCAAGCTCAGCTACTGCGCCGGGCATGCCATGGAGCTTCATCGACTTCAGCGTCGTCACGAGGATATCAGCTGACATGGTGGGCACCTCGCAGAGCATCGTAACGCTCGGTGTTGGCGAGCGGCTCCTCACGCAACGTCAATGCGGGCGGCGGCGTGAAGGCCGCAGGGGGCGGCGTGTCCAGCAGTCGGCTCAGCCGGTTCAGGATATGCGTCTTGGAGATAATGTCCGATGCAATCGCTTCGCTGACCGCCTGTTCGACGAGCTGCTCGTCGTGGTGCAGCACCAGTGCCAGGATATCGGCCATCTCCCGATCCCCGCCGGTGCGCGGCATCAGCACGGACTGTAGACGTTTGAAGCTCGCCGGCAGCTCAACAAACGGCGCACCGTTACGCAGGGCGCCGGGCTTGCGCTGCACGACGGCAAGGTAATGGCGCCAGTCGTAGATCGTGACACCCTGGCTGTTATGGTCGCGGTTGAATGCTCGTCGGTGCTCCGCGACGACCTGCGCTTCGGCGACCAGCACGATGCGATCGGCGTAGGCGCGCAAACTCACGACCCGGTTGGCGAAGGCCGCCGGAACGCTGTAGCGGTTGCGCTCGAAGACGATGAGGCAGGTCGGCGAGACCCGCTTGCTCATCTCGATGAAGCCGTCGAACGGCGGTGGCACCGCCATCAGCGCGGCCTGCTCATCGGCATGGACTTCGGCAACCGTCCGTTGCGCGTACTCGGGGTGGCGGATCTCGTGCCAGAGCGCCTGGCTCCGTAACTCGAGCCAGGCGTTGGCCTCAGCCAGATCAGCGAAGCCCGGCGCGTCCTGCAGTAGCCGATGGCGGGCGTCACGCACGTTCTTCTCGACCTGCCCCTTCTCCCAACCGGCGGCCGGGTTGCAAAACTCCGACTCAAACAGGAAGTGGCTGACCATCGCCCGGAACCGGGCGTTAACGAGCCGCTCTTTGCCGCGGCGACCTTGTCGACGGCCGTCTTCATGTTGTCGTAGATACCGCGCTCCGGCACGCCGCCCAGAACACGAAAGGCATGGTTGTGGGCATCGAACAGCATCTCGTGCGTCTGGGTCAGATAGGCCCGCAGATGAAACGCCCGACTGTGACAGAGCTTGGTGTGTGCGATCTGCAGTTTGGTCTTACGCTTGCCGATGATGAGCCAGTCTTCGCTCCAGTCGAACTGAAAGGCTTCGCCAGGGGCAAAGGCGAGTGGCACGTAGGCGCCGCGGCTTGCCTGCTGGGTGCGTTCGCGTTCCCGCTGCCGCCAATCCCGGGCGAAGGCGGCTACGCGATCGTAAGATCCATCGAAGCCCAGCGCGACCAGGTCCCGGTGCAGTTGCTTTAAGTTCCGACGACGCTTGCGGTTGTGCTTCGCCTCCCTGCTCAGCCAGCTCGACAGCATCTCGGCATACGGATCGAGCTTGCTTGCACTCTTCCTCGCCGGATACCTCGGCTCGACGATGTCGCTCGCCAGGTACTTGCGGATTGTGATCCGGGATAGCCCGGTACGCCGCTTGATCTCTCGAATCGCTAGCCCCTCACGATGGTGCCAGCGCCGAATTACACTCAATAAATCCACGTCTATCACTCCCAAAAAAACTCCCGCCGTCCTACGGCGGGATGAAGCGTTACACGTGGGTCACTTTTAGATGCAAATACCCGGGTCTAGTGGGTCACTTTTGGGTGCAAATCAACACTGCAGCGCGCTAGGCGGCGCTCGCTTCGTGCAAGGCCGGTTTCCCGCGACGCTCCTCCAGCTTCATCAGTAACGGTGGCAAGAGCAATAAAACCGTGAATAGCGCGCAAACGATGACGATGGAAACCGAAAGCCCCATTTTCGAGTTCAAACCAAAGTGAGAAGTTGCCAGCACCAGGAACCCGGCGACCAGAACGATAGACGTGACGATCAGGGCGCGGCCGACGGTATTAAACGCGTACCTGACCGCGTCTTCCGGGCTCAGGCCTTTTTCGCGTCTCGCGCGCAGGTATTTACTGAAAAAATGCACCGTGTCGTCGACGACAATGCCGAACGTCATGCTCGCAACAAGGGACAAGGCCATGCCGACTTCGCCGTTGATGAGTGCCCAGATACCGAAGCCCATGCCGATCGGCGCCAGATTCGTCACGAAACTCAGTGCGCCAATCTTCACCGAACGCAAGGCGAGCATGATGACGAGCGAGATTAACCCGAGGGCAACGGTCGTGCCGATAAGCATGGCGATGGTGTTTCGTCGAAACAGATGCGTAAACATCATAATCATGCCCGAGCCATCGTTATGGGTGATGCCGGGCGCGTTCTCGTCCAGCCATTCGCTGGCGCGGTGGGTGAGATCCAGGGTCTCTCGCACGGCGGTTGGCCGCAAGGTGGCAACGACCCGGGTACTTGATTTGTCGACATTGATTTGATTGTTCAGGTCGAGGCCGTACGGCAGCGACAGTTCGTAGAGCAGCAGGTACTGCGCCGCGAGGTCTCGCGAACCGGGAAGCCGATACATCGCGGGATCGTCGCCATGCATGTTTTTGTTCAGGCGTTTCATCGTGTCCGTGATCGTACTGACGTGCTCGGTCTCCGGTTGCGCGCGCCACCATTCGGCGAATTCATGCGTTGATTTCAGGAACCCGGGTTCACTGATGCCGCCGGTTTCCCCGGCTTCCAGCGAGTAGTGGATTGAATACAAACCGGTCAGATTGTCCACCATGAAATCGCTCGCGACGCGAAAATCGATCGTTTCGTCGAAATAGTGCAGAAACATGTCGTTGAATTCATTGCGCGGCACGTTCGCGACGAGCGCAATCACGAGCGCAGTCATGCCCCACAACAGTCCCTGTTTCCGTTTCACAACGAAATCGCCGAAGTTTTGTATCCAGGCATCCTGCAGAGAACGCCCGCGGATTCGCCCGGTTGGCAATAGTGCCAACAACGCCGGCAAGAACGTCAACGATAGAACAAGAGAAATCACAACGCCGATCGCGACCGTCGTGCCCATCATCTGGAATGGCGGCGTTTCGGAAAAGTTCATGCTGAGGAACCCGATCGCGGTCGTGATACTCGCCAAAGCGACGGGGCTGATGTTGATCCGCAGGCTCTCCTCGATGGCCTCGTGCTTGTTGCGGCCTTCACGCAGTTCGTGGAAATACGAGATCAGGATATGTACGGAGTTCGCGACCGCCACGGTCAGTATGATGTTCGGCGCGCCTGCGCCGGTGGGCGTGATTGGGAAACCCAGAAATCCGGATATCCCCATCGCGCCGGCAACCGACATCGAAAAAACGAACAGAATGGCTACTGTGCCAACGAGGCCGCCGGCGAGAAATGCGACCAGGAGAAACATCACGCCAAAACTGATCGGCGCGAGTACGGTCATGTCCTGGATTGCCGCTTCGCTGGTTGCGACGTGAAACGCGCCCATGCCCGAAATGTAGAAATCAACATCGGGGTACGTCGACTCGAATTCGGCCACGAGTTCCCGCACGTGCTGGATCATGAGCGGCTGTTCCTCGATCTCGTTGATCCCCGGCAACAGGATATTCACGTTAACGGCCGTAACCTGCGTGTCGGCGGCCAGCAGAAATTTCCGCAGTTGCGGCTCCGCCAGGGCGATCGATTTCACCCGTGCCAGGTCGGCATCGCTGAACGTCGCGGCGTCGCGAATCAGATCGGCGACGATCAAATCGTCTCCCCGGGCTTCCGTATGCTGAAAGTTAGTAATCGAATCGACCCGGTTCGAGAACGGGATCTGCCACGCTCTTTCCGTCAGCGACTCCACGAGGGTAAGAATCTCGCGGGTGAAAACTTCGCCGTCGCCGGGCGCTATCACGAGCATTACCGAGTCGTCTTTCGTGTACGTGTTTTCGAGGCTCTCGAAGGCCACGAGCTGCGGGTCCTCGGGCCCGAAATACACCCGATAGCTGTTCGTGAACGTCAAGTATCGAGCGCCGCTCGCCGCCAGTGCGACGAGTACGAGACAAGCGACGATGATCAACCACCGGGCGCGGACGACCCACGCGGCGAAACGGGATTCCAGTTCATGCATTAAATCGTCTCTCCTGTCGGAATCATCGTTCCGTCGCCGGTGGCGAAGCGATCAGCGATGCAAACTCCGCATTCGTTCGCGCACTTGCTTCAGGCGACGGCCGGGATGATCCGCTCCGCCAGGATATCGATTCGATTACGGTAGGCCGCTGCATCGGCGTAGCCGCCGGCATGGACGAACTCCTCGCAACCCGCGGCGGCAAATGCCCTGGCCATGTCGATTGCCGCATCGATGTCCTCGAGCGGCAGCGTCTTCATCGCGATAATCGCCGGCCGCGGTTTGCCCGCCTCGTCCGCGAGTTCAAACAGCCGGGCTTTCGGTGCGGCAATTTCCTCCGGCGTCTTGCCGGCGGCAATCCAGCCATCGCCGTACTCGATGGTGCGTTTAAAGGCCGCTTCGCTCGCACCCCCGACATACACGGGCGGTCGGGCCGGCCGGGGCAACACGGGAAATTCGGCGCCGTTGATGGTGATGTGGTCACTTGCGCTCGCCTCGTGAAACAGTTCCAGGGTGGCGTTCGTTTGTTGTCCGCGCTCGCGATAAGGTACGCCGAGAACCTGGAATTCCGTTTCGCTCCAGCCGACCCCGACCCCGAAGCGAAAACGACCGGCTGACAGATCCTGCAAGCTCGCGACTTGTTTCACGAGTTGAAAAGGCAGGTGATAGGGCACGTTCAATACACCCGTACCCAGTCGGATCCGTTCCGTCCGCGCGGCGATGAAGGTGAGCGCCATGAGGCAATCGAGATACCGCCCGCCGTCCTCGGCGGCCCAGCCCATGCCTGCGGGCGTACTCAGGCGCTCGTTCACCCATATCGTGTCGATGCCTGCCGATTCCGCATACGTAGCGCACTCGAGCATGGTGTCCGGTTCCGAGCCGATGCCCCAGTTTCTGAGATTCGTAGTAACTAACATGACTATTCTCCGTTCATCGGTGCCAAGGGAGGGCGCGCGATTGAGCGCGATCCGGGTTTATCTTTGCGGGCATTACGCTAGCCTCCTGTCACGGTGTTACCGCGGGGGTAATCCCCGCCGTGTTGGTCAATCCATGTCCTGACCGACGCCAGGCCGGCGACGTTCCCGTACACGGCGCGCAGTTCGGGAAAGCGGTCATCGAGCAGGGTTTCGTCGATGTCGAGCAGTTGCGTCAGACGGTTGAACACACAGACATCTGCCCATGACAGTGCCGCACCCACCATGAACCCACGCTGGGCGAGACGCTCCAGTCGTTCGAGCAGACCCGGCAGCGTCGCCTCGAACCACGCGCCTATTCGTTGGCGACGCTCGTCTGCCGGCACCATCTGCGTACCCGGCGCACCGGGAACGCCGTCGAAGCTCATTTTCGCGATGGCCGAGTGAATGTCCGCCTGGTGCACGACGATCATGTCGCTGCGCGCTGCGGCGACGAGATCGTCCGGATACAAACCCGCGAGCCGGGCGGCGAAGCGCAGAATGCTGTCCGTCTGGGCGAGAAAAACGCCATCGACTTCGAGGGCCGGTATTTGCCCGAACGGCAACTTTGCCCTGAGTGCGCCCATTGTCGCGAACTCATCGAAGCCGTATCGATGATCCGTGAATTCGACACCGCCAACGGTGAGCAGGAGACGAACGGGTTCGCCGATGCCCCGCCCGTGGAAGTAGTGGAAGTGAATCTGTCGGGCCATGCTTCGTGTACTCCTCGTTTCGAACAGCGCCGTGCGTATTTCGCAATCCGCGCCGGTGTGGATTACGCGAACTGCTGGCCTGCGATGAGTTTGTGTCAGGACAAACGCTTGCCGGATTCCACATACGCAGCGACGGTTGGCAGGGCGCGGAAAGAATCGTAAAAGTCTTTCAGTCGCGGGGCGCCATCGAGTGTGGCGGACTTGATATTAATCAGGATCGCATCGAGCACATCCCACACGGCGACATCCGCATGACTGAGGTCCTGCCCCACGAAGTGGCCCCCGGTGCCGTTCAGCCCGAGCAGTCCGTCCAGATGCGGCAGCCAGCGCTGTTGCCAATCTCCCGCCACGAATTCGGCCTGCTTCGTGTCAGCCTCGTCCCCGAAGAGCTTGAAATAGCGCGTCCGCAGATCTTCGGCGCCCCACGCGATGGCGTCCGCCATGGCGCTCAGTTGGGGATCACCGGGCGCGGCGTCGTGTTTGCGGGCGAGGTAACTCAGGATGACGGGGCCCTGGCACAGGCGGAACGTACCTTCTTCCAGCATCGGCAGCGACCCGAAGGCGAGCATTGCCGGGCCCTGTTGCTTCAGCTCCAGGAACGCATCGCGCTTTACCTGAACGTCTTCGAAGGCAATGTCGAGCGCGTGAAAGAAAAGCCGGATCTGCTCGCCGCGTCCCCGGATCGGGAAGTAGTACAACGTATAGCTCATGAAAGATCTCCCCAGGTAATGTCAGCAAGCTGCGCCGCGGATGTCCGAATTGCGCTCACCGGCAGCTTCGTGAACGATTCGTGATTGACTCGGCCTGTAACGCTGGCCGCGTCAATGCTTCGATATTTGAACTACGATAACGAAAGTAATCCGGAAGGCATGTTATAGAGAAAACTATGCAATTGGTAGTATCATTGATCGCCGCGTCCCGTACGCCGGGAAGTTCGGCGTAAAGCGCGAACCGTAAACACGGCGCGAGCGGGAGTACTGCGTCAATCAGCGGGAGAATGCCATGTCGGGCGATCGTTCAAAATGCGCCATTGCGCACGTTCTCGATATCGTTGGCGATCGCTGGACGTTGCTCGTCATCCGCGATCTCATTCTCGGTAAAACAAGCTTCAGCGAGATCTCGGCGTCTGCCGAGAGGATCCCGCCGAGTACTTTGACCGCCCGTCTCGATCTGCTCGTATGCCAGGATCTGATCACGAAGACGCCTGTCGCCGGGGGGCCCGGTCGACAGTATCGATACGAACTCACCGAACGCGGCGCGGATCTCGCGCCGCTCCTCGCGGCGATGATGCAATGGAGCGCCCGCCACGACCCGGATACACCGATCACACCGCGGATGCGCAAACGCCTCGAGCAAGACTTCAACGGCGTCGTCGAATCGCTTCGTTCTTCACAGGTAAAGTGAGCCGTGATTGAAAAGCATCAGTCCTGACAGCGATTCCGCGCGAGGCCACGTGCTAATGCGGAATACCAACCCGTCACTCATAGCCGCGTCGCAGCGTACGCGCACGACGCGTGCAGTGGGGACTTTACGGCAGTTTCATAACCGGACAGAGAGGAAGCAGAATTGAAAGCCAGTATCGAGTCGCTTAGAACGCCGGAAGAACGCTTCGCTGTTCTCCCTTATTTTTCCTACGAGCCGCACTACATCGATCCGCTGCCCGGTTTTGCCGACCTTCGCATGCATTATGTCGACGAGGGAGCCGAAGATGCGGAAGACGTCTATCTTTGTCTGCACGGAGAACCCGACTGGGCTTATCTGTATCGCAAGATGATCCCGGTATTCAGGGCCAGCGGCGGACGGGTGGTCGCGCCGGATTTCTTCGGGTTTGGTCGCTCCGATAAACCGGTTCATCTGTCCGACTACACGTACACGTTTCATCGCGATTCCCTGATCGCGTTCATTGAAACGCTCGACCTGAAAAACATCACGCTGGTCTGTGGCGACTGGGGCGGTATTCTCGGCCTGACCTTACCCATGGACATGCCCGAGCGGTTCAAGCGCCTGATAGTCATGAATACTGCACTGCCCGTCGGTGAGGGGGGACTCAACGAAGACTTCCTGAAGTGGAGAGCGTATGTCGGACAGTTGAACGAAGTACCGGTACCGGGTGTATTGGCGGTTTACTGCCCCGGACAAGTCGATTTGCTGGATATGGTCGCTTATGCAGCCCCGTTTCCGGATGCCCGTTACCAGGCGGGTGTGCGCCGATTTCCCGAAATGGTGCCGATCGATCCGGGCATGGACGGTATCGACCAGTGCAAACGGGCACGCAAATTCCTGTCGGAGACCTGGGAAGGTGAATCGTTCATGGCAACCGGCTTGCAGGATACCGGACTCGGCAAGCCTGTCATGGACGAATTGAGATCCGTGATACGCGGCTGTCCCGAACCGCTGGAGCTGCCACATGCCGGGCACTTTGTGCAGGAAGCCGGCGAGGAAGTTGCTGTTGCGGCGTTGAAATCGTTCGGGGTTGAATTACCTGCCGAGTATTAACACCTCGACGACGGGAACTTCGACGTATCGGCGATCGGCGCAGGATTCGCGGGGCTGGCGACGCTCCGGCGTACCGCGCGCGTGCCTGCTTGAAAGCGGCCAGTACCAGGGCACGATCGGGACGACGGATTACGATCGCATTTCATTGTATCGATCCGCGCTCGCCGGTTTTTTATACGGTAGAACGCGAAATACTCCGTATAACTTCAATGGGGCATGAGCGACTCACCGCGCATCCCGTCGGAATTTTCCGGGGCGCAAACGGAAAAAAATCCGGGCGGAAAGCCGGGGCGCAACCGCGGACGAAACAGCACGAATCAAACCGTTACGACGATCTATCGGCGATTTCTGTGCCGGCGGAGTTGGCATAAAGAATTGAATATTAACGGAATTAACGGGTTCGAAAACCGCATACGCAATGCGCAGGTGCGCAGTTCGAGTCTGCGTTCCGGCGCTATTTTTCAAGTGCTCACAATCACGTCATCGGGAATCGGCCAATCCGGCCGCGGCGGATTTCAGTCCGTGCCCGGCGCGCGATAATCAATCGACGCGGCGAGTTCCATTGCTGCAATTGCGTCGGTCATGTCAAACAATGCCGTAACTTGCGTAACGCCGACTTCGCCCGCCACGTCCGCCAATGCCACCGCCATCGCATGCACGTCGCTTTCGAGTTCGACGATGATGACAGCATCCCACTGCCCGAACGCGAACCAGAAATCGATCAGCCGGCCGCCGAGTTTCTCCATGATCGCCGCGGCCTGCGGTTTGCGATCCTGGGGTTTCGCGACGAGACCCTTCACGCTCGCGGCGTTGTATTTAATCTGGATCATGTAGCGGCGCATCAGCGTTCTCCGTGGTTCTTCTGATTGTGTGAATTGCGCGGCGAAAAGCAAGGCCCGTGCATTGCTGTTAGCGTATTTCCAGCCGGACCGCGCGGGCTTTCACGCCTGATACTTCACCTGCTGAACCCGCATCGAATGATTTCCGGGCGCGTCTCGAACGGGTCGCAGCAGGCCGCACCGTCCTGCATGTGCGTGCCACCGGGCTGCGAGATAGCGATTCGAACATCCTGAGTCATGGCTTTCGTTCGAGTGTGTACACGTGCGAGGGGCGGGCGACGATAATGGAGCGCGAGCACCGCGTTGTCCGGTTCAACCTGTCGGCAGCAGGACTTTCATCCCCGGATCCGGGGAACGACGATAATGCCGTCGATTCATCGCGACCATCGTTACACCGAACTGTTTCCTGAACCGCCGCCCGGACCGCGACACCGGCAACCTCGATCATCGCTGAGTATCGGTGCCATCGCGCCGGCTCCGGAGCCGGCCCGCCCAGGCAACGGTGTCATCGTTGCCAACGCTGCGGGCGCCCCCGGACTTAAAACCCGGCAATCCCCATCTCGTCGATAATCCGCTGTCCGCGCTCGATCACGAATGCGCGAAACGCGGTGGCGACGGGTGACAGGCGTTTACCCGCGCGGTGGACGACATGCCACTGCCGCATTACCGGCATCCCGACAACCTTCAGGATCACGAGTCGACCCGTCTGAACTTCCGAGGCGATCGTATGCGCGGACAGAAAGGCGATACCCATGCCGGCCAGGACGGCCTGCTTGATGGTCTCGTTACTGCTCACCTCCATACTCGCATTGAAAGTGACGCCGCCGGTCGCGAACAATTCTTCCATCGCGGCACGGGTACCGGACCCGGGCTCCCGGATGAGCAGGCTCTCTGCCGCGAGCGCTGTGAGCGGGATCCGTCGGCGCCGGGCGAGTGCGTGTTTTGGCGAAGCAACAAACACGAGAGGATGGCTTGCGAACGGTTCCGCCTCCACATCAATTTCGTTCGGCGGACGCCCCATGATGACGAGGTCGCAATCGTTGTCGGACAGGTGACGCACCATGTCTTCGCGATTGCCAACCGCGAAGCGTATCGTGATGTCAGGATGGTCCTGTTGAAACGACGCGAGCAGGGACGGTGCGAAGTATTTCGCGGTACTGACCGTGTCGAGGCGCAGCACACCACGTTTTAACCCGCGCATTTGCGCGAACAGCTCTTCCGTTTGCCGCATTTGTTCGGCAACTGCCCGGCCACAATTCGCCATTTCACGTCCGGCGTCCGTCAATTCGATGCGCCGGCCGATCCGTTCATACAGCGCAATGCCGCAATGTGATTCCAGATCGCGAAGTTGCATCGATACCGCCGGCTGCGTGATGTGCAGTTCCTTTGCGGCCTCGCTGACGCTGCCGAGTTTCGCGACCGTCACGAACGTTTTCAGTTGCCGCCAGGTGGCGCGATGTAGCGAAGAATCCGTCATTTCAAATCATAAGGTTTTGCTTATGTGATTGAGCATAATATTTGAATAGTCCATATATAAACAAGCTTCTATAGTCATCCGCCACTTCACTCCTGGTGAGAAAGGCGAATGCAGATGGAAACGATGGATTCGAGCGTCGGCACGATCAAAGACACGAAAAAGCGCTACCAGGCGGGTGTCCTGAAGTACGCCGAAATGGGTTACTGGGAACCCGACTATGTCCCCCTCGAGACAGACCTTATTGCGCTGTTTCGGATCACCCCGCAGGACGGTGTCGATCCCCACGAGGCCGCGGCCGCGGTGGCGGGAGAATCCTCTACCGCAACGTGGACGGTGGTGTGGACCGATCGCCTCACGGCATGTGAAAACTATCGCGCGAAGGCCTACTCGGTAGCGCCGGTGCCGGGGTCGCCGGGCCAGTATTTTGCTTATATCGCTTACGACCTCGATCTGTTCGAACCGGGCTCGATAGCGAATCTCACCGCGTCAATCATCGGTAATGTATTCGGGTTCAAGCCGTTGAAGGCACTGCGACTCGAAGATATGCGCATCCCCGTTGCCTACGTGAAAACTTTCGATGGCCCGGCGACAGGCATCATCGTCGAACGCGAACGCCTCGATAAATTCGGGCGACCGCTGCTCGGCGCCACCGTGAAACCGAAGCTGGGATTGTCGGGCAAGAACTATGGTCGCGTCGTTTACGAAGCCCTGCGTGGCGGACTCGACTTCACGAAAGACGACGAGAACATCAATAGCCAGCCATTTATGCACTGGCGGGATCGTTTCCTGTACTGCATGGAGGCGGTCAATCGCGCACAGGCCGCGACCGGCGAGGTCAAGGGGACTTACCTGAACGTGACGGCCGGCACGATGGAGGATATGTACGAGCGCGCGGAGTTTGCCAAAGAGCTTGGCAGTGCCGTCATCATGATCGATCTCGTGATCGGCTATACCGCGATTCAGTCGATGGCGAAATGGGCACGCCGCAACGACATGATCCTGCATCTGCATCGCGCCGGGCACAGCACGTACACGCGGCAAAAATCACACGGTATTTCGTTCAGGGTGATTGCGAAATGGATGCGGCTCGCCGGTGTCGACCATATTCACGCGGGCACGGTGGTGGGCAAACTGGAAGGCGACCCAAACTCGGTCCAGGGTTTCTACAACGTGCTGCGCGAAGATTACAACGAAGTGGACCTCGCGCGCGGGATCTTCTTCGACCAGGACTGGGCGCGCATGCGCAAAGTCATGCCCGTTGCTTCCGGCGGTATCCATGCCGGGCAGATGCACCAGCTGCTCTCTTACCTCGGTGACGACGTTGTATTGCAATTCGGCGGCGGCACGATCGGCCATCCCGACGGTATCGCCGCCGGTGCGCAGGCAAACCGGGTGGCCCTGGAGGCGATGGTGCTTGCGCGCAACGAAGGCCGGGATATCTGGAACGAGGGCCCTGACATTCTCGCCGCGGCCGCGAAATTCTGTTCTCCGCTCAAGGCCGCGATCGAGACGTGGGGCGATATCACGTTTAACTATGAATCCACCGATACCCCGGACTTCGTCCCGACGGCTTCGGTTTCCTGAGGAGATAAGCATGCACCTGACCCAAGGTACGTTCTCGTTCCTGCCCGATCTGACGGATCTGCAAATCACCGCGCAGATTCAGTATTGCATCGACAACGGCTGGGCGGTGTCGATTGAACATGCTGCCGATCCGCATCCGCGAAATATCTACTGGGATATGTTTGGCGCGCCGATGTTCGACCTCGCAGACGCCGCCGATGCGATGCTGGAAGTCAACAATTGTCGCGCGAGATTTCCCGATCACTACATCAAGCTCAACGCGTTGGACGCGACCCGGTCGATCGAGTCCCTGCGCCTGTCGTTTATTGTTAACCGGCCGGCCAGCGAACCGGGCTTTCGGCTGCAGCGCACCGAACTGCACGGCCGCAATGTGCAGTACACGACGCACAGTTACGCAACCGAACGGTCGGCTGCCGGCGGGAATTAACGATGCGATCCCGTGACGTCGCACGCCGTGCGCTGTAACGCCATGACCGGCAGAACCCCCGATCCCGGCGTCGACGTGAGGCATTGCCCGTCTCTCGACCTGAATGCCCTGTACCAGGATTCCAATGTCGAGAGCGCGCTACGCTCGCTCGATGAAGATCTCATTGGCCTGCAGCCGGTGAAGACGCGAGTGCGCGAGATTGCAGCGTTGTTGCTGGTGGAGAAGCTTCGCCGCACGGTTGGCCTCGAGGCCGATCCGCCGCCGTTGCACATGAGTTTCACCGGCAATCCGGGTACCGGAAAAACGACCGTCGCGTTGCGCATGGCGTCGATACTGAAGGGCCTCGATTACGTGCGCAAAGGTCATCTCGTGGCAGTCACTCGTGACGATCTTGTCGGTGAGTACATCGGCCACACGGCGCCGAAGACGAAAGACGTGATAAAGCGCGCGATGGGCGGCGTATTGTTTATCGACGAGGCCTACTATCTGTACCGGCCGGAGAACGAGCGCGATTACGGCCAGGAAGCGATCGAAATTCTGCTCCAGGTGATGGAGAACCAGCGCGATGATCTCGTCGTGATCTTTGCCGGGTACAAGGATCGCATGGAGACATTCTTCAGTGCGAATCCCGGACTTGCCTCGCGCGTTGCACACCACATCGACTTCCCTGATTACTCGGGCGACGAACTTTGTCGCATCGCCGATCTGATGGTCACGAACATGCAGTACCGCTTCAGCGACGGGGCCAGCGCCGCGATGCGCGAGTACATCGAACTGCGCCGCGCGCAGTCGAATTTTGCGAATGCCCGCTCGATCAGGAACGCGCTCGATCGCGCCCGGCTGCGTCATGCGAGCCGCTTGTTCGAATCGCGGGAATCCACAACATTGACACGCGAACAACTCGTCACGCTGGAGGAGGAGGATATTCGCGCGAGTCGCGTATTCACAATGAATCAACAATAACGCGGGCACGAATAATCATGCGAACACCACTGGGGGCACTATGAGACAAGCAGCGTTACGACCGGTTGCACGACGATCGCGGGGAAGAACACCCGCAATCGGGAACGCCGCACCTGCGGATCGTCGGTCGCGGATTATCCCGACTCCGGGCAGTGGCATGAGCAAAATGGGGCACAACATCGAGGGCGTGGCGATCGATCTCGACGGTACGCTCGTCAACAGCGCACCGGACCTGGCGGCTGCGGCGAATCGCCTGTTAAGGAAGCTGTCCAGACCGAACCTGACGCAGGAGCACGTACAGGCGCTGATCGGAGACGGTATCGACGCGCTGTTCGATCGGGTTTTGGCATCCGGATCCGGGACCTACCGATCACTTGACGAGCGCACGGTGCTGCGGTGCGAGTTCAAGCGGTCGTATCGGGAACGTATTTTTGCCCGGGGCGGCCTCTACGCCGGCGTCACCGACGGGCTCACGGCACTGCGGCGTCTTCGTTTGCCGATCGCGGTGGTGACGAACAAACCTTCGGAATTCACCCGGCCGCTGCTGTCGGCCGCGGGCCTGGAGTCCTGGTTCGATCCGATACTCTGCGCGGACGATGCCACGCTGCGGAAACCGGCCCCGGCAATGCTGCAGAACCTGGGTCGGGAATGGGGCATCCCGCCGCATAAGCTGCTCCTCGTCGGGGATTCAACAACCGATATCGCGACGGCGCGCGCCGCCGGTTGTGTCGTCGCCGCCGTCAACTACGGCTATGAACCCCGGCATGCGCTCGTCGCGGCGGGTGCAGACTGGATCATCGGATCGCTAACGGAAGTCGCGGCGATCGTCACCCGGTCGCGTGAAACAGCAACCATCGCCGGGGGTGTATCGTGCTGAGCGAGCGCAAAACGCTGACCCGTTTCCTGATCGAGGAGCGCGGTCGCCACCCCGCGGCGAGTGGTGATTTCAACGCGTTGATCCTCGACCTCGCGCTCGCGTGCAAGGCGGTCGCCAAGCGCGTGGCCGCGGGGGTACTCAGCGGCGCGAGTGGCGCCGCGGACAGTACGAACGTGCAGGGCGAGCAGCAGCAGAAACTCGATATCGTCAGCAACGCGATGTTTCTCAAGGCGACGGAGTGGGGCGGGCATCTCGCCGGCGTCGTGTCTGAAGAAATGGATACCCCCTACGCGATCCCGGAGACCCATCGCCGCGGCAAATACCTGCTCGTGATCGACCCGCTCGACGGCTCCTCGAACATCGACGTCAACGTGTCGGTGGGCAGCATATTTTCCGTGTTGCGGGCTCCTGACCCGAGTCAGGCAGCGACGACGGCCGATTTCCTGCAGCCAGGAACGCGCCAGGTCTGCGCGGGCTACGCGATTTACGGTCCCGTCACAATGCTCGTACTCACGGTCGGTACGGGAGTTTTCGGGTTCACCCTGGAACCGGTGCTCGGCGAATTCATGCTCACCCACCCGAACATCACGATACCCGCACAAACGCAGGAATTTGCGATCAATGCGTCGAACAATCGTTTCTGGGAACCCGCGGTCAAACGCTATGTGGCCGAATGTCTCGCGGGCACGACCTCGGTGCGCGGCAAGGATTTCAATATGCGCTGGATCGCATCGCTCGTTGCCGAGGCCCACCGGATTCTCATGCGTGGCGGTGTGTTCCTGTATCCGCGCGACACGAAAACTCCCGAACGCGCCGGTCGGTTGCGCTTGCTCTACGAAGCGAATCCGATCGCGTTTCTCGTGGAGCAGGCCGGCGGCGCGGCGACCACCGGGCGCGAGCGCATCCTCGGTATAACACCACATGACATCCACCAGCGGATCGGGTTCGTGTTCGGTTCCCGCGAGGAGGTGACGTTGATCGAGCGCTACCACAGCGAAGAATACGCGCCGGATACGAATTATCCGCTATTCGGCGAGCGCGGATTGTTCCGCGCATCTGCCTGAACCCCGGAGGTTGCACGCGATGTCAGTCGAACACCCGATCATTTCCATCACCGGGCCGTCAGGGGCCGGCACGACGTCTGTCAGCCGCACGTTCGAAGCCATATTCCGCCGCGAAGGGGTTAAAGCGGCTTTCATTGAAGGCGATGCTTTCCACCGCTTCGATCGCACGGCAATGCGGGAACGCATGGAAACGGAAAAAGACCAGGGTAATAACAGTTTCAGTCACTTCGGTCCGGATTCCAATTTGTTCGAGGAACTCGAAACGACATTTCGATCCTATGCCGAAAATGGCACGGGAAAGTTCCGGCGCTATTTGCACGACGAGATCGAGGCGCAAGCGTATGGACAGGAGCCGGGTACGTTCACCGCATGGGAAGAAATCCCGCCGGATACCGATCTGCTGTTCTACGAAGGCCTGCACGGCGCGATCAAGACGGATCAGTTCGACGTCGTGCAGCACGTCAATCTGTCGATCGGCGTGGTGCCGGTGATCAATCTCGAATGGATCCAGAAACTGCACCGCGATCGCACCGCCCGCGGTTATTCCACCGAAGCCGTGACCGACACGATACTGCGCCGGATGCCGGATTATGTGAATTACATCGTGCCGCAGTTTTCGCGCACCGATGTGAATTTCCAGCGCGTACCGTTGGTCGATACATCCAACCCCTTCGTCGCCCGCACGATACCGTCGCCGGACGAATCCATGCTCGTTATCCGCTTTGCCAATCCGCGCGGCATCGATTTCAGTTATCTCCGGTTGATGATCGACGACTCGTTTATGTCGCGCGCGAACACGATCGTGTGTCCGGGCGGCAAGATGGATCTCGCCATGCAGCTCATTTTCACGCCGATGGTCTGGCGCATGATGGAACGACGAAACAAAAGCCACTAACCCCTCAGCGCCGGGGTACGGCAACGGAGCAACTTATGGCCTTGATATCCTTACGGCAACTGCTCGATGACGCAGCCGAGCACGCTTACGGTGTGCCGGCATTCAATGTCAACAACCTGGAGCAGATCCACGCGATCATGCGCGCTGCACATGCGTGTGACAGTCCCGTGATCCTGCAGGCATCCGCCGGGGCGCGCGATTACGCGGGGGAAACGTTTTTACGCAAGCTCGTCGAAGGCGCCGTCGAGTCGTGGCCCGACATCCCGATCGTGATGCATCAGGATCACGGCGCGAGCCCGGCCGTTTGTCAGGCCTCGATTCGCGCCGGCTACTCCAGCGTGATGATGGACGGATCGCTGGAGGCGGACATGAAAACGCCCGCTGCGTATGCATACAACTGTGACGTAACCGCAAAGGTCGTCGAGATGGCGCATGCCGTCGGCGTGTCAGTCGAGGGAGAACTGGGCTGTCTCGGTTCGCTCGAAACGGGCGTGGCCGGGGAAGAGGACGGCTCCGGCGCCGCCGGACAACTCAGCCGCGAGCAGTTGCTGACGAATCCGGAGCAGGCGGCAGACTTCGTGCGTCGGACCGGGGTCGATGCGCTGGCAATCGCGATCGGGACTTCGCATGGAGCCTATAAGTTTTCACGCAAGCCGTCCGGAGACATCCTCGATATCGCGAGGATTGCCGAGATTCACGCGCGGATTCCCGATACTCACCTCGTCATGCACGGTTCATCGTCCGTGCCACAGGATTGGCTTGCGATCATTCGTACTCACGGTGGCGATATCGCGGAAACGTATGGCGTACCGGTCGAGGAAATCCGCACGGGCATCCGGCACGGCGTGCGCAAGATCAACATCGACACCGATATTCGTCTCGCGATGACAGGCGCCGTGCGCCGCTCCCTGGCGGAGTCGCCGGGAGATTTCGATCCGCGTAAATTCCTGCGCGCCGCGACCCGGGCGGCGCAGGATCTGTGTCAGGCGCGCATGGAGGCGTTCGGTTCCGCGGGCCGCGCCGGGGCGATAAAGCCCGTTCCGCTCGGCGACATGGCCCGGCGTTATCGGGACGGCGGCCGGCGTTACGTAGCGTAAGCCGGTACGGAGAACCGAAAAACATTCGCGCGCTGCCCGACAAAGCGACCGACGGGCTCGCTGCGCACGCGCGCCCGGTCGTTTGGACGGCTCAGCCCTTGTCGACCCCGGCGAGGCAGAGGTATTTTATTTCCAGAAACTCGTCGAGGCCGTACTTCGACCCCTCACGACCAATCCCGGATTCCTTGACCCCGCCGAACGGCGCGACTTCATTAGAAATGATGCCGGTATTGATCCCGACGATGCCGTATTCGAGCGCTTCGGACACCCGCCAGACGAGTCCGACATCGCGGGCAAAGAAGTAAGCGGCAAGACCGAATTCCGTATCATTCGCCATGGCGATCGCTTCTTCTTCCGTGTGGAAGCGAAACAGCGGTGCCAGCGGACCGAACGTCTCCTCCCGGGCGACCTGCATCTCCGCCGTCACCCCGGTCAACAGGGTCGGCTCGAAAAACGTACCACCGAGTTCGTGGCGCTTGCCACCCACCGCGACCTTCGCGCCTTTCGCGACGGCGTCGGCGATATGTTCTTCGACTTTTTCCACCGAGGCCATCTCGATCAGCGGTCCCTGGGTCACGTCTTTTTCGAAGCCATTCCCGACCTTGAGCTCACGAACCGCCTGCGCGAGTTTTTCCGCGAACGCGTCGTAGACGCCGTCCTGCACGAGGAGCCGGTTCGCGCAAACGCAGGTTTGGCCCGTATTGCGATACTTCGAGGCCATCGCTCCCTCGACGGCGGCGTCGAGATCGGCATCGTCAAAGACGATAAACGGGGCGTTGCCGCCGAGTTCCATCGAGACTTTTTTGACCGTGCCGGCACACTGTTCCATCAAAACCTTGCCGATTTCGGTGGAGCCGGTGAACGTGACCTTGCGCACGGTCGGGTTCGCTGTCATCTCGCCGCCGATCGCGCTCGCCGATCCGGTGATGCAACTGATCACCCCGGCCGGAATACCGGCGCGGTCCGCGAGTTCACACAGGGCCAGCGCGGTAAACGGGGTATACGTCGCCGGCTTTATTACCATCGTGCAGCCCGCCGCGAGCGCGGGCCCGGCTTTCCGGGTGATCATCGCCGCCGGGAAATTCCACGGCGTGATGGCCGCACACACGCCTATCGGTTGTTTCAGTACCGTGATCCGGCGATCGGGGATCGGAGACGGGATCGTGTCGCCGTAGACTCGTTTCGCCTCTTCGGCAAACCATTCGATGAACGATGCCGCATAGGCAATCTCGCCGCGCGATTCCGCCAGCGGCTTGCCCTGCTCGGCGGTCATCAGGCAGGCCAGGTCTTCCTGGTTCTCCATCATCAGATCGAACCACCGCCGGAGTATCTGCGCGCGTTCCTTGCCGGTTTTCGCGCCCCACGGGGCGAGCGCAACACGTGCGGCCTCGATTGCCCGGCGCGTTTCATCCGCACCCATTTTCGGTACCGTACCGATGACGTTGCCATTCGAGGGATCGAGTACATCAATAGCCGCGCCGCTATCGGCATCGTGCCATTGACCGTCGATATAACATTGCTGCCGGAGCAGCCCGGTGTCGGTGAGTACAAAGCTCATGTGACCTCCTGATTTGTCGCATCGGTAAATATCAGTTGCTTCGGTTGTATAGCGAATCGGGGATCGATCGCAACCGGTGAGCGCCTGCAGGGAGGGTTCGTGCTTGTGGGGGAGGGGGCAAGCCGACCGTCGTACCCTGGGATAGACTAACTGCGCGTTAACGGGTAATTCGGGGGGCGGCATGCAGCGGTGGGTGAGATTCGCCGATAAACAGGGCGAAATTTCATTTGGAACGATCGATGGTTCGACGATCACGAAATTCGACGGTGAATTTTTTCGTGACCCGGTCAGGAGTCCGGTGCAATACGCGGTGCACGACGTCGCGTTACTTCAGCCCTGCGAACCGACGAAAATCGTCGCGTTATGGAACAACTAGAAGCGGTCTCAAAAATAGAGGGTGTCGCGTTGCACCCTGAAATCGGTGATGACAAGGCGCCGTGCGCAGGGAATGGTGGTTCCAT